>Ga0116227_10003426_pt1 | contig 35225 bp, 35 predicted proteins | sample S1TSphgellanicum_FD_89693 | JGI IMG/M metagenome (GOLD analysis project Ga0116227, IMG submission 89693) | Host-associated microbial communities from peat moss isolated from Minnesota, USA - S1T2_Fb - Sphagnum magellanicum MG | ecosystem: Host-associated > Plants > Peat moss > Unclassified...
ACCCTACCTACTGCAAAAGGCAGTGACATTAGAACACTTTCACTAAGTGTTGATGGAAAATTTTATTTCTTAAAAACTTTTTCTTTCGGATATAATTTGAGTAAAAATTATGTAAGTGGCATTACAGCCAATATCACGAGCAATCCGTTTGTCATAAATGGTTATATAGAGAAGGAATTTTTTAAACGTAAAAATGCAGTACTGAGCTTACAGGCTTTTGATATTCTAAAACAAAATAATTTTGTAACTCAAACTCAAACAGCAAACTCCATTACCAATACTTTAAGCAATGCTTTAAGCCGCTACTTTATGGTCAACTTCAGGGTAAACCTGCAAAAGTGGTCAGGTAAGCCAAGCCGTGGTGGCCGACAATTGCAGCGTAGAGGTGACGGAAGCTTTATTTACTAATATTCAAAACGTTACACAACAAAAAATAAAAAGCATTTTTATAAACTATTTGTATTCTCTAACTTAGGCTTATTAAAAACAAAGCAGTTTTTATTTAAACTCTATAAAATGAAAGTAACGGTTGTAGGTGCAGGCGCAGTTGGCGCTACATGTGCAGATAATATTGCCCGAAAAGAATTAGCGAATGAGCTGGTATTACTTGATATTAAAGAAGGCTTTGCCGAAGGTAAAGCAATTGATATGATGCAAACTGCAACGCTTTTAGGCTTCGATACAAAGATTACAGGTGTAACCAATGATTATAGTAAAACCGAAGGTTCTGATGTTGTGGTGATTACTTCTGGTCTTCCCCGTAAACCAGGGATGACCCGCGAAGAACTTATTGGAATAAATGCAGGTATTGTAAAAGGTGTTGCCGAAAATATATTAAAATTCTCTCCTGATGCCATCATTATAGTGATTAGTAATCCTATGGATACCATGACCTATTTGGCTCTTAAATCACTTGGCCTTCCTAAAAACCGCATTATTGGTATGGGGGGAACTTTAGATAGTTCACGTTTTAAATTTTATTTATCACAGGCATTAAACTGTAACCCTAATGATTTACAAGGCTTTGTAATCGGTGGACATGGTGACACGACAATGATTCCGTTAACTCGATTAGCAACTTATCAAAGTCTTCCAGTAAGCAACCTACTGGATCAAGCAACACTGCAAAAAGTTGCAGCAGATACAATGGTTGGCGGAGCAACTTTAACAGGCTTAATCGGAACTTCTGCTTGGTATGCCCCTGGCGCTGCGGGTGCAGCTTTAGTTGAAGCCATTTTACGTGATGAGAAAAAACTGTTTACCTGTTGTGTTTCTTTAGAAGGCGAATATGGTCAACAAGATATCTGTTTAGGTGTACCTGTTATTATTGGCCGTAGTGGCTGGGAAAAAATTATTGATTTTAAATTGACTGACGACGAGCAGGCAGCCTTTAACAAAAGTGCCGATGCTGTTAGAAACATGAATAATGTACTTACCGAAATGAATCTGGTTTAATCATTACATTAGGTGTTCAGCTTATTAAACTAACTCAGCATCTTGACCTGTAAAAAATGAAAACCATTAACATTCCTTTAAAACTCATAAACTTACAAGATGATGGCTTCCACCTTTTGGTGGAAGTTGTTGTTTTTAAGCAAAAGCACTTTGCCGTTTTAGACACTGGCGCCTCAAGAAGTGTATTCGACAAATCATTAATAGAGCTTCATCTTGCTGAAACTTTAAAAATATCTGACGAAATTAATGCAGCTACCTTATTTACCACTACAACCACAATTCAGGCAACGATACCAGAACTCAAAATTGGTAAATTAAAAATCAAAAATTATGAAAGCGTAGCTTTTGATTTACAATCCGTTAATGACACCTATCAACAGTTTGGTTTCCCTCCTATTGTCTGCATCATTGGTGGAGATCTATTAATTAAACATAAAGCTCTAATTAATTACGACAGTTTAGAACTTACACTTCTCAAGTAATTAAACCGTTGTGATACCGGTCACATTTAAAAATTTTACTTATAAATATATTTGCTGATCAGAATGAAAAAGATCATTGCAATTTTTAGTTCAATATTTTGGGCTGGTCTTATTGCCGGAATTAGTTTTATAGAAGCACCTTTAAAATTCCAGGCTCCAGGCATTACCATACCACTGGGTTTAGGCATTAGTCAGCTTGTTTTTCAATTTTTAAGTAAAGTAGAAATTGTTCTGCTATTTTTTCTGTTTTTGCCATGTATGGCACATCATTAAAAAATTTTAAGGGCTTACTTCTTACTTTATTATTTGCTTGTGTATTCATTGATATTTTTTGGTTGCTGCCAAAGCTAGATGAACGTGCAATCCGCATTTTATCAGGTAAAAATTTAATGCCAAGTTATTTTCACTTTTTATACATTATAATAGAATGCATCAAATTCATTGCACTTATTACATTAGGATATTTAAACATTAAAAGTATAGGCAATGAAACAAGACATTAACACCCGTAGTGATATCGTGCTTTTAGTCGATACCTTTTATAAGCAAGTTAAACAGGATAAAAAAATTGGAGCAATTTTTACAGATATTGCTCAGGTAGACTGGTTGCATCACCTACCTAAGATGTACGATTTTTGGGAAAGCATTCTTTTTGGAAAAGCCATTTATAAAGGAAATCCAATGCTCACCCATTTTGCCCTACATGAAAAAGTTCCTTTACAAACTAAAGAGTTTAATGCCTGGAAAACTATTTTTCTCTGTACAGTTGATGATCTTTTTAAAGGTGAAAATGCTGAAATGATTAAACAAAAAGCACAATCTATTGCTGATTTAATGTATTTTAAAATAAATTCAGTAAAAATTAATATTATAAAATAAATGAAAATAATAAATTATATAATTAGTGAATTATTTCATTTCCGGTATTACCAAACACCTTATTTAAGGTCTATTTGGTTTAATTATTGGAGCAATTATTATATATGCTACAGAGCATGTCTGCTTAATAAATTTTAAAAAACAGTAATAATAGCTTCCCCTTAAACCATTTTAAACAGAATACTATACTTTTCCATTAAGGATTTGCTTTCTTGTGCTCCAATTTTTGCCGTTTTTAATGCCGAAATAATGTAGATTAACAATAAAGGAATCAAAATAGAAATAGCTAATTGTGTTGCAGGAAATCCATAAAATGTAAGCATTTTTGTTTTGACAATTATGGCAAAAATGAGCAATAAAAAGCTACCTGAACAACTTAGATAAATATTAGAAATACTATTAGCCATTATTTTTTTCTGCCGATTGGCTTTAGAAAAAAGTGTGTAGAAAACAATCCCATAAACGATTATGCACATACTAATATAAATTGCAAAAGCATCAACTTTATTCGCCAGTATCTCTTGAAATTTAAAACTTAAATAGCCTATTAGCACAAACAATAAAATATATTTATTTTTAAAAAAGGAAAAAAAGTTTTTAATAAACAATTTAGCATACTTTCTTTTTAAGCCTGTCATTATAGCATCTTCCATTACACTAAAACCCATCACTCCAAATGAAGCACGAGTTTTGATCAGTGCATCATCAAAGTTCAATTTTCCATCAACAGTCATTTTTTCTTCAATAGATGTGGCCACATGATCTAAAATTTCCATTTGCACATCTATGTAACTAGAACATTTTTGCTTTATGCATCCTAAAACTTGCTCTATCTGGGGCTTGGTTAGTTTCATCACATACTCGTTTTTAGGTTTAACAACAGTTGCAGTTGAGAAATAAAATCTTTGACTTCTTGCAACTTATTAACAACTTCATTTTCACCGCTTTGAGATAACGAATAATATTTTCGAACCCGGTTTTCTACAATTTCGGTACTGGTTTCTAATAAACCATCAGCCTCTAGTTTATGCAGAGCTGGGTATAATGCACCTTCTTTTAAAAGTAATTCGCCTTGGGTAATGCTTTTAACCTTCTGAGTAATTTCATAACCATACATCCTTTCATTTTCTGATAAAAGATTTAAAATAATGGTTTGTAATGTGCCTTTAAATAATTCGTTATTTACTGCCATAAAGCAAATATATATAATTTATATATATAAGAAAGCTATGTATGCAATTTTTAAAATAAAAAACCTGAAGCGTTATTCTTCAGGTTTTTTTATTACTTAAGCTTTAGTAAGAAATCTTTATTCTAACTATTTACTGAATGAACCCTATTTCTATTGATGAAAAAATAAACAGGAACCCCCAACAAAACAATTAACAGTCCAGGCCAAGTATATTGCTGTTTATAAATTAGGAGCAAAATACAAAATGCAGCTCCAATTAATAAGTAAATAACTGGTGTAACTGGGTACAACCATGTTTTATAAGGCCTTTCCAAATCAGGCTTTTTGAACCTTAAATAAATTACACCAAAAACAGTAATCATATAAAACAGAACAATAACAAAAGAAATCATATCTAAAAGATTTCCATATTGCCCACTTAAACATAAAACTGAAGCCCAAATTCCTTGCATCCAAAGTGATTTTTCTGGAACTCCTTTTTTATTGTTTTCTATAGCGGCTTTAAAAAACATGCCATCTTTTGCCATACTTTGGAAAACTCTTGCACCTGCTAATATTATTCCATTAACACAGCCAAAAGTAGAAACCATCACCAAAATAGCCATTACATACGTACCAAGTACACCACCGAAAATTTGCTCAGAGGCTGAAACAGCAACCCGATCATTAATGGCAAAAGCAATACCATCTCTATTTAGCGTATTGAGGTATATAAAATTGACCAACAAATATAGCACCATCACTACTGTAGTGCCCAAAACCATAGAACGTACCACATTTTTTTTAGGGTTTTCAATTTCTCCTGAAACAAAAGTTACGTTTTCCCAAGCTACACTCGAAAATACTGAACCCACCATTGCGGCGGCTATTGCCCCCATTATTGTTATTCCTGAAATAGACTCCCATCCAGCTTTCATCAAATTTCCGCTTGAATCTGTTTTGAGATTATTAAAAGCGCTCCATCCAAAGTTCATATTCTCAGTCCAAAAATTGTTTTTGACTAAAAGAAAACCCAAAACAATTAAGCCAATTAAAGCGATAATTTTAGATCCTGTAAAAATATTCTGCAGCCATTTTCCACTTTCAACACCTTTAGTATTAATATAGGTCAAAAGCAGAATAACAACAATAGCCACAATCTGTATCCAGGTAATTTTATATCCACCACTTTGAAAAATTGGAGCAGCATCATTTAAAGCCGGTATTAAATACGCTGTAAATTTGCCAAATGCAACGGCAACAGCGGCAATAGTACCTGTTTGAATTACAGTAAATAGCCCCCAACCGTAAAGAAATCCCATCATTTTACCGAAAATCTCTTTTAAGTACGTGTATTGCCCACCCGCTTTAGGAAACATAGAAGAAAGTTCTCCGTAAGAAATTGCGGCTGCAACTGTCATTACTCCAGTTATAACCCAAACCACAATCAACCAATAACCAGAACCTAAATTCCTCATAATATCGGCACTTACAATAAAAATACCACTTCCGATCATTGAGCCCATTACCAGCATTGCAGCATCAAAAAGACCTAATTTTCTTTTAGGGGACCCTTCTTGCTTTAGTTTTTCCATATTTAGTTAGTTGTTTAGTTTGTTGGATTACAGGGTCTAAGATATATTAAAAAAGATGTAAAAAAAATAGGCAGAAATGCATTTAATGATTTAAAAAGCATTAATGAAGTTCATTAAGAGTATTAATTTTAACTGTTAAAAATATTTTTATGCCATAATTAAATTTTAAATCAAAAAACAAATATTTTATTAACTTGCTACATTGATTTCCAAATATTATGAAACATAACTAACCAAATACAATAAACCAATTAATTAACTATGAATTTTTTACAAGACAATTTAATTTATTTTATACCGGCACTTGGCCTTGTGGGTATAATTGTGATGATGGTTAAAAGTGCCTGGGTAAGCAAGCAAGATGCTGGTGATGAGAACATGCAGGAACTCGCAGGTTATATTGCGGACGGAGCAATGGCCTTTTTAAAAGCAGAATGGAAAGTATTGAGCATTTTTGCTGCTTTTACAGCGGCCTTACTCGCCTATTCTGGAAACATACATGAAATAAATGGTGTAATTATGCATTCCAGCTGGATTATTTCTATTTCATTTATTATTGGTGCAGTTTTTTCTGCAACCGCCGGATATATTGGAATGCGGGTTGCAACCAAGGCCAATGTTAGAACCACACAAGCCGCCAGAACAAGTTTAAAAAAAGCCCTTAAAGTTTCTTTTACCGGGGGTACCGTTATGGGCTTAGGCGTTGCTGGACTTGCCGTATTGGGCTTAGGCGGATTATTTATTGTATTTCTACAGTTATTCCATGTTACTTCTGCCAACAGCGAACAAATGCGTACAGCAATTGAAGTTTTAACTGGCTTCTCTTTAGGAGCTGAATCCATTGCTTTGTTTGCTCGCGTAGGTGGTGGGATTTATACCAAAGCAGCTGATGTCGGTGCGGATTTAGTTGGTAAAGTGGAGGCTGGAATCCCAGAGGATGATGTACGTAACCCAGCAACTATTGCCGATAATGTGGGCGATAACGTGGGTGATGTTGCGGGTATGGGCGCTGATTTATTTGGATCTTATGTTGCAACAATTTTAGCAACAATGGTACTGGGCCAAGAGATTACGGTTCAGGATCAATTTGGGGGAATGTCTCCTATTCTGTTACCTATGGTAATATGTGGCTTAGGAATTATTTTTTCTATAATTGGCACCTGGTTTGTAACAATAAAGGATGAAAAATCAAGTGTTCAAAATGCGCTGAACCTTGGCAACTGGTCATCAATTTTAATTACAGCTATCGCTTCATTTTTCATTGTTAAATGGATGTTGCCAGAAACTTTAAATCTTCGCGGATATGAGTTTTCAAGCATTAATGTATTTTATGCCATTTTGGTTGGCCTAGTTGTAGGTACAATTATGAGTTTGGTTACCGAATATTTTACGGCAATGGGCAAAGGCCCCGTTAATTCTATTATACAACAATCTTCAACAGGACATGCAACAAATATTATAGCTGGCCTGTCTGTAGGTATGAAATCAACCGTTATTCCTATTTTAGTTTTGGCAGGAGGCATTATGGCTTCTTATCATTTTGCTGGTTTATATGGAGTGGCTATTGCCGCTGCAGGCATGATGGCTACTACAGCAATGCAGCTGGCAATTGATGCTTTTGGACCCATCGCAGATAATGCAGGCGGAATTGCTGAAATGAGCCAGTTACCCCCAGAAGTTCGTGAGCGCACTGATAATTTGGATGCCGTTGGAAATACAACCGCTGCCACTGGAAAGGGTTTTGCCATTGCTACAGCAGCCCTAACCTCACTCGCTTTATTTGCTGCTTTTGTAGGGATTGCAGGCATTACAGCTATTGACATTTACAAAGCACCAGTTTTAGCGGGTTTATTTGTTGGAGGCATGATCCCTTTTATATTTTCTGCCCTTTGCATTCAAGCTGTTGGTAAGGCTGCTATGGATATGGTACAGGAAGTGCGCCGTCAGTTCCGCGAAATTCCGGGCATAATGGAATACAAAGCAAAACCAGAATATGAAAAATGTGTGGCCATCTCTACAAAAGCATCTATTCGCGAAATGATGCTTCCAGGAGCAATTGCTTTAATTACGCCGGTAATCATTGGCTTTACCTTTGGCCCTGAGGTATTAGGTGGCCTATTAGCTGGCGTAACGGTAACCGGTGTATTAATGGGTATTTTTCAAAGCAATGCAGGAGGAGCCTGGGATAATGCAAAAAAATCATTTGAACAGGGGGTTATGATTAATGGAGAAATGTTTTATAAAAAATCAGAGCCACATAAAGCATCCGTTACTGGTGATACCGTTGGCGACCCATTTAAGGATACTTCTGGGCCTTCTATGAACATTTTAATTAAGCTCATGTCTATTGTATCATTGGTTATTGCGCCTTATATTGCGGTTAAAGCAGACAGTACAGTATCAAAAATTAATGAGAAAAAAGAAATCATCATGATCAAACAAAAAATAGACAACCTTGAAAAAATTAACTTTCAAAGGCAGCAACCCATACCTTAAAAAATAAAGTAAGGCACACTGTTATATTATAGGGGGATTTTTTAGTCAAAATCCCCCCTTTTTTTTTACATAATTTTTAATTAGGTTTGAACTTCAAACGAACTTATTAATATCAAACCAACTTAACTAAACCGAAATTTATGATTTACAAAAAATCTCTGGATAGTCTTTTAAAAGAAGCTGCAGAAACCGGAGAAGGGACATTAAGGCGAACCTTAGGTCCTGGTAATCTTATTGCTTTAGGTATCGGAGCGATTATTGGCGCCGGACTATTTGTTAGAACAGCCACCGCTGCTGCAGACCATGCTGGCCCTGCTGTAACATTAGGATTTATTTTAGCAGCAATAGGCTGTGCCCTTGCAGGCTTATGCTACGCAGAATTTGCATCAATGATTCCGATAGCAGGCAGTGCTTATACTTATTCCTATGCAACTATGGGAGAAGTTGTAGCTTGGATTATAGGATGGGATTTGGTATTGGAGTATGCCGTTGGTGCAGCAACTGTAGCTATAGCATGGTCTGAGTACCTGAACAAACTCCTGGAAACCTTTGGCGTACAGATTCCTTATGAATTTTGTCACTCCCCTTTTCAAAAGCTTACAGATGCTGCCGGTCAGGTCACCGCACAAGGCATTATCAATCTTCCTGCTTTATTTATCATTATCTTACTTTCTTTAGTCCTTATTCGTGGCACAAAAGAATCTGCAACGGTAAACAATATGATCGTTATCTTAAAAGTAGCCATTGTAATTTTGTTTATTGTTATTGGCTGGGGCTATATTAACCCGGCAAACCATACACCGTATATTCCAAAAAATGTTACTGGTCATTTCGGTGATTTTGGATGGTCGGGTATTATTAGTGCAGCAGGTGTTGTATTCTTTGCTTTTATTGGTTTTGATGCTGTATCTACTGCAGCTCAGGAAGCCAAAAATCCATCAAAAGATATGCCTATTGGCATTTTAATCTCATTGGCTATATGTACTGTCCTATATGTACTGTTTGGACACGTACTTACAGGTGTTGCCAATTACAAAGAGTTTGGGGCAAATGGTGCAGGAAAAGAAGCTTCTGTTGCTTATGCAATTGAAACTTATATGCACAACTACCACTGGCTATCAACTTTGGTAACCGTAGCTATATTAGCCGGTTTCTCTTCAGTTATTTTGGTTATGCTTTTAGGTCAGTCAAGAGTATTTTTCTCCATGAGCAGGGATGGCCTTGTACCAAAAATATTTTCTACAGTACATCCAAAATTTGGCACACCATACAAATCCAATATCATTTTCTTAATTGTTGTAGGTGCTTTTGCGGCCTTTATACCTGGAGATGTTGTAGGAGATATGACCAGTATAGGTACATTATTTGCATTCTCACTGGTATGTTTAGGCGTTTTAATTTTACGCAAAACAGATCCTGACCGTCCACGTCCATTTAAGACACCATTAATGCCATTTATACCTATTTTAGGTATTATTGTTTGTGGTGCTATGATGTATGGTTTAGGCCGACATAACTGGGAGCGCTTAATCATATGGATGATTATAGGCTTTGTCATTTATTTTACTTACAGCGTTAAAAATTCTGTCATCCGGAAACAGCATAAAACATTGTTCCCTAAAGACCCGCCAAACCCAACAATTGAGGTATAACTTATTAAAAGCCACCATTTACATGGTGGCTTTTTTATTGGTAAGCCTTTATTTACCTTTATAAAACTAAGCCACGGTGCTGTTTTTTAGCCCAATAGTTTTTATAGCAATTAAATTGATATACCTTTGTTAAAAGTAAAACGCTATGAAATTCGATTTAAATTTCAATCTCAGCCAAATCCTATCTACTACAATGGTTTTATTTGCCATTATTGATATTTTAGGTGCCATACCTGTAGTGATCGAACTGCGTAGAAAAGCAGGTCATATTCAATCAGAAAAAGCATCTTTGGTTGCTGCAGGACTCATGATTTCGTTTCTTTTCCTGGGAGAATCTCTACTCAAAGTGATTGGTTTAGATGTGGAGTCTTTTGCTATTGCAGGTTCATTTGTAATTTTTTTCATTGCGATGGAAATGGTATTGGGCTTAACCATCTTCAAAGAAGAAGCACCGGAAACAGTATCTATTGTTCCATTGGCTTTCCCTCTTATTGCAGGTGCAGGAACAATGACTACCTTATTATCGTTAAAAACAGAATATGCAACCCAAAATATTTTAATAGGTATTTTACTGAATATGCTTTTTGTTTATTTCGTTTTAAAAAATACAAACCGCTTAGAAAAACTTTTTGGCAAATCAGGCCTGAATATTATGCGCAAGGCTTTTGGTGTAATCTTATTGGCCATTGCCATCAAATTGTTCAGGAACAATACCGGATTGTAACACCTCACCAATTAACATGGAGTATAATTCTTAATTTACTTCGAAAGGAGGAATATATTTATTGCTCATCTTAAAACTCAGCAATAAAGAATTTATTATGCATTCATTGTAACAAAGCCTATTCTGTTTGATCTAAACAATAAAGCTAATCAATATGAACAGCTTCGAAAAATATACTTTGGTTATAGGCACTGCGGCTATTTTAATAGAGGCCATCAAAAAAATCGCGGCTAGGCTTAAAATATGGTTTAGCTATCATGCTAAACCTTAATTAACCGAGCGGCAAACATGGTATCTGCTTTTTGTCCATAACCTTTTATCAGCTCCATTTTCTCAAGTTTTAACGGCAGGTTATTGAGCATAAAATCTACCACTTCTTCATTTTCCTCTTTAAAAGCTGAACAGGTAATATAAATGAGAGGCTTATCCGTTTTTAAATACTTTACAATATTTTGAGCGATGCTTTTTTGCATGGATGAAAACTGACTAATTTTTCTTTCTTCAAAGAAAGTAAGCATTTCAGGGGTCCGGCCCCAGGTGCCTGATCCTGTACAGGGTGCATCTAAAATTATTCCATCAAAAGCATAATGATGAAGTACCTGATCGTTGTTCTGTAAAAGATCCAGTTCTTTTTTATGATATTTTCTAATTCCTGCCAAAATGAACCGCTCCTCTAAATTATCCAAAATCCGTTCACGTAAATCAGAAACAAGCAATTCGATGTTAGGCTCCAAGCTATGCAAAAGCAGTGATTTACCTCCTGATGCGGCGCAACAGTCCCACCATTTGTCCCATTGATTGGGTTTAAAATAAGTACCGGTATATTGCGAGGATAAATCTTGAACCTGATAATAACCCGGCTCTATAACATTTTCCAGCTTGGTTCCGTTTGGCAAAGAAAGCGCTGTTTCAGACAATTGCTTCACCTCTATACCCGCAGCAATTAATTTTGGCATTACACGGTATTGATCAGAAGCATCTATTCTAATAAATAAATCGGGTTGGATAAAAAAAGAGGTATAAAACTCTTCCTGATTGATTGTACCTGACAGGTGTTCCTTAAAAGGAAATACATCACTTAATTTAAAATCAGGATACTTCGACTGAACAAGAACCAGCTTTTCTTTAAGCGGTGATGTGATATATTCAGATAAATCTGGCAATTTATTATTTACGACCAAACTCAATGTATTATGACAAAGAAAATCTGCTACAGCCAATCGTTCTTCATTTAACAAACTACTTAAAGCCAACCCTAATCTAAAATAGCTGTACAAATGCCTCGTTGCCCATCTCCGGTCTGAAGAGCCCATTTGTTTATGCTGTTTGAAATAAACAGGCAGAAAGCGGTGCAAAGGCAATGTGCCATCATAAATAGATAAAATCTGTTCAAATGCTTTTAACTGGTGTTCTACTTTCATAAAAGAGCAATAATTAATCAATCTGGTTTAGTGCATAATCCTTGTACCTTAAAAGCATTACATGATTATTAATGTAGCCAAACTGGTCATCCCGAATAAAGGAAAAGGTATTATGCAACCCCCTGTAGCGTTCTTTTGTCAGGTAATCTATATACTTTTCACCATGTTTCGCCAATAGCCCCCCAAAATAGCAGGCGATATCAAAGCCTTTAAAAGCGTATTCCCCAGGTTCAAAGCCATATAGGGCACGGTATTTTTTTATAAACTGTATTACATTTAAGCTTTTATAATCAATTTTATAAGAAGAGCTAATAATTGTTCCTAAATTTTGAAGCTTTTCTACTGAATAACTTTGCTTAGCCCAATTTGGGTGCCCAAAAAGGTTAATATTATAGCCCCCAGTTTTAAGGTTTTTTAACCTGTACAGCTTTTCAATACTAGGGTTTACAAAATCACGGTCGGAAGAAGCAATGACAACAGCATATTGTTTTCCTTTAACCATCTTGGTTTCAAATACAGAAGCAGAAATATATTCTTGTACTACAAAATTACTTTTAAGCAATTGAAAATAACTTCTTATAGGGAATGTAAATTGTTCATCATCAGCTTTCTTTGGGTTAATAATCACTACAATTGTATTCAAAGGGTTATAATTTTTTGCTATATATTTAGCAATCCTATTGGCATGTATACTGATATTGCTCACAACTGAAATTAAATTAGGATTATTAAACTCAGAAGGTGGAGAAGCTGCCAAAGGAGATACCACTGGCACATTGTTTTCTTTTGAATAGGTGCTGATAAATTTTATACCATCCGGAAAAATAGGCCCCACAATTAAGTTGCTCTGTTTAAACCATTCATTTTTATATACTGTTCCAATATGTGCACGGTCATCTTCCGTATCAAAAACATTTAATTTAAAATTTAAGCCTGTTGAGCTTGCTGAATCCAATCCCAGTTTAAAACCCTGATAAAAATCAATAGGCATAGCATACTTTTCAATTTCAGCCTTTGTAACTGTTTTTAAATTAAGCTCATTAAGTTTGAATGGAACAAGCAAAGATACATTGGCCTGTGTAAAACGTTTTAAGGGCTTTTCTACAGGCTTTTCTTTTTCTTCAGGCTTTGCATTATTATTTTTTACCGTTCTAATTTTAGGGGAACAAGCTCCCAAAACAACGGCAAAAATCATCAATAAATAATATTTATTTTTAAAGTACATACAATCATATTTAACAAAATATGCTGGCAAGATGTTCTCTTACCAGCATATTATAATTTGAACAGCTAAAGAAAGTATTTTAGCACGAGTTCCTATTCCCACTCAATAGTTGCAGGTGGCTTGGAGCTAATATCATAAACAACACGGTTTATGCCTTTAACTTTATTAATAATTTCATTAGAAATCTTAGCCAGAACATCATAAGGTAAATGGCACCAGTCTGCTGTCATTCCATCAACTGATTCTACCGCCCTTAAGCAGATTACATTTTCATATGTGCGTTCGTCGCCCATTACACCAACAGACTGAACAGGCAAAAATATTGCACCTGCTTGCCAAACCTGATCATATAGGCCTGCATTTTTTAATTCATTAATATAAATTGCATCTGCATGCTGTAGTATTTCTACCTTTTCTGCGGTTACATCACCTAAAATACGGATGGCTAAACCTGGCCCCGGAAAAGGATGGCGGCCTAATATTACATCATCAATTCCTAATGCTTTACCCACTCTCCGTACTTCATCTTTAAACAAAGTATTTAAAGGTTCTACTACTTTAAGCTTCATAAAATCGGGTAAACCACCAACATTATGATGTGATTTAATCGTAGCTGACGGTCCGTTAACTGAAATAGATTCAATAACATCAGGATATATAGTACCCTGCCCCAGCCAGCTTACGCCAGTTACTTCATGTGCAGCATCGTCAAAAACCTCTATAAAAACACGGCCAATGGCTTTACGTTTTAGTTCAGGATCTTTTAAACCTGCCAGCTGACTTAGAAAACGGTCTTTAGCATCAATTCCTTTTATATTTAAACCCATGTGTTTGTATTGCTCAAGCACCTGGTTGTATTCATCTTTACGCAATAGCCCGTTATCCACAAAAATACAGTGTAAGTTTGTTCCAATGGCTTTGTGCAGCAAAACTGCGGCTACGCTACTGTCTACCCCACCCGATAAGCCTAACACCACTTTATCATCACCTAATTTATTTTTTAAATCAGCAATAGTGGTATCAATAAATGACGCAGAAGTCCAGTCTTGGCTACATCCACAAATATCAACCAAAAAATTCTCTAAAAGTATTTTTCCATCTATGCTATGTGTAACTTCCGGATGAAACTGAATAGCATACGTATCTGAATCTTTAATATGGTAAGCGGCAACCTTTACACTTTCTGTACTGGCAATTAGCTCGGCACCTACTGGCATTTTTGTAATGGTATCGCCATGGCTCATCCACACCTGTGAATCTATGTTAATCCCTTTGAACAGCTTATTTTCCTGATTTACAAAATTAAGGTTTGCACGGCCGTATTCACGTGTTGAAGAGGCCTGAACTTCACCTTCAAATTGCTGAGCAATATACTGAGCACCATAACAAACAGCTAACAATGGGTATTTCAAATGAAAGCTTGCTAAATCTATTTGAGGGGCATCATCCTGACGAACAGAGTAAGGGCTACCTGAAAAGATAACGCCTTTTACATTACCCGTAAATTCGGGAATGTTGTTATAAGGATATATTTCACAGTAAACATTCAGTTCGCGAACTCTGCGGGCTATGAGTTGTGTGTATTGCGAACCAAAATCGAGGATAATGATTTTTTCTAGCATGGGCAAAGGTAATCATTACATGTGACAACTCAGACTTGAAACTGGAGTTTTTAGAGAAAAATAAAGATCATTATACGGTTGGTTCATCAAGTTTTTCATTAGAGGGCAGTAATTTAACCACCACTCCAAATTTTCTTAAAAAATCAACACCTTCATCACTGGCCAATCCTTTATATGCCGCGTATGATTTTGAATAATAAACCAGTTTAATACCTGATGATAAAATTAATCGTGCGCAAGCTATACACGGAGACAGTGTGGTATACAGCGTACAGCCTTCTATTTTCGATCCATTTTTTGAAGCATATAATATGGCATTCTCTTCTGCATGCAGTGCCAGTGAACAGCTTCCCTTACTGTCTCTTGCGCAACCCTGATCCGGCCATTCTTCATCACAATTGTGCGTACCTGCAGGTGGGCCATTATAGCCTATGGAAATGATCCGGGTATCTTTGGTTAAAACTGCACCAACATGCGCGCGTACACAGTGCGAACGGGCTGCCAGCTCAGTTGCCAAATTCATAAAAATGCTATCAAAACTAGGTTTAGTTGCCATTAAGAAGATTAAAGTAAATTACAAACTGCAATCATTGTGCTGACAAAATTACTTTAATAAAACGATGTTCGCGAAATAATTGCCTGTAATACAACAAAAATAAATGTGTGATGTTTAGCTATAAAATTGCATATTCGCATATCATAACAATTTTAATACATGTTTGAAGCAATATTACTAGGTATTGGGGCAGGGATCATTTCGTCATTTTTAACTGGCCCGGTATTTTTTGCAATGATCAGAACCAGTATTGAAAAAGGATTCAAGGCAGGTTTTTCTTTAGCCGTAGGCGTCATTATCAGTGATATCGTTTTAATTAGCCTTGTGATTTTTGGAAGTCAGTTTTTTGAGTACAAGGCTAGTTTTGATAAATATGTTGGTCTTATTGGTGGTTTATTTTTATTTGCAATTGGTATTTATTACTTATTCTCTTATACTTCCATAAATTACAACAGCAATACGCTACAAAAAATAAGCAAGCGCGGCTACCTTTTAAAAGGATTTTTGATGTGCATTCTTACCCCTTCCACCCTGATGTTTTGGATTATTGTAACGGGTATTATATCGGTAAAGCTCAACAACATGCTCAATGAAAAATTGGTCTGCTTGTTTGTTGCTATGGCTACACAACTAAGCATAGATGGTTTAAAAAGTTTTTACTCCAGTAAACTTCGCCATCGGATAAAAGAAAATGTATTACAAAAACTCAACAAAATTGCTGGTGTAGTGATTATCTTTTTTGCACTCTGGATGCTTATTAAAACTTATTTACATTTCTACGCTTAATTATCCTTTATTAAGTTAAGCCAGTAGTTTAACCACAACTAACCAACTTTAATTAAACAATGTATTTGTGTGCATATTAAAATAGGCATAAGGAAAATCCCTATGCCTATCCATTTTTAACTGAAAAATATTTTTATTAGTAAGCCCTCTGGTTGTTACCTTCTTTCCAGTTTACAAAAGCCTTGTTTACAACTTTATTGCCTCCTGGGGTTGGATAGTTTCCTGAAAAATACCAATCGCCTTTATTTTTAGGGCATGCACTGTGTAAATTTTCCAAGCTCTGATAAATTACTTCAACTTCTGCTACCGTACCCTTAGGGGTAATAATCTGTGCAATTTTTGCTGATATTTCTTCTGGCTTAAACGGTTTGTAAATTTCTTTTACGTGATTTACAATTTCCTCTTTAGGAAGAAATAAAGATGCCTTACATTTGGTATATACATCTTCTATTAACTGCCACATGCCCCTTTCAGTTAGCAACTGAATAGCTGCATCAAAGGCTACAAACTGCCCCATTCTGCTCATATCAATACCGTAACAATCCGGATAGCGGATTTGTGGTGCAGAAGAAACAATAATGATTTTTTTAGGATGCAGGCGGTCTACAATTTTAATAATGCTCTGCTTTAGCGTTGTTCCCCTTACAATTGAATCATCTAGCGCAACTAACGTATCCTGATGATTTTTAATGATGCCATATGTGGTATCATAAACATGCGCAACCATTTCACCCCTATCGGCATCCTGAGTAATAAATGTACGAAGTTTAACATCCTTAACAGCCAATTTTTCCACTCTTGGTGCCATAGAAAGCAATTCTTCAAGTGCATCGTCTGTTAATTGTTCCTTTTTGTTTAAAAGTATGTTTTTTTGATAGTTGCGTACATATTGGTTTATTCCATCTACCATCCCAAAGAATGCCACTTCAGCAGTATTTGGGATAAATGAAAAGACTGTATTTTTTAAATCATGCCCAACAGCCTTTAATACCTGATCGCAAAGTAAACGCCCCAATTGCTTACGTTCCTGATAAATTTCAACATCGCTTCCTTTTGAAAAATAGATGCGTTCAAAAGAACAAGATAAGCGTTCGGTAGGTTCCCTGAACTGTTCCATGCTCACTACACCATTTTTCTTAACAATAAGTGCATGTCCTGGGTCAATTTCTTTTACATCCTTAAACTGAATATTAAAAGCTGTTTGCAGAGCAGGCCTTTCTGATGCAGCAACAACAATTTCATCATCATAATAATAATAAGCTGGGCGGATGCCTGCGGGATCACGCATAATAAATGAATCCCCATTACCGATCATGCCACAAATAGAATAACCTCCATCCCAGGTTTTAGCCGAACGGCGGAGAATATTGGCAATATCTAAATGATCAGAGATTTTATGGGTAATGGCAATATTATCATGTCCTTCTTTTTTATATTGATCAAAAAGTTCTTGGTTTTCATCATCCAAAAAGTGCCCTATTTTTTCGAGAACTGTAACGGTATCGGCTTTTTCTTTTGGATGCTGACCAAGTTCATACAACTGCTCAAGCAGTTCATCAACATTGGTCATGTTAAAATTACCTGCAATAACCAAGTTGCGCGTCATCCAGTTATTCTGCCTTAAAAAAGGATGGCAGTTTTCGATGCTGTTTTTACCATGTGTACCATAACGCAAATGGCCCATTAACACTTCGCCTATAAAGCTTACGTTGTCTTTGAGCCATTCTGTATCCTGCATTAACTCAGGCGTATTCTCTTGTATATCTACAAACTTATTTTGTACATATTCAAAAATATCGGCAACTGCATTGGAAGCCATACTTCGGTACCGGCTTATATACCTGCTTCCAGGCTTCATATCTAATTTAATCGTTGCAATACCTGCGCCATCCTGACCCCGGTTATGCTGTTTTTCCATTAAAAGATATAATTTATTGAGTCCGTAAAGTGCTGTACCGTACTTTTGCTGGTAGTAAGAAAGTGGTTTTAACAGGCGAATGAAAGCGATTCCGCATTCGTGTTTTATCTGATCACTCATGATATGGGTTTCAAGTCGCAAAGGTATCTTTTTAAATATTTACAACCTAAATAAAAGTGTTTTCTTTTGTCACAATGCGGTTAATTTGAAAATGACAATCTGTTTTATATCAAATTTAAAAATTAACTACATGCTTTAATACATGCTATACGCCTCAATTTTTTCTCCAAAAAACACTGATGCATGTTCATTAAATACTTGAGGGTCACCACTTGTATAAAAAGATTTAAATCCGTTTTTACCAATAGCCTGCTCCAAGCTTGCGTGTCTCCCCAGATAATTCGCTAAACTTTTTGCTATAATTTCACCTTGAGATAAGATATTGATATGTTTAGGCAATATTTTTTTTAGTTTGGGTAATAATAATGGGTAATGCGTACAGGCCAAAAGGATACAGTCAATTTCTGGTGATTGCCCCAACAGGTCATCACAGTACTTTTTCAGAAAATAATCAGCTCCTGTGCTTAAGTGCTCATTATTTTCTACCAAGGGCACCCACATTGGGCAGCTTTGCTGAAAGACTTCAATCTCAGGATAAAATTTTTTGATTTCCATTTTATAAGACTCAGAATTTATGGTACCACGTGTGCCCATAACACCTACTTTCTTACTCCTTGTAAAATCGCCAACAATTTCTGCTGTTGGCCTTATTACGCCTAAAACCCGATTATTAGGATAACGGCCAGGCAAATCTAATTGCTGTATATTTCTGAGCGCTTTGGCTGATGCTGTATTACAAGCCAGAATCACTAATGGACAGCCTTTGTTAAAAAGCCACTCTACACATTCCAATGTATACCTATAAATTGTATCAAAGCTATGGTCTCCATAAGGAGCACGTGCATTATCTCCTAAATAGATATAATTGTAATTGGGCAATTTCTCCACAATAGCCTTAAATACCGTTAATCCTCCATACCCTGAATCGAATATTCCTATTGACAAATCACCGTTCATAAACAAAATTAAATAAAAAACGGAACCAAGAATGAACTTGGTTCCGTTTTATGGTCAAATATAGGCTTTAAGCTTTATATTAGATTATTTTTTAGGCGCAGCCGCTTTTGGAGCTGCTGTTGCTGAAATGTTCAATTTAGCTTTAACAGCATTGGTGATGTCTTCACCACCTTCCCAATATACCAATGGGTTAGCAGCACCTTGACCACTTACAATGTCAAAAACGTAAGCTAATCCTTTTTCTTTTGCAACTGAAGAAATAGCTCCAGCTACTTTGGTTTGGATAGGCTGAAATAACTCACCTTGTTTAGTTCCTAAATCTTGCGATGCTTTTGTACGTGCATCAGTAATGCGTTTTTCAAGATCTTGTAATTCCTGACCCGCAGCCTGTAATTCTTTACCTACAACTTCTTTGTTTGCTTCACTTAATGTTTTTTCTTTAGCCTGGGCAGCAGCCAACTTAGTTTGGTATTCTTTAATCATACCGTCAATATCTGCTTGTTTTTGTTTACCTAAAGTTTCTAAAGTAGCTTGTGCTGTTTTAGCTTCTGGTAAATTTGCAAATACCTCTTCTGAATTAATGTGACCGATCTTTTGTTGGGCATTTGCCATATTCGCTGTAAACAATAAACCTGCTGATACAAAGAATACGTTAATTAACTTTCTCATTTTTCTATTTTACTTTTATTATTTTTTCTGTTTGTTTCTTAAATTGAAGGGCGAATATAATTAATTTATTACAGTCCCCGGCTTATATCCTAATTTTACAATTACATCATTACTAATATCATAGCTGCTGCTGGCATATATCATCATTGTGGCTTCACTGCTTTTATCAAAGATAAAGTCGAGGTATTTAGCTTTTGCAATTTGTTTAATAACATCAGCTACCTTAGTTTGTATAGGCTTAATTAACCTTGTTCTGCTTTGAAAAAGTTCGCCATCTGGTCCAAATTTTTGGCGCTGAAACTCTTTTGCCTGTTTTTCTTTTTCAATGATTTCATTTTCACGGCGTTTACGCATTTCATCATTTAACAAAACCTGGTCTGCCTGATAAGATTTATACATCCTATCTATGTCACCAAAATTCCTGTCAACCTGCTCCTGCCATTGTTTTGATGCAACCTCCAACTGGCTTAATGCCGATTTATATTCGGGCATGTGTTTTAAAATATACTCTGTGTCTACATAAGCAAACTTCTGGGCAAAAGCGCCAAAAGTTGTGCAAATTAAAAATGCGATAAAAATAATCTTTTTCATTTGTGTGTATGATTAGTTATAACCTAAGATTTTAACTCAATGTGCTAAGATTTATTGCATAATTACTTATTTTTTTGCTCTTATTCAATTAAAATCCACCTAATTGTTGTGCTATGCTAAAGTGGAACTGACCTTTGTTTGCATCAGGTAAACCCGGTATAGCATCAAAGCCATAACCATAATCAATACCCAACAATCCAAATATTGGTAAAAATATTCTTGCACCTACACCAACTGACCTACGGATATTAAAAGGGTTAAAATCATTAAACTTATTCCATGTATTACCACCTTCAGCAAAAGCCAATACAAATGCTGTAGCCTGCTGACTTGCAATAACTGGGTATCGGGCCTCTAGCACGTATTTGGTATAAATAGGACTTCCTGATTGTTGCGCAATAGATGGATCTGCACCTACTGGAATAACGGTGTTATTTGCATAACCACGCATAGCGATCAGCTCTGAACCTTGTAAGAAATCAAATCCCTGCATTCCATCTCCACCTAGTTTAAAGCGTTCAAATGCAGATTGACCTACCGCACTGTTATATTGACCTAAGAAACCAAACTGAGCCTGAGCTTTAATTACAAAGTTGCCTCCTACACGTTGATACCACTGTGAATCAAATTTCCATTTATGATACTCTGTAAATTTATATTTTAACTTATCAGAAGCAGTAGCATAGTTTACATTGTTAAACAATGAATATGGCGGTGTTGCCTGAATAGTAAAACGGATAAATGAGCCTGACTTAGGAAATATTGGAGAATCTCTTGAATCGCGGCTAATTTCCTGTGATAAGTTTAGGTTATAGGAAGTTCCTGTGCTAAATAGATAACCTGCATAATTATTTAATATGTATTGTTGCAGGTTAACGGCATGGCTTAACTGAAAATAGTTATCAGGCCAGTTTAATCTTCTACCTAAACTTACAGTAACACCATTTAAGCGTATTTTTTGATACGATGCATTATCAGAACTTAAGCCATTAGATTGTAGGGAAGTAAATGCACTTACTCCAAAGCTCACTGGCTTTTCGCCACCAAACCATGGCTGAGAGAAGGAGAAACTATATGACTGGTAATATTTACCGTTGGTTTGGCCACGCAAACTTAATTTTTGTCCATCTCCTTTTGGCAGTGGTTTATATGCCTTTAGGTTTAAAATATTTTTAAGAGAGAAGTTATTGAAGGTTAAACCTAAAGTACCGATAATACGGCCTCCACCAAAACCACCTGATAACTCAATCTGATCTGAAGGTTTTTCCTGAACAGCATATTCAATATCAACAGTTCCATCAGCCGGGTTTGGGCGTGGAGTTGGTACTGTTTTCGACTCATCAAAATTACCTAATTGACCAATTTCACGAATTGTGCGGATTAAATCGCTTTTGTTAAATTTTTGTCCCGGTTTGGTACGGATTTCACGTAGAACAACTTTATCATTGGTAATTGTATTTCCTTTAACAGTAATGCGGTTGTTGGTAAACTGTGGTCCTTCATAAATGCGCATCTCAACATCTACGGTATCCCCATAGATTTTTGTTTGTACAGGATCGATATTAAAAGTTAGATAACCATTATCAGTATACATACTGTTAATGTCTCCTCCGTTTTCCCCACCGCCGTTAAGCTTTTTGTTTATTTTTTCTTCACTAAAAACATCGCCTTTTTCAATGGTCAAAACTTTGTTTAATATCTCATCAGAATAAATTGCATTACCAGCCCAGGTTATTTTACCGAAGTAATATTTCTTACCCTCATAAATATCCATTTTGATATTAACCTTTTTACTGTTGTACTGGTAAATAGTGTCTTTTAAAAGATCTGCATCACGATATCCTTTTTCGTGCAGCTTGGCAATTACTTTAATTTTGTTCTCTTCGTATTTTTCTTTACTGAACTTGCCAGACCCCCAAATACGCCACCAAGCATATTGCTTAGGGTTTTTTAGATATTTTCTAAGTTTTGCTGATGAAAAATCTTTATTGCCTGTAAAATCTATGTGCTGTACTTTTACCCTGTGGCCTTTATTAATATAGGCTTCTAAAACAACACTGTTTTCAGCATTTGGATCTTTACGTGTTTTATACTCTATTGTAGTAAAGAAAAAGCCTTTCTCAAGCAAATATTTTTTTGCAATTGCAGTAGTTGTATTATAAAGGTTGTCATTTACAATTTTTCCTGTTTTATCGTTAAGCTTTTCTTGGATCGATGTGCGGTCTGATTTGCTAATGCCTTTTAATTCAATAGCACTTAATCTAGGACGCTCAACAACTTCAATGTCAAAGTAAACGGTGTCCTGTACAAATTTCGAGATATTGATTTTGATGTCATCAAACAATCCTTGTGCCCAAAGCGTTTTAATCGCATCAGAAGTTGCTTCACCCGGAAGGACAACTTTATCTCCTTTAGTTAACTTAGATAAAGTAACAAGTACATCCTTATCTAAATATTGGGTACCACTAATGGTTGTGCCACCTATGGTAAATTCTTTCGGACTAAAATAATCGATGTCTAAGCCACCAACTTTTAAAGATGGAGTTGCCGGTGCCTGACCTTGTCTAATTTGAGCAAAGGCCGGAGTAGCTAAAACGAGTAAGATTAAAACTTGAAATATTCTTTTCATTAAAATAATTTGTTCAGTAATAGGTACGAGAGCTTATGTTGTATTTAATGACAATTCTCATCGCACCAACCATCTGGGTGGTTTCGTTTATCGTATAAAAGTGCTGCTAAGTTAATTTAAACGCTTGTTAAAAAGTGTTAAAAGAAAAATTAGTTTAATTGTTCGCTAATTTTACCAAAACGGCGTTCTCGTTTTTGGTAGTCAACAATGGCTTCAAAAAGATTTTCACGCCTAAAATCAGGCCATAAAACATCTGTAAAATAAAATTCAGTATAAGCCATTTGCCACAGTAAAAAATTACTGATCCGGTGTTCTCCACTGGTGCGGATCATAAGTTCTGGATCGGGCATGTTTAGTGTAGTTAATTTTGATGAAAAAAGGTGTTCATCAATATCCTTGACCTGTATTGCATTGCTTTCAACAGCTGATGCAATGTTTTTTACAGCTTCTAAAATTTCCCATTTTGCGCTATAACTTAACGCCAAGGTTAGGGTACATTTCTTATTCTGTGCGGTTTTTTCCATTGCTTCCTTTAGGTCGTCAATACATTGCTGTGGCAGGGAAACTAAATCACCAATTGCATTAAGCCTAATATTATTTTTATTAAGCGTTTCTGTCTCTTTGTTTATAGTTGAAATTAAAATACCCATTAAGGCATCAACTTCTTCTTGTGGCCTACTCCAGTTTTCTGTAGAAAAGGCATATAAGGTTAGGTATTCAATACCCACTTCTACACAGCCTTCTACAATATCCTTTACAGAAAGGACGCCTTGTTCATGCCCAAAAACACGTACTTTACCTTGGCCTTTGGCCCACCGTCCATTGCCATCCATTATTACTGCAATGTGCTTTGGTAGCCGGCTATAGTCTATTTGTTCTTTAAATCCCATTAATTATTTCAAAATCAGCTTAAAAAGAATAGCATTTTGAGTTTACAAAGGTAAAAGATATGCCAACACTAACAAATAGGTAGGTATCTCTTTTTCTAAAATCGCCGCGTTGAGTGCCAGCAACACCTATTTGGTGCAAAGATGGATCAGATAAATTTACTTGATCAGCCCCATTTCCTACATATCTGGGGTTAACGGGATATACGCCACTTACATCGTCTAGGTAATCAGTATAAGCATTTCGATAGCCTATTTCACTAAAAATTGTCCAGGCGTCTTTATAATTATACCGGATTCCGCCACCATAGGGAATAGACAGCGCATAATTTTTATATCCGTCTGGCTGTCCTTCAGTCAATTGATAATCTAAACGGTAAGTTACGCCATGATATGTTGCGGTTGGTTTAAAAACGACAGCCCCAACACCAGCAAATAAATAAGGGGTGAACCTTCGTCCGCCAGATCCGGCAGAGAAGTTAAAAAAATTAAAATCCAACAACGTACTGAATTCGTTCAAATCTGTTTTAAAGCGCAGGTTACGCTCCTGAAACTGGGCATGAATTGATTTTGCATCATCAGCTCTAATTTGACCATAGGTATAATTTAATCTAAGCCCCAAATAAGAATTAAAATTGCGCTTCACAAACAAACCACCAGACAAACCACTTATTTTTAAAGGATTACTCGGGTTTAGATCGCCAATATACCCAGCTCCCCCCCCAGCCAAACCTATCTCCCAAGTTGCCTCCTGTGCTTTAGATTGGATTGCCATAAACAGCAAAAACAGAACAATAAAAGCAGATTTATTTAGCGCCATATCAATAATTCCGGGTATCAATACCCCACAATAATTTATTCCTTAACGTGTTTAAATAAGTTTCATTGTTAAGACGGATTAAATTAATGCAAAAATCGGCTTTTTTAATCGTTATTTTTACAGAACGCTCTACGGTTACAGTACGGCTGTCACACGACACTAAAAACTTTGATTCTCTGGCTTCTACTTCGAAAGAAAGTGTGCTTCCATCAGGAACAACCACAGGACGCACATTAAGGTTATGTGGTGCAATAGGCGTAACTACAAAATTTTTCGAATCAGGGTATATAATTGGTCCGCCACAGCTTAAAGAATAGGCCGTAGAACCTGTTGGAGTAGCAATAATTAAACCATCGGCCCAATAAGAATTGATAAATTCGCCGTTCATCGAGGCATGAATAATCATCATTGCAGAATTATCCCTCCGATGAATGGTAATATCATTCAGCGCAAAGTTTTCTTCTCCAAACATATCGTTTTCCGATTCAAGTATTAAGAGTGAACGTGCATCTAAACTAAACTCTTTATTAATCAGTGCAGTTAAGGCCGCTTCTATTTCATTCTTATTAATACTGGCCAAAAAACCCAATCTGCCAAAATTAATACCGATTACAGGGATGCCTGAATTGCGAATCAGGGATAAGGTGTCTAATAAGGTTCCATCCCCGCCCAAACTTAATAAAACATCTGCCTGTTCGCTCAGTTCTGTATGGTTGTGAAAAATAAGTGTATTTTGTGGAAGCTTAATTTTACCCTGCAAGGAATTTTTAAATTTATAATAAAGAACAGGCTGTATGCTATGTGCTTTTAAATGGTCAAAAACTTGCTGTACATAAGGCAATACCGTATCGTTAAAGTCTCTTCCATAAATTGCAATTCTCATCATTTTAAATTAAACATTTAAATAATTCATGAAAGAATCATAACGCTCTTGCGAACCGTCATCTGTTTGCGTATTGTTAAAAACTGCAAGTACCGAATAATTATAACGCTCAAAAGAGGCAACTAAACCTGTAATTTCTGTTTTATTAACTTTTAATGTGACTTCAAGCCGTGTAGAATCTGCAAATGAGTTTACGTTAGAAGACAAAATCTGTGCATTATCAGCTTCAACTATTTGAGCAATATGTGCTAAAGAATTATCGCGGTTGCTAATCTCAAGTACGATAATGCCGCCAGGCTGATCGATGGCAAATTGTCCGGCTATAAAATCAACTATATTATTAATGGAAATTAATCCGATATAATTCTTCTTCTGATCCAATACAGGTATGCTGGTCAAACTTAGCTGGCTAAACAGTCTAATTACATCATAAATATGCGCATTGCTAAAAACAAACGCATTTAATAAAGTTAAAGAGAGCTGACCAAGGGGCTGATTATTGGCATTGAGCGTGAGCAAATCATCTTCTGCTATGAGGCCCAAAAACTGCGCATGATTAACCAAAGGCATATGCTTAAGCTTAAATTCGGTCATTCGCTCTAAAGCTTTTTGAACCGTATCATCGCTTTTTAATGGCGGTATGGCATTTGATATGATTTCCTCGGCAAACATTATTTAAGCAGTATTCTATCTAAAAAAACCTCTAAATAGTTATTAAATATTTCGGGATGCTCCATCATAGGAACATGGCCACATTTATCTACCCAATTGAGCTCTGAATTTGGTAAAAGCTGATGAAATTCTTCTGCAACCTCCGGTGGCGTAACCTGATCATTTTTACCCCAGATTAATGAAACCGGAATCGTTATTTTAGACAGTTCTTTAGCCATATTATGGCGGATGGCAGATTTGGCCAGTGTTAAGATTCTAATTACCCTTGACCGGTCGTTGACCGTTTTAAACACATCATCAACAAGTTCTTTTGTAGCTGTTGATGGATCGTAAAAGGTAAACTCTACCTTTTCTTTAATATAATCATAGCTTTCTCTCCGGGGAAAGGAGCCACCAAAAGCATTTTCATATAAGCCCGAACTGCCAGTGAGTACAAGCGCTTTAACAAATTCTTGATGCGCTACAGTGAACACCAGGCCAACGTGTCCTCCTAAAGAGTTTCCTATCAGCACAACCTTACCTAAATTTTTATATTTTAAAAACCTGTGCACATATCTGGAGAGTGCTTTAACGCCCAAGGTTAATATTGGCAGTTCATATATAGGTAAAATGGGTACAACAACATGGTACCGATCTTTAAAATGCTCAATAACAAGCTCCCAATTGCTTAATTCGCCCATAAGGCCGTGTAGCAACACCAATGTCTCACCTTTTCCAGCTTCTATAAATTTAAATCCTTCTTCTTCAATTATCGGGTATGTCATATATATTTATGATGGTACTGTGCTACTAAGTTAATAGAGTAAAATTAAATTTTTGCATTTCAATATGTTTTTTCTGAAATTTAAGCTTAAAACACATCGAAAAACAAAGTAAAAATTAGAGTATATAAAAACTTAACCTGGATTTAATCTTTTTTAAATTTTAGTTAAAAATCAATTAAGCAAGTTTTTGTTTTACAATTTCGGCAATAAGCTTACCATCTGCCTTTCCTGCAAGCGCGGCATTGGCCAAGCCCATAACTTTCCCCATTTCTTTCACTGATGTGGCACCCGATTGCTTAATCACCCCTTCAATGATAGACTCTACTTCAGCACGGTCCAATTGTTTTGGTAAAAATTGATTAATTACAGCGATTTCCTCTTCTTCTACCTTAAATAAATCTTCACGGTTTTGCTGTTTATATATATCGGCAGATTCACGGCGTTGCTTAATCAGTTTCTGAAGAATTTTCAGTTCTGCTTCTTCCGTAATTTCTTCTGATGCACCTTTTTCTGTTTTAGCTAATAAAATAGCGGCTTTAATTGCCCTTAAACCGCGTAATTGTGCATCATTTTTAGCAAGCATTGCTTTTTTTATTTCTTGATCTATCGTATTTGATATCATATGTAAGGCCCTTACGGGTATTTATTTTAAACTATTTTTAAATGCCGTGCACTAAATTGTTCTGTTTACTTGTGTCGCCGTAGCCTGTGCTGAGGGCATGATTAACATATCATTAATATTTACATGCTTAGGACGGCTGACCACGTACCATATGGCATCAGCAATGTCGTCGGCAAGTAAAGGTTCCAAGCCTTCATATACTTTTTTTGCCCGCTCTTCATCGCCTTTAAAACGAACAAGAGAAAACTCGGTTTCAACCATCCCAGGGTTAATGGCTGTAACTTTTATTCCGTAAGGCAGCAGATCTATCCGCATGCCTTTATTTAAGGCGTCAACAGCATGTTTACTTGCACAGTATACATTTCCATTTGGGTACACTTCTTTACCTGCAATCGATCCGATATTGATGATGTGTCCAGACTCTTGAGGGATCATCCAGTTGGAAACAATTTTTGTGACATATAGAAGCCCCTTAATATTGGTATCAATCATGTTGTCCCAATCATCAGTATTGCCTTTATCTATAGGGTCCAAACCCTGGCTTAAACCAGCGTTGTTTATCAATACATCTATACGCTTCCATTCTACTGGTAGTTCCTGCAACTTTTCTGATAAGTTTTCCTTCTGGCGTACATCAGCTATTACCTTCTTAATGCTAATGGCATACTTATCTTCTAGGTGGTGGGCTATTTTTGTTAAACGGTCTGCTCTGCGGGCAAGTAAAACTAAATTATAGCCATGCTGGGCAAATATATGTGCACATGCCTCGCCAATCCCCGAAGTGGCTCCTGTTATTAATGCAATTTTAGACATCCCAAATGATTCATTTGTTTATATACACACAAAGGTAAGTGTTTTTGTTTTTGTACAGCTACTCAAAAAACAAACTGAATGTAAAATGTCGCAACATCATTTTATCTATCGGATTTGCAAAAGCGGTATTGTCATGCTGCAGAACATCTGCTGTTGAATAAGAAAATTTTATTTCAGGCGACATCTTAAAATATTCAAAATACAGATCGAAGCCTATTCCTGTTTCATAAGAAAGGTAGTTTCTTTTACTTTTTAAAAGCTTATTAACAGCGGCCTCACCTTCATCATAAGTTTTCTTTTTCGAGGCAATATCAACTGAATATTTTATGCCTCCCAACCAATATGCCCTAAAATTATTTAACCTGTTTGATTTTATTTTTAAGCCTGCTGGAAATTCAAACATCGTGGCCTGGATTTTTTTATCTATTGTGGTGGCATAATTGGCTGTAACCCCATTAACAGTACCAAAACCCGGTGGTGCTGGCTCATAGCCATATCTAACCAGCCTATCGCTAAATATTAAAGAAGGGGTTAGCCTAATGTCCAAGTTTTCTGACAAACGCCTGTTTACAACAAAGCCCAGCCCAAAACCTACAGATGGTGGGCTTGAAATAGAAGTTCCGGGCATTGTGACCTGCTTCCCATCGGCTGGGTCAAAAAAAACATTGCGCCAATTGGGGTTTTTAATAATTTTATATTCAGCAGAAATGTACTGAAAGCTAAATCCAAAATGAAAGTCTTCATCATCCACCCCACCACCCCAATTTTGAGCTGCTGCTGCGCCGGAAATAGCGAGGAAAGAGATTAAGAGGCTTAGATTTTTGATCATTTAGTACCCGTGTATATAGAACTTATACCAAACGTTAAAATTTTCTGTTTGGTATTTTTAAAACCTACCTTTTTCATTAAAGCCGTAAAATTTTCTCCATCCGGAAACGCAGCCACAGATTCGGGCAAATAAGTATAGGCCCTTGCATCTTTAGAGAAAAATTTTCCGAAGAAAGGCAGAATCTGCTTAAAATAAAAGCCATACAGTTGTTTAACCGGAAATACGGTTGGCTTTGAAAATTCTAAAACAACAATTTTACCATCAGGTTTTAATACCCTAAACATATCTTGAAGTCCTTTTTCAAGGTTTTCAAAATTACGTACACCATAGGCAACGGTAATGGCATCAAAAGTACCGCTTTCAAAATGAAGGCCTTCTGAGTCGCCCAATTGTACTGAGAAAACAGTGCTTAAGTTACGGTCTTCTATTTTCTTTTTGGCTACACTTAGCATACCTTCAGAAATATCTACTCCGATTACGCGTTCTGGCTGAAGTTTTTTAATGGCTTCAAAAGCAAAGTCACCTGTGCCCGTTGCTACATCAAGCATAATTCTCGGATGTATGGACACCAATTCTTTAATTGCCCTTTTACGCCACAAAACATCGATTCCCAAAGAAAGGAAATGGTTTAAAAAGTCGTATTTATGTGATATATTGTTAAACATAATTGCAACCTGTTCTTTCTTGGTTGCATCTTCTGCCTGATATGGGGTAATGTTCTGATTCATGATATGCGCCAAAGATAAAGAAAAAGTGGGAGTCTTTAACACGGCAAACGCTGTATCAATTTCAAAACCTGCATTAAAATCAATGCTTATATTTCAGTGAAATAATCAATTTTGAATGCATGAGTTACGACTTCCAACTCAAAACCTTACCTTTGTATTATGGTTATTAAAACGGCAACATTTGTTTGCAGCAACACCCAGGTTTCGGCACTGCCGGAACCCACTATGCCCGAGTATGCCTTTATTGGCCGCTCCAATGTAGGCAAATCTTCTTTAATTAACATGATTGTTAATCAACATGGGCTTGCAAAAACTTCACAGCGACCTGGCAAAACCCAATTAATTAATCATTTTTTAATTAACAGCGCCTGGTATATTGTGGATTTACCTGGTTATGGCTATGCCAAAGTTTCAAAAACCAGCAGAGAAAAGTGGGAAAAATTTATTCGTGCCTACATTACAAAGCGAGAAAGTTTACAATGTGTTTTTGTGCTCATCGACAGCCGTTTGGATCCTCAACAGATCGATTTAGAATTTTGCTATTGGTTAGGCGAAAAACAGATCCCTTTTTCTTTACTTTTCACAAAAGCAGATAAGCAAGGTATGAATGTTACTTTAAAAAATGTGGCTGCCTTTAAAAAATCACTTCAACAGTGGTTTGAAGAAGTACCAACCACTATTATCACCTCTGCAGAAAAACATACCGGGAAAGAAGAAGTTTTAAAGTTTATAGATGAGGTGAACAAAGATTTTGTTAAACCGGTAATCCGTACTGGTTATTAAATAGCAGGCAATATTAAAACATGAAATCATCATGGTTTTTCATACCATATAATGGGATGAATAAATCTGATCGCTTCATTACCAATAAAAATCAAATTATAAACAGATGAAAAAGTATTTTTCACTCGTATTATTTGCACACTCCATATTTGCACTCCCTTTTGCCATGATTGGTTTTTTTTTAGGAGTAACCACCACCGAAAATCCATTTTTATGGCAAAAATTGATTTTAGTATTGCTTTGTATGGTATTTGCCCGTAATTCGGCTATGGCATTTAACCGATATTTAGACCGAAATATTGATGCTAAAAACCCACGTACAAAAATGCGTGATATCCCAGCAGGTAAAGTATCGGCAAATGAAGCTTTGATATTTGTGATTGTAAATTGTTTGCTTTTTACCTTAAGCACTTATTTTATTAATCCGCTTTGTTTCTATCTATCACCAATTGCCTTATTTGTTGTGCTTTTTTACAGTTTTACCAAACGCTTTACTGCATTATGCCATTTGGTACTGGGTTTAGGCCTGTCTCTTGCCCCCATTGGCGCCTATATTGCAGTTACTGGCCATTTTGCGCTTATTCCAGTTTTATATTCTTTTGCTGTAATATTTTGGGTAAGCGGTTTTGATATTATTTACGCACTGCAGGATGAAAGTTTTGACCGGGAGGAAAATTTACATTCAATTCCATCTGCTCTTGGCATCAAAAGAGCCCTATGGGTTTCCATTATTTTGCATGTACTTTCGGCCGCATGTGTAATTGCGCCAATACTAGTTGCACCACAATCATTTGGCTGGGCATATTATATTGGGGTCATCTTCTTTTGCTTTGCTTTAACTTATCAGCATTTATTGGTGAAACCCAATGACATTAGCAAAGTTAACAAGGCCTTCGCCACCACGAACGGCATGGCATCCGTAATATTTGCAATCTGTTTTTTAATAGATACATTTTTCAGAACACATTAATTGATTTATTCTGTTGTACTGCAGATAGTCATTACTTATAATTAATAATTTGCATGAGCAATTTAACGATATCCAAAAAACCAAGAACCTATATCCCAAAAGATTTGGCCATTACCTGGGAAGCATTAGAACCCATTTTTAGCGAACTGCAAAACCGAAAAATCAATAGCATTGATGAACTGGGGCAATGGCTTAAAGACCGCTCAGAGCTGGAGGCTGCTTTAGAAGAGGATTTTGCATGGCGCTACATTAAAATGAGCTGTGACACCAATAATGAAGAGCTGCTTAAAAACTTTCAGTATTTCGCTACAGAAATTGAACCTAAAATTTCACCTTTGGCAAATGAGCTGAACAAGAAATTTAGTGAAAGCCCTTATATGGACGAATTAGACAAAGAAAAATACTTTGTTTACAATAGGGCCATAAAAAAAGCTTTAGAAATTTACAGGGAAGAAAATATTGAGCTGTTTACTGAACTTCAGGTTAAACAACAGAAATACCAGGGCATTACCGGTGCTATGGCCGTAGAAATTAATGGCAAGGAGTATACACTGGAACAGGCATCTGTATTTATTAAAGATTTGGACCGGACTGTACGTGAGCATGCATGGAAAACCATCCAGCAACGCCGGCTGGTAGATAAAGACGATTTAAACATCCTGTTTGATGAACTCATTAAACTCCGCAACCAAGTAGCCCTAAATGCAGGTTTTGAAAATTACAGAGATTATATGTTTCAAGCATTGGGGCGTTTTGATTATACGCCACAGGATTGTTATGATTTTGCCGAAGCTATAGAAAAAGAAATTGTTCCTATTTTGAAGGAACAAGCTGAAAAGCGCCAGAAAGCTTTGAATTTAGATGTACTAAAACCTTGGGACATGGAGGTGAGCATAAGTGGCAAAGCTGCGTTAAAGCCTTTTAATAATGGCGAAGAACTGATTGATAAAAGTATAGCCTGTTTCAGTGCCATTGATGAGCAATTAGGTTTGAAGCTGGCAACCATGAAAGCAAATAATCTTTTTGATGTAGAGAGCAGAAAAGGAAAAGCACCTGGTGGCTATAACTACCCATTGGCTGAAACCGGAGCCCCTTTTATTTTTATGAATTCGGCCAATTCACTTCGCGATCTGACTACCATGGTTCATGAAGGTGGTCATGCAGTGCATACTTTTTTAACTGCCAATTTAGAGCTTAATGATTTTAAACACTGCCCATCTGAAGTAGCAGAACTGGCTTCAATGAGTATGGAGTTAATTTCAATGGACAATTGGGATGTTTACTTTGACAATCCTGAAGACTTAAACCGTGCAAAAAAAGAACAACTGGCCGATGTGTTAAAAACACTACCCTGGGTTGCCGTAATTGACCAGTTTCAGCATTGGATTTATACCAACCCTAATCATAATGCAGCCGATAGAGAAGAAACTTTTAAACAGATATACAACCGATTTGGTGCAGGATTTGCCAATTGGGATGATTTACAGCATGAGTTTGGCAATGTATGGCAAAAACAACTGCACTTATTTGAAGTGCCATTTTATTATATCGAATATGCAATTGCACAATTAGGCGCTATTGCTGTTTGGAAAAACTATAAGGAAAACCCTGAAAAAGCTTTAGATCAGTATTTAGCTGCTCTTGCTTTGGGTTATACCAAACCGATGAATGAAATCTATGAAACAGCCGGGATCAAATTTGATTTTAGTGCGGCCTATGTTAAAGAACTAGCTGATTTTGTAAAACAGGAATTGGAAAAACTAGGATAATCTTTAATTTGTTCAACCTATAAACAGAAAAGTCACAGCAACAAACTGTGACTTTTCTGTTTATGAACTGCCCCTAAGACAGCAGAAGAAGGAGAATTAAGAAATAACCCTGTCCTAATATTTAATTAAGCTATAGCTTCGTCTTTTTTTCTGATTTTTAAAATTACAAACATCACCAATAAAGATAAAACAATCATAATTAGATAACTGTAACTCAAGTTGCGCTCATCTTTTGCTGGCACTAGGTTTACGATTCCATAACTTAAAAACGATACAATTACATAGGTAATACCCCCTGTAAGTCCGCCCGCTATCCCTGCATTTTTAGGGAATTTACTCAAACAGAAGGTAAAATAATTATTAAAGGTAAAACCTGCGCCAACATGAATAATAAATGCAAAAAATATAAGCGAGTATAAATTGCTTATAAAATTCAAACTAATCATCATTAGGATTACAAAAAGCAATTGTACAATTGAATTAATTGTAAGTCTTTTAAAAAACGGACGGTTAATCGTTGCTTTTCCAATGAAACCACCAACCATCCATGCAAAGCCCAATACCAATGAGCTATAACCAGCTATTATAGGAGATAATTTTAATTGATGCTCAATAATAAATGGACCTGTCATATTATATACCATAACCATACAGTAAGCCAGACCAAGCATTACAATACCTAATGTAAAACTGGCTGTTTTAATCATGCTGAAATAAACATTAGCAATTTTTTTCAGATGAAAATCAGCGTATTTTTTTAAGGTTTCACCACTGTACAGTACTTCTAAAAATGCAAATACCAATGCAAAAATGGCGAGGAAATAAAAATTTGATTCCCACCCAAAAGCGGTTTGAAGATAGCCCCCAATAAATGGTGCAATAATTGGCCCTGTTGACCAAATAATTGAAAACAGACTTAAATAATGTTTAAGCTGATTACCTTCAAAAAGATCAACAAAATAAGCTCTTTTAGCAACGACAATGGCCCCTACTGTAAGTCCATGTACAATTCGCATGAGGTAAATTAAATAAATATTATGGGTTACAGCTATAATTAGGCTAGCCACTGCAAAAACAAGCAATGAATACAAGCCAATTTTATACCGCCCAAAACTGTCAAGCACACTTCCGATAAAAAGCTGTGAAACACCGTAACTAATTAAAAAAATACTTAAAGTAAGCTGTACCTGAATGCTGGAAACATGCATCTCTCCGGCCATTGTAGGCAATGATGGGATATAAATATCAGTGGCAAATCCGGATAAAGGAATTAAGGCAAATGCCAGTATGGTGGCTATTCCCTGGTGATCTTTTTTTATAGGTTTTATATTTCTGTCTGTTCTCATTCCCCTCACATTATGATGGTCAAAAGACCATAATTCATCTAAAAATTGACGTTTATAAAGAAGCAGCAAAAGTAGACTTTTATCAGAACTATAAATTGATAAGCCTGGGGTAATTATGAATTAATTAAGCTAATGAACAAATTTTTACTTTGATGAGATAAACAGTTGCCGAATGAAATTAAACCTGATTGCTGAAAGTTGCTTCTTTATGTAATGAAATTTTATATTCAGCATTAGAAATATTTATAACATATTTTTTTAAGTTTGGAGAAACAACAAGCAAACTAACCATGTTCGAAAAGCTATTCAGAAAAAAATCTATTTCTAAAATATTGAAAGATGCCGCGGGCGGATATGGCGACCACCAAAACACACTTCATAAAACACTTGG
>Ga0116227_10003427_pt1 | contig 35222 bp, 39 predicted proteins | sample S1TSphgellanicum_FD_89693 | JGI IMG/M metagenome (GOLD analysis project Ga0116227, IMG submission 89693) | Host-associated microbial communities from peat moss isolated from Minnesota, USA - S1T2_Fb - Sphagnum magellanicum MG | ecosystem: Host-associated > Plants > Peat moss > Unclassified...
AAATAAATTTGGGGGGACAAACAGTCCCCCACCCACCCATGGTGGCTAGATCAGTTGTTTTTTTTTTTTTTTTTCCTACCTACCTACTAACAACCAACAAGAAGGTTGTTAGTATGTAGGTAGTAAAAGCAGCCCTTACCTGTGTATATAGAGCATCCACTTACCTAATAGTTACCTATTTTCCTACCTATCTACCTATATATGAGACCTATTTCTCACAGAATTGGTTACCAAGGTGAAACCAAATATTAACTCAGTTGAGGTTCATCCACAACCGAGTAATAACGAGCATAGTTATTTAGGGTAAACTGGCCAATGACTAAACACTTAGTGTCTCGATCACCGATCTCTCATTCAGGTGACCTCCTTTCTGTCTGAGGTCTCAAGATAAAGTGTAGACCGCTAGATTGCGCACCCACAGCCTTTGAACTTGTTCCATTTGGATGAAAAATGAGAAAGATATGCCCTTTCAAAGTTGGGGTTGTAAAGAACCGGAAAAAAAAATTCAGTCAAACACATGGCAGCCCATGATAACTTGCTTTGACACTTATTACCAAATAGTAATATGTTGACTACCAAACTTCACCTACCCCATCACAACGATGGATGAAAAATTTACTAATCATATTTATCAAAACAATTGTTCAATTTTAATCATGCGGTGAATAATTAATCAAGTTTAGGGCTTCTAAATCAACGGGGTGTATGCATTCCCATTCACCAAACCTTAAACTCAATCTTGAGAAGTAATTCTCAAAAATTGTGGGTGCCAATGCTTTATTGAAGGCTAGCTGCAATTCCAAGCTTGGATCCCTCACCAACACATTTTCTACACCTCTTTTATTGGTCATCAAGTTTTGGTTGTCTACTCACGTAACTTGGATCCTCCTCACCAACACATTTTCTACACCTCTTTTATTGGTCATCATATTTTTGTTGTCTACTTACCTAGCTTGGATCCTCCTCACGAACACATTTTCTACACCTCTTTTACTAGTCATCAAGTTATGGTTTTTTTCTTACCTGACTTGGATCTTCTTGATCAAGTAATTTTAATCCTCCTCTCATTGAGTTTAGCTCCTTTTAATCGTGATTATAGTCCTCCTCACTGTCACAACCCCACTTTGAGGGAAGTGTGAGGTCGCCACTCACACTCCCGAAAATGAGACTTGGTAGTCCTCCAGGACTCCTGAAAATTCAAAGCGCGATTGCAGGGATCAAAAGACCTTGCATTAAGGCGTTCTTTATATCGTTGGAAAGGTCTTCAAGTGTAGATGTCCGAAATGGCCTCACATGAGTCATTTGGACATCTACAGCACAAGTTATGGTCGAAAGAAAGGTCGGGAGTCAAATTGGCAGTTTGACTCCCGACCACTAAATGTCGGGAATCAACCCGATTTCGATGTGTGCAGGTGAAGTGCGACACACCATTGGAAAGCTATTGAGGAGAGCTACAACTTTGGTTCAGACCTCGTCCCAATCTGAATTCAGGGCGAGAAGTTATGAACGCCCAAAGTCCCGGGAGTCCAAACCGAGACAATCTCGGGACTCCACTTTGGGAGTCTTGGGAAAAAGAGCCATTTGGATGCAAGTGCGATGGAGAGCTGCAGAGAATACCATATGGGGGAAGGTGGTGGCTTCCCCCGAATTCGGGCTGTGGTGAGTCAAGTGAATCCAAGGTCACCCGCGGCTTGTCCCAACATTGAAAATGTGCAAAATGAGTTCTAACCAACTTGTTGTTTGGATTTAAATGCAGGACCGAATAATTGAATAAGCTTGACCCTCTTCCTAGTCTAATCCTGGAGCTTTCAGCACGCCCCTCTCACCCCCTTTAGTGCTGGAAGCTGGGAGCGTGCCCCGAGTCCCAGAGATTCCGCAACTTGAGTGACTTAGCCCCAACTTGGGGCTAACTAAGGACTTGGGAGTGCGTCACTCACCCTCTTAATGGTGCTTCTAATGTTTTCCTATATGAGTTTAGATCTTTTTGATTATGTTTTTGGTGTTTGCTTAGCTAAATTTGAATTTTTTTGTTTGTGCTTCTAGTCCTTCTGTCCCAACCTTACTTTGAGGGAAATGTGAGGATGAAACTCACACTTTCGAAATTGGGACTTGGGAGTCCTCCGTGACTCCTGAAACTTTAAAGTTCGATTGCAAGGGTCAAAACACCTCGCATTGGGGTGTTCCTTATATCATTGGAAAGTTATTGAAGTGTAGATGTCGAAAATGGCCTTGCATGGGCCATTTGGACATATGCAGCATAAGTTATGGCAAAAATTAGCAATTTGACTCCTGAGCACTAAAAGTCGAGAATCGACCTGACCCTGGTGCGTGCAGGTGAAGTGCGACACACTCTTGGAAAGCTTTCAAGGAGAGCTACAACTTTGCTTGAAACCTCATCCCAATCGAAAGTCTGAGCAAAGAGTTATGATCGTGCAAAATCCCAAGAGTCCAAACTGAGATAGTTTCGGGACTCCTCATTAGGAGTCCCAGGACAAAAAGCCATTTGGATGTGGGTGCCGCAGAGAGGCGCAGAGTATACTATATGGGGGAAGGTGGTAGCTTCCTCAAGTCCGGGCCGTGGTGAGTCAAATGAGTCCAAAGTTGCCCGTGGCTTGTCTTAGCACCAAGGGTGCTCCAAAATGTGAACTAACTAACTTATTGGTTGGTTTTATGTAGGTTCGAATAAGTGAATAGCTTGTCACTCTTCCTAATCCCATCCTGGAGCTTCAGCACGCCCCTCTTGGGAACGCGTCATCTTCTTTCATTGAGTTCAACTCTTCCTAACCATGATTATGGTCCTCTTCTCACCCTCTTAGTTGTGTTTTTAGTGTGTTCTTAACTAAGTTTGGTTCCTTTTGATCGTGTTTTTGATCTTTCTCTTATTGAGCTCGACTTTTCTTGATGATGTTTCTAGTCCTCTCCTAGTTGAGCTCTACTCCTTTTGATGGTGTTTTTGGTCCTCTCTTAATTGAACTCAACTTTTCTTAATGGCGTTTCTAATTTTCTCCTAATTGAACTTTTATGGTTCTCTCCTCTTGCGAAATTGGCTCCTCTTGATCATGTTTTTGGTCTTTTCTTCTTGATAGTGCTTTAGGTCTTCACCTAGTTGAACTAATCAGGTTTTTCTAATGTTCTTTTACTCTAGCTTAGATCTCCTACTCCTCCTATTGATCCATTCACAATGCAATATCACTGTGCCAGTACAACTTCTGTTGTGTTACAGACTACGATCCTCCTCATCTGCAAGAAGAAGAAAACCAGAAATCAAATTCCAAAATTCTGGTGCACAGCTTTGCTCTCCAAAAATTTGCACTTGGGGTAGGATTTGGGCATCAAATTTTGGCTCAAACTCAACTCAATGATGTGCGATTGATGTCTAAAGGATATGTTATATGTAGATTTGACTGATGAGCATGTTGCATAGAAGTGTATGCATCTTGATTAGATGAGAAGTTCTAGATTCAATAATGGAAAATTTTAGTTGGAAATTTGAAGTTGTAGTAAAAGGAAGAGTCATTAGACGATAGAATGCTTTTTTAAGTAGCCAAAATAAGGATGGAATTGTTTTTTAAGTATAGGAGAAGGGCTTGAGTACAGGCCCTTCCATGATTTCAGATCCCTGCCCAAGGCTGGTAGGCCAAGGGAACAAGTTGAAAATCACGGAAGGGCCTGTATTCAAGTCCTTTTTTTTTTACGGAAAGCAGAGCTGGGAATTTTTTTCACTTTTTAGAATAATGACAGGCTGGCTAGTCCCTTCCGCTGGTCAGAAGATCCCAGTACAGCCTGGCTGGTACCTTCCACTGCAGAAGAACCTGCTTGCTGGAAACAGGTTTATTCAGGCAGGTGAGGGAGCTGAAAATACAAAGGAAAAATCCAGGCACCTTTACGCCTTCAAAACAGATCAAAATGGTTATGTGAGTATTAAATTATTTAATTAATTTGCATTGAGTGTCACAATCAGGATCAAACTGTTTTATTGCACTTTCACAAGTGCTAAAAAAATATACAAGAAAGCTGGACTAGGTATGACTTTGAGAAAAGTGTAATGAGCTTGTTTTTCTACCTAATTGTAAATGAGATTAATATCAATATTTTGTCTTCATTGATTTATGAAGATGGCAAACTTTTGATAACTAATAGATATGTATAATTTATTTATAGATCAAATAATAGTTTTTAAAAAATCAACCGCCTTTTCTCTTCAACATATTCAAAAGCAGTTTGGGATCCTGATTTACTTTCTTCACTGTCTATAATATTCACCACCCAAAACAATCTTTAAGGACCTTATTTTGAACCAACGTTATTTTTGTATTAAAAAATACCAAATATGAACTTCTTATTCAGTTCTATGAATGAGTCCAAAACGAATCTTTTTGTTGTAATTTCCAAATTCAGAGACAATTACATGTACTTGCCAGAAATCTATCTTTTAGAGGATTCCAAATTTCCACCAAAAACAATTCATGCATTTCTTAGTGGATTACTACTTGACTGCACTATGTTCCAAAGAATAGAGAATCATTCAATCAAGGCAATGAAAGGTGAATCCAAGATTGATACATTTCTACAACAGATGCATCCACCCAACATCCCTGCATCAGCCAGATTTCATCCAAAACGGTCAGCCTTCATGCACCCTTCATTCTCTCAAACAAAAGTTGTGAAACTATTTCATTCACCTGATGAGCAAAAACATGAGCAGAGAGAGAGAGAGAGAGAGAGAATGCCTCATAAAATCAGGTCTCCAAATACTTTCAGATCATGGAAGTAAAGAAAGAACCATCAAAGTGGTAAATCACTCAGACTGCATTGTGTGTTCTTGATTGGAAAATCACTTAAAGAAAACATCAGTATTCATATACCTCGAGATAATACTGTAGTATCTGGCAATGGGTAGCTAAAGAAAGGAGAAAAGTAGTGAAACCCAATACCCAATTACATGTCATAGGAGGTTCTTTGCTTATAATAATCAAAACCAACATGTTACTAAACCAATAACAAAGCCAATCAGAGACTTTTGTAAAAGTACGTACATTTAAGATATGGAGTTTTATGAAGTTCAAAATAAGAGAAAAAAACACAAGTTATCAGAGTCAGTTGTCTCAAACTGAGGAATCCAACAGTCCGTCCTTCAGTACAATTATTTTTTTAAGGGCAAATTTTGGGGTTCCATTATTTTCCTGCCTTGCCTTTCCCATTTCCTTTGCCAGCACCTTTCTTGGCATCCAGTTTTGCCTGCATGCGGGATGCAGCTGCTGCTTTTGCTTCTTCCCTCTTCTTCTTGTCTTCTTCTTTCTTTGCAGCCCCTATGTCTCTCTCCTTTCGTATCATCCTGTCCCCATACATGATAAACTTGTCAGGCAGCTTTGCAAACCTCAAAATACTTTGCAGAAAGAAAACCACACACAAACCTTTGTACTGAAAAGTCCTCTATACAAACTGCACAGTGCCAGCAGCAATCTGAGATCCAGTTCAAATGTTCCAAGAAAATGTTCTTGACGTAACACAGAATACCGGAACTTAGAGAAGTGGAGGCGGCAGATTGATCAATACTACATACATCAAATGTAGTTACCTGTAATCTTCCTGTTCTAGGACCACATTTTCTACCAGGAAACCCCACTTAAGGATATGATGACATGATATGACAAGAACATAGAAGTTAGTAGCACGCATACTCAAGCTTAGCCTTTTCTGCAGCAACACTGTTAAGAGTTGATCCCTTTGGTGGCCTGGCTGCCAACAGCTCCACCTCAAACACCAATGTCGCTCTGCACCAAGAAAACCCACAGAGTGGAAAGAATGAGCTAGAGTCTGACACTGCAGGCCTAGGAAGAAGCCACAGTATACAATACTAGTTGAGCTACTATTCCAGCATTACTCCAGGATCAGTAGCATGAACAATAAAGGAACCGAATCCCACTTGTTGGTGACAGCCATGTGCCTACTAACCCTGATCTCCAATTCAACTTCCCAAATGTCAAGTGAGAGAACACTTACCCAGGTGGTATCTCAGGTGGTGCTCCACTTTTTCCATATGCATAATCAGGCTTGCAAGTGATGACAGCAATTTCACCAACCTTTGGTCCAAAACAAAAGAAAAAGACAGTTCGTAAGTCCTAGTTGAATTCTTCTATAAATCTTAGATCAAATCTATGAGATTGCAGAGGAAACTCCACCATGACAACATGTTGAAGGTAATCATTGTTTCACAGGGCAAACAACAATTCCAGGCAAACAATAACTATACAAATTCTGCACCCTGAGATTCTGTCACATTTCCAGAAGCAAAAGAAAGAACTGGTCATGATCATTCTTTATAGCAAACCTTATATGAATGGTACCAAGGAAGCACAGCAGAGCTAACACGATCAAAGGTAGGAATGAAACAAAACTTGAAAATGGAATGCTTCACCTCTAGTTACAGAAAGAGACTGACATGCAAACAACTAAAAAAGTCTTCAATAAATCAAATGGAGCAAACCAAGACTACAGGGAAAGTATTGGGTAGAGCCCTTCCTGAGGTTACATATGTTAGCAAGACACTAGCTGACAATAGATCCGCATAATGACAACATCATATCTGTCAAAACTGACAACAGGTGAAAACTCAAGTTTTGTTTGGCTAATGCAAATTCCATTACACTTTGTTAAGTCTTGTTGGAATCAGGAAGTGTTGCCATAAGAAGAGGGCCCAAACTCTTCTGAGTGCATAAACAACAAACGTAGTCATACAAATAGTCCCTGAAAGCAGGCACTCATTTATTCTCACCTGCATGGTTTTGATGGCAATGTCCCAGGCACGAATCACACTCCCTTTGCCCACCTCAAAGGAGAAAACAGTATTGTCATCACGGGTGGAGTCAAAAACTTCACCTGTGTCTGCAAGCTTGCCCTCATATTGCACTGCACAACCATTAAGGAAAGTACAGTCCCATCAAATGGTCATCATCTTTGCAAAGCATCTGGATCTATCTATGAACCCAAATGAAACACTTGGCAGTCAGGCTTGTGCTCAACATCTTTGAAGGTGTAGCAACATTCTTAGTTTAGCTTGCATCTGCAGCAAGAATCATACCCACGTAAGTATGGAGAACCCTCCACACTTACAAGTTGAGTAACCATGAATAGAAATTGGATCGGCAGTAACAAAGCAGCAATTTTTTTCCTGAATTAAAGTAAGTGCATCATCTTGTTCAGTAGTTCTGTAATTTGGGAGTGGGCTCACAGGAGTGCTACTCAAACAGTTCAAAAGGAAACCAATTTGAGAAGATTTGATGCTTCACATTAATAAATGATGGGCTCACCATCCACATTAGGAAGGTTTTCACATGGGCGCAAGGCTCCTGGTTTGGATTCCCGGAGGATCTTTTTCAAGACACCTCCATCCCCCGTCAGGTCAACCTCAAGGCTCATATTTTCTGTTGACTTTGGTGGAGTCCCAGAGTTCTTTCTTTCTATCACAATGCAAAACAAACACACATAGACAAACATACACACCACAGTCAGATATCCCCATCCACATAGTAGTACAACAACCAAAAACAACATGATGATATCAATCCATAGTCTCCCATACTTTCTTCTTCTGATGATGCTTCTTCAAACCCTGCCTGCCTCAAACCCTAACTAGTTCCAGGTTATATACTACTGATAGATAATCATCATCATCATCATCATCACATCTGCATCAAATTCTCAAATAAAGAAAAAGAACACAATCCACATGTGCGCATCAAATTCTCAAATGAAAAAGCACTCATTTCACATGCCGATAATACTATGAACAAGAAATTCTTCATGCTAACTTCATACTCCAAAACCCACCCACAGATGCTTCAAAAGACCGCAATACAGAAAAACCCTAATAGGCTCAAGATCAAAGATTTCCAACTACCTTGACGATGCCATGAGAGCACCCAGAAACAAAAATCAAACACACCAGAATAAAACCTGGGGGAAAAAAAAACCTAATCATAAAAGGAAAAAATGCACACCAAAACAAACCCCCAAAAAAAGATTTTTTTTTTTTTTTAAATTTATTTAAAAGAAGCAACCAACCAACCAACCAAACAAACAAACAAACAAACAAACAAAAGTGGTTGTGAAAAGAAACATGAAAGACAAACCAGATTTGCTGCAGTCTGAGCAGCGCTTTGCTCACTGTGTCTGTCTCTCCCCCACCAGAGTTAGAAACCCTGGGAGATGGTTGTTGGGAGTTCGTCAAGCCTTGTTTGCTCCTCTTTTTCCCCCTCCTCCTCCCCTTGTGTGAGGATGAAGGCTGATGGAGTGATGACAGTTACAGTGGAAAGAAAGGGCTGGAGATTGAGTAATTTGGACAGGTGCAAAGAAGAGAGAACCGCCATAGCCCGATCCTCAGTCTCAGTTTGATGTGCTCCTCTGTCTCTCTCTCCCTCTGTCTCTCTCTCTCTCTCGCTCTCTCTCTCGCTCGCTAGTCTGTAAGTATCCCTTGTTTCTGCTTGTGTTTCCGCTCTCCACAGTTTGCGCTCGTCGTTGTTGTTGAGAGGCGGATGGAGGGACGCCCGCCGGCCGCGCTGTTTTTTGCGAAGATCAGCCCGCTGCCCAGTGGTGAACTGGTGGGGCCACTTACCGACGCACTTCACCGGGCAGGGCAGCCATAATGTTTTATTCGTTTTTCGTCCCGTAGACTCCCGGGCGGCGACGAAAAAAAGGAACAGGTCAAGGAATAGGATGGTTTAGTGAGCCCACAAAAAAAGATTTTTAAAAATAAATTCACAAGGACTCGTTTGATTGGTCATTCACCAATATTTTTGGAATATGGGGGCACTCCCTAACATGGAAGCCTAAATATGCATCCCTGCCCAAATTAGAAACCTTTTTGACTGCTGCCCCATTCCCTTGTTTCTGCCCTGATTTATATACATGAAAGTTGAACCGTGGGCAAAAACAATATGGGATTTTTTTTTAAAAGGTGGAAGTGGGAACATCTTGGGGAACACATTGAGAACCTGGGAACAGTGGTGAGAACCTGATGGAAGCATCTTGAGAACTTTTTGGGAACACATTGGGAACAGACAAAAGATTAAAAATTAAAATTAAAATTAAAATATCAAAGTTTTGGACAATCCCATAATAGATATGTTGTAATTTTTCCAGTGTTCACCGGGTACCCAGTTTGGCCGGTTAGAACCGTCCGTTCTGATTCCAGTTCCAAATACCCAAACCAGAACCTATTCAAATTCTCAAAACCTCAATAACCGGAATTGGGGAATTTGTCAAGATGAGAGAACTGACATACGAACCTAACCTCGATACAAGATTGGAAGGGACTTGCCTAGGAACCTAACCTCTAGTTTTCTATTTTTAAAAAATTATAACTGGACCCAGTTGGGTTGGTTAGGTTTAGAACTGGAACCAAAACCAAGCTTTTATCTAAACCCAATTCTCGATCCAGACATAGGGTTTAATGCTTTAGGGTTTTGCTTTTCATCGGTCTCCATTCTCCATGTCTCCAGTCTCCATCAAGCTTTTTGCCTTCATCGCATGATTTTGAATTTTGCAACTTATTTTTCTTATGCCTTGGATTTTACAATTTATTGCCATTGTCCGACCTTTAACATGTTGTCTCCATTGCACAACATCAATCCCCCCCTTCACTTTGTGCTATGCATTAAAATTTGAAACCATCCAATAAAATTATCTATAAAGTCACCAAAACTCAGGGTTCTCATTTTGTGTTTGGCAAAAGCTTGCGACACAGTCAAAAACAACAAGTGAGCTGAAACAAAAGAAATATATATAGGGTGAAACTCATAAATGCATCGAGATTTTGATGCTTCCTTGAGTTTCACCCTATCTTTTTCTCATTTCCCTCTTGTGTGCCTTGATAATAAGAACTAAGTTAAACAGGCACCTAAATAGATAGGTATTCAAAGTGCCCTAAAGTGATGATCCTCAAACCAACCATACAAAAACTTTCCCCCAACCCCTCCAAATGTCACCTGGCCCTTCCCATCAATGTTTTTATTTTTTGATGTAGCCACATTCTTTGTCATCTATAGGAGGATTTCACTAAGTTTGGCTATAGGAAGTGTGTTTTTTTTTTGTCAAAATTGTGTTGAAGGAAGAGATAATTGAAATATGAGGAACTCCCCCTTTTTACTCTAACTTTTTTGTTAAATTATTGAAATTTTTTATAAAAAAACCCTTTGAGAGGGTGAAGGGGTTAATCTCGGGGTCACCATTGGGCGAAATTTTTGTAGTAAAAAACATTGTTTCCAATCAAACCCCCTCAAATAGTCCCAGTGTTTTGTTTTTTGAAAAACATTCGTGCCCTCTCTCCCCTTGGCCTTATTAGTTCATGAAATAACCCTACCACCCTCATATGCCCCCCCCCCCCCAATGCTCAACCGAAACTCTTGTCTCTTGGTTAACAAAACAATCAAAACTAGATTTGACCCAAGGTTTTTAAAATTTCTAATATCCCAACCTAACTCAAAACCATCCTCCATGGTGGGTGCAAAACCCTAACCGGAGATTATAAAGAGTGCTTATAATTTCTTCCTTTGGGTTGCTTATATAGGTTACGAAAAATTTCTTCCTTTGGGTTGCTTATTTAGGTTACAAAAGTAAAATTTAAGACAAAGGATATGGAGTAAAGTGAGGGGCTATTGAGAATATGTTGGGTAACACATTGGGAACTTGATAGGGAAAAAAAATAGGCCTTTCATTGGAACACATTGGGAACAACATGTTAAAGTTATCCGTAAAGTCGAGCACACATGGCACCGGAAGCCTATGAAAGAGACCTTAGGCATAGGGCCCAAATGTTTTTCGGGCTGCCCGGGCCCCTCCGTTGCGAGTCATTTGTTCGCAAGTCAGGTGGTGGGTCTGTGGTCGGTCAGAGTGAGCGAGAAGAGGAGTTCGTGTTTTGTATGACAAAAAAATTTATGATGTGGCCCAGGCGGCGATGATCCACAGACAGATTTAGTCAAATTTGGCTACAAGCTAAATATGGAAGTGAATCTTTTTATTGAAAAAAAATTAAGCCTTTCTATATTTTTTGCTGCCCTACTTGAACCCTGTGAAAAAAATCTGGCTATTTTTCTTAAAAGTTTGGTCGAATTATGGCTATTGAAACTCTTGGAAAAAAAACTCGATTTTAGCACTTTTAAGCTTTAATATAGCTTTTTGGCTATATGTAACCAGCAAAAGAAAGGCTGAAAAGGAGGAAAGGAGGAGAGAGAGACGGATACCAAAGCGGTGATCACCATAGAAAGATTTAGCCAAATTTAACTCCAAGCTAAATATGGAAGTCAATTTTTGGGAAAATAAAAATAAAAATCTGGCGCAACATAAGAAAATTGAATAAAATTATTAAAATTATAAATTATTTTCAAAAAATTATTAAATTTTAAAAATTAAAAAAATTAAAAAAAACAACACTGGGCTGAATTTCGAGCTTTCTTCTTTAGAAATCGCCATATTTATCAATTAAGTTCTAGTGGTTCGCCAACAAATGGAATAGGATTTTCCTTAATTTTCTACTTATCTATTTCTCTTGTAACCAGATATTTGGCTAAATCCCCTTTTGACTGATCGCCACTTTTGGCGCAACATGAGAAAATTTATATTAAAAAATAAATAAATAAATAAATAACTGGTCTCAAGAGGAAGAGCAGGAGGAGAGAGACAGAACGCGAGAGAGACGGACGCGATTGAATATCTTTCACGTTTATCTTTACGTACTGCGCGGTCTATTGGATTCGCGGCAGATCAGTTGCAGCGACAAATTTGGGCTGGACTCTTGTTCGTCTTCTTCTTCTTCTACTTGTTTTTTGTTGCAGTGTTCAAAAGCATGTATTTTGCAGCTCCTGAGGTTTCCCAAGAGCTGTTGTTGTTGTTGTTGTTGTTGCACGACTGTCCGACGAAATTGCTGTTACACTTCCTGGAGGGAAAGAGAAACACAGACAGAGAGACACACACAAGATGATCGAGAGGGAGGTTAGAGTCTCTTCTGATGAGACTGTGGCGGAACAGGAAGAAGAGAAGGTGAATGAGGAGAAAACCGGAGAAGAACAAGGAGGTGTTGTTGGAGAGGACAGGAATGTAGTAGCCACGGCTTACGGTAATACGGCGACCACGACGACTGTAGCAGCAAGGAATTGGAACGAGGTGGATCTGATCGACTGGGAGGAAACCGACTCGCAACAACAACAACCCGTTCAGCCACAACCATACGGCGCAGGTTTGGTGGAGACTTCGAGCTCACATCATCCGGAGGACGAGAAGAATGCAGGCGATGTGGCGACCCCGTCGCAGCAGCAATGGAATTTGATGGATGTTGACTTGTTCAAGGGTGACGCCTCCGTTGTTGTTCCCGCTCGAACTGCCGCTGGCGGAGTATCGGCTATCGGTAGTAGTACTAGTGTTCCTCCTGCTGCAGGGGCCTCCGAGATCACGAGAACAAAGTCCATGAGGCACATGGAGAGCAGCACTGACATGGGTTGCGCCGCAGCAACCACCGTTCAACAGGTGACAGATACCACAGGGAAGAAAGAAGAAGAAGAAGAAGAAGGAGCTTCTTCTATCCAACAGAGACCCCTGTGGAGGAGGAGGGCCGACAATCCCGCTTACAATAGGAGCAAATCGGCAACCCATGTCCTTGTAAGAGCTTCTGTTCTTGTTCACATTCTTCAACTCATACAAACTGCAGCAAGAGCTTTCGCTTGACTTGGCATACAGTCTTCTTGCCTTTGGGTTTGAAAGATTGATTTGGTTTTTGTTATTGCCAGGAGTCTCGACTGTCGCTAGGCAAGCCACTGCTGCAGGGAGCTGCTATGGAGGAGCTCAAGGATCATCAAGAGGCCAGGGAGGAGGCTAAAAGGATTGCCAAGGAGGAAACTGAGAGAGCACAACACCATGAGGTAAGTATCTAGGGTTTTTCCACCACGGTTGCTGCTGCTGCTGCTGCTGCTGCTGCTGCCACAATGTGGATGTGGGTGTGGCATGTATTTTTCAGCAGCGTCATCTTTGAATTTATCAATTTTCTTTTGCAGTTGCTGAAGTTTGCCTGCCCTGAACCACAGCCACAATCCAGCACACATCACAAAGAGCGGATGAAGTCTTCCAAAGGGGGTTGTATGTAATTTCCCTCTCCTGCTGCAACCTCCCATGTTTTACCATCTAGGGTTTCCTGCCTTGTTGTGGTTTTCCCTTGATGTTTTTTTGACTTTGTATAACTACCAAAAGAGTTGAAGCTGGGATTCTGAATTTTGTTGATCATCTGGCAACTCTTGTTGTGCTGACAATGTTGGTTGTGTGTGCATGCTGGGCTTTTTTTCTTCTGTCATGTACAAGTTAGCAGCTTTTTCCACAGGATCATGGTGAGTCTGGCCTTTGCTATCTACCTATCTGCTCTCTGTAATGTTTCTGTATTGATGGTGGAGTCATTTGTAGGATTTTTCACATTGATATCTCTGCCAACTGCTTGAAGTTGATACTCATGTGCAAATTTTCTATTCTTTTGTTCCATGTCAAGTTTTTAACAGATCTTTATCTACATCTTTCTTTTTTCTACAAAAGAATGCAAAGTACACAGTGAAGCATAGGATCTGTTTGCTGCATGATGGTACTGAGCACACATGACCTTTGCTCTATTGAGATAGAGGACAAAATCATGAAACCCAATAACTGCCTTGTGTGCAGGCCAGCAGAGAAGAGAAAGTGCACAGTCCATCAAATACATTGGATACTCGAGATGCCAAACACAGTCCAGTGGATGCTCGGCAAGCCAAATGTGAGTACCCAATGTCACAAGATGAAAGAAATTTGGAGATGAAAATTAAATTGGAGACTTAGTTTGCTGACACTATATGTGATATGCAAAATTTTAGTAGTATCCAGATGGAGTATTCAAATTCAAGGGTTGAGTGTCCAACAGTCATCTACATGTGTGGGAACTAAATTGCACAGTCCATTGTGCTAGCAGTGGTAATACCAAGGAGCACATTCCTGAAAGACCTGATTTCACCTATTCATCATGCATCTTCGAAAGCAGCCATCAAGATAGGACCACCACCTCATCTAGCAAGCAAACAAGAGCTTCACTTTGAAACTGTTGAATCTCATGTGAGGTTTCCCTCTGCCACTGGTATATGTACCATGCATCTGTTTTTTTTTTGGTACATTGTATCACTTTCTAGCAATTAAATTAAAGATTGTGGTAATGTCTTTTTGTGCAGCAAAAGGATGGGCCTGTGATGACGGTTGAAGAATACATGATCCAAAATAAAAGGTGGAAGGAAGTGGTAAGGGCCTTTTTACTGTCCTTTGAAAATCATTGTAGGGAGCTAGAGGAAATTCCTAAGAAACTGTTGACAGGTAAATACTAGGTGATGGACACCAAATTGGCATGGTATTCTGGAGCTGGATGTTTGCCCATCATGAAGTCAACTGTTGCATGAGTATAAATAATTTGTCCATCAGTCATCTCAGCAGTATTTTCCCAGTGCTACAAACCTGTGTTGGCTGTTGGTCTGTTTTGTTGATGTTGTGGCATTAGGCAAATTTCAAGTGGTGAAAGTGACTGTAGAGAGATTGATGTTTTCTGGAGAGGCAGCTCCCGTTGGTATTCTTCTTCTTGCCTGGCAGATGGAAGATTAACATGAATGTGCTCTGTACTTTTTTGCAGGAGGAGGTCGGGGGTATTGAAAATTTTCTGTTTAATTTGCAATTTGATGACTTTGATGGCATGGATGGCACAGATGATGATGATGATGATGATGATGACTTGTGAATTTGTGTGCCCCAGCAAAGAGAGTGCAAAATTCCCCTTTCCCCATTGCAGGCTGATGAATGAATGTAGGTTTCGATGTTCAGCTTATTGGCATGCAAGCAGCTGTGGACATAAAGAAGAACTCTGGGGATTTCTGTTCCCATACTGAACTGGGGTGCCCTAAATTGGCAAATTGGATTTCACAGGGTTTTCCTTGCAAGAGAATCTTACATTTGATTTCCCTTGAAAAGACAGCTCCAGGGCCTCTTTTGTTTCTTTACCAGAGTGGCTCTTTCCTTTACAGTGCGGTTTTTCTTTTATTTTAGCAAGCCGATCTGGTGATTCATTTTGGGTTTTTGTGGGTATATTTTTGGAAGTGCTTTTTTAATATGATTTTTTGAAATGGAAACAAAAATTAGAGCTTCAACAAATGCTAAATGGATGGAGAAAATTCTACCAACAAGCATTTGTAAGACCCTTTGATCTGCATGGTAAAAGGTAAAACACCCTAAAAGAAATTCCCATTTCTTTTTGCAGGGAAGTCCCTTAGTTTTGGGACTTCCTGGGGTTGAAGTAACACACCCTTGGTTTCACTTCCACACTCAGGCTAATGGCCTCAGGTCCATCACCTCAAACCATGGTCAAGGGGGCTGAGTCAACTTGAGTTAATATCCAGTTCACCTTGGTAACCCGTTCTATAAGAATTGAGTCCTACATGTAGATGTAAAGGTAGGAAAATAGGTGACTACTAGATGTGTAGATGGTTTTATACAAAGGTAAGGGTTGTCTTTACTACATACCTACAAACAACCCACAAGGTTAGTAGGTAGTGAAGAAAAAAAGCAACCAAGCTTAACCACAATGATTAGCTATATTTTGCTACCTTAATTGATAAGGTGTAACCAAAAAAGAGAGGGTGCACAAAACATCTACTTTTCACACAACCCTACTCCTATTGTAATGTTAGTACCCATCTTCTTTCAAGCACGCATCATTATAGCTAGCAGTCTGATTTTGGGGTCCTACAGCTCCTGATTCTCCATTATTGAATAGTTCCTACAAAGATGCACACCCATCAACCTATCCTAAATCTATTACAATAGCAATAGTTCTTAGTTGTTGCTAGAGGCAGCGACATTCTTGTATTGTGAACACCAAATGTTAGTAGGATCTGGCTTGAAGTCAGAACTTTCCATGTTCATTCGGTCTATGATGAGTTGCTAATTCCCCTCTTCCCCCTCTACATGGATCAATGCACAGAAATGCTTGTGCTGGGACTTGATACAAATCAATTTTTGGGTACTACTCAACAACTGAACTAGGTACCAGGTACACGAAGTTGGTTTGCAACTATTCATGAAGGGGACAAACTTTTATGAAAAGTATGGATCTATGAATATTGGTTGTGATTTCTTCCATCTTACTTCTCTCTCTCCCACATTCTGCCTAGTCCCAAGGATACCCACCAAGAGGTTTATGGCTCCCACTTAGGTGTTATGATCTACCCAATGGATAATCCAAATAAGGTCTTCCCCAAACCCCTACAGATGTAGTTTTCTATATGCTTTTAATTCTACAGTTCAAACCACCTTTAAGCGTCATCAGCCTCCAGCATCAACCCTTGATCAATCCTACTTCTAACCAAAACATAGAGCCAACCATCATATAGTTACTGGTGTAATGAAAAAAAACAAGAACTATCTATCTTACAAGCTCTTTCTTACCACCCAAAAACTACCTTTCTTCTACTTGGAAAACCCCCTCTTTCTCTTTTGAATCCCATTTCCTATCTTCATCCAACCTCCTGTTCTTCTCGTCTTCCTTGCACCCATGAATCGCGCTTCACCATCCATCTTTAGCTACCACCCTGGTTCACATAACACACAAGCAACAAACCTTCCAACTCACAACCACTAACAAACAATGAAAGGATAGACCCTGCCGTCTACATGTAGAAAGTTGACAACAATTTAACACCTAAACCCTAAAACAAATATAACGTTCACACTATAAAAACCTAAAAGACTCCCTATCTTGTCACATATCTAGCCCCTCCCTTCCTTAAAAAACTAAGTCCCTCAGCTTCTTTAATTTTGTAGAATGTGATAGATTTGTAGATCCTTGTGTGCTCTTTCCCACTAATTCCCATCAACATCCTAAATGATGCATATTCTGCTACCTTCTTCAAAATCAAGATTTTCCAATCCCATCTTCATGTGCTACAAACTGGTATGGACCTTCCCAACTAGAAGTCAAAGCCTTCTTTTTTCCTAGCTTCTTCATCTTAACCATTGTTTGCCCAACAACCAAACCCTCAAAAGTTTGTTTCCTCTTCTAGTAGCATAGGTCTTCTTTTGCTTTTGTTGTGTTTGTTTTACATTGAAAAGAACATTCTCATGGATGCTTGCAATCAACTTCATCTTCTGCATAAATTGTTCTGCAATAGTTTCTACATCAACAATGTCATCAACCACGGCAATCAAGGAATGTAAGTAGTTATTAGCCCTAAAACGTGGTGTGCGCCTAGTTAATATCATAAAAGGGGAAAACTTAGTGTTAGCATGAATTCCACATCGATATCCAAACATAACCTTTTCCATTTACTCATCCCAACAGTTGGCATTTTCAGGCATTGTAAATAGTATTGTTATGCCATGCTTAATAGTCTTGATCAGACGCTCAGCCATCCCATTGCACTATGGCCATTGGGGTATTGTATGTTGATGGTGAATCCCATAGTCCTTGCACATGACATCAAATTATGTTACCCACTCTCCTCCATTATCAATTAATACAAATTTGGGAACCCCATATCTATAGATTATGTCATCTTCCAGGAACTTGGTTACAGTCTTAGCACCATGATCAACAACCATTTTTGCCTCGCACCATTTAAAGTAATGGTTGATGACCACCAGAATACATTTGTTTCCTGATTTGGTTTCAAGCAACGGTCCTGTAGTGTCCATAGCAATCCTATAAAACAAATCACAAATAGGTATACTCTTCAATTATTCATCTTCAGAGCGTATACTCCCCATCTTTCTCACCATCTGGCAATGTTGGCATATCTTTACAACAGTCCTCACATCCTCTATCCTATTATCCCAGAAGTACCTCCTACAGATTTCAACCAAGGTCCTTTCTTCTCCGAAATGCCCTAGGTTTTTATGCATTTGGATTACTAGTCCCATGGTCTTCTGGCCTTGGCACAAACAACCTTTTGAAATAAAGTGATTGATCCTGCCAGTGATAGTTTAATACCCTCTTCCTTGCTCTTTTACATTCCTCAATATCAACAATGTATGGTACTGTTCCTTCTTGCAATAAATTCATGCAAGTTACATCCTTCCATATATCATTGTTTCTCGTGCCTATCCAACACTTATCCTCATCATCAGAGTCTATAGAAATCAAATCATGTTCACTAGATTCAAACAATTCTTGGGCTGCCAATACTAGCTCCAATTGCTATTGTTTGTCATAGTAATGAAGTCTCCTTCTCTTCAACGTCAGTCTTACCTCAATGTCTTGCAGAATCTCACCCCCTTTTGTATCTTCTGCCTCATGTGGAACAAGCTCAAAACAACATTCATGATGTTGTAAAAGCCCCTTGTCCTCTCTCTTGAAACCAAGCCATTCTGTTTCTTTGCCAGTCTAAACAGCAAGAATTTCCCCTTCTTCCTCATGTGTGTCAGTTTGTATATTTCCAATATCCTGGATTTCTTCACTGAAATCATCATCATTCGTGGCTGGTCCAACTGGATTCCTACTCAAAGCATCAACATTTGTATGTCTGAGCCCTGGTCGGTGTACTATCTTGAAATTGAAATCCTACAACATGTCAATCCACATGCCTTTCTTGCCATGTGCATCTGACATGGTTGCTAACCATTCAAGTGGTTTGTGATATGTCCACAAAATGAAATGATTATTGTGCAAGTATTGCCTGAAATGCATGATGCCCCATATTAGTGCGTAGCATTCCCCTTCCATGGGGTGGAATTTTCTCTGTGCTTTTGTCAAACTCTTACTGGCATAGGCCACCACCTTATCAAACTTACCCTCCTTTTATGACAATATAGCTCCAACACCTTTGGGTGACCAATCAACATCCAGACAAAATGGTCTCTTAAAATCAGGCCGTATGAATACAGGCGCATCAACCAGTGCTACCTTTAGCGCCTAGAATGCTTGTTGACAACCCGCATCCCACACAAAGTCAACATTTCTTTTGGTCAACTCAAATAATGGAGTTGCTAGTCATGAATAGCCTTGGACATAATTCTGGTAATATTTTGTTAGACCTAAGAACGACCTGACGTTTATGACTATCTTTGGTTCTAGAAAATGTAGAACTGCCTCAATTTTGTTGAGATCTAGTTTGGTGCCTTCCTTACTAACCACATGGCCCAGAAATGTAATACTCTTTATAGCAAAACAACATTTGTTTGGGTTCAATTTTAGATTTACTTCCCCGAACATGCATCCAAATGTTGAAGATGTTCCTCCCAACTTTTGATGTGCACATTGAGATCATCGATGAATACCTTCAGGAATGTGCTTCCCAAGTCTTTAACAACCTCTGACATAGTTTTGGTAAAAGTATTGGTTGCATTCTTAAGACCGAATGGCATGATGGTCCAGTCATACGATCTAGTTTTAGTGATCAGTGTAGTCTTCTTCGTATCTTCTGGAGCCATTCGAATTTGCCAAAAACCAAACTACAAGTCTAAGGCGATAAACCATGATGATTTTCCCAACTGGTTAATTACATCATCCACAAGTGGCATTGGAAATGAATCTCGACGAGTTTGTGTGTTGAGTGGTTGATAGTTTCCACATAAACGCCTACTCCCATCCTTCTTTACTGGTAGAATGACCCGACATGCATATTCATAGTTACTGGGTTTCATCTTGCCCCAATCCACTAGGACATCGATCTGCTTCTTCACTTTCACCTCATCCCAATAGGATAATCAACCAAGAGATACCTTGCAAGGTGGAAACCCTTGTGTATCCACAAAATGTTCCCCAATAGTGTAACAGCCAAATTCACCCTTGTTCCAAACAAAAACATCTTGGTACCACTCCAAAACTTTCCAGAGCCATTGTTGCTTCTCCTCATCTAAGCTAGTGTCAATCCTAATTTGTTGATAGAACTCCCTCCATCTAGTGTTCATCTCATCATGGTTGGATGATGCCAACTATTTAGTGGAGTTGTGATCAAGGTTGCCATCCTTTGTTTGGTGAACCTACAATAGTGCTGGGATTGCTACATCATGTGTGGATTCATACATGGCCTGTCTACTTTGCTTTACATTAAACACGCATCTCAACCAATTTGCGTAATCATCTGCATTTGTTGTTTTTTCTTCCATAAACTTGTTAACCTGCCCCTCCACTATCAATTGTAGAATCTGTTATGATCCTTCTAACCTCACCAAATCTTCCAATTCAATATCCCTAAACTCATCTTCATGATCAATTTGTTTAAATTATCGAGGCTCCCAATCACAGTGTTCACTACCATCAATACCAATATCTGAATTTGAAGCAAATGCATCATCTCCTTTGGTCATGACAGTACTATCTTGATCCGGTATCCAATCAATTATGTCAAAATCATCACTAACGTGTGTGTTCTTCAAGATAGTAGTAACCTCCTGCATTAGAGCTTCTAAGTTCATCCTTTGTAACAAATTCACCATAGTCAATGGCAATACTTCCACATTGGCCCCTGGACCAAGCCTTATTTAGATTAGGCCTTGTTCCACATCCACAATTGCACCAATCTTTATAAGAAAATCCAAACCAAGTAATACATCGTAACTGTCCGTATCAACTACCACGAAGGTCATAATGCACTGCACTCCTCTAACCTTCATTGGTACTTCATCAATTCTATCGAGGGCCTATGTGGCAACTCCTGATATTGTTTTATGAATTTTTAATCCAGTAACCAAATGCATTATGCCCAATTCTCTAATTATAACAATAGCCATAACAGACATGGAGGCTCCAGTATCCACCAGTCCTTTAACAACATAGTTGTTGATTTCCACAAGCAAATGTAGAGTCTTGCTTCGATATGTTTTGTTGATGCAAATCTTCCTTAGTGTTGGAACTGCAGAAACCATTGACACCTGATTTTCAATTGCCTCTGAATCCTTTTTTCGCCTAGCCAACCTTACCAAACTTTCAAGGTGTTCCAGTTCCCCTGAAATCATCATAATGGTTTCCATAGGTGAAAGGGAAACCTTTCCTTTTATGAAGTGTGCAAGAATCTTGGACATGATTAAAATGTCTTAGTTTGCACCTACTCCATCTCCTGCAGCTTCAAGGGTCGATACAACCCCTCCTGGTGCTACATCAACATGAATCCTCCTTTTAGGCACTCGGGTGTAAGAGAAAAGATTTTCATTCCCACAAAGCTTGTTAAGCTGTTACATGGTCACCTCTTCATCATTCAACAACACCTCCAAAAAGTTTGTTGCTCCAAAATGAGACTTCCCATCCTTGGGTTTCTTCTAACATATGTCTTTAGAATGGCCTAAACCTGCACAAAAGATACATTTTATTCCACAATTCTTTGTCCTATAAAGCATACCGCACTTGGCACATTTTGGCCATGGCTCATTTAATTTTGGACAAGTGGTGGCTAAATGGTCCCCTCCTTTACAGATTTGGCATCCTCCAAACATAGTGGAAGAAGATGATGCCTTTGGATTGTCTATAATCCCCTTGAAGAAATTGATAAGTGTGTTGTTTAATGCAGTGACTTGTTTCTCATCATGGTTTTTGAGGCCCCCTCTTCTTGTTCCTCTTTTAGAGGAGCATAGGGAGTTTCTTGAAGCTCGCCTAACACTCTTTCCAATTTTGTTGTAGCACCAACTAACTCTTCAATATTTGTGAATGTCTTTACCACACACAATTTTCGAATTTCTGGCCTCAATCTCACCAAAAATCTTCTTTTTTGCTCAGCATCTTGTATCCTGGCCCTTTGAAATAATTTGTCAAGACGTTAAAAATATTTCTAAACTCTCTCCTTGGGTTCTTGCTTAATGGCATCAAGCTTCATCCTTATGTCATCGGCATCTATGTCCCCATACTTCTGTACTATCAGAGTCCTTAACTTAACCCAATCGATTGGTGTTGGTTGTAACCTCCTAAACCATTCCTTGGCCTTACCTCTCAAATTCAACTTCGCAATCTTGAACAATTTGTCTGCATTCAAATTTCGCACTTCAATAGCCATAGTAAACCTCTTTGCCTAATCATTAACTTCCTCATGGTCCCACCCCCAAAATAGTTCATCCATCCCCTAAGGGCTAGTCATTTTGCAAATGTTCAACTTCAACTTAAAGTTGCAATATTTTTTGTTGCACAAATGTCTTTAGACCACATTCAAGTAGCCACATTCCTGTCCAATTTCTCATCCTATTTTGCTCATGTTGAGTTTGAAAAGAACCAATGTTATTGGAACAGAGATGTTAATCATTGAGTGCATGAGGTGCAACTCCTTTCGGATAGATCCTGTCCTATCCTTTAAACACACCATTGTGCTGGAAAAAGGTCGTAACAACACTGGCAACCACCTTACTTATACTCCATAAGCATCAAAATAGTTCATTTCCAAATGTGTAAATCCTAAGGATTTGTATTGATTGTTGATCCTAATTGTGACTATTTCATACCTAAAATACCAAGTGCAACAAACTTTCTTTCAAGAAATAGCCAACTACGATTCAATTTAAAAATTCAGACTGATCCCCTTTTGTTATTGGTCTTAAAGGTACAACATCAGATGGGAAAGTGGAAAAACTTTGCTCATTTGTGGATTCTTATTGGAACTGCCACCCTTCCTCTAGATTGCGCCATAGCTTCCAATTTATGATGCGGGACCTTGATCCACAGTGTTCCACCATGAGTAGGTGATCTCCAATCTAGAACAAGTATTCCACACCAAGGATGTACAATCTGGTAAAATGGTTAAGCGAAGTAATAAGCTTGGGAATCCAAATTTCTCCTATCCTAGGTACACTATGTTGCCTTTCAGGAAATGAAAGTGAAACTCTACACAAGGTATGAGGTGTAATGATATTGCCTTTGTAGCTCTGAAGTCAACCCCCATCCCCTTGCTCCATCCTTTAATTTCAACCAAACTTGAACATGTGTATAGAAGCCATTATGAGTTATTTCTACTGCCACATCCCTAACTTAGGCTTCATCTGGGTTTATTCCTATAACTATTATTGCACCAAAGCCCAAGAAATGCAAAATTATTGTTCCTATCTGTGGTCCATCTTGCCCCCTTGGATAATCGAACCTAATGACTATTTGTTGTTCATGAATTTCTTGCGTTACTTCATCTATACCAACCTCATTTGCACTAGACGATGACATGATACTTCAACTATCGTCATACCCAAACATACGCAAGGTCTACTAATGTCACCATATTTGATCTAGCTCTGATACCAAAAAGAGAAGGTGCACAAAACATCTACTTCTCACACAACCCTACACCTATTGTAATGTCAGTACTCATCTTCTTTCAAACATGCATCATTATAGCTAGCAGTCTGATTCTGGGGGTCCTATAGCTCCTGATTCTCCATTATCTAATAGTTCCTAAGAAGATGCACACCCATCAACCTATCCTAAATTTGCTACAATAGCAATAGTTCTTAGTTGCTGTTAGAGGCAGCAACATTCTTGTATAGTGAACACCAAATGTTAATAGGATTTGGCTTGAAGTTAGAACTCTCCATGTTCATTCGGTCTATGATGAGCTGCTAATTCCCCTCTTCCCCCTCTACATGGATCAATGCATAAAAATGCTTGTGCTAGGACTTGACATAGATTAACTTCTGGGTATTACTCAACAACTGAACCAGGTACCAGGTACAAGAAGTTGGTTTGCAACTACTCAAGAAGGGGACAAAATTCTATGAGAAGTATGGATCTATGAATATTGGCTGTGATTTCTTCCATTTTAGTTCTCTATCTCCCACATTCTGCTTAGTCCCAAGGATACCCACCAAGAGGTTTCTGGCTCTCACTCAGGTGTTATGATCTACCCACTGGATAATCCAAATAAGGTCTTCCCCAAACCCTTACAAATGTAATTTTCTATATGCTTCTAATTCTATAGCTCAGACCACCTTTAAGCGTCATCAACCTTCAACATCAACCCTTGATCAGTCTTACTTTTAACCAAAACATAGAGCCAACCATCATATAGTTACTGGTGCAACGGAAAAAAACAACTATCTATTTTGCAAGCGCTTTCTTACCATCCAAAAATTGCCTTTCTTCTACCTGGAAAACCCCCTCTTTCTCCTTTGAATCTCGTCTCATATCCTCATCCAACCTCTTGTTCTTCTCGTCTTCCTTGCACCCATGAATCGCGCTTCGCCATCCATCTTCAACTACCACCCTGTTTCACATAACACACAAGCAATAAACCTTCCAACTCACCATCACTAACAAATAATGAAAGGATAGACCCTGCCGTTTGCATGCAGAAAGTTGATGAAGGTTTAACACCTAAACCCTAAAACAAATATAGCGTTCACACTATAAAAACCTAAAAGACTCCATGTCCGGTCACAAAGGTTGCTTGTTATTATGTAGATAAGTTAAAAAAGCAACCAAGCTAACCACACCATGATTAGCTATACCTACGGTATTCTCCTAACCTAATTAATAAGGGTTTCACTAGAGTTTGCCAAAGTTTATTGCAATAATTTCAATGTTATTTTGACCATCCTTTCTTCAATATTGAAAACATGCAATCAATATAGGGCATGTTGCTGAATTAGGGTTTAGGGTTTAGGGCATGTTGCTGGGACTTTGTCAGCATTAGGGTAGCTGAATTTGGGGTTTCTGACTTTGTCTACAACTGACATTGGCATCAAAAAACTAGTGTAGCTGTGACTGGGATCTGAAATTCCTCAGGATAAGCTATGCCCATCACCAAACACAGGCTTACAACCAAACACCCCAAATAGTGCAGGTTGGAGCTGGTAATCAAACATGCATGTCCCAACTTGACTTGACTTGACTGCTGTTCATATGAGTGCCTATGATCGAACACTTGGTATAGAAACAATTTGTTGTCCTTGCCTACAAAGGCAAGGATATCTGTTTAGATTCATTATAGAGTATAGTAGCTTAAGGGACTTTGGCCCCTATGTAATAATAATAGGTCTATTTTTATATGAGGATTTTCGGAGGATGATATTTTGGCTTGAGTCGAAACTTGAGATTAATTACATGAGTTATGATATCTTGAAGGATTTTGGTTTCTTTTAGAGGATTTTTTTTTAAGATTATATTTTTGCATGGTGAAATATTTGAGTTTTCATGATTCTTCTTTTGCCTTAAGATACTTGTTAATGTAAATGGCAAGGTCACAGTGTGACACACCCCTTGTTTTGGTTTCTTTGGTTTCTTTTCAACACTAGACTAGAATGATCTAGTTTGGTAAAATTTTTGTTTCTGCCCTGTTGTCCTGACCACCTTTTTTTCTCTCGGTGCAAAATTTTGCACAAAATTAGGCTCGGTAGTAGGTAGGGTCTAGGGACAAAGGTGATAAGTAAGGTCTAGGTTTAGGTTTTTAGGCTATGCTTTAGGGTTTTCGTTAGGGGGTTCTAAAATTGTAGCCAGAGTTTCCAATGCATTTATGGTTTAGGGCAGCACCATACATACAACAAGTGTGAGCTTTGATAACTGGCTTATGAGAATCACCTTTGAGAATTGCCTCTTATTAAATTTGTGAGAATGCAACACTTTTGAGAACCAACTGAATATCCTCCCCTCCCCCCCCCAAAGTTTGATACCCTGGTCAATTCTTCTACATTTGGAAAGCTTGTTTAAGAACCAGACCTAACGGTTCTCAAAAAATGAGAACCACCCAACACCGGTTTTTTACATGACATTATTATGGGTGGTATCATGCTATTATTATTATTATTATTAACTTACTATACACTTTGATATCTTACCATACATTAACTTACCACAATACCGGTTTTCATTTACAACCAAAACAATAACATAGACTACTAGCCTAATACTGAACACAAGTGGAATTTAAGAAGAGACACCACTGAATGAATTGATACTGAGACGAGAAGAGAGTTTGCAATATAAATTGGGAGTTTGATCAAGCAAAAACAAGAGCCAGCACACAATGTGATTTTTCTTTTCATTGCAATCTAAACACTAGGCATACATTTTTGTTTCCAAATTGCGTATTGGTGCCATAGAAGAAATCATCCACATTAAAGTTATCCATAAAGTCAGGTGAATAGGGGGTGAGAACAGCCAGTTTCGGCATAATAGGGCATCAAATGCATAGCTGAGAATGAATTTTACAAAATGAAATAACTGGGACCCAAACTAGTTTGTGACTACCTACCATCCATCCATTCATCCTTCATGGTGTGTTGCTCATGGCTTCTGGTTCACTGTGTGATATAATAGAGTTATCCATAAAGTAAGAAAAACACAGCATCAGAACCCTAAGTTTGATCATACACAGGGTGAGATTCAAAAAAACCTTCAAAAAAGTACTTTAGCATTCAAGGGGGGACGAAACTCATAAAGCCATCAATTTTGGTGGTAAACTGAGTTTCATCCCCTCTTTCCTTTTACCTGAGCACCTCCAGTGTCACTACATATATTTCCACTGCTCCTACCTGTACAACTATTATATTACTCTCAAACCTTATGCATTAAATGCTGAGTTTCAACATTCATACTGAGATTTAATAAAATTTCCTTCCTTTGAGGATACCACTAAAAGAAGAGATAGCGGGTGGAAGCAGAGGGGATAGGGGGTGAAAGAGAGGGTGACTTTGCGGACAAGTTTATTATTTCAAAAAGTTTTACTTGCCTACAAAAGGTAACCTAATGCCCCCTAAAAGAACTGCTAGAGAAATTTTAGTGTTTGTGCAAGGTTTTAAATTTTAAGCTAGGTCTTTACACTCTCATAATACCCTTTTACACCGTGCTATTGATAACAATGTTTGATATGTATCTATTACCATGGTACACAATCACCTTCAGAATTAATTGAAGTACTTTAAAAATTTTTCTGAATTAAAATTTATTATTAACTCACTGTATCAAAAATTTCAAAAATCAAGTTAAAAAGACAAAATACTGGCTTGGTTGGATTGGAACCCCAATCTCCACATTTGGAATGCCTAGTAAGGTAACCATCTAGACTGTGCATCTCCAAGCACATCACTTGAAGGGATCTCTTAATTATAATATATTCCTTACCTGTTGAAAACTCCAGAATTAAAAATCCACTTGCCAAAACTAAAATTTTAAAATATATTTATTATGTGGCATGAAACTTTGGCACTACAGAAATTAGTTGGAAAACAAAATGCTTACTAATTTTGTCTAAATATCAACTGCAGCTTGTTCACAGTTAGTGGAAAGAGCGGTTTCCTCAAACCAAATGACAGATGTGTTGTGATCTGCGTACCGAGCAGTATGTTAATCAGCATGTTGGAAACCAGGAAGCAGAGATGTCACAAAACCCACAACAAGCATCTGGACCTCTTTGAAAAAACCCCACCAATTGCCCTGAGGAAGAGGTGCCCTGCGATCTCCATCCACTTCAGGTACTAGGGGTGGATTTGCAACTCCACCTGCACCTCCACCTGCCTCGCCTGCAGCAGCTCTGACTGCAATGAACCAAGAGAAGTATACACAACAAGTCAGACTTCTCCAGCAATTTGTATCTCACTCCTATCTACCTCAAGCATGCATTGCTTTTTGCCTCATTTGAAACAAATTTGCCATCACTTTAGGTCTGGGAAAATCAAAGAAATAAAACCCAGCAAAAAAATCACAGTAGGCAGCAGAGCAGACAACATTAGGACCTACAACATATCAGAAATGCAAGAGATTGACAAACCCAACGAGTGCAGAAGCTATATACTACCTGCTGGATCTGCATCTGCTGCACGATCACCTGCCACGCCATCTCTTGGTTGCTCTGCCAGATAAGTACTTGTCAAACAGAGCTGAATTCAACTCAATGAGTAAAAGCACAAGAATTCAACAGACCCATCTCTGAGCAGCAGCACCCACAGCACAAAAGTATTATGGTTCAATTCATACAGTTCCAGAGCACAGACCAAACCAGTTGCAATCTAGCTGGCAAACCATGGTCTCAAACCAGCAAAAGAGATGTAAAAAATACCAGGTTGGCCTCCCTGCCCAGCTACATTAGGTTGCTGAGGCGGCCTCATAGCTTGTTGTGCACTTTGGGAGATCCACCGCAGTAAAGGGGTCAAAGCACCTGTTTGATATCTGCAATATATGGACCCACAAAATTATGGAACATATCTATCTATGAGATTGCACTGAAAACTCCACTAAATTACGAACAAGTACTTTTCCTTATGCAATGAGTTTGAGTTAGCAGCAGTATAACCAAACGATGAGCACCAAGCCCAGAATTTTTACCATCTGCTGTTAAGCAAGGAGGATGTCACTGTGAGCATGGCTTCTTGTGAAAAGGGACAGAACACTCCACAACAAGAGCACTTACTCAGCTAACTGGAAGAAAAGGGTTGTAGGGACTCTCACAAGTAAACAACTCCGGCCAAGAACAAAAGGAGGAATAGCCTGTCTTTTGACCCATCTTGGTTGAACACAAACACCACAACTGCTAGTTTTAGTAGCAGCAACAGATCAAGTTGGAAGCCCACCCGAAATCTGCAAAAAGAAACAACATGCCCACACCTTTCGGTTACATTCTTGCACAGTTTTTCTTCTATCATGAAATTTGCTACTGTTTGATCCAAACCTTGGTAGAAAACTCTGGATGATCTATTATGAAATTATGTAAACAATTCACCTGTAATGGAGCTGAAAACTGACCTACGAACAATCTGCCTCTGTAGTTCAGGCCTTTGCACTGCTCCCCCCCACACAGGGGCTAATCCTGCTGCATGTCTCTGGCGTAGTCCATCAAGGCCAGCAGGAACTCTCTCATCAGCTCGTGGTACTCTGTCTGGCCTTCCAACCCCATCAGCTGCAACACCTGCTGGAGGCATGAATCCTTCGACCGTCATGGGCGCCCCTCTGAGAACAAAGGACAACTGCCAGGGTCACTATTCAAGGTGCCTCCAATTATGACCAGCATGTGGATTTAGTGCACAATCCATAAGCATACATTTCTGCTGGACAGACATATTTGCAGCTAAATCCAATTTTAGGGTACTCAGTGGCGACCACTTTAAAACATTTGCTCAGTTGCAGCCACTTACAGAGGCATGGTGAACGTCGCTGGGAGAGAATTAGATGAAGTACTGTCACCAAGGGGCCCATAAATCGGAACCAGTTGAACAACAACAAAGGCTCCTGGCTGCCCACCTTGCTCTGGTAAAATCAGTGGGGAAAAACCAGGCATTGTGGGTATCTGTAAATTTGGCACCCATGGAGGCATGGCTATGCCATTGGCTCTTTCTCCCCCTCCTGCCCCGCCAAGGCCAGGCACCATACCTCCCATGGCTGGATTGAACACCCATGGATTCCATCCACCTCCCTGTGAAACTTATCAAAGGCATCATCAGCACAGAACATCCAAATCATGTGGAAATGCCCAACCTTCACCTTTGACTTTAGAGGGCACAGAATGCGTCAAGCTTCAGTACTGCTCCTGTAGCTCAAGCATACCTGGAAAGGGGGAGGATTTGAGCCTTCAGGAGCTGAGTTTGTACTTCCACCTTCAGTTCTTGGAGCTTGCGAGGTTTCCTGATTCTCTGCTGCAGCATCTGCACAGACAGCTTGCTTTAAGGTCAGAATGGTTCCCGCCATTTGCCACCAACAGTCTCCAAAAAACCAATGCAAAAAATGTCAGATCTGCCAAGACCAAAATTCATCAGACACAAGAACAGTCAAAAACACATCATGATTTTCTTCTTCAAGGCATCTTTTTAGCTTCAATTGCTATGACAGGGTTTTACCTGACTCAGGAGTGGGCTCAGACATCTCTGCATCACAACCCATGGGTGTCGAGGATAAAAAATGTAGCCCTAATTCACTGTGTTACCAAGACTTGTGTTCTTCTACAGTTTCCCAGTTTTTCCTGCAACAAAGAAAACACCGATGACACCCAACCAGCCCTATCAGAGTTAGGGTTACACACAGAAAAGGAGGAGATTGTGAATACACCAAAAACCCCCACCTAAGACAACAACTTTTTGTGACAAGATTTCACTGTGTCTTACAAAAGTAATTCTCGAATTTTTCAAAACACCCACCCACCTTGAGGGCAGGTTTGAAAAGCAATCACAAAGAACAAAGAAAGCATGAGGTGAAAAGCAAGGAAGTCATATACCCTAACCCTAACAAGATCTAAAGATCAATGTCAAAAAGTTTAAGATACTCTCCTGCAACACCACCTCCAACAACAACTGGAAAGGAGGAGGAGGAGGAGTAAGTCTTTGCCACACCAAACACAAAGCTGCACAGCAAGAACTAATATTGCTGAAAACAGAAATTCCAGAAAATCTCACTCCTCTAATACTAGGCACCACTATTACAAAAAGAAGAAGAAACCAAAAATCTATTGGGTGGGCATTGGGAGTTGCCAAACTAAAACCCTAAAATCGACCCATCTCTCTCAAATGCGAAAAAAGAAATTTCTTTGCTGCGCACTCGGAATCACAATTTTGTATGAAGAGAAAAATGCCCACGCAAATGGGCTGGCCACAAATGGGTGTCTCAAATGGAACAAGTACAGTACCCATTTAGGTACCTACTTGATAAAAAAATCCTCAAAGAAAGCAAGAGGGTGCTTTTGTTGTTGTTTTTTCCTGCATCATCAAAACCAGATTTCTTGACCATGATCAAACGAGACCCACGATAATAATATCTAGTGAATCCTCTTCTTCTGCTTCTTGTTGTGCAGATTTGGGTGTATAGATTGAAATGGGGTTTAGTGTATACATCACGATACATGCATACATACCTGGAAGGTTTAGGATTTTCTTGTCATGCCAAGAAAACTCCTACGACTACTCCTCCTCCTCCTCCTGCAGAAAGAGGAGCAAACATGCAACTCATCGAAGACCTAGATTTATGGTATGCTTGGAAAACAACAATGTGGCATTGACCTTGTGCATTCTTCTTTCTTTGCTGGGTGGAGTTTTCTACTAGGTACCTATCTGTCACCTACCTACCTACCTACCTACCTACTGATCTGGATTTTTTTATTATTGTTATTTAAATAAATTTTATTTAGTTATTTATTTATTTGCTTGGGGTGTGCTTCTGGGTATTTTTTAGCAGGAGTCTTATGATGCCTCCAAAAAACCTGTGGTCATTTAATCTTAAAATCCTTCCAGGGATGCAGAGATATTCATTGGACCCTGGACCCTCATCTAAAGTGGCCCAAAATCATTACCGAAGCCTAGGGTCAGTTTTGCACATTGACAAAACAAATAATTATTTTTTCCCAAAAATGAATTAGTTTAAAATTTTTGAAAATTTATATATTTTTCCATCATCTAGGCTAACTATGATATTGTGATACGAGTAGTGAAATTATTCAGGGTGTAATGTAACCTATGATAATTATGATCATTTTCAACATCTCAATGTCATGTTTTCAACAAAATTTTGGGGGATTATTTAATCACCAAATTGATCTTAGTAGGGTAAGGTAGACTCAAAATTGACTCTTTTCAACCCAATTCTAGTAATATTTTCATTCTAAGACAAGATTACCTTAGTGAAATCATGGTTCAAAAAGGTGCCTCTTTTAGTCGGGGTCTTTTGCAAGAAAGTCTAGGATTTTTTTTTCCATCTTTCCTTGGTTCTCAAGGTGTTCTCATTGTGTTCCCTTTAAAGTTCTCAATGGGTTCCCAATTTGTTCCCCAACATGTTCTCCATAGTTCCTCACTTTTATCTCATATGCTTTGTCTAGCAAATGTTGAGCCAAAGGGGAGGAACTCTGCACTTCAAAAATAGAACCTTTTATTTCGGGGAGTCTCCATAGTTTTGCCTGTTGCTGCTCACATTGCCTGCCCATCGATCGGTACACCCATGGATTGATTTCTTCTCCATAAGCCTATTGTGCTTCTTCTGGTCTGTTCAAGAGAACAAGCTTTAATGGTAGGTGATCAGACTTTGTTGATTGTGTTCAAGTTCCTTCTCTGCAATCAGATTTACAGCACTGTGAAGTTAACCTCCTGAATTGCATGTCTTAAATATTCTGCAACACCTCCATCTTTTTTGTCTCCTGGACATGTCAGCCAATCTCTAGTAGTTGTCTGCTGTTTTTTTGTAGGTGAGGCAGGTTTGCAAGCCTCTGAAGACACAGCCTTGGACATACAGTCTGTTGGCTTGCATCCCGGCACATCTCTCAAGCATCACTTGGATGGGTTGGTGGATCACTCTTAGGGTTTAGGGTTTGGTGGATGCATCATGCACATTTGGATAGTGCTCTCTTCCTAGGTTTTGCAGAGTAAGGGGTTCAGAGTGTAATCCATTCGGGAAGAGGAGAGGGAGTTACAGGAGGTGGTATGCTCATCTTGTTGGGATTATGATCAGCAATTGACTTTTTTGAGTATGTGAATTTTGGGTCAATAGGCTGGCTGGCTGTATCAACGCCTGAAATAATAGTTGCCACTCCAGACTGCCTCTGTCAGCTCCTTGCTTTACATGCCCTCTCACTTGGATATGTCTCTTATGTGGTAAAAGTCCTTCTAAATTGGTTGTCCATGTGCGATTTCTTTTGTCATATATTCCAAATTAAGGCATCAATGGATTTCAATTGTTGCTGAATGAATGACTTGGCTGTGATGCTCCATTTTTCCTCAATGTATCTGCAACCAGCAAATGGATAGTCACATTGTTAACCAGTTTGGATTTTTCTCTGGTGTGTTTTGTCAGTGGGGTTTGAGTCTTGGTTGTTCTAGCTGGTTGATGGAATGGATGACCTTGTCAGCCATGGGTATGGAGAGGAGATGGTGACCATCAAGGGACATCTTCCTCCAAGGGCAAAAATGGGTATTTTGAGTGCCACCTTCCCTGTAGAGGTGGTCAACATCACTCATGACTAGCTCCAGGGCCCTATTGTATGAGCTTTATCAGAATTGTCTTGTCCAGCTATTGAGTGCCTGCATCATACAGGCTTTAACTGTCCTTACTACTGAAGAGACCAAGCTGTCAAAGGTCTGTGTTGCTCTACATGCCCCAGGCAAATGCTCTGTATTATCTTATGTGTGATCAACCTATTGTACTGCACTATCCTAACAAGCTGATGGGTTCACGGTTTAGAGTTTGGGGTTTATGACCAATATACAAGATGCAAGATGCACTAACTATTATGAAACTAGCAGCTGTGAGCATATGTGAATGTGAGCAGATAACAAAGATTCTTGAACAAGCATGGAAGAAGCAGCAGGAGAGAACTCATGTTCTGGCAAGGTGTTGGCTCTGGTGAGGCATGCTGACTAATTTCCAGTTCTGATGAAGCTTCTACAGAAACAAGGTTTCAGCCAACAGGCCATGGGTGGATCAATCAAGGTGTGAACTCATCAGTTAGCCTGTTGCTGTACAGTTGCATCTAGATTTTCTCCCTATGAGCATCTCCATTGGTGCTCAGTATGTGACCCTGCAAAAATATTCTTCCCATTCAAGGTTAGTTATATAATTTTTTCCAACCCTGCCCGTAAAACTAAAAATGGGATTACAAGTAGGTGGGAGACTACTAATAGCAAAGCACCTGGTCAATCAGAAACAGGGAGTAGCAGTCACATCATTTTTATCACACTTTTCTCTGGCAGGTGTTCAACTTTGCTGTGCCTTTTACCAGCCTCAGCAAAGTGTGCAAGAATGCTGGGCCAAATCCATTTTGCTGAGCCAAACTGGCATGTTTTGACTTTTCTTCATCCAATTTTAATTTGCAGGGTAACATATTAAGCACCCATGGAATTGCTCTAACAGTCAGCAAGCATATATCCTCCTGAAACTTTGAATGTCATTGTGGATGCAGGGAGGGAAGAGACATGGCCCTGGTTGCATGATATGACCAAGTTATTGACATTTCAATACTGGCTAATGTGGAAGTATTGATTGACTATGACTTCAGATGGTCTGCAGAACTCTAAAGTAAAATTGTGGCACAAATGGCTTCAACAACTCTTGGCAGAGTTGAGACACTTTGCAGTGGAGCTGCTGGAAAAAAGGTATTCGATAGAGGTACTGGAAAAGAGCTGGCAGCCTATACCCCATGCTCCTCTCCATCTACTTGCACAGGACTCCTCGCTTCTACATCCCTCCTAGCAGCTTGCTCTTGACCAGTTTCTTCCAGGTTACTTGGTGCTTGCAAGAAGATGATTCTTTGCTGATCAGCATGTTTTTTTCAGCTTGGTCAGAATTCAAAACGACATTCTACCATCTGCAGTCCAGAAATTCTACCCTGGAAGGTATGCTAAAAGATTTGTTCCCATTTGTTCATCTCATATTGCTCATGATAAGCCTTAATACAAGATGATCTTCTGCAAATTGTTGGGAAAGAAAGCCACTCCTTTTCAGCAATAAACCATTATTCAAATCTTGAGCACCCATGTATGGAAAAACAGCCTTTGTGTAAAGGGCCAAGAGCATCTCCACCCACTCCACTCAATTCCATAGTATTTAAATGTTCCAACACTAGAACCACACTATCCAAAGTAATCTATGTGTAAACATGGTTGCCCAATTTTTTTCCCAAGGTTTGTAACGAATAGCATCTATCCACAAGTGGTAATTATCATGAATGAATCCTCCTATCCATGAAAGGCTCCTAGAAAGGTTCATGGTAGTTAGGTCGACCCATGGAAAGTCCTTTCATGATTGGCCCACAATGGAAGTTGACATTCAAGAACGTTACATGGGGGTGTTTTGTGATGGTGAGCCCCGTAAAAAAGTTATGATAAGTTAGTTGGTGGAAGATTTTTTAAGGTTGAAAAATTCAAGATAATAGAAAGTTTTAAATAATTTATGAACATGATTGGTGTCATGCACTACTACATCAACATTCGTCACTATCATAATTAACAAAGGCATGCACATAAAGACATACACATAAATCTCCTTGGGATAAACCCCAAAACATGGAAAAAAACTAAAACCTAGTTCACATTGAAATCAACTCCGACCATTGAAATAATGATAGAAAAGTAGATTCTTGACATGCAAAAGGCACTAAGGATGTTTGTACATAGACTTTCGTCATAATATAAGGACATGTCTCTAAACCATTATTTTTTGTTTTACAATTCTATTGATTTTCTATGATCTTGAAGCAGTTCATGATTCACACCCAATGCCAAGTCATTGGTAAGTTAATATTACAATTTTTTTATTATTGGGTGCATTCACATATGCAATGTTAAGTAACATTCATGATGATGTGGAATCCTTGTTGGCACAC
>Ga0116227_10003428_pt1 | contig 35219 bp, 14 predicted proteins | sample S1TSphgellanicum_FD_89693 | JGI IMG/M metagenome (GOLD analysis project Ga0116227, IMG submission 89693) | Host-associated microbial communities from peat moss isolated from Minnesota, USA - S1T2_Fb - Sphagnum magellanicum MG | ecosystem: Host-associated > Plants > Peat moss > Unclassified...
ATTTAAAATTAAAACTTTTTTTTTATAAAATAAAAAATATTTTTTATTGGTGAAAAAAAAAAAAATAAACAATTGAAGAAAAACAAAAAAAAAAAACACCAAAAAAAAAAATGAAAAAAAAAAAAAAAAAAAAGCCCCCAAAATTTGATAAAACCTCAAAAATGATAACCACACAACAACTTGGGTATGTAAAAGTTGTACTACCTAGTATTTGAGTTTGATGGGCCCATTGAACAACCTAGATTTGGAGGATATCTGTCATCCCAATTGAATACTAGTTACAAGTCACAATTGAGCCACCACTACTAGACCAAATAACCCTGAGTCAAGGTTTCAGCCAATTGGAGAAATCAATAATGTGCTATAAAAGTCAATTTATTGTTCACAAGTAGCAAAAGCCATAGGTATCATGAACAGCCAATGTGCATGTGAGTTTGAAGAACATTCATTCCAACATACAAAAATTTGATACCTCAGGATGTGGTCAAAGTTGGTAGGATCAGGACTACAATAGACCAACCTAGCCATGCTTGTAGAAATATCACTGGTGACTAACCAAGAGTTGGGTAAGGTTGCATCAAGATGTGAGAAGAATGACACATAGGCTCTTTCTTTCTTTCTTTCTTTGTCAATCAATCATGACCTAATGAACAAGGAGATGCATCAAGGCATAAGAAGATTGATACAAAGCCACACATGACTTGAAGGATTCTCCACCCTCTAAAGGTAACACCTTTTTTGTTACACTTTCCCCTTAAGTGGGCACTTTCTAACACTAACAACAAGGAGGGTTATGGTTGCCCATTCTTCCCCTCTTTTTTCCCCTCAAAAGCAGGGTAAAGGTTCCTACATATGGGTAGCTTGATTGTCACCCCTAGAGTGGGTAAGAAGGCATTGACCTGTATTTAACCATTCTATATTTGGCCAGGCAAAGCATAACTATCCTTTTTTTTTAAATTGTACTAAGCTTAGTAGCAGTGTTTTTTTAAGAGTTTTTGTTTGTAGCCAAAGTGGCCATCATCCATAGGAAGATGTAGAAAACATGGCTAGTGATCATCTCTAGTAAAATTTAGCCAAATCTGGCTACAGACCAAATGTGAAATACAAATCCTTAATCACCTATCTATATTTTTTATACATAGTAAAAACCAAGTATAGAAATCTGGCCATTTCTACTAATTTTTTCTCATTTATGGCAATTCAAAAACTCCAAAATCACTTGAATTTTGAATTTTGAATTTCATTTCTTGACAAAATTTCACCAATAAAAAAAGGGCTACTCATCAGATATAGGTTCACATTTCACAAATTATGGACCCCAGAGGATAGATCCAATGGTCATCCCCCACATGTAACAAATTATGTTAACAAGAATCACAGTTGTTATTTGGAGAGTAGAACCAAATCCAAAAATTCACACATCATGATGATGCTATGGAGGATGAAATACCAAAACAAAGACTCCTTCGATTTTTTACAAGGCTTTAATTTTATTTATAATGTGATAATTTTTAAAGTGCCATTGATCAATCTTTTTGAAGGTTATTATGGCCCATTAATAATCAAATAGTGGATAAGTAAGTTTTTTGCACAACTCCTTAGCAATTGGCACAAGATTATGACCAAGTGCACCATCTCCAACATCTAAATGGAAAAAGGACCAAAAGTTGGCACACATATATGACCATGAACCCTAACATAAAAAGGGGTCCACTTGCAACTTTACATATCTTTTAGAACAACAAAGAGCCTTAAATCCAACCAAGCACACCAAATAACATTGCATCCAATATTTTCATTGGGTGTGGTGATGGACCAACTTATGGCAACATGCAAAATCTAGTTAGATTGAGCGACTCATTTATATTGATGCTTGATTTTAAATTGTACTAGAGAAAAAGACCTTTATGTTTAAGGGTTTTTCTTTTCAATTGTGTGATGTAGCTGAAGTGGTGATCATCCATTAAAAAAGGCAATTAATTAAGTAAGTATAATTTAATTATGAATTTTCAAAATCAAGGCTATCAATTTCTAAAGGGGCCATTTTAATTTTTTAACAATTTTCAAAAAAATTAATTTCAAAATAAACTTCAAGCCATATATTAGTGCATGAAATTGATAAACATTAGGAAAAAAAAAATTATAGTTGTGAAAACATTTAAAGTAAATGGTCTAGGAAAATGATTTGGTTATTTTTAGTTCCTTAACCATTCTTTGAAGTGTTTCTTAGTGGTACCACCCAAGGATATTATTGCCTTACTAGACATGAAAGTAGAAAAAAAACAAAAACCTTCCATATTCTTGGCTACCTATCGAAACTTATCATAAAAATATGGTGATATTGAAAAACAAATTCAACATCAAACAAATTTGAACCATTTTTTGCATGGAAAATCCTTTGCATAGGTTGAAATCGTATTTTTCAATTCGGAATTTGGGGAAATTGGGGAAAAAACATTGCTACCAAAGTAAGCCCATTGTGGCTAATGGGCTTGCACCACATCAGCACACTTAATAAATAGGTGGGTTTTAGGGTTTTTTAATCTTAAAACCAATGTTGGGGCTTTCTTCACCACACCCCCACTAGATATGTGGGTGGTTTTTTCTTTAGTATTTGTTGAAGGTCACCATGACATATACTCAAGTATTCAACCTAGCCTAAGAACCCACCATGGTTCTTAGCCTAGGGTTTAAATTAAGGTTTAAATCAAAGTTTTCTGGTTCCCACCAAATTTGGTTCCTAACATTTTCCAAGCGATTTGATTTCAATTTGGTTTTGATAATCTTTTTTTCAAATATTGAATTTGGTTTCAATTTCGATTATTGTTTTTATTTTCAAGTTATGTCAATTTCAATTCCTAGCTCCATAACTCCTAGTTATGAATAATCTTTGGTTCCAACATTCAAAATATTAAAATAGAGTATGCAAACAAAACAAAACCAAAGAAAAAACCTTTTTTTTTCAAGGAGTGCATTTTTTGGCCTTATTTGGCCTTGCAAGTTCACAAGGCCAAAAATGGACTTCTTGAAAATAATAACAATAATAATAATAATTTTCATTTTTTGCAAGTTTAAGAAAATAAATTCAAAGGAGTCTTTTTTTTTTTTCTTGTGAATTCACAAGACCCAAAAAATGGACTCCAACAACAACAAAAATCCAATTTTTGGACTCGTAAAAATGAAGCAAGGAACAAGCAAAAAAATGATTACCAATGCAATGAGAAGAAGGAAGAGTCATGTGAAAAAGACCACCATCATCACACCCATCCCCACAACAAAAACAAAAAAGAAAGTCAACTAATGAACAACACAACAAGCAACAAAACCATGAATATGTTTAATTAAAGAACTTACATTGGTTCTATCTCCATGCTTGCTTGAAGTTGATGTAAGGCACTCAAGAAAATCATATAGGAACTTGAGAAAAAAAACAACTTGAAAATCACAAAAGTTTGAACAATATGTTTGAACAAAATCTAAAAGCAATATATTTAAGAAACATGAAAAAGAAAAATCAAACAACACATTGATGTGCTTGAAAAATGAAAACACTAAAAAATAAAATGAAACTCTAAAGGCCTAAAATTGAATTGGAATTGGATTTTTTTAAAAAGTCAATTTGGTTCTAGTTTCAATCAATCTTGGAACCAAACCCCAATAAGAATTTTATTCTTTTCCTATGTTTTTTCTTTCCCATTTAATGGGTCTTGTTTGATAAATAATTTCACAAAGAAATCAAGCCATTATTTAGTAAGTGCACATGAGAAAGTCTAGCAACTTGACAAGAGTGAGATAATGATTTTTTTATTATTGTAAAAAATGCACTACCTCTATAAATTTCATAAAAATGCAATTGACATCAATTTTCAATTGACTAATATTACTCAAATTTGTTTGATATAATAATTAATATTTCCACCCTTTTCAAATATTCAAAAAATTCAAAAAATGGTTGTCAAATTGAATTTTTGAAATTTAATTGAATATTTGACAATGGGCTATCGAATGGCCCAGGTACTATGGTGGCCGCAACTATTTAATGTCAACAAAGTCTTGAAGAACAAAATAATACACAAGTGATGTTAAGGTGATGGTTACCTCAAGGCTTAATAATGATAGTAAAGTAGGCATACTAATAATCACCTTCATAAAAAACAAATTGAACTTGAAATGTTCACATGTGAAAAAATCATGTGAAAAGTTCACCCTCTGTGTGTAAACTACATTGTAATATTAATTTTCTTGTCTAATTTTTGTTAACATCCATGAGTTGTTTGTATACAAAATCATTTACAAGTGATTTTTGTGGGAGCTCTGGAATCTACTGTTTTTACTTCCTACACATATTCAGGATCACTCTAAATGTTGAATCAGAACACTTGGATGGTGTCAATTAACTTGCATGGCATTCACATTTTGATAAACCCAAAAATAATAACACCTTAAGAGTCTTCAATTTCCTTTTCTTTCACAATAAAACATTATAAGATTATTCATCAAAAGGAAACTTGAAAACTTAAAACCAAGTAGACAACAAATAGTATAGGTAAAAAAGTTGAAAGGTGACATTGGCGCCTTTTACCCAATCAAATATGAAACATTGTCAAAAAAAAATGTTTTCTCTCTAACATTAACCCTTACAAACTTAAGCCATTTTTACCATTATGTGAGATCTTTTATTAATCATTATTCAAAGCCTTAATTAAAAATTTGGATTACTCCATTCATCATTTGTGAATATGAGATAACAAATCTAACCTTTGAATCTAAGTTTTATACATTCAAAAATCTTTGGTGAAAATTTCAGCCAAAATCAAATAAAAGATATTGAGATACCAAAGCTTGATTGAGCTCATACAAGACCAAGAATGTATTATCTTAAGTTGGGTATAAAGCTTCACCAAAGGGTAAAAACGCACTATAATGGACTTTTTTGGAAATCACAATGGTAGTTTTTTCTGAGTGAATCAAGTATTGTTACATTGTATTCAAATTTATTTGAGAAACTTGGCAAAAGTGAGATGAAAAATTGAAACCTACATTATAATCTTTCACACCCAAAAAAAAAAATTACTATAAGGATAAATATTCAATTCAAGGTGAACTTTACAAAGGATGGTACATCCAATGTCACAGTCCAAACTACCTCAGAAAAATTATCATTATGGATTTTTTATTCTAGTGGAATTAGAAACTAAACTTATATTTTTTTACCACCACACATTGAAGTACCATAACACTTAAGATAAAAAAATCAAGCAAGAAAAAGTTTCTCAAAAAAATTTAGATTTCAAATGAAATTTTCAAATTCATAAAATCCATTTCGATATTTAAATTGATTTTTTCAAGGACCATATTTTTAGAGGTCTTAAAAAAAGTTAAAATTATGGTGGTATGAATTTGGAAATGGAAACATTTATGAACTTCAACATCATTTAAATGTTTATTTTTGAAAAATCACTAGATTTGGACTATAAAAATGGACTTTCATCTACCCTTTTTGAATGCGCATGGTGTGCATTTACCCCAAGGAAAAAAATCCTTTTGACATCACAAATAATGCATGCATCCTAATACAACACTCCCATAATGACCAAATTAGGTATTCATACAAAAAGATTTCAAACCAAAATGTGGTCTATCAATTAAGAATGAAACCTTGCAAAAAATTTATTACAAATGTGAGGATCCTTGATAAGGAGCAACAATCTCAAAGGGATCCTATTATTGGAATTGCTAGGTTAGTTCATAAATGAGCTTCCAAGAGTAAGCCCCTTGCTACCCACCTAGGATTCCCACCGCTCTCATTGGTGCAAACCTAAATTTGTGTAGTTATGTTTCCCAATCAAAGACCCATTGTGTGCACTTATCAAAACCTCATCCAATCTAAAGACCATTTGAAAACTCTCAAAAAGCCCCTTGAAACTCCAAATAATGGATGAAAAATATTTAAATTTTCATCGCTCACATCTATTTGAAATTCTCAAAAACATTTGGCTTCTCCAACATTTAGGGGTTGAAATAAAAAGTAGATTCAATCAAGAAGAAAAAATAACCAATTCCAATTTAATTGATGATGTCAAATCATTAAAAATAATAAAAACAATAATAATAAAGGAGGTCAAATGTAGAAATGGTAATCTATAATTTGAACTTCTAATTTAAACCTTCGAATTAGACCCTTAAGCCATTACATTTCAACTTAATTCATGTTCGCAATTCCAATCCTACCTACGCATGTATGTGATAGTGGCCTACTTTTAATCCTAGCCTTATTATTTTGGTCCTGCTTGCTTAAAACATGTTAAATTATATGTTGATTCCTCTTTGAATGTACTCAACCTCACCTTGATTCTAAGAAATTTTCCAAATCACAATTTCCTAATTTATCCTGTGTCAAAATGGAGTTGTAACTTGTGAATGTCATATTTGAATCAATCAACTTCAACTTAACATTCAAGTTCTAAATCCACCTCAACCAAACCTAGCCTAAACCCAAACAAGAATATAGTTTAAGACCCTTGAAAGTAGTGGTACTTGGTTTCTTTCTCCTCCAATTCCAAATGTTTGAGAATTTGAAATGTAAGGATATGAAGCAATGACACCATTTCATCATTTTGTAAAAACATTTAGGTATATTATCAAGTTTTTAACAAAAATGCCCCTTTTTTGTTAAAAACCATCAAAGTGGTTCATTCACTTTTATAGGTGTATTGTTGGTTTTTTAACAAAACCCCTATTATGGTAACAAGCCACCAAAATGGTTCATTAGTTTAAAATTCACCTAAGTGGTTTGTTATAGGTTTTCAACCTTGAATAGTCAATAAATTACCTTGGATATTATTCGAAAAGCCCTTGGGCATGAGGTAGGGGAAAATATGAGTGTTGTTTGACTTTTGATTTATAAAGGAACCTTTAGTCTCTATTGTAATTCTTTTTTTGTTTGTATGGAATCTTAAGTTGAGTCTTGATACCATTTTTTTGGATTTCTAAAAACTTTAGCTCCAATCATTTTCATAAGGAATTTTAAGTTGGTCAGGTTTAAGACCAAGTCCAATTCCATCTCCATTATTCATAAAGTTAAACATAAAAACATTTCTATAGTTTTAGTTCAATGTTCAACTACTTCATATAGTTCAAGATAAAAGGGTGGGTGCAACATAAGGTGGACCACTTTTTACATTGCATTGCAAGTTTTTGTAAAGTGTCATGCATTAACATGTCATAAAATCATCATTATGCCAAACTTTCCATTGTATTAAAAAAATTATCTTGAATAGGAAAAAATATACATAAAACATTATAAGATATATTGTCCAAATATGAAGTATTGGACTTTTGAAGTTGAAAAATATGGACTAGTCTTTTGTCTATGGCTTGATACAATTTTATTTTATTTTTTGGAATTGTTTTGGGGTTATCTTATAGGAATTCAATATACAATGTATTAAAGAAAAAATAACATAGATGCAAAAAAAATTGTTAGAAAAAATTTAACCCAAAAAAAGATATGAACTTTTAAATGTTTTTAAATGAACTTTATTTTCAAAAGTCCATATCATACTCATTTTGTGATGGATTTTAATTTTTTTTCTCTTAACATGAATAACAATGTGCATGTTAACATGTTAAAGAGTTATCTAGTTGGGTTTTTATTCACATAATATTATTATCTCATTAACCACATTAAATCCCCCACTTAAACAATGATATCACAATAGACTACAATTTTAACACTACAAAATGGACTATTTATCCACAAAAATTGGTCCACTTACCTTCCAACCATCCAAAGATTATGTAATGTTAATTATGTATTGGTAATCAAAACCAATAGCTTGATTAAAATGTAAGGCCAATTTTTTTTTAAAACAATAAATTTTTGTTCATCTTTTGAAAGAACTTGAACTTGTTTAAAATGGGGTAGCACCCTCATGTCAAAATCTAATTCAATTTTCAAAAGAAAACAATTATTTGATTAGGTTCTATTGGTAGTGTAACCAAAAAAAAGAATGCTAGACTCTACAACCAACCTCAAGCACTTGATCGAACTATGCAGAATTGAGTTCTCAGCAAAACCTGATTCTAACCACACTCTTAATCTTCTTTCTCTCTCTCCCTCACAATGTTTTCACACACTCCCTAATCTTCACTTAGACATAATGGATGCTCACACAACATCAACAGGTGTGATTGCACACGCCCTCATTTACAAAATGCCCCGCGAGCACAAGCTTCCTTTTTTTCCAGTATGTTCATCAGCAAACTAATAACTACTCAGCTAAACATTGTGCCCCAAAAACAAACTGCTCAAGCTATCTATCCATGCACCTTCCTGAACATCAGTCACCTTCCAAGCTTCACCTGTCTACAACATGAACCCTCAATTTCGACCTGACTCTCACCAGATTCAGGAGCTAGCCATCCTCTAATTGCTAACGCAGCGGAAGAAATCGGCAACTAGCAATCTTCTAAGCTCCTCCTTCTTCTATGTCTGTCTTCCTATCTTAGTTATCTCCAGTGCTGATCTACACATCTCTCACAAAAATCAACCACACTACTCTATACCTGAAGCTCTCCTTCCGCAGACCTCCCGCTTCTTCTCCTCCTATCTTCCTGCCTAAAAAACTTGTTGTTTCTTCCCTATTAAGCTTCTCTACTAAGCTTCTATCACAAGCTGCCTCCTTTCCATTCCGTTCTTCCCCCACTTCCATGCAGCAGTAATGGGGCGCTGTACTAAAATGACGGCTAATAAAACAATAGAAATCTCAAGATCAACCAGCGTTCATACTTGGGTGACCTAATTTCGTGTTACAGTAGTTCCAACAAAACTCAAAACCTTCAATCCAAAACATTATAACCGAACTTATAACCCTAGATTTGAACCTCCCAACCTTGGAAAATACCATGGATAATGTAGGCACCAAGCATGAAACAATCATGAATACCATAAATATTTAAAACATCAAATAGGAAACAATAAGGGAAGATTATTAAACTTTTCACCTCAATCAATTATATGTAAACATACACAATCAAATCATTGATGGTGATTTGCAATTGTTCAAATGAAATATCCATTGAGCATTCATTGTGACCCTTGTTGTGCAAATATATATACATTTCAACATACTAATTTGGTAAAGGTATCAAGATTTTTCAACTTGTGGGTCAAAACCTATAACTAGGAGCCAAAGGGATTGCTTTGGAAAAGGATTACAAGTCCTTTTTCCCAAAAAAACCTTTTACGTGCAAATGAACTTTTTTGTAACTTGTTATAAAAGATATTTAAATGTTCCCCATGCATCATTTTTTTTTGTTAGTCATTATTGAATAAATATTAGTTTTTAAAAGTGTGTGGATTCCTTATAGATTCAATGTTTCATCTTTAAAAAGATCAAAATTTTAAGTCATCATAAAAATTAAAATTTCACATTCTTTAGTTTCATCATACCTCTAAGCTATAACTTTTTTTCATACATCATGTACATTATAACCCATTTATATGTGGTAAAGGACTCTTGAAGCTCTAAAATTCTAAAGCAATTTTGAAACATTCTTTGAATTTTTAAAGTTTTAAAATTCCACATTTTTAAAAGTATGAATGTTTTTTGAGTGTGGCTAATATTGTTTTATCATCTATAAATTTTTCAATGAAAATTCTTTTATTATATGAGTCCTTTTAATAGTCCTTTACAAAATTGACTCCATTTCACGCAATAGGTGTACATTTTCAAATGTCTTAAATTAAAACCAAAACTTAAAATTAAATCAAATGAATTTTTACTCTAAGTTCCTTGACATTCATATGAGAGAAAAAGGACTAACTTGCCATGAATACTATGGTTTTAAATGGTAATAAGAAAATAAATGTTTGATTTTGATTAATCATGTTTAACATTTGATGCCCTTTTCGGCTCCTAGTTATGTGTTTTGACCCATATGGTAGATCAAGATTAATGTCATTTTCTTATGTATTAAAGCAACTTGGTTTCAATAATAACCAAAATATTTGTAAAGACATTTGGTATGGGAAGAATGTTCAAGGACTAGATATTAATTGCTTTAATACATGCACCTAGGTAGCTTCAAAAACTATAAAACCATATAACTTTTATTATAACTTCAATGAAGGGTCCATTGATGACTAAGTTTCAATTGTGAATTCGATGCATCAAATTGTTTTTCATGTATGTTATTATCCAATTGCCTAAAAAAAACAAGGTTAAACACAATACAAAAAATTCACCTTTATATTTGGTGGACTCATGAATATGGGTGAAAGCATGGTAAAATATACATAAAAAGTAGTGTAAACAACAAAATATTAGGGTCTTTATATAAAAAGATTAATAAGTAAATGAGTTAATGAAAATAATAATATTATTTTTTAGTACATTATTTCTTAACCCCTATTTGCATGAACTTCAAAAGTTAAATTGTTATAATCATATTTTTTTACACTACTTGCAAGTACTTGAATTAATTGGACTTAAAATTTGTGGCAACTTGAAAAATAAAGTTCAAATACTTGAAAATAAATGAAATGTTTTTGCAAATATTTGGTTTTTTTTTCATGCACCCCAATATTGATGTGGTGAACATTCTAATTTAATGTTTTTGGTTAATGAAGTTTGTTTTCATAACTAAAATCATTCCCAACCCCTAGAAATGATGAAACTATCGCCCAAGGATATTTTTGGGGTACTTTTTCAAGTTCAAATGATATGATAAAAATTGCTTTGAGAAGCTAGAGGGAGGCTAAAGATGGCCATGAAAAAAACTATACGTTTCATTTGTTTTGAAATGTTAAAGGAAGGTTAGAAGTTTTTTAAACTATTTTTTTGGGTATTCTCAAGTAGAAAACAAGGTAGTAAGTATGTAAAAAATACCTTGCTTGCACCCTTATATAATAATTTTTCAAATTTTTGAACAAATAATTATATAAGGTGTTGAATGTTAAATTCAATAAAAATCAATGAACCAAACAAAATCAACATATATGTAACCCACAATCTTTTCGTAGTGGAAAGATCAAACATGAAGATTAAAAACATGATCCCTAGATATGACAATTTATAGTATTCAGAGGGTCAATTAATTGCATTATTATAATCTAAAATTAAAATATAGTACAATACAAAAACCCTAACAAAATTTTCATCCTTCTAAAGATTATTAACATACATCAAGACAATGAGACATGAGGATGAAGATAAATTTGTGCTTATAACCTTATCCAAAACAATCACCAATTTGAAAATCTTTGAATTTGATAGAATATAAACATGGATAGGTTCACATCATTTTATTATTATATAGGTTGTGGGGTGAAATCACATTATAATGAACAAAAAAAAATCACAAATATTGTTTTATGTGTGCTTGAATTTCCACTAAGCCAAATAGTAGTTAAGGTTTTTTAATAAATCTTACTCGGAATAAAATAATTTAATATTCAAAAAATAAAATTTTCAAAAGAAATTACACTTTTTATTGATATTAAATTATTAAAAATATATTTGTGATATATAATACCCATAAAATTAGTTATTTGTACATTTCAACTCCATATGAAAAGTTTCATTCATGTGCTTTCACAAAAAATGAAATTTTTTTCAATCAAACGGATGTAAATGTATGAAAATAATTATTTTCTTGCAACATTATTCTCTTTTGAAATGGAACAAAAATTATGTAAAGGCCTTGTCTCAAAAATCCATTTTATCTATCCCTTAAATAAACAAATGTTGTCCCCAAAATAATACAAAATGTATTTTAAAAAGAGTAAATTTTCTTGCCCAAAACTCTCCCAAGTGCACTTTCACCCTATCAGACTACAAAATATCACAAAATGTTTTCAATTTAAAGTTATACATGTGTCAATGTCAAATTGAACACATTTCAACTATGAACTTGCAAAACTAGATAATTAATCATGTGAATGTAAATAAAAAATATGCCTTGTAGCTACTAGAACAATATACATATTCAATGTTTGGGAACCTTATAAGTTATTACAACAAATATGATGATGAAATACATGAAGCAAATTGTTTTCACACAACCAACTTGCAAAAGGAGGCTCAAATCAATCATATTTACAAAGTAATACCCATGTGTTTTTATATTGTTAATACATGCAATGAAATAAGAAACATCAAATTACTTGTTATTCCCGTGTGTACAAAACTTAAAACAAATAAAGCCTATGTGTCATTTAGACAAACCTCTTAAAGATTTCTTATGCGACCTTTTGACTTAATGGGGAACAAGATGAAAGCACACTAAGCCCCCCCAAAATTATAGTCACAACAAGTATAATATTTTTGCAATTAAAATTTTTGGTAACGTATGGAGGTCCAACCATTCTATTAGGAGCCGCACTTGCCCCTTAAACAATTGCTTAATTCTTAGAATATTCTTGGAATCTTTTTAATATGTCTTTCAAAAAAATATTAATACTTTTAAAAGTTTTTTTAATACTATTATGTTAAGGTGTAAATTTTAAAATATCCAAAAATATGTCATTAAAAATATTTTCAAATTGCACTTTTAATGTCAAAATTACTTTTAAGCTACTTTTATGTAGTTTTTAAGTGGTGGTTACAAAAGGTTAAAAATCTTTATATGTACTTTTCACTCATTAGATTGATTCCAAATTTTTATGACATGTACATAATGCATTCACAATAATTTTTTTAAATATATATATATATATATATATTATTTTAATTTTTTTTTGACAATCCAAAATTCAAAAAATTAAGTAATGGTTACGACTACTTTTGGTACACGTTAATATCACTGCACCCATGGACATCACATCTTGTATTATTTTTATTTTTTAAAAGTATATTTGATTAGATTTAGATTTAATCTAATCAATTATTTTGAAAATTCCAACAATTATTGAAGAATTTGAACATATGGAGTATATTTGTGAGCGAAATAATACTTGTAAAAGAGTTTGAAAACTTGAATATATACTTCAAAACTAGGGTTGCCTATGGAATTCTTGGGTGATTTTTTTTATGGTGTAGGATATTGATATACATCAATTAAATATAGAACAATTAAAAAATTAAAATTTTTTGGATGAAATTCCAGTCAAAAAATGTGTTTTTTTGCATTTTTTAACAATGAATGCATAATAATATCTTCATCTTAGGAGAAACACCTCTACCATATCAAAGAAAAGGAGATTTTAAAGATGGGCATTGCATTATTTTTTCAATTTCCTTTTGTTTGGTAATGTTTCATGAATCACAAACATGAAGCCCTATGGCCATTGAAAAACTATAAATTATATATTATGTGTACATTGATTTTATTCAATCATCTTCATCTAACCATTGGATCAAGATTAAATTTGACTTGAAATGAACATTGAGTTCCAAATGTTGTTGTGTAAATTTTTAAGTTTTTTGCTTTTGTTTACATTAACCAAAGGATGCCATCAAGATTTTAGCTTATTGCATACTATAATACTTGTTATACATCACCATTTTTGAACAAAAGTGGCTCACCCTTAATGTGCTTTCACCCAACATTTGAACATAAGAAACTTACATTTCCCACATTAAGGAAAGAGGGGCAAATATCAACATACTAAAAATGTCAATTGCCATGTTTCACAAAGGTAAGTACTCACACCATTTGCACAATAACTAAACAACAAAAAATGAACGATGTAGAAAAAAACAGCAAAAGATTATGCAATCTACCTTTTAAATCTTTTGGTTCAAATGCATGGTCATGGTGTTTTTGTTTATTTTAAGATGATTCCATTCCACCTTTTTATATTAGTTTTTACAAGCATATTAAAATTCCATTTCCTAGACCTATGCAACTTTTCATCAATAGTTGAGCATCCACAAGAGCAAATGTCTAAATTTATAACATTTATGTATGAAAAATCTTGGAACTATTTGAAAATTCAACTCTCTTTTATCACAAATTCAATTGAAAAATAAATTCATATTTGAAATTCCACAAATAACCTAACATGCCTTAGGTTTAATTCCATTCTTGTCAAATAATGAATTAAAACCTTGATATCATTTGATAAACCTAGGGTGCATCAATTAAAGATTATGAAATTTAACAATTGATTTTTGCTTATTTTTCCCCTTCATACATAGACGACATGAATGGTAGTTAAAGATGACACACATGTAGGTTATCAAGTTGTATAATTCTTAACAAGGCACCTAAATCCTAATTGGAACAACAAAATGCAAAATCCTAAAACATGTTCCCTAGCTCCTCATGTCAAAAGAGGCCTCGTGTCACTCATGTATGGCCTACTAGCATTTTTAGAAAGAATCTCAACCTTGGGTGAACCAACATGTTGCAACAACACAATAATAAAAAGAACTAAAGTTAAAATATTGGCGTGCCTTTATGGGTGGAATTGCATCATTGAAAAAGAAAAGAATTGCAACCATAATACATTACTAAACATTGAACTGCAAATCTCACTTACACATATTAAAACATAGGTATAAGTTGTTGCCACTCATGTATTCAAATTGAAGTTGTTATCAATAAAACGCTTTGGGGGTACATATATGGAAATTGTTAAAAAACCAAAATACCTCCAAGTTATGGCAAACTTATATACCATGAAGATAGGGGTTCCACATTCCATAGTGCATACCTTCATTCATATCAAGTGTTGTTATTTGGGGTGCATGAATGGGGGAAATAAGATTCCATGCATTCAAAATAATAATTCCTATTCATATCCAACCCAACCTTATATATCAAATCAATATCACCACAATCAATGTGGGACAAGTGTATGTATTTGAGGAGGGCATACATTAGGTCATGGATCCAAATATGCAATGATTAAAACAATGCACCAATGGTTGAAAAAAATTACATAAAGACCTACCCAGGTGGGCTTTCTATCTCTAGGTGAAAACACACTAAGGATGAACCACTTTTGTTCAAAAAAGGTGATGTATAACATGTATTATAATACACAGTAAGTTAAAATCTTGAAGGTATCCTTTGGTTATCCTATTTAACACAAGTAAAAAACTTTAGAATTTGTACAACAACATTTTTGAACTCAAAATTCGTTTAGAGTCAAATTAATTTTGATCCAATAGTTGGATGAAGAGGATTGGATCAAATCAATGTATACATAATATATAACTTATAGTTTTTCAATGGCCATAAGGCCTCATATTTATGATTCATGAAACATTACCAAACAAAAGAAAATTGAAAAAATAATGTAGTGACCATTTATAAATCTCCTCCTCTTTGATATGGTAGTAGTTTTTTCTTGAAAATAAGATATTATTATGCATTCATTATTAAACAAATGCAAAAGAACACATTTTTCAAATGGAATTTCATCCAAAAACTTTAAATTTTTAAATTTTCCTAGATTTAATTGATGTATATCAATATCATACACCGTAAAAAAAATTGCCCAATAATTCCATGCACAACCCTAGTTTTGAAATATATATTCAAATTTTTAAACTCTATGACGAGTATTATTTTGTCATGAATACACTCCATACATTCAAATTCTTCAATGTTTGTTGAATTTTCAAAATAATTGATTAGATGAAGTCTAAAGCTAATCAAATATACTTAAAACAAGAAAAAATAATCCAAGATGTGATGTCCATACATTACCAAAAAAATTAATTGTCAAAACTGTTTTAAATTGCTTTTATGCAGTTTTTAAGCAATGGTTAAAAGAGGTTAAAAGTCCTTATGTGTATTTTTCATTCATTAGACTAATTCCAAATTTTTATGACATTTACATAATTTATTCAAAATAAAATTGTATTAAAAAATTATTTATTATTATTTTTATTTTTTTACAATCCAAAATTCAAAAAATTAAGTAGTGGTTACGATTACTTTTGGTACATGTTAGTATGACTACACCCATTTATAATTAGCCAAACCCTTGCCATATTGTTGCTAGTCATGAATACAAACATAATTGCCTTTAAAAGCTTGGCATTTTATCAAATGGTTTTCCATCTGCATTTAGGTAATCATAGTTACATTTGTACAAAATGGTCAAACACAAGTGCCAAGCTCTTATTGATACACATGTCATTTCATATTTTTTCACTACCACATATGTACATTAGACATTAAACCCTAAACCCTTCAGGTCAAGGGGTTAAAATAGTTGATGGTCTAGTTGATGATTTGTTTTCCCAAAAACTCACATTTCACAACATAATAGATTTTCAAAGAAAAGAAAAATTGCCCATTCCATATTAACATCTTGAATTGAGATTTTACCACCCATTCATCATTTATAATCATCTATTAGTTGCACCATGCAAATATTAGGTTTTATCAATGAATTCCTTCATATTCTGACCAAATGTGCAATTAGTTGGCCATTATGTTGCTACTAAATGGCCACTATTGTACTACTAGTTGCACACTATTATACCACTATTGTGCCACAACTATGGCACTATGTGGCCACACAAATGCCACTAAGTGTTATATATATATATATCCCACTACAAGGTCCCAATATTGGCACTATTTTACAATTGGATGGTTGTTATGGTGCCATTACTTGGCCATTAATAAAGTACTACCAATTCACTATATATCCACATAAAATGTGAATTTGTAGACCCCAAATTGGATCCCAATCAGTGAAAACACAATAAAAGGAATCAATGGCACCAAGGTAAAAGTCCTTTTCCAAGGATTGCACATGACATATGTAATTTTTGTGTTGGTTTACGATTTTAAAATTTGTATTTCAAATACCCCCTTTAACATTGCATTTTAGATATAAATACATTTGGCTACAAATTGATTTTATATCATGTATATTATGCATTCATGCCCTCTATCACATAAACATGAACAACTTTTGTTAAAGGCACATTTTCAAAATCCATAATTTTCAAGGTCAAAAACACTTTTGAACCAAATGTGCTCAAATTAATTATAAAAAAAAAATTCATCTATTCAAGTCATTTTGCCCTTCTAATCATCAATGTTAAAATCCACTTTAATTTTCAAAAGGAATGGTGCACATTTGATTAAGAAAAATGGACATTTTTAAAAAACAAGGACTATTCACTCTCAAGGTTTGAGTGCTTTGAACATGCAAAAAAAAAAATTGATTTATGTCAAACTTTGAACATGTAAACTTTGCAATTAATGAAAAATATTCCAAAAGTTCATTATGACAATCAAAACTATTATGTTTAACTTGTGATATTTCAAACTTACAAAAATGCAATTTTAAGGAGTGTCCACTTATTTGGGTGGTTCATTTGACTATGTTTTTACCCCAATGCTACGTCAACTATATTAAAAATATTTATACTAAAAGTACATCAAGGTATTCAAGCTTACACACCTAGAATTTTTTAAAGCTACATGAACAAATGTGGAATTGATAATAGTCAATTCTTTTGTGGATAGCTTTTTGGCACCCACGAGGGTTGCATATTGTGGCATATCTAATACATAATATTTAGAATTAATTTGCAAAATATTAATTTAAGGCTTAATTTACTTAATTATTATGAAAAAAACTAGATTGAATAATTAGCTCTTAATCTAAATTAATCAATCTAATTTAAATTTTTGTGAAATTAATTAATTAAGATAATCATTTTTTGCATAATTAGTTAAATAACTAATTTTTTAATATTTTAATAAATATTGTAGTTTTATTTTTTGTGATTAATGTTCAATTGTTGTATTAATAATTTTCCATTACATTGTAACTCACAATGTCATGTTGGCATATATACATATCAAACCATAGAATTTCATGAATGGTGAAAGTCTGTTTCTACAATTGAAATTAAAGGCAATGTGTACATATTCTATTAAACATTCAATAAAGGTGTACATATGGATATGTCTCTATATGTACCTCAATGTCTTTTACTCAAATTCATGTTTATTATTTAATATTTCATAATTTATTTTTAAAATAATTTATTAATTAATAATTAGCAATTAATATGTAATATACTTAATTACTACAAACTAATTAATTAAACTGAATAATAAACTATTCTTACGAATTCATTAATCAAATTTGAATAATTATTTTGCTAGTTAATTTAGATAATAAATAAATAAATATCTAAATCAGGAAATTAATTATCTAATACCTAATTATCTAAATTCAATAATTAACTATTTTAATTTGATTAATTAATTAAAATATATTTATTTATTTATTTTTGTTAATTTAAAGGAGTAATTATCGAGTTTTATTTGAATTCAAATCATTAATTGTCAAAATAATTATTTTGATAATTAATTATCCAAATTAACTAACGAACTAATTATTTGAATTATATTAATTAATTCAAATAATCAATCTAGATCATTAATTAATAGATATTTAATTCAAATAATTATGTTAGATGATTAATTATAAAATTCAAATTAATTAAAAAATTAAACACAAGCCATGTGAAATTTTTTTATATATATTTGCAATTCAATTGCAACTAGAATTTAACCCATATGTTTTGTCTTCAAGATCTCAACTCACAAACTATATAAAGGAGGCATCTTCTCTTGCATTTTCAATTAAAATACATGTGCCATGTTGGGATGAGCTCATAAAAGCTTAACCTTAAAGGCAAAACACAAAACAAAATTATAAAATTTATGTGGCTATTATTTAATTCACCTACCTTTTTAGTATTTTACCTTCCTACCTATTTCTAGGTAGGTAGCTGAATAGGTAGGTAAGTAAGTAGGTTGGTATGTAGGAGTTGCCAACTTACCTACCTATGGTTATGTACCGACCTACCTAGGTACTTATATATATAATATAATTTCCAAAATTCAATTAATATGCCACATGGCAATTTTTTAATTGTGTCACATGTTACAATCTAAGATCATCTAATATGTTAATCATAATGGACAATGGGTATCAATATTTATTTAAAAACACCAAAAAATTATCATAATGTTATGTGTTAAATTTTGATGAATGGATGAAAAATGACATCAACATGACATTATGGTTATAATCATAGGGGAGTTACATAGTAGTTGAAAAAAAGTTGTTGCAATATTAAAGTTGCAACTGAATTACAATTGAGTTGCAACAAGTTGCACTATATATACAATGAGTTGCAACTCTTACAATTCATGCAACTTCTCTAATAGCACTCACACCATAGAAATATGATGAATTGCAATTGGTCATTGCAATTCAAAAACTGAGTTGCAAAGCTAATTACAAAACATCATTTTTTCTCATAGTGCCCAAAATTTGAAACACACTTCATGTACAAGCAAGCATCAAAACCTAAAGCATTAAAAGACATCTACATAAAGGAGGGCATTGGGTGAGGCCTCCTATATCTTGAACATAACCTTTTAAGCACACCACCAACACAGTGTTTCAAGAAGTAAGAAAAATGCATATAACTCTATATTGAGAAGCCCATTTGAGACATTAAAAAACAATATGTTGTTAATAAAAACTTAAAAACACAACAATTGTTGCTTACTTAGGGTTTAGGGTTGGCCCACATGACAATGTTGTTTTCTAGGCAATTACACTCTGAGATAATCCATTAACATGCATCAATTGTTGCACTAGCTCAATTGCAGCAACCAACCCCAAGAATAAATCTACAATCAAAACCAACAAGGAAGCAAAAACATGAGCTATATCTATTGTTAAAATTATTGGCTTTGATGCATCAATACTTATCAAAACTTAATTGGAGGGTGAAAACATGTAAAAGTATACCAAGGCTAATCTTTATAACCAAAGTAAAAATAACAAAAACGTAAAAATTTGAATGTTGAAATGTGTAGGATGCAGGAATGGAAGGATCTAGATAGTGCAATAAGTTTGTAGGACCTAGATTGCAAGAGCTTGCACAAGAATCACCTCAATATTGCTTAGGGTTTCATGATGCCTTCAATGCGCAAAAGAGGGAATTTGTAAAACACAAAGGTTTTCGAAATGCTTGCGATGGAGGTTGTTGCCCACATGTAGGGTGGAACTTGGATTAGATTTAATGAGGAATCCTTGGCAATGCATGCATGAAAATATAATAGATTTTATTTTTTTTAACGACGTGACATTAAGAGCTATTATTATTCAAAGAATCATGATCAAGTTCAACAATGGCTTGCATCAAAATATTTTTCATCACCCTTTCACTACTACAAATCATGACCTTTTAGAAGGTCCAATTTGACCAAAATGTTTGTTTTGATTAGAATTGATGTCCATCTTGACTAGTGGGTTGGGGCATGAAATAAATGTGTTACTTTTTATTAGTACATTTGACTACAGTGACATTATTAACTAGGTGTCAATCAATCATCTAGTCAAAAGGGACAAACACAAGAATAAGGTCAATTAAAATGACCATGCCTTAGTCAAATTAAACATACTGATGTAACATTAGTTAAGTAGGCCTAGGTTACCTACTTAACACAATTTGTAGTCTATTAATAAAACTTAGGTAATTCTTACTTATTTAATTTAATAGTTTAAGCTAGGTAGCCAAGCTAAGCCTAACAAGGTACATAATTGCTTAAAGGCCTATATAGTTTTAGGCTAGTTAAATAGGTCAAATATACCTACCCTATCAACCAACCTACCTTCCTACCTACTTACCTACCCATTCACCCTACCTTACTTACTTAAAACATACATATTTACGTTACTTAAATACCTACTTTAACAACTAGCCAACCTACCTACCTACCTACCTACCTACTTAGTCACCTTAACAATCTCCCTACATCCCTACCTCGTCACCTTAACAATCTCCCTACATCCTACCTCCCTACATACCTATTTACCTTACTTATATACCTACTTTAAACAATTAGCTAGCCAACCTACCTACCTACCTACTTAGTCACCTTAACAATCTCCTTACATACCTTAACAACCTACCTACTTATACCTACCTCCCTAACTATGTCCTGCTAATTTATTAGGCAACTAGAATTATATCTAGGTTTACTAACTAGCTACTAAGTATTACCTAGGTAACTAGGTAGGTCTATTGATTAGATAGCATATATCACCTAACTACTATATAGTTCCTAGCTACTACATACTCATTTATTCATTTAATATTCATTTATTTCATTTGAGTAAAACATGAAGAACAAAATGCATTTCAAAGTTTGAATGTCAGAAAAGATTTGAAATGGGACATGTTAATAACAAAGTTTCACAAATTTTATCACAACATAAAGGACTGATGAATTGGTTAAAGAGTAGGTAGGTACATGTGGCTAAAGAGCTCAAGGGTTCAACTCCTATTCCTTACATGCCTAAGGGAATATGTGAAGGTGGTGTACAACCTTAAACTATGGAATGTACAGGTACCCACCACAACCTAGGTGGGTAATTAACATCTACCTATGAACCTATTTTATGACCCACCTACCTACATTTAATTTTTTTAATTAGGTACACATTTAAAAATTATAAAATTGACCCAAAAAAATTGATGCCCAAAATTTTTGTTGGCTAATTTGACTAGTCAAATAATCCACTAGTTGATTAGTCAAAAAGACCACCAATCAAATCAATCATGTCAAAAACAACTTGACCAAAATGACTGAAGTTGTTTTTTTTACTAGTGTCCAATAGGGGTACTTTTTGGTCAAAATTTCCATTGAAAAAGTCATGATTTGTAGTAGGGCTTTCTTTATCGATTTGTAGTTTCAAGTTTTTTGTGTTGTATGTTTTGTGACTTTGGAATCTTGAAGCTCTCAAGGATCTTAATGTTCTCAAGAATCATCAAGTTTTCTTTTATGTTCATTTTGTGACCTAATTGAGCTTTGATTATGAAATTTGGAACTTTGTTTATTTTGTGATGTGGATGTTGAAGCTCTGCATGTTGTTTCTTTTGTAACCTTGAGCCTTCAATTTGCACAGTATTTGTTTTCTTACTTAATGCCTTCTTTTAGATTTTTAAATTAAGCTTTCTATTCCAAGGCTTCTTGAGTGTTGTTCCTTTTGTGGCATTGAACATTCTCCTTTGAAGATTGTCACAACATTTGTTTTGTAACCTAAGTCAACTTTCAACTTTCAAGTTTTACATTATTTTCTTTCCTGACATAGTTTAACCAAATTGAAAGTTATGACCTAACATCTTCTATGGCTTTGGATTCGGGAAAATCAAAAGAAACCAAGAAGTGTTTGGCTTTTCTAGAACCCAATAATATGGCTATTCAAATAGTAAGCAAAAGGCAAAGAGAGAAGTTGGGTAGGGTCAGCTAGACATTAAGGAAAGCATCATGAACTTTTGATGACTTCCACAAGAATTTGAAATTGAGCAATATTGGCATAGACCTACGAAGACTCTAGATTCTAACCTTGTTACACATGTAAAATTAAAGAAAATGTTTGGGAAGCAGGAGTAGAATGGCTTTAAGCCCATGCCTAATGAACATTTGATTGTTGCTAGTTGTGATGTTCTTTTGAAACTTTATGAAAGTATGTATGTACACATCCCCATGATAATGGTTAGTATTTTGCAATTTTTTTCAAAGGTTGGTTGGCCCATTGCAATGGCCACAAAGTGAATTGGACCCATTATGCTTATGGTTATGTGCAATTGCAAATGAAAAAGGCCACTCATGCTACTTCTAGGCCTAAAAGTAATAATTGTAGCTTGACAGGCGCAAAGTCCAATGCCATTTTGCTTCCATATTCTAGCTACAAGATAGAATCTTACAATGGGGATGATGAAGATTCAAAGTTTATACTTAGGGAGAGGAACATTGCCATTATTTTCCTCCCCCATGAAGTTGCTTTGAAAAAAGTGTTGTCACATGCTAAGGTTGCAAAAAAAGACCTTGGTCCCACAACAATAGGCTTGGGAAAAGAGATAGCAGAACTTGAATGCAAGGCCATGCTTTGGCTGACAACATCCAAGATAAGGTGTTGACATTGGAAAAGAGAAACAGAAAATGGAGCCTCAACAATTATTGCTACAATCCTTGAAGTAAGCAATTCAAGTTAAAGAAAGTGAAACATGCTTGACATCAAATTTAGGTTTGTGTCAAAGCATTATTGATGATGCAAGCTACTTTCTTTCTACTTCAATTGATGAGCTACAAGGGGTTGAAATGAAAGTAAGCAATTTACAGTATGCAGTGGACTTGCTAATTAACAAAGTGGAGGGGAAAAAAAAAGCTTTTAGATATTTCTAAAAGGTTCCAAGAGTCAAAATTGGAGTTCAGACCTTGGATCATAGGTTGGGCAGTAGCAAAGTATGGATTGATTGATTGGTCCATCAAATCCAACTCATGACCTATGGAAATGGAATGACTCCCATTCCCCTTCCCACTGAAAATCCTCCTACTACTCGTGTAGGAGATTCATAGTTGGTGCTTGTCACAAATTGTGCAATTTGTGGGTTCTATTATGCATGCAAAAATATTGTTGTTACATCATGTGGTTGAACTTACCACTTGTTTTGCATGGCTATACATATGGAAAACAAAACCATTGTTTGTGCTAGTGCCACTTGTGGGAAGCCTTTGGATACAAATTGGCTTACAACCATGGAATTATAGCGAGTGAGCATGTTGTTGAAGTGGTCCAATCCAAATTTTACCAAATGTGACATTCAACCCAATGATTGGACACAAATTGTAAGTTTCTCCATATCATTTTCTTTTCAATTGCAAGTTTATAACATAGACATGTTTTTAAATTAATACTTGTTAGCTTGGCCAACTAAATTGTAAAATATGGACATGGGCAGCAAGTCATTTTCAAGTATGAACATTATCTCAAAGTATAGTAACACATCTTCAACTATAAGGTTTACTAGACTGTAAGTACACTAAGTGTTGTGCAAGTGGTTTTTGTGACCTCCAAGTATAAGAATTGACATTTGAACAAGGACAAATGTCTTCCAAGTGGAACAACATGTTTGCAAATATGAGAGATAGCCTACCTAGTACTTTTCATGTCTTTCAAGTGGGACAAAACCTTTCCAAGAAAGACAAGTATCTTGCCTAGTAGGTTTAGTGCCTTCCAAGTGGGGTAGTAGGTATTGAAAGCATGTCAAGTACCCTACCCACTAATTCAAATGCCTTTGAAGTGGGCAGTAAGCTTGCAAGTATACCAAGTAATCTTACTAGTAGTCCTAATGCCTTCCAAGTGAGACAAATAGATTTATAAGTTGAATAATAACATTGTCTAGTAGTTTTGAGTTCTTTCAAGTGGGAAACTGTTTTATAAATGGGACAAGTAGTACTGTGCCCAGTAGTTCTAGTGGCTTCTAAGTGGGACAATTTAGGTATGTAAATAATTAAGTAACCTAGGCTAAGTAGTTTTGGTGCCAAGTTTAAGTGAGATAGTTTAGGTTTGTAAGTAGTTAAGTACCTTGCCAATTAATTATAGTTGGAATGCCAACGAGTCTATAAGTAAGATTTGAATCTTTACCTTGCCCAATATTGATAAGGTCTTGCAAGTTATGTTTGTTGTCTATGTACATTAGGGGATAAGCCCAGCCTTATAATATCCCTGTGTCTTTCACACTACTATAAGTGTATGCAAATAGGAAACATGTTTTGTAGAATGCTTTCAAGGTCTTGCAAGTAATGGCAACAAGTATATATATGCACAAACATGACAAATACTCAATGCATGTTCAATGTTTGTCAAATACAAAAACATTTATGTCCAATGGTTTTAACATCTTCCACTTATATAAGAATTGGTTTACATGTATGAATTTGAGGAACACTGGTGGGTTTTTTGCATGTATTAATTCCAATAGGAATAAGTAAAATTTTAATGCTTCAAGTACGTATAGTTTTGGTCAATCAAGTTATAATTTCAAATCGAAATCGTATGTATAAGGATTTGGCAATTGACCCAAACACTTGTGTGAGTGTATGTACTATGTTTTTTATAGTGCAAAATTTTCATGTTGAAGGAGGTTCAGAATTGTCGTCTAGCTCATCTGGTTTGGCACATGTGCCTCCATTGGAAAAATATGGTCAACAAATGGGTGTTGAACAATCAACCCCATTGGATTTTAGGTCATTGCCTCATCCCAATTCTTTGGCATCAAATTGTGAAAAAGTGTGAAAAAGAATCTAAAAAAGAAGATAATCCTCCAGAATCCAACATGGAGGATTATCAATTCAATGATGAAGTTGTCCATAGCCCCCAAAAAAGTCCCCTCCCTTCCTTTGTACATGTGACTCCTGTGGTTGCGACAACAAGTGCAAATAATACAACATCAATTTTTAAAATGGCACCAATGAAAAAACTTGATATTCCGACCTTGGCCACACCAACTACAATGATTTCTACTTTTATTGTGGAGCATGTTCACAATAATTGCAACTTTGGAGGTCCTTCACAAGGTCAAATTAGGGAGGACCTTGAAGGACAAGGACACATAGGGGCGAAAGCACATTAGGGTGTCACAATTTTGATGAATTAGAGTCCCTTTTCAAAGTCCTTTTCTAGTGTAGTTGAAAGCTAACTTAAAATATAAATATTTAGATGATATTGAAAGTAAATTTTTTTTTCATTTCAAATTTCAAATCATGATGTTATAAGACATATAAAAAATATCACAAAAGAAACTTTTTTTTAATAGTTTTTTTAAATGCTTAAAAAAGCTTTAAAAATAATTATGGTTTTTGGGATTTTAAAAAGTCCATAACATAATAAAATAAAATCACATTCCATTCATTCAATGGATTTTTAGTTTCTTAAACATGATTCATCAAATATCCCAAAGTTTCAAACACATAAGATTAACACATTGTAAGATAAAAATCTATATCCATGAGTTTTGCAAGTGTGACAAAAAGTGTGGGCAAAATTCAAAAGTCCATTACTTATTGGCTACCCATGATTTTGATTTGATTTTTTCATTCTTGGGAGGTTGATTAAGATAGCTTTAGATAAGTGAGTCCCTTTTTCTACTATTTCAATGAATTTTATTTTATTTATTTTCTTATATCTAGGGAATGCAAGAAAAATTGCCATTGTGATGTCCATATAAGGTCATCGTAGTGTGCAAACACCTGTAGGTGTAGTTCTAGGAAAGCCAAAAAGGCCTAGTTCAAAGGAAAAGAACATGGAGGATTTTTTCGGTGATAATGAAAATGACATTACAAATGAAGCTTCTTGACTATACCAACAAAAAAGGCTGGGGGCAAAAGTGTCGCAAGCCCAATGAGCTAATTAAAAAAACTATTATACTTACTCGGTATGTTGCCCCTATTGAGGCAAACACTCGTTGTCTTTGTCAATAGCCAAAGTAAGTAGTCATCATGCCCCTCCATTATTTGTTCTTTCCATCCAAAATGCATAAGACATGTGAATAACCTATTTAACATGATCATTTTCACTTATTAGAAGTTGAATAATTGTTGTGTAGATACAAAGGATAGTGAAGTAAGGCAACAACCTACAATAGCTCCATTGCCAAGTTGAGATTTGGGATGAAGTGCTACAATGCATGTATTTAGCTTGCTTCCAATGCACCATGTAAGGATCACATCCCCTTTGTTTATTTCTATTAGATATGTACACCATGAGGTATTTCCTCATTTGGTTAATGAAGATCTTGTTCAATGGTTTTCATTTATTTCTGTAAAAATGTTGAAGTTATTTTTAACTTTTTGAGTGTCAAATTTTGGAATGTAATTAAAAAATATAAATCACATTACAAAATTGAGACATTTTGCTTATGGATCATGGATGCATCCTTGGAACTATGTTCTATTGGTAGAATATTAAAAGTTCCCTAGCTAGATTTCCATATTTTCTTCACTTAGGGCCCTCTTTTTCTCTCAAAGTTGACTATCCCTTTTAATTACATTTCATAGTTAAGCTCCCTACAAGCTTCTAGCAAATAATGCTAAAACATAGCAATTATTTCTAGTTTAGCTTTTTGTGGCACATAATTGAAAATGCAAGTGCAGAAGGTTAGAGTGCATTACACATGTGACTAAATCACTTACAAGAATTGGTGATAAGTTCATATTTCTACTCTTATGGGAGCTTTATTTTCCTTGACCTACCCATCAAGCTTAAGCATATTGAAAATTTTACAAAATATGTATTTAGACATAGAATTTGTGTGGACCAGAAGGTGCATTTATTATTGATGTTGTGGACATGATTTTTTCTGATCCACGGGGCCACTTGGAAGGTCTTGGGGCAATTGAGGAGCTAGCAACAATTTTTATTCATGCACTTACAAATTTGACTTGTTAAACAAGTTTTTCCACATACTTGATGGATTTTCACAAATTATTTTCAACTTCCACTAGAGATAGACAATTGGAAATATGGTCAACTTCAAGAATAGATTGTTTAAAGAAAATTCAGAATGTAGAAAATCTAGATTGTGTATGTTTGCAAACTATGGGACTACTCACTTAACCATTTATAATAGAATGTTGAAGGCCCTTTCTTGAGAAATGATTATTAGGAAAAGGAAATTTCTTATTTAACAAATCGGTATGTAATAGAGAAAGTGATTTGACAAGACTAGGCATTACTATAAATCAATTTGACAAATTGCAAAGTGACTTGACAAAGCAATAAGTAATGTAGTCAAATCTAGATGTAACAACATAGCAAGTAATCCAAATCAACTTACTAGAGTCGAAATGTCAAGGGCAATTAGATGGTTAGAATTGTTAGTTGGACTATAAAAGGGAGAAAATAGTAATGTCTAGGGGGGTTATTGACACTTTTGTAAGTGAGGACTTTTGATAGAGACCCACATTTTTGTGTACTTTGGGGGTTGGTGAATAATAAAAACTTTTTTTTCCTACAAACTTATTTCTCCCCTCATTTCATGGTGTGTGATGATAATTTACTTATGTCCAAGTTGTTGTATTTACATGGTATCTACTACAATGTGATAGGACAAGACCTTAGCCATGACATTTTATTTTAATTTAACTAATATATTTAAAGAGAAGTGACAAAAAGTATTCCTTACACTGATGGGGATGGTGATGTTCAATCCTAGAGTTGTAGAGGATGTAATGTATCCTAGCTTATTGATCAACTATTGAGAAATCACTAAAACTTAGGTCCATGCAGACTAATTAAGTTTCTAAAAGTCTTTTTGGAAATGGGGAGGGTCTAGGTATTCAAACCAATAAGTATTTGATGAGTCCATTGTTGAACAACATTTGTTTTGTCCTGACAGTAAATCTTGTGATCTTCATGATATGAATCAACTGGTTGTTTCCTAAATTCCCCTTTCATGTAAAAACTATCACCTGGAAAGTGGAAAGGTTGATGACCTTTTGTTTTTGTAAATCATAAATTATAGCTTTGCAAAACAAATTATGTTGTGGTTCAGCTACACTTAGTGCTCTTGTATGAAATTTGTGATGGTAGAATTTGGTATTCATTTTCCTTCACTAAAGCCTTTTTCTTTGAGAAAAAGATTTTTTGGGGGAAAACCTCAGCATGTGTAGTAATAATATAATTTTTGTGGAACTTGCTATTCAACTACCATAGAGGCTGAAAATGGACATGTTCAAACTTTAGCCTTTTTTTCTAGTTACCTCTTGATGAAGAACAATTAATTTCCATTTAATGTTGTTTGTTTGGACTTTGGAGTTAACACCCCATTGTCCATAGTAATTAAAAACTTGAGGAACTTGCTACCATTTCCATACTAACTTGAAGTTTTTGTAAGCTGATGATTTCCACCAAAGTAGTAATATGACATGTACACTGTATTTTGGATGAATTATATTAGTCAAATTGTGTTGAAGGGCATGGAAATTGGGCTAGCATAAAGTGGTCTCTAAGAGGATATGTAAAAAAAACTATTGTTTTAGATCGGTGAACTATAATGATTGGGATGAGTGGTGACATTGAAATAGTCCTTCATTTTACATTGTCCACTTGTTCACATTTATAGGTGGGAATGAAGGAATACTTAAGATTGTATGTTGGATGTGGTAAATACTTATATAAGCTTGAATAAGGGGTATGGGTGAAGATGCTACTAGATTGCAATATGATTTAAAGTGTCCAAGCATATGGCCTGATTTTTCCTAGGGAGATACCACCAAAGTTCCATTGCAAGTTCCACATTTCAGTGTGAAGTAATTATTTTATTTTTGAAGATTTCATGTTGAAAAACATATATATTTTTGAGTATTCTAAAAGGTTTTCTTGATATTGTTTCACAAAGTTTTGTTTTTTGAAAAAAATTTGTTGAAAATTTCAACATTTTTGAAAATAATATAATTAGTGTTGATGTGTTGAGGTATTATAATAGAATCATTCTCACAACTCCTCATGAACCCAAAGATTTGCCCTATTTGTTAGGCAATAGCCACTAGGATTTTAAGTGGAATTAATTTTTTTAATATTGAGGTCCTAAACAATGTTATGTGGTCATTTGAATTAATAAATGACCGATGGTTCCCAATTTTTAAAATAATTCAAAATCAAAAAATTGCTAATCTCATTTTTTTAAAAACAAATCAAAATCAAAGAACCGTTGGTCCTAGTTTATTTGAAAACTTATAAAGAATTGGTGGTTTGAATGAAAGAAGTGGTGATTTTTGGGCCAGTTGTTTGATTTTCTTTTTAAAAATTGATATATGTGGTTATGAATCAAAATTGATTCCTTGATTTTTTTGAGATCCATTGTTATGAATCAAAATTGGTTCTTTAATTTTTTTTGAGAATCATGGTTATAATCCTAACAATTACCTAATAACCTCTAGGGCTTTGTTATTTTATCATTTAATAACCACACAAGGACCAATCCTAAAAACCCATTGAATAAAATAAACTATTAATTAATTGAAAATATTCCAAATTTAGAAGTTCAAGTTTGCTTTATTAATGTTTTTGTGTTGTGTTATGGATGTGATTTGTGATCCATGTTTCTTACTTTGGTTACCCTTTTTAGTTTTAAAAATAGATCATTGTGAGTATACCAAAAGCTTGCATAAATATGTTATAGTATTGGGTGTAGTCATGCTAATAGGAACCAAAAGCAATTGTAACCACTACTTAATTTTGTGTTTTTTACACCAAATTTTTTTGAAAAATAATTTTAATTTGAAAATAAGTTAAAAATTTTGCACATTATCAAATTGAATATTTTACTCTACAAATGTCCAAAATATGAAATTATTTCATTAACATTTGAACTTTTCAAAAATAGTGTAATATCCATGTAACCATTGTTTTTAAACAATAAAAGGACTTGTAAATAAACTTGGAAAACTTTGAAAATAACATATTTTTTGCAAATTTTTAACACAAACCTTAAGAAAGTAGTAATTTTTTTAAAAATATATTTAAAAAGAATTTTTTGAAGAATTTTTCCAAAAAATTCCCCAAAAAGTAGTCACCTAAGTGGGTAGGAGGGTGCAAGTACGTAAATAGGTTCCAACAAGATTACTTTACAAAAGGACTAAGTCCCTTTTAGTCATTTTTCATGTTTTCATATGAAAGCATTTTTGAATGAAATCTTTTGCAACTTGTTATTAAAAATACATATAGTTGCCCAAATAGATCAAATGTTTTGTGTTAAACATTGTTAAATAAATATGAATTTTTCAAAATGTGTAAATTTGCCAAATTTTTCATCTCATCTTAAAAACTTATCATAATCTTGAATCATACCAAAATATGTTAACTACTTTAGGTTTTTGTTTCTTATATCATAAACTATAACTTTGTTTTGTGGGTCATGCACATACACCCCATTCACATGTGGTAAAGGACTTTTGAAATTTAAATTTTAAAAAAAATACTTTGAATTTCTAAATTTTAAAATTCCATATCTTTTAAATTGTGAGTGTTTTTTTAATTTGGGTAATAGGTTATTATAATCTAAATTTTTTTTACCATCAAAATTATGTTATTACAATAGTCCTTTACCTAGTCCTTTGTAAAATTAACCCCAATTTGACATAGCACCTATTCAAGTTCAAACCTCCTTTTTTTTAACCAAAGACCAAATTTTGATTTAATGAATTTTTAATTTGAATTCCTCAACATTCATATTGGTCATTTAGCACAACTTGGAATGATTAACATAATTTTAAAATGTCAAGGAAAAAAATATGTTAAAAAGTTAATAGTTTTCACCACTATCTGACATGATTTTTAGCTCCTATTTCTGTATTCGCACCTAGGAGTGGCTCCTATTAGCATGAATGCACCCTAGTATGTGCTAGTGTTGCGAGGATATCATTTTTAAAAATTTGTAACACTACTAGAAATTTTGTCTTTTGCAACTTGTCTTATGCAACTAAAAAATGTCTTATGCAATTGCACATGTTGCATGCAACTCCAAAATAGTTGCATGTGAGATTTTTTAGTTGCATAAGACAAGTTGCAAAAGACAAAATTTCTAGTAGTGTAAATTTCAGTTTTTAAAACAATTAAAAAAAATTGGGTGCCATTTTAAATTTATTTGTTAAGTTTTTCAAATTATAATATTCATCAAGGATATATATTTTTAAAATTAACATTCAAATTTCACACTTCTATATATTTTAGAAAATAATATCCATTGAATATCAAGTTGATTCTCATAGCCTAGATAACAAAATTCAAGAATTTTATTCCAAAGTAGCAACAACACGAAGGGAAACGTTAGCAACATAATGTTACATGTCCAAATTTCATAACCTTGAAATTTGATGATTAGGATATGACCTTGAAGATCATTGATTTTTTAATGTTTTACATGATATCTAGGTTTGATATTTAAGTTTTTGGAATATCTACCCAACACAGGTGTGTACCTATCTATATTGTGTGGGTACTTTGGTTTTGTGAGAATAATCATTAAATTGGTGGGTGTCTAAGGTTTTTTGTTTTTGATGCAAGTGTTATCTAATGTAGCAATAAAGGGGGCATGGATTGCGTCTTTTGTTGTCCCATTAAAGTGATTAAAAGAGTTTCCATACGTATGAAATACATACTAAGATGTCTACCCATCTGAATACATACTATATACAACTTAACATTATTGTCCATTTAGCTTTTGATATGGAAATGAAACAAACAATATACAAGAAATGCCATGACATTGGTAATAATGAGATGCATAGGCCAACAAACTACCTAATCTAGTGCTTGCAGCACTTAAAAGGTTTGATTATCTTGGAGTGTAGGCTAGTGGTGTTGTTTGTGGTTTTAAGTACCCATACCCTACCTACCCATCATGAGCATATGCTTCTTCTACTATGCTACTGCTCAATTGTCCAAAACAAAACTTCAATTCATCACCACTTTCATTAGAAGCCACTTGTGAAATCATGCACCATCATCTAAACAAAAACTTCAATTCATCATCACTTTCATCACAAGCCATTGTGCAATCATGCACCACACCTTTGATTACTTGCATATCCATTCATTTTCTTTCATTCAAACAAAAACTTCAATTCACCATCACTTTATCATAACTTGAAGCCATTGTGAAATCATGCACCACATTTTTGATTACTTGCATATCTATTCATTAAGTTTTAATCACACGTACCATTTTTTCTTTTTCTTCCGGGTATCTTTTTTGAAGGTGGGGAAGAGATGACATGTCCTTGGAAAAAGTTTGCAATGCGGTGGGAAGGTGGCTTATAAGTTATAATTTTGTCATCTAGGAGCATCTCCATCAACATTATGTATGATGGCTTGTACACAACTTTTTTGAATGAAATATAACCTTAAAATAATGTGAAATTGAGTTTGGACTTATAATTATGTGTGTGATATGATGATCTCCATAAAAAGATGATTTCTTATTGGCCAACTATAATGATTAGTTGAGATGATGGCATTTCAAAATATTTATGGGTCCATTAACAGTTGGGGTACCAAAAAAGGAAAAAAAGACTTAAGGAATTCTTAAAGCTACTTTTTACAAATAACATTTACATGAAACAAACTTAAGTGAGAAAAATTGAATAGTCCAATATAAGATAACTCATGTGTTAGTGGTGATTTTTCAAATTTGTACATGATTGTGTATGAATATTTTGGTTTAATGTTAAAAATGCAAAAAATCCCAAAATGAGTTTTAATGGACAACCAAACATGTTTTTTAGCAAGATTATTTCCTCTACATGTGATGTGCATCTAAAGCTAGACATTTTGAACCCATTGAACATAATTTTTTTATCAAATGGCTTAAAAGATGAGTCCTTTGCCTTGCAACCCTTTCCTTCAAAATTTCAAGAATTTGAAATTTTTGTATGATTTTTTTTTTCATCAGTTCATCCAATGAACATGTACTTTTATAAAATTTGCAATATGTTGGACTTTGCATATTACAAAACATGTCATAGGGACTCATTGATTTAAAAATGTGACAACCAAGTAGCCTCGTCTTTGGAAATAAGTTTTTTCTTAAGGCCAAGGTGGTTCCTTGATTTTCCTTTTTTTTATAAAAAAATTGACCTTCTCCATAAAGGACCACTTTCCATTACCTTGCTATCATCACAATTTGAGAAACTATCTCCAATTGTGATGACAATAAGGTAAAAGAAAGTGACTAAAATGTTTGTTATAAGAACAATCATTTTCCTTTGGAAATGTGTACAATAATTAAAACTCTCAAAAAAAGATGTTCCATGGATTAAAAAGAAATAGGTGTCAATCTCTAGCAAGTCACAATTTGATTCATAGCTCTCAAGTTAATATTTTTTTGGGGGTGAAATTTCACCAATTTTTGAAAAATATGATTTCAACCCATACAAAGGATTTTTCATGGAAAAAAGGACCAAATTTGCCAAGTTTTGAAGAAAAAAAATCCATATTGTTAGATTTTTATGAAAAGTTATGTTAGGTAGCTAAAAATATAGAAGGATTTTGGTTTTTTTTCTACTAAGTTCATATCTAGTATGTAGCCAAATTTGGCTAAATCATTTTATGCATGATCACCACTTCAACTACATCACAAAATTGAAAATCAATTGTGGTCATAGTTTTATATTTTGGTCATGTTTGATTTTTGGAATTTTATGAAGTGATTATGATCACAAGTGGATGAAAAATTAAAATTGAAAGTTGAACTATTATAACAAATTTTGCCATCACATATGCCTAATGGAAAGATGTCTTAGTGCCTAACTCTAGTTTAGCATTATGGGTGACATTTGTGTTAGGGCTTATCCTTACCAACAACCTTCCTAAGCAATAGTTTACTTAGATGTGCAAAGCCACATATTTTTTATTTCTTGGAAGATCTTTAATGTCAAAGAGTAATTCATTTGTCTTCTTTATACCCCATTACACCCATAACTTTTTGCTAATAGAATTAAAAGGTGGGAATTACAAAACATTATTTGAATTTTGGTGCTATTTTTTTAACCTCTTGGTTTTTTAACCTTGGGTAACAAAGGCTAAACAATGTATGCTCACTTATCAAAATCAAATTTGTTTCTTTTTGCATTCTCATTATCAGAAAACATGATTTGAATGTGTATTTATAAACAATTTAATTGGTAGGTCATATTTAAAGGGAAAAAGAAAGCAAAAAAAAACTAAAACAATTCCATTGTGATTATATAAGCAACAATGTTTGTAAAATTTATAAAAATAATTAAAAGAGTTTTCAAAACTTGTAGAAACAATTCTCTTTGTAAATACAATCTTAGAGTGTTTTTAATAAGATTATTATACTAATCACACTATAAGGAGCCAATGGTGCCCCCTTAGACAAATCCTTAAAAAAAATGGGTTAGTTAATGAAGTTGGCATGGTAGAACATGATTGATTACTCTTGAAGAATAATTTTGGTTTCATGATCTGTAAGTTGTAATAGATTAAAAGAATCTTATCAACCAAATTTTTCAAAATCATTGTAGTGTTATGTAACTAAGGTTTGTGTTAAAGAATTTCCAAAAATATGTCATTTAAAAATATTTTCAATTCCTTTTTAAAACCCTTTGAATAACAAAAACAATGATTACATTATTTTAAAAGAAAATTTAATTTTTTAAAAATTCATTACACATATTTCAAACTTATCCATATGTAACCATAATATATAAGTAAATCCAAAATTTTCAACATTTTAAAACATGAAATATTAAGCAATGGTTATAATTGTTTTGGTACACTAAAACATGGTTGAACCTAATTATATGTAGAAAGGTAGGAGGACAATAGTAGAGGAGGATCTTTGAATCAACATTGAGTTATCTTGTCATTTCTAGCCATTTTATTCAACACAAAAAAA
>Ga0116227_10003429_pt1 | contig 35218 bp, 39 predicted proteins | sample S1TSphgellanicum_FD_89693 | JGI IMG/M metagenome (GOLD analysis project Ga0116227, IMG submission 89693) | Host-associated microbial communities from peat moss isolated from Minnesota, USA - S1T2_Fb - Sphagnum magellanicum MG | ecosystem: Host-associated > Plants > Peat moss > Unclassified...
AAAAAAAAAAAAAACGAGGTGGAATGAAATTTATGGATTTGTCCAAATTTTTTCCACCAAATAAAAGAGAAACATCGTTTCCCCCCCCCCCCCCCCCCTTGAAAAACCAAACTTGAAGTAAATGACAAGCCAAGTTACCCAAATTTCACTACTACAAAATGTGGGTGTAGTTCACTAGTCCCTATTCATTATACTAGTGAATTCGTTACATCCTCACTAGGTCCTATTCATTTGGGATATAGTGACACCTTTAGTTGTAGTTAAATTTCCAACTTGGTTTTAGCCAATATAGCCAAAGACCAAAAAAAGAGAAGCAAAAAAAATTTGACTTGCCAATTTCAGATTTTCATGATGTTGAACATTAATTTGGCAAGCCAAAATATACCTTGAATTTCAAAAGTTTGTGTTTTGCAAATCAATTTGAAACCTCAACTTAGGAAACCAATTTGGGCTTTCAATTTGAAAACTTGACTTTAAAATTCAATTTGACAAGCCAAATTACAACCTCAAATTGGCTTGGAAACATGACCTCATTGGGCATTTCAAATTCACCTATATTTAGCACCTTGATTTGACAAGTAAATTTGGAACTTCAAATTGAAAAGCCGAACTAAAACTTCAACTTACCAAGCATATTTGTGACCTCATTTTCACACTTCAAACCATCAAACCTATTTTGAGACTTAGTTTAACAAGCAAATTTGGACTTGAATTTGAATATTTCAAATTTGTAACACAATTTTGTTGAAAAAATGTTGAATTGATTTACAAAAAAAACCCAATTTGAACAATTATATTTCATTGGTTTGTAAACAACAAAATTGATAAGAACAACGAAACAACCACATGACCCATTAGCATCAGCCCAAAAGAAAAGGGCCATGAACTTTTACAACAATTTCAAGGTTTTATGAACCAAACTATAACCTCAAATGCAAACTTTCAATTTTGAAGACCAATATTTTCATCCATAACATTCATCAAAATAAGGATGATATTTTTCATCCAAATTATATTTCTTAAAGTAATGAAAAAAGTGTCCAAGCCATGAAGATGAAAATGAAAGGATTAGATGGTCTCAATTAAAATTTTCACATTTTCCTTCCAAAATTGCAAATTTGCATCCATTTATTCATAATTTTAATCATGCAATTTTAGTGCACCTAGTTAAATACATTGAGGATTTGGCCTACAACAAGTTTTAATCAATCCATCCATCTATCAATTATGAACTTATGGTGTATGAACTTTTTAAAAACGATGGATTTTCAATCTAACATTCAAAGTAATACATGAAGCAAACAAACAACAAACAAACAATGCGCATTTATAAAAGTTAACAATGAAACAATCAATGTCAAGGGCTTTAGCATCCATCAGAAGTTTTGTTCTTCAAAACACAACACATTTGAACAAAAATTATGTTTAAAGTAAATATTCCAAGGGAACTATGAGCTAGAACTCCAAACATTATGTCTGATTGATGGAAGCTTGCATCAACATACTGGAGACCTCGTCAAAGCTCAAAGTAGGTTTATGAATACACACGTCTAATTTGGGATTGCAATGCATGACATGGCAAAAGACGTAGTACAAATGCTTGTAATACACCCATCTCCCCCTCTTGCCTAATGCAACCATAAACATCTTCACAAAATCAAAATATCTATAGCTTGGGAAATCACCAATTGTCATTTTTTTAATGATGCACATTTGGAGGCATATTAATTTCAATTGCCAAAACTTTTCCATATCTAGGAAAAGGGACTTATGTTGGTGGCATCTTCACAAAGGTAAACATATGAAACATAGTTTGCCACTTATTTTCATGGTCCATCCTTGGAGGAAATCAACGAACTTGTTTCCCAAATCGTTTAGATGGGTGCACATCTAAATTCAAAGGCTTGACATTGTGCAATCCAAGTCCAAAGTTGGAATGCCCAAATAGTTATCATGGAATGAGAATAGTTTTCTCAACCATAACAAATTTCGCATCCTCAAGGGTATGCACCTTGTCTTGGTTGAAATATGTTCTAGATTTCACTTGTTACTAAAAAAGCAAAATAGGTTTGTCCAAAACATGTGGCCTTTTTATGCCCATGATACACCATTTGATTTATGTTCAATTTTTTACACCAATTTTTTACACTTGTTCATTCCAAATATGGTAGGTGCATTCATATCAAAGTTCATTCCAAATATGTGTGAAATTTATTATTTCATGGGTTCATATCATTTATACATGAATGTCATGCATTATTTCAACACAAAAGTCATGTGCATGACTTTCATGTGTAAACAATACGAATAGACACACAACATTCGTGTCTAATAATATGAACAGGCATATGACATTCGTGTTTAAATAATGCACACAACATTGATGTTCAAACAATGCAAGTAGATGAATGACATCCGTGTCTATTCCATACGAACCTATGAAAAACAAATTTTGCATGATTATTATTGCCAAATCGTGACCCATGGAGTTTGTGATGTTGGCACAAAGAAGTTAACCTTGTTAAGTTAATGTGAATCATTATCTAACCCAAGTGGCAAATCCAATTCCCTTTTGCAATAACCATAAACCTTTTCCCTTCCAAGGTGAGGAATTATACAAGAAAGGCCACTTCCAAGTAATGGTAACAATTATAGCCAACTTGTCTGGGTCACGACTTCATGCTACTACTATAAGTTCAAGTTGATTTTTATCTAGGCCCCTTCCACTTGATCCACCTCCTAAGTATTTGGCATAATATATGGATTGCATGAAAGTTCGGACCAAATTATCGAAAGTCACAATGTATATATCTCATTCAATCTTTTCAAATTGATGCATCCATTTATTATGCATTATTTCCACCAAATTACATGTTGGCATATCCACCAACTCATCCAATGTGAACTTCTATAAACATAAAATATAACTGTCAATATCATTAATAAAAGAGACAAGGTAGACAATTAGAAATGAAATTGAAAGAAAGGACTTGTGACGCACCCCCAAACTCTTTTACAAACCCAAATGTGGTTCCCATAGTGAAACAATGGAAAAAGAAGAGAGTTGAGGCACGATTCTTAATTCATAGCACTTTGAAGATAAAACAGTGTATCGGAGCTTTAGGATGGGACTAGGATGAACTCACAAGCAAGAATTCAAAATGACATCAACTTGCACAACCAAGGAAAGAAGGCAATTAATGCAAGTTGAATGCAAGTGGTGTGCAAAAAACTTAATAGCTCGACAACCTCAAGCACAAACTTTACATGGCTTGCAACCTTTGGGAGAGAGTAACACTCCCCTCCTTACAGTATATTTTGTGTCTCTCAATGGGGGTTACATCCAAATGGCATTTTTTTCCCCTAGGACTCCCAAGTGGGAGTCCCAAAACTAGAACTATTGTTATCTCAAAACTTTGAACGCTCCCATCTTCCTCAAATCAAGTCTTTTTTTAACATTTGAAGGCAATATCTTATAGCCTTCAAAAACATCTTTCCAATAGTGTATTTCACGCCCCAATTGGAGATCATTTGACCCATACTCCAAGGGGATTTATGGTCAAGAGTCAAATTTTCAATTTGACTCCTGACTTTTTTCTTGATCATAACTTATGCATTTTAAGTCTAAATGAATAATGCGAAATCACTTAAAACATATATATTTCAAGACCTTTCCAATGGTATCTTGAAGGCCTAATTTGGTGTTTGTTTGTTTTTTCAACCAAGGCTCCGAACATTGGAACTTCCACACAAGTGTAATTTCCATAGTGGGAGTGCACTTGGGAGTCATTAGGTTCCATCTTTTGCACTCTCCCCCATTTGTGAAAGTGTGTTTCACACCCAAACACATTTTTTTGACCTCATGGGCCTTTGCACTCTTCTCTTAATCACGAACTTGATGTTAGGGTTGCGATAACTTATACCTTTTTCATGGATTCTTCCCATTGTCAATAACGAAAATGCCAGAATCCCCGCCAATCATACAACTCATGCAAACCTTTTTTTGTAGTAGTTCCATTGGTATACCACCACACCTAAATGGTAGCAAACAAGGAATGAACATCCTCCTTTGTCTTATAGTCCCAATAAGCATGACAAAGTTTTCTATGTTTTACTTGAAAGTTTTATTGAATTAATTTGTTTATGTGTTTCTCCATCCATTGAATCCAATGAAAAAGGCATGTGTGTTCTTTATTAACCGTTGAAACAAATGCATCCTCCAATCCAAAAATTCTTTGAACTGCATTGAAATTTTCTTGAACATTATCGACCATGAAACCTTTGAAATTTGGATTCTTTAGTCCATGCTTTTCAAGCACCTTCACAAGTGAAGACCACATAAAACATTGTAGATTGGCATCTTTAGACTACATGTCACAAAATGACAATAGTCATCACACGACAATATGTCATGTCATAAACATGACAAGCCATTGTGGTCCATCCCTAAATTACACATTTGATGTGATCAAACATGATCCATGCATTCTCGAAGTCCCCATCATGTTGCATTTGCCTCACCAAGTTAACACCACTTGAAGGGCCATATGTTGACATTTTAAAAAGATACATCTTAAGTGAACCTTGGCCCATGAACACATTTTCCTGGATATATAAATGTTTTTTTTAAAACTATAGGATGTTATCCACATACCCATGTCTCCCAAACACAATGCATAAATTATTTATTTTGTATCGGACATTTTGTGATCTCAAAATTGAGAATTTGTCCATGACAAATGCCAAAACATATCCTATCAACAACACATGATTGTGCACAATCTACATGACGCAATTCTAACTTACATCAATAAGACTTATCAAACACCTACAAAACATCAATGACACTTAATGTAAAGGGTGGAGTCGACTTCATGACATCTAAATTCTCCTCATAACTTACAATTGGCATTGCACACTTCTCAACACTAGTAGTGAAGTGGTGAATGGGTACCCACAAGTTGATTTCAATGACATCATCATCAAAAGAAGAATCACTTAATGTGAAAACTACATTGTCCAAGGGCTCTTGCTTGATTTCCCGAATATTCAATAAATTGGCACCAAAGAACATTATTCTCGAAACTAAGCAAAACATGTTGAGACATAGGTGGAATAGGGGTATCCCAAACCCTATAACGACTTGCATCCACTTTCCACTTGTAACTAGACATAGTCTACACACATTTTTGAACATGAACATTACTTCCATTCATATCTTTCATGACCATCACACTAAAACTTTGAAACTTACCAAACATACAAAGTCGGTGCTCATGAACAAATGAAAACCCATCCTCATTTACATCAGCAACAAACTCAATAGGAATACTTTCTACTTTGAACATTACCATAACATGGAACATTGTTCTTCAATCCAAGGGCGACAAACAATTATCAATTATAATATGCCATAAAGAACATCTCAATAACCAATAAGAAAAAATGCACACAATTTTGTGAAGTCACTCTTGTTACAAGAACCCTTCCGTTTTGATAAAAACCCACGACAAACAACATTAGAAGAAAACAAAATATCATATTGAAATTGCCCAACATTAATTAGTCACCAATATCAAAATAATTTTAACAATTGGAAAAAAAAAAAAAATTCTCCAAATATTGGACTTAAAATTAATGGATATTTTTCCCACCATAAAGAAAATAAATTGTTAGTACAAATCCAATACAAACATATACAAAATATGTAGTTGTTGAAGTAAGTTCCAAGCCTATTAAAATTATCACATTCAACAAAAAAAATTCAACCATCATTGCGCATGTACTTACGTATGAAAATATTAACAAAATCCATCGACACCATATAGTGGCATTTATTGCAAATCCTTACAAAAAATGTCAACATATAAAGCTTGTTTTGTTTGAACCATATGGACTATTGAAGAAAATTTTGGAAAAATGAAGGATTATTAACAACTTGCGTTGACAAAGTCCCAAAATATCCAATAGATCATATCAACACAACAACTTCATTTCAAGATTTGTTTTTTGAATTTTAACCTAAAATCATTACATAACTGTAAAAACAAAAAGTAATTAATTGAACGTTGGTGAAGATTTGAATACCATGTATGTCTTATAAAACCAATATATGAAATGATTCCACATTTAACAAATCTTGTCTTGATGGTTCACCAACACTCAAATCAAATCAACTTTGAATAATAGCAGGAAACATGTCCAACACATCATATGCAAACATTTCCTAAAATTCAATTTAATTCTTTCATTCCACCCAAAAAGTCTTTAACAATGTAAAGCCAAAGGGTAGCTAATGTTGTAACTCCAAAAAACAATAAGAGATGTAGAAGATGGCATAATTGGTCACATTCCAAAAATTAAAGGTCATTGTTTCCAATGTCAACCAAGTTTCACTTGTTGAAGTTAACTACACAAAACGTGTTTTTCTTGAGAAATAATTCTAAGCTCGACACCATCAACGAGGTTTTAAAAGTTGAACAAATTGAAACCAAAATTGAGGATGACGAGATTTTGGCGCAAGATGAACATGACAATGATATCAATCTAGAAGTGGAGCAAGAGAACACTAAGTGTGAAGACTCCCACTTGCCCAATTATGTAAACATAGTATATTGTAATTTTCACGACCAACACTGGTTTGCAACTATTATCTATAATGTCAAGTTTAGTTATGATTTTTTAAGATAATTTATTCAAGTTTTAAAAAAAAGATAATTGAAGTAACATTGCTTAAAGATAGTGTTTGGGGGGGGATTATGATAGCCTCGACTTTCCAAAAGGCAATGCAAGGGATCGTCGTGGTATTATAACCAAACCCATGAAAGGCGAAGGGGGTTCTATTTGATTCGATTGAAGGATTTTTTATTAGGGTTTTTGCTAACGCTAAAGGAGGAAATACTTGTTTTGATGCAAAAAGAAAAAGTTCAACGTAGCTTGGAGAGCTGCGGCAAATCAAACATGCAAAAGTTCCATCACATGGAGGTAAGCACTTACTTTATTTTTGTGTCATTAAAGTTGTTTTTTTTCCTATCATTGTCTTGCTTTGCAAATGTTTCTAGCTTGAAAGAATGATGCTTTGGAGATGTTTCAAACTTGAAGGAGTGGTGTTTTGCTATTCATGCATGGGCTTTCAATACAATGTCATCAACAACAGTGTCTATGATCTCACCATTATTGAGCAACATCTTCTATGGCATAACTTTTTTTTTGAAACCCTTTCCTCTTCAATCACTTTATAACAACAATTCTTGAGTTCATGTAATGATGGATTCTCTTTTGTTTTCCTAACCTGCTTGTGTCCATCCCCATGTGTGGGCTTGAAATAGATTGCGACTAGTGATAGTGTTTCCAAGTGCTTGCTTTAGTGGCTTCGATGAAGTTTTATAACTATTTTATGTACCTTCTTCTAGAAATCTCTTTTTCAAAACCATCATATCATTTTGTCCCTTGAAGGTAAAATGTCATGAACGACAATCTACCAACTTTTTACTTTCAAATCCTTGAATTAATTGATACATGCAATTCTTGAGTTCATGTATTGACAAATTTTCTTCTTACTTCCTAAACTTGCTTATTTCCATCACCATGTGTGGGGTTGAAGTAGATTGTTTCCATCAACAATCTTTCCAAGTTCTCACTTTTGGATCAATCATAACTGCATTGATGAAGTTCTATAACCATTCAAGTTTCAGAGAACTAATTATTAAATTCCTTGTTTTTTTTCAGTCATTCTTGGATCAACAAGTCTAGGAGAACTAATTATTCAAATTTTTATAAATAGTTGTCAGAAGCTTCCAAGGAAATAACGATTTTAAAATCTTCATTTTGTTTAAATTGATTATTGTTTCCCCTTTTAAACAATCATAGAACTTAATGCCTTCCACCTCCATCACCATTGCCCTATGAAGAATTAGACCAAACTATTGTGAGCGATAGTCTTGCTAAGTCATGGTGTAGCATCTCTAGACCTTTGTCCAATCAAACATTTTATATATTGTAAAATCATCAACATGGCTATCTGAGGGATTTGAACAAACTATCATGAACAACAATTTTGTGAGTTTATGTGTTCTTTCTGCCTTGTCCAATGGGACGTGGGTTGCTTGAATATGGTGATTCTTATCGCCTTCCAAGGTGAAATCATTTGTTCCAATAGGACTTTCTAGCTCAAGATTCAATTATGTTTTGATATTTGGTTCAAGGGATATTGTTTTGAACAAAAATCTCTTGCTTGTTTTGATCCTAGACATAATTGGTTTGAGATCTCAAAATTTGATCCCAAATTTTGATCTCAAGAAACAAACTATCATTGATGACAATTTGCATGGAAATTTGTAAATAATTTGTTCAAGCATTCCACAAAGGTGACTAGATCCTTGATGGCCTAGATTGGATGGAAGGTGGCCTTGATGGCATGTTGCTAGAAATATTCCATGATGGTAGCATGCCTTGCTAGCATCGTGACCTAATGTCTCAATGGCATTGTGATTTGATGTTTTGATGGCATCGTGTCTTAATAGGTGAAGACCTCGTCAATTATTCTTTCTTGAAACAAACTGTAGTGAACAACAATCTCCTTGAAGTTTATTGCTTTCTCATTTCCTCAATCTATTACATGCCCTTGGGTAGTACTTTTTCAATCCTTGAAATAAATAGACAAACATTTCTGGGGCAGTTAACTTGAATGCAGTCTTGATGTCCATTTCCAATGTGTTTTTTTAACAACTTTCAAATCTTGTAAATTGATTAATTTTCACATCTATAGATGTCACTAGGTATGGGAGACTCTAGAGGTCTGAAGGCTAAACATGACCCATCCCACTTTGACATAAAATTCTTCTCTATTTGATCCAATCACAAGGTGTTGAGTTTGTCCCGGATAGAAAAATTGAAGATCAAACTAACTATGAAGGTGCACTTTGTGTAGAATGGTTTTGATGCCCATAGTGAAGCCCGTTCTATTTGTTGACATTTAGAAAACGAAGGTTAGCTTCTAATAAAAATATCAAAAAAGGGATCGAGTATTTTACATATCCCAAGAGAATAACTTGGAGGAGGAGTTGCAAGTGACCCTTGAAATTGAATAAGGATGGGATGCACATTCGTATCAAAGGAATGTTGAATTTGGAAAAAAATTGCTTGTTAATCCAAATTTAGTCAAATTCCAAATTTTTTTTTTTTTTTTGGAATGGGAATCATGGGCTCAAAGTTTAGTACTCGTACATTGATCAAGTTCATATGGATGATTTGGAATAACACATCATGCTAGATTGCATTGTTCTAAAAAGAACCCAAAACGTCATCTAGTTCCTAACAACAATGAGTGACCTAAACAAGTAATCAATTCAAACATTACCATTCATATATTTTCAAGATCTTCCTTGAGATATCTTCAATAATATTATTTCATGCTTATTGCATGATGTAGATCAATAGAGTACGACCATGTGAAAGGGAATATCATCCATATGTTATATTGTATCCAAAGCATTAATCAAATACCTTTGGAAGAATTCAAGGATATCATTCCAAATGCACAACAAGAAGGCATTGATGAGGAAGAAAGATGTGTGGTATTCCTTGACAAGAGATGTTATGATAGACTATTTATATAATGTAAGTCCATTGTCCTCTCTATTGATGTTTGATTTTTGTATCAACATCACTTCCATTTTGGGACGTTCACAACTTGTAACATCTCGTTTTCTCTTTACAACAAGAGGTATCTGATGTTGGTGACATAACAATACATCAATATTTTGAAAGTCTAAGCAAGGAGGATGGTTTATCAAAGTAGGAGTTAGGTCAACTCATGGCAAAGGCAATTGAAGACAAACGAAAGACCTTTGAAACAAACTTCGGGAAGATGGTATGTGTGGTGGACCCAACTCTAAATCTTGAATTCCTCAAGGAGATATATAATCAATATGATTCTAGGGGGGGAGAAAAGGTTGAAATGAATTTTGAGAAGTTGTAGCTTTTGGTTACAACCTATGTCAATGCATCTCAAAAAATTACATGGTTTAGATGGTGGAATGTAAAACGTCTAGTGCACGAGAATCTTAGGTTCCCAAACATGGAGGTATCCAATGCAAAATTTTCAAAGTGGCTACATAATGCAATGTTTTAGGGATAGGTATGTCCTTAAAAAATCCTTCATTTGGGAAGGCATTATGCGCATGCAATGTTTGTGAATTTGGTTTTGGAAATTGACATTGTTTTTTATGGGTTTTGTCAATTAAAGTTTGTTGCAAAGGAAGACTTCATTTCCTTTTGGAATGATCTTGACATGGACATAAATCTATCATTTCTTGGAGTTGTTATTCAACCCTTGGAAGATTACATAGAACACTCATGGGCAGAGGTTTGGGAAAACCATTTTTTCAAATGATTCAATGGTTAGATTAAATGTTATAGGCATACATAAGAGTTGAAAGTGGACGAAACAATCTGGATACCTACAAGTATTAAAGCAGGTCATGTTCATGTTCTTTTTTCCATAACTTACTTATAGTCAATTTACTCCCATCCTTTTGTTGCATGAGGTCCATTGTCAAAAAGACTATGAATCCAACACTTGTTTTGGTTTTCATAAGTATTTCAAGTTTGCTCTACTGCCTATTGGGATCATTTCAAGCATGCTTCGACTTTATATTGGAAGACTTGATATGATGTCTTCTTCTACCATGTATACATCCTTAGTGGCAATAGATTGGGGGCTTGAACATCTAGAACAATGTGGATGGTATTTGGATTGTCCAAAAAATAAAACCTCCATCATTGAAATTGTTTTTTGAGATCAACTAAAGCCTAGGGTTCTCAATGTTCTTCATGTAGTTGTCAAACAAGTAACAAAAACGAAACCAATTGTTACAAGGAAAGATCATTCAGACCTTCCTCTAACTCGCAAGGACAAGCACAAAGCCCAACCCTTGGAGTGTGAGGCTATTGATCACTTGGTTGGTGATAGTGCCTTAGATCTAAAAACAATCAATATTCCTAACCCAAGATCAAATGTATTGTTCCATGTTGCTTCTTTTGCTCTTGAATGATTGCACTCTAAGGTGGACCAAAAACAATAGATGTGGTGTCCATAAAGTACATAAAAAACCAGTTTGGGAGGTTATTAATTTTGAATTTTAGTTTTCCACTTGGTTAGGTGGCGTGTTTGCATGCGTCACCCTGTTTGTTTAGTTATGCTTTTTGAGTTCCCAAATGTGGGTGCCCATTGTGTGCAAAATTTAAACCTTGCAAACTTCATTGTGATTGGTCGCACATAGCTTTCAAGCATATCTTTAGGTTTGTCTTTCCACGACATTAAAGATAACTGCAATGTCAAGTGGTTTGGCACCATTTTCAAGTGGTCCAATGCTTACAATAGGAAAATAAATAAAAAAGGTGGGAGCTCAAGTTTTAGTCTTAATGCAAGGGTTTTCATGGCACCACTATATGTTGAGGTCCTTTAGTTGTTGATTAATGATGGAAATTGTAGTTTTATGCGAAAGGACTTTGTAAACAAATATGACTTGTGTTATGTAGGTATGAACCCTAAGCATATTCGGTTGACTAGAGATTGCACAAAATAAGATGTTCAAAAGTATTTTGGCCATGTTGTCAACAAAAACGGGCATCGTTATTCCAAGTGTTCGAATGTAACATTCATTGCGAAAGTTGAGAAGTTCTAAACAATTGTCCATAGAAAACCTTATGTTTTGGCATCTAGGCTAATAACATTAGGTATGGTTAGAAGAATGGTTTGTGAGCTAAAGGGGAAGAAGATGAATTGGGCAGCATATGGCGAATGGACTAGCATGGAACAATTTTGTCATATGAAAGCAAAAGGTGCGGTTGGTGTTGGTGTCAATGATGCATTTATAGAGTTATTTGAAGAAGAAGAAACTAGATAGTTTGATGATGAGGAAAGGGATTTGGCAAGTGAACAGGGTGTTTTGCCAATAACTTTGTAGGTGTATGTTGAATTCTTAAAAAAATTGCTTACCAACATTGATGAAGTTTTCATTATTGAGAAAAAAAAGGTAAAGAAGATATGGTCCTTGCTTATTTGCAAACGTTTTCCAAGTTGGAGGACAGGACGAACCAATTGTTTTTTAATGGAAAAAAACTTGAGGCTTTTTGTTTGGATTTAGAAAGAAAAGAGTTTAGCATGAACCTTAATTGTTCTTCCCTTGAAGTTGTGAACAAAAGTGTTGTTGCTTAAAAAAATTTAGTAGAATATTTGAAATCACAAGTTGATGAAGGTAATGTTGAATTTGAAAAGGTGCATAAAGAGGCTATAGATGTGGTTTTTAACTTGGGTGCATTGGAAAAATAAGTTGTGGTTTACAAATGGCATGATAATGATGTTCAAGATTCAATAAGTAAATTTCAAAAAGGTGATCTTTACAAGGGTTTGCAACCACAACCTTTCCTTCCTCTTGAAAGTCTTGATCCAATTCCAAAAACATGGGTAGCCTTAAACAAATGTTCATTTTGTGGGTTGGGACTTACTCTTGTTTAGGCTGTTCGTTTTACTTCATGTAAACATGTTTATCACGAATGGTGTGCAATGTGACGCACCCCTAAGCTCCTTGATGGATTCAATTGCGCGTCCAAGGAAGAAGACAACAAAAGGAAAAGGAGTTAGGGTGTGTTCCCTAGCTCACAACATTTTGGGGGTAGAGGGGTGTGCTAGAGCTTCAGGATGGGATTAGGAAGATTGATAAGCAAGTCATTTACTCACACGGACCTACACAAACCAAACAATAGGTTGGTTAATGTGTACCTGGAACACCTTTGGTGCACAGACGAGCCACCGGCAAACATGGACTCACAAGACTCACCATGGCCTGGATTTGGGGGAAGCCACCACTTTCCCCCTTATAGTATATTATGTGCCTAGCCACGGGACCAACACCCAAATGTCATTTTGTCCCGGGACTCCCAAGTGGGAGTCCCAAAATTCCCAAAGTTGAAACTCCTGCAACTTTGGGAACCCATAACTTTGTGTGTAAACCTTCGATTGAGGTGAGGTCTAAAGCAAAGTTGTAGCCCTAGTCAAGAACTTTCCAATGGTGTGTAGAACTCCACCTACACACAAGGAAATCGAGGCAATTCCTGACTTTTAGTGGTCAGAAGTTAAATTGCCAATTTGACTTCCGACCCTTCTTTTGGCCATAACTTGTGTTTTAAATGTCCAAATGTGCATTTCAATGGTTTAGTCAATGTGTGAATTGACTTGGTGCAACATACAATCCAAAAGTCTTGCCTTTCATTATTTCCTTCTTCTACATTAACATCGAAATTATCACCAATTTCCAAACTTGTAGCAATCTCATCACCATCAACAACATATTACCATTCCCCATCCCGGACATTATAGATAGACTCCCTTACATATCTTGTGTTTCTAGGTTAAAAGTGCTTGGAGATCTAATCTCCAGCCCATTTGACATTTGCACATTCATCCCACTTGCTGTCAACACATAAGGCACAAAAACATGCAAGTGGCTTCATCAGCAATTGGGTTTAAACATGTTTGTTAGTTGCACAAATGCAATGTATTTTCTTGGTGCTTTCAATAGTATCACATGCAAATGAAATGATCAACATCATCAGATTTAACATGCCAAAACACTCTACGAAGGGGTTTTTTTTCCATTATGTTTTGAACATTTAGATAGGTTAGTATGAAGGAAATTGACTACCTCATTAGCATTCTATAACTTTCTACCATGGGCACTCAATTGTTCACGTCGAATGAAACATTTAATGACAGCCCCTGCCCCGTCATGGGGCCCCTTACCATGCCCACTCCCAAAAAAACTCCACGTCATCTTGCATCCATTCATCATGTTTGAGTATTGTGAAACAAAATACCAAGGTTTTGAATATTTGAATTGATTGGCACACGCATTAAACCAAACATAGGTGTCATTCCTTGGTCAGATATGTACCTCCAATGTAACTTGAAGCAATGCTACAAAAATTTAAAATCATGCTTATGGTCATCTGACACGTAGAAATGATATTTAGTTAGATTTTTAGAATTTTCATCACATTGGTTAGAATTAGGGTTTTTTTAATATGTAATATGAACTAGAATATTAATCTAGAATGAGTGCTATTGCATGCTTTGAACCTCATTTTGAACTTGGAAAGAATAATTTTCTACAAAATATATTATAGAAACTATGGAGTCAAGCAGGACGACTTTCACACATGCTTTAAATTGTTGGTCTTACCATCTATAAACAAAATTGTGTCTCACAAAATGTTGCAGTTTGGGCTTAAGGTAATCAATGAATTCATCTAAAGTGGTCTTCTTATAGACCAAGGTTAGATTCTTTAAAGACTTCCCATTTTTGGTTGTAGTCTTTTCAAGTGCATGATGTCTCCATTCTATTGGTCGTTCATTTATGCTGTTCAATTCACCTAGACAAAAACCTAATTTTTGTACACCACAAGCTTTGCAATCCCTATACAAACACTCTTTCTTTTACCACTCGTCAAATTCACCTTTTAGACAAACAATGGATTCCCACAAGCTTGTGGTACCTTTGTAAAGGACTTTGCAAGGTGCACATACCTCATGTTCATGTTCATTACAAACCTTTTCATGCTCCTAGTGTGCTTGCATATTGTTTAAGCCCAATCCAAGTTCGTTGAATTCAACATGGTATATAAAACATGATGTATTGCGCTCCTTCATTGGCTTCACAAAGAATGGCTTCAAAAGTTCAAATGTTCACTGCCCAATGCAAGTGCCATGATTAATAATTTTGAACTTTAAGAAAAATTCAGTTTGCACACAACCAAACAAGAATGGTCTAATCATCATTAGAATGTGTACCATGTAACTAAACATTTTCCTTCAAAAAATCCATATAAACATAATCAAACTTCTGAATTGGCAACTGCTTGCAAAATGTACTACTGTGTAGTCATATTTGTGTGCTCTAGTAATAAAACAAATTAAAACAAGGTCCACAACACATGAACAACCAAGTTATAGATGAGAAGAACCATAGACCTAGGATACTGATAAAACATTTTGGACAATTAATAAAATAACACAAACACCTATAAAACCATTTGTCCATTATGGTAAGCATCACACACAAAAAAACAAATTATGGATTGTCTAGCAACCGAGTCATGAGAAAATAATATATTAAATATCTAGATAGATGATAAGCATTGGGGGCATCATAAATCATGCCTATAGGTGGATTTGAATGAAAACCATTATTAAAAGGGCCTAAAGATCCATAAGACAATTTAGGTAGGTCTAGAACATAGATGGGCATAAAGAAGGTTTAGAAGGCATATGGGTAAAAAGCACTTGTCCAAAAGGTAGATGGGTAGAAGATAGGTCTAGAAGGCAGATAATAAATTGTTATTTATATATCCTTAAAAGATTGAACAAGAGGCATAGTTCCATAATTCTAGGAAAAATAAAACCATTATACATAAAAGGGGTTGGACATTATGGACTTGAGCAACCAAATGATAAAATCATGCCAATTACAAGTCAAATTTGCTAGGTCCCTTGAAATTTGAACAAGATGTATAACCATAGAGAATAAAAGAAAACCATTATACCAAAGGCTAAAACAATATGGACTAGACTAACCAAGATATAAATTCATGTCTTGACACATATCTACTAAATCCCTTGAGACCTTGAGCAAGATGCCCTAGGGATAAACATACTGGAGATATTGTAATTAACATTACACAAAAGGTAGATAAATTATGAATTGGAGTAGTCAAACATGTTGAAAATCATGTCAATATGCTAAATTTGCAAGATAATTTGAAACCTTCAACAATTGAAGGATAACCATGCATAGTGGAAAAAATTGGAAACATTATATAAAATGGTATAGACATTATGTATGATTATGGTACATACTATGAATATGTAGAGTTGACCAGTACTAAGTGGCATTCTATGACAAATTGGAACTACATGTGTACCCAAGCACAACTTATGGAGTAGTGGACTATGCACTATGTGGAAAATCATATTATTTTATAGTAGTATGTATGGACAATTTCAGATTTTGTATGAACCTAATGAAGTAGCAAGATAGAGAATTTGGACAAAATATGGAAACCATGTACACATGGGCACAAATTTATGGACTAGATTATGCACTATGTGGAAATCAAAAGCACATATTGGTAGTCTATATGGACCAATAAGGATTATATATGGACAATTTGGAAAAAATATGGAAACTATATACATGGGTACATACTTATGGACTAGATTATGCACTATGTGGAAATCAAAAGGACATATTGGCAGTTTGTATGGACCATTAAGGATTATACATGGACAATCTAAACAAAATATGGAAACCATATATACATGGGCACATATTTATGGACTAGATTATGCATTATGTGGAAATCAAAAGGATATATTGGGAGTCTGTATGGACCATTAAGGATTATATATGGACAATTTAAACAAATTATGGAAACCATATATACATGGGCACATACTTATGGACTAGATTATGGACTATGTGGAAATCAAAATCACCTTTCAGTAGTCTATATGGACCATTAAGGAGTATATATGGACAACTTGAAGAAGGATGGACAATGAAAGATTTTGTATGGACTTAATGAAAAAGTAAGATGGACAATGAGAGAATCTGTATGGATTTACTAGACATTACTAATACAATCTCTATGGGAGGAAGGACTATGTACTATGTTCAAGTCCCAAGAAAGATTCATTACTAAAATTATTAATTCACTTAGACCTTTTATGACTAGGAAATAATGTCTATATCTATTGTACTGTAGTCATGATTGTTTACATTTACAATAGTCCAAGAAGGATTCAATATGGATTCTAATATATTCTATTCATAAGAGGTGGACACAAATTAGTAGTTGCAACAATTTAACAGTTTGAATTAAACCACAAATAATCAAAATTCCTACACTAATAGAATAGAATCATCAAGGAAGGGTTAAAACATAATTGAGTTTCCATCAAGAAGTGTGTTAATCTCTCATCATACACAATTGCCCCCACTCTTTTGCATGTGACCTCACTTTTATTTGGACTTACATATGTTTCCAAGGCCCACCATTCCAAAATTGTTTCTTTCAACAATTTAGACATCCCATTAATCCTTTTGTTCCTTACAGACAAAGACCAAAGTGTAGTACCATTATAATCAATCAACTTCCGTTGTGAAAGAACAACATTAATGTTTTTTCTATGGACACCAAGGACTTTTGCAACATCTCTAACTAATGATGGACTATGGGCACTAACAATAGCTATTAATAATGCATTTTTTGTTGCAAGTTTAACACTACTATTTGAATGATGATTCTCATCTAATGCCCTCATCACCCTAGTAAGTACTTGTTGAGCAATGGCAACCCTTGAAGGTAGAATATAGTCATGCATATGATCACAGACCTTGACATGAGAAAGTGTTTTTCCCATCACAAGCTTTTTATTTCTAGGTCTAGGGCAAACCAATAATGTTTTTGAAATGAACTTAGCAATGAGATTTGCCATTCGACGTTGATCTCATCCTTCCATTACTTGCTCATAACTCTAAGAATGTGTTTTATTTCCTCCCTTTGTTGTTATGCATTACCATCTTACACAATAACATGCTCTTTTTGTAAAACATCAGATTATCATTGCCATTCATTTTGACTCTGTCACTTTTCCTCTCATTTTCACAACTTTTCAACTTTGCAGTCAACAAACATTTATTTTTGTTTTACTTCATCTAGGTTTTTCACATATTTCTTCTTTGGAGGGTTTGTTTCAGAACCCATTTTGCAAACCTTAAACCTGGCTCAATGTTGACTTACACACATGAATGCATCTCATTAAAATACATGAAGCAAAACATGTAGATTCTAAAGTTATAATACACAAGCGAGTTGTCTATACTGTTATTGAGAAGACAAAAATGGATAACACACAACATTTCAAACACATGCATCAGAACATTTGTTTATGGGGTAGATATATAATCAAGTGGTTCATTTTCGGTAGTTTTTACATTCCCTACAAAAATTCCATACAAGGTTTTTTAAAATAATTCAAATGGACATGGTTGTTACTTTAAAAATTATTATTATTCTAATATTTGAATAATACATGTTCAATCCCCTACAAGCCTTCCCAAATATATGTGAGAACTTGTATTTAATGTAGTTGATGTCATTTTTTAATTTGGAAGTCCTAAAAGGAAAACTCACAAAGTCCATAAAAATAATGGCCCATCTAAAACTTTCAAGAACACATGTTTTTGGGACAAAAAATTGCAATTAATATGGACTTATGGAAATATGGTCAAATTTTAACCATTCAAAAGTCCCTAGGTATCAAATGATTAAGGTTTTCAAATAAAAGATTCTTCATATGAATTTATCATCTTGTACTACATTATATATTGAGTCCCAATAACAAATTTGGAATGTGAATCAATATAAATTTATATATTTTGTGATGTTCTAGTCAGATTACCAGTCCATATTTTTGACCTCAAAAGTCCATTATTACTAACAAATGATTTTTTTATCAATAAATAACCACACAATTTTTTTCATAATGAAATTATTAATTTGGATCCAAGTTTTAATTAGTATATCTAAGGATATAGTAATCACCATATGCATTTGAATAAAAGGTACCCAAGGAAAAAACACCATTTTGTCACAAAAATTAGCCACTATAGCTTGCATCTACCTTATGGTTTGCACAAACACCACATGTTGCCATGCTTATTAATGCATTTTGCACTTTTGTAGAATGTTTGTCACACATTATCCACCAACCACCTAAATGGGTATATGGTTTCATTTCTCCATTACCAAGGAACCTCACACAAACTGTCTAATCAATGAAAACACCGAATTTCATTGTAGGAAAGAAAATTGTCATCTTCACTCCCCACGAGTGTTCTTCAAAAGGAATTATAAACAAAAGAATATCCCCAAACTCTGGATAATCGATACAATACCACAAGAAAGGTTCTAGGAAATAAACAAATATATGGTTAACAAGATAATTATCCTCACTATCATTGGGATTCAATGCATCAAATGAAAAAGGTGTGTGATGCAAGGGTTGCTCACAAGGAACCTTAAACTAAACCATATTTCTTGACTTTGGAAAACCAGTAAAATAACTCTACAAAGACTAAGTTTCAAAATTAAGTCTGTGTCTAACAAGTTTAGTATCCAAATCATCATTGAAATTCAATTCAGAAAGTGAAAAAGTTGTAAATGCATTATGTTCATGATTTTTACAATCCTCTTCGAACACAATACAATCCTATGATTTGATCAACATTTTGAAAATGAAGAGATGGACTACCAAACTTGATTAAAAAAACTTACCACTCTAGCATACACAAAGTAGTTTTGGAACATTTGCTTTCCATTGCAATTTGTTGAAAGGAAATCTAAAACACAAAATTAAGCACGTGACAAGGTTTCTACAAACAACACAAGTGATTATGACCTATACAGGTGACTCCAAGTGCCCATGTGAAACAACGGTAAAGTTGTGAAAGCTATAGGACATGGTCGTTTAAAAATGGGTGGCAAGATGGAAATGAATAGTAACCCTAAACCGATCATGCAACACAAATGTGACACATGTCTTGATGATGTCGTACAATGGGAGAGCTTAAAACTATAATCATGTTTTTTTTCTAGTTTTTATACTTGGCACAAGGTAAGTATTGTATTACATTGTTTTCTTGTGAATGAAAAAACTCTCAATTTTTTTATTTCAATAAGTTATGGACTTTCACGGACATAAATAACATTGTGAAGGTCCAACACATTAAAAATCAAGAATTGCATGAAGGACCTAGTTTTAGCATTGGAATAACACCATAATCATATTAGAAAAAAAATACCACATTTTTGCATTTATAGATTATCTAATATGAGTCCCATAAATTCTTTGATGGATTGTGACAAAGACTATTGCATCACTTCAAAAGTCCATATCGTAATGGAATAATGTCATTTGATCATCAAAAAAATTTATGTGTTTCTAGATGTGTTATACATTAATTATATGAGTCCTTTCAAACATTTAATGATTTTTCAAAATTGGCCAAATAGTAAGCTTACCCATACCCCTACAAAATTTGCTTTTGTGACAATCCATTTATGGATTGTCTAATGTGCAATCACCCTCTTATTGGTGCCCCATCAAAAATGGATGCTAATGGTTTTGACAAGAAGGCAAAGTCCATTTGAAATCAACCTTCCTTCCACCTCCAAGGATAGGTCGCAAAATGCATGAGTTGGTGTTGGATGCTTTTTTCAAAGGAATGTTGGCAACACAAAGACAAATTCGGTGCTTGGCCACAATCTTTCATTGATACGAGGGCATTTATTAAGCAGGTGATCTTTGTCAAGTACTATTTTTTTTCTTTCATTCACATGCATCCAATCTTTTTGTCTCATTATTGTCTTCAAATGTGCATACAAACAAAAATTGTAAACAATTCTGTTGAGGTGTGTAGCAAAATGGGGGAACAATTGATCTTGTGATTGATGATGTTCCAAAGGGCTTGCCAATTCCAGGATTATCAATGCCAAGCACTTATGTTCTTCCATGGAACACATTGAGCCCAATTTTTTTAATTGTCTTTTTTCTTTTTGTACCTCCTTCCTTCATAATGATGGTGTTTTGTTTATTTTTTACCTAGATGATTTGAAGGTCTTTCAATAGATTGTTTCCTAAGTTAAAAGAAACAACTTCAAGGTTCTACAAAAGTGGATTATTTGCAATCCACTCCTTAAACTTGCTTGACCATTTGACCCTTCAAAGATGGTAACTATTTCCCTTTTAGTTATTTTTTCATTTTTTTGTTCATTATAACTTTTACTTGAATTATTGTTTCTTTTGTTTGATTGGCAACTTTTGTTTCAAATTATGGTAAGTGGATTAATGTTACTCATGCACTCTTTTTCACTTGAGAGTGGCATCATTCGAATGCCAATTTCGTTCACATATCAAACTTCTCCATCTGTGGAAAGTTTTGGGGTTGATGTATCCTCTAACAACATCTTGTTTAATGACATTGGTCAAGCTAGCTTTTTGTTGGGTCTTGATGTTGTTCCATGGCATGGCCCATGATAAAAGGGGGTCGTGTTTCTATCTACTTCGATTCAGGCTTGTTGTGTTTCTATTGATTTTGTTGTTGATGTCGTTTTAGGGACTAATAAAATTCTCGTTGTATTTTTTTTTGTGATTTAAAAATTTGTTGTTTTGGTGTTTTCAAAATTCAGAAGTGTGATTGTGCATCTTACAACTCCTTCACATCCTTTTTGAAACACTTCCATTAAGGCTTATCGACTAGAAAGTAAACATATATTGGTTTTGGAGGATGATAAGGAATTATTTGATTTTGTCTTGATGCCATTAGTATTGTTTCATCCAATTCATTCCTCCGACACTATGGACACAAACATGGAAGCCAATATGGTGATGGATTATGACAATGATCAGGAAATTGGAGATGTCCCCAATCATGGCCTTCAAAATCTTTTTTGTAAGTAAGTGCAACCATTTTTTTGGGTTTTTATAATTGAAAATGTGGTCATGAACGTTTGTGATGGTTTCACACTTTTGAATTTTTTGAAACGTGGTTCCTCCATCAAATTTATAGTATAATTTTTTATTTCAATTTTCAATGACTGAAGCCCATTTGGCCATAGGCATGTGCCATTTTGTAGTCATACGGGCTTCTTACAAAGTTCTCCACCAACTATGCAACTTCCCATCTACAGCATAGAAGCGGCAAATCTGTTAGCCTCAATGTTTTGGACCCTTCCTTTCATGTTCTCCTTCATTATCTATTCCCCATAGTGTGGATGTCCATGGGTACATAGACAATGAAGTGTTTAAGTTCCATTCTACGTCAAAATCAGGCTGATATGTGGTATCTTAAAAAGCTTTTAGTGTGCCTTGGGTTATCATGTAGAATTTTCACTTGACACTTTTTTGAGCTTTTGTGGTTATATTACAACCTCCTTATTTTACTACATTTTCCAATTACTTGAATTATGTAGTGTTCATTGTTTTTCCATTGAATATATTTCATTATAGTTCAATCAAGATGTAATGTTTTTGTCCTTGGTGATGACTGGAGTATTTCACATGAATTGTAATACAACTTTTAATTCTTTCATGATTTCCTTATAGATGTTTCTAATAAAATTATTTCCAATAATTGATTGGATGTTTTTTTATCTATTGGCCATTTGCACCCATTCATCCAACATCTAATTTTCATCCATGATTTTTATCCATTTTCCCGAATCAAAGCTCAAGGCTCAAGTTGGTTCTAAGCTCATGGTTTTGCATTCTTGTGTTAAAAACAAGCCCATATTTATAAACTTGTATAAAAGAAAAAAGAACAACTTATCCATGAACAACTAACAAATAAATGGAAACCCAATTTAATATGAGTCAAAATGGTAATCCAATGAAGTGGAAATTATGGGAAGAACAAATCAATGATGCCAAAATGGAAATGCAAGAGGAAAAATAAAATTTAATTAATGGCAATTGAAAACAAAATGAAATGTAGATGAAACCATGTTCATGTATCAAAATAAGAAAGTATGAAGGTATGGAGATATGTTTGTACATAATGTGAATGTGAATGTTGTTGTAGATATTTTGGTAAAATTCAGAAGCCAACAATTTGATAACAAAATTTTTTAGTTCCATATTTAAATTAAGTTTAGCTTTACAATTTATAATAGAATAGATTAAAACATAACAAACCATGTCATATTGTAAAACATCATCATGAAGACAAAATCTTTAAATCCTTCAAGTAAACAATGAAGATTGAAAATTTTTAAGTGAAAGAAGAATTTACAACTTGCTATTGAGCTTGAGAATTTTCATTGTAACCAATACACTCCCCAATTGGAATCAAATGGAAAGATTTCATAACTTTCAAGCCATCAAGGAGTTTAAAGGAAACAATGGTGAGGAGACACACACCACCCTTGTTATTGCCAACAATATTTTTCACAACATTGATATTAGAACAAAAACTATCTAGTTATTGTCAACAATATTTTTCACAATGATATCAAAATAAAAACTATTTATTTGTAAATATTCAAAAGGGATTCTTGAAAAGCACGAAAGGGCATTGGTAGAAGACCCAAAAAGACATTGCATGAAACCTTTTGTGTTTCACTAAGTGCCATTTTGACCAATTACTAAACATGTAATTGCCTCAAATGAAAGATGATTTGATATGAAAATAATGAAAGAACACAAAACAAAGAGGGAAAAAAAGTCCTTGCTTGAACCCTTAGTCAACCATAAAGGCAAAGAGGAGGGGAAAAAAAAAGAAAAAACCTTGCTTTGATGCCTCCAAGTGTGGTTGGTGATTTAAGCTATTTTTTGAAATTAGTTTAATATGTCAATAATGTTTCATTGGAGATCTGAACCCCAATAATTTCCATTATTAAAAATCCCAATTAAAATCACATAAAAATTTAATTAAAAATATGTTATAATGTCATGAATTATAAATCATTCAATAGAACTTCTTTGTCATTTTAAACATTGTCAAATAAAACAAACCAAATGAAATAGCCACCATTCCATGTTTTCTCCCCTAAGGGCAAAAATATATACAAAAAGATGTTAGTGAGGACTAAGATCAATTAACCTTGAATAATTATATACGTTGGGAGAGCAACTTCTATTTGGGGAAGTTTCCAAAGTTTCAAAAGTGTTTTTGTGATGAATTGATCAAAGTGATTCATTGCAAAAAAGAAAAAAAACTTGATAATTAACCCACACTAATTAATATTTAACCAACATTATGGGCCCATGATTCATGCACAAGTGCCATTAGCCTAGTTTAGAAATGGCGAAGAACATTATTATGGAGTAGGTAATTGAAGAAGATTATTGGGTTATTAAAAATAGTCAAAATGTGTTATGAACAAAAATCGTACCTAGCAAATGAAATGCCTCAACACACATTGAAGATGCCTAACTTTTTTTCCATTGTAGGGGGTAGGGGCAAATGGGAATAATAACATGTATCATGTGCATGGTGAGGGGTGTTACTTTAGCCAATAATTTGGAACTAACATAAAAAAAATTGTTTAAGAAAGGATCAAGAAGAGGAAAGAGGAGGGAGAAAAGGGAGGGGCAATGATGTAAAGTTTCCAATTTATAATGTGTTGGGGAGGATTTGAAATTTTTGATGTGCTCATTAGCTTTGGACATATCAACAAAAAGGATGTCATGTGGGAATTTTGGGATAACATTAAGATGAGTTTTTAAGTTGAGCACTCAATCATGTGAAATTACACAGATTAATAAAATAAGGCAATAAATGGCTTTGGAAACCAAATGGAACATGGATAAACCATGGGCAAACTCATTTACACACTAAACTCACCATTGCCTAGACTTGGGAAAAGTCATCATTCCCTTCCTTATAATATATTCCACAACTCCCTATGGAGGTTACATTGAAATGATATTTTCCTTGAGGCTCCCAAGTGGGAATCCCAAATTGTCAATGTATGAATCTTGCCACTTGGAGACATCATAGCATGTTCATTGTACTTTTAGATTGAAAGCTTTCAAAGGAAACAAATTAACCTTTCCAAAAAAAAAATAGTAATATATCAAATTCATCAACTTGTGTCGGTCCCAAAACCATGATTTTGATCCAAGCCCCTAAAACCATGGTCTTGGTCTCTTTGATGCACCTTTAGGTTTGTCAAATCATATCAATGACAAAGAACTTGTTGATTCCCAATTTGCAACAAAATGCAAATTTAAGGCACAATTTTTAACTTGCACAAAAAAAGAAAATGTGGGATTATGATGGGATTAAAACAAACTTAAATAAATGAGTTCAAGGCAAAATGTGAATTCAATGAACACAATGTGAATGGGGAATGATTTTAAGGTTACATCAACTTTTGAAAAATTATTGGTGATCATCACAAGGGATGGAAGGGTTTATCACAAATTTCATGAGTCAAGGAAAATCAATATGGTTTTTTGGATGCATTGTCAATATAATTGTGTTTTTGTTTTTTGTGTGTTATGAAATTTGTAGATAAAATGAATAATAATGGTGAATGTTAACAAACTTATGCGAGGATGTTGTTGATTATGTGTTGTTGGAGTTTTATTTTTGAATGCTATTGTAGAATGCGTTGGGTGATGATGATGGTGAGAAGATGGAGGCACAAATGTAAATAAAATGGGGATGATGATGATGGTGTTGGTGGGAAAAAAAGAATTAAGTTGATAGAAAAATTGTGTGGAGTGTTGGTGTGTAGAAGCCAAGTGTTTTTCAAGATAATTTTAGTGATGTGTTTTAGTGTAGTTTTATTATGAAGATTAGATTTTCATTTTTCTTTTGTATAACTTGTTGTTTGATATTTGGAGATGAGAAACGTAAGATGACAAGTATAGAAATTTCCAAAGATTTTGGTGATTATTAAATTTTTTTTGGGGAATGTCAATCAAAAACAACTATATGGGTTTGTGAATGAGTCTTGGTTGATGATGGTTGAAGTTTTTATGATTTGCAAGTTGATTTTTGTGAATATGTGTGCAATTTGCATTTCAAAAACAACCTTGTGATTAGTTCTAAAGGTGTTGTTTATGGTAATTGGAATGTTGTTTGATTGTTGCCTTTGTTGACAATCTTTGTTTATTTAATTGATTGGATTACTTGAAAGAAGGAACATACATCATAATCATGGTGGAAGGTTATAACTATTTTTTGAATCCCTCAAAAGTTCCTTTTTGCTTTCGAGGAAAGATATTAACATATATAAAATGCCCTCCAAATACAATAGGCAACTTTTTAAAAATGCTTTCTAAAAACACAAGCTTCCACCTAGGTAACCTGAAAAAATAATATTCTTTTAAAATACTTTATTGAACATAATTAAATATTTTGATAATCTAGATGACTTGATTGGCTATAAAGTCATGTGATATAAACAATAACTTGTGACCTTCATTTTGATTAGTGACCTATATTACTCACAACTTTAGGTATCATTGTCATTAATTTCCCATAACCATATTGAATATTGGGATGAAAATATCATAATTGCTCTTTTAAAAGATGAAAATGACATTCATCTTGCATCCTTTTAGACATTGAATCATTAATGACAAAAGTTTTAAAAATATGAAAAAACAAAAAATAATATTAAAAAAAGATTGATAGGTTGTTCAACTAACTTCACATGTTAGGTGACTTAAACCCATTTTAGACAAAAAGTTGGGGCCAAAAAAACATGGGGCCAATAATGAAAAAATTGATTGCTTCTTGACTTGTTGTTTGGCTCCAAATTATTAATAAAATATTATTTGTTTAAGCCCAGTGAGTTCATTTGTAAGATTCATTAAGGCCAAAAAATAGAGACCAAAAATTCAACCCTTCATATGCTTTCATTCATTCTTGACATTGTTTGTTTTTCTCATTGCTTTGTTTCTCAAGCTAATTCGTAAAAATCAGACCATCATGGATAAACATAGATACAAAATTCTTGTAACTTTTGTGTTTTTCATGGTGATTCAACATGTTATTATTAGGGTTTGGCTAACGCAACACACCTCGATGATAGAAAAACACACCTTCTAACCCAAATAGGCATTTCCCATGCAGCAATAATGGAGACGCTGCATCAAAAATATGACGGCTAATAAAGCAAACTTAAATCTCAACAGCAAGTAGTGTTCACATTGGTATGGCAACCTGTTTTTGTGTTACATCAGCACTTCTACAGCTTCGCATGCCGGGCCTTCTTTCTCTCCAATTACACCTTTAGGATCGCCCCAAATGTCATCACATACACAGCAGGCACAAGCGCAGCAGGCACAAGCATAGGTAGAACTGATACAACAACAACAACATGATGATGACTTGTTTGTTCCCGGTATAGGCGAGCCTGACGACCTGCTTGAGCGGATTGAACCCCCTTCAGAGGCTCCAATATGGCCTTCTCTTGTAGCAGCTATGGCAGATTTGAACGCTTTCACAGGTCCTAATGGATGGGCACTTACTTCATTTCGCATAGAGAAGAAGAAAGATGAGGTTGTCAGGGTGTTTCTGCACTGTGACTGAGGTGGTACATACAAATCTCGTGTCAATGAGGATTTCTGCCGCCGTGGGACCGCCGATCGCCAAGTTGGATGCCCATTCGTGGATGTGGGAATCCATGGTACTGCCTACCTAGGCAGATCGGGTTAAGAGGTGTGTTTTTCTATCATCGAGGTGTGTTGCGTTAGCCAGACCCTATTATTATAGTTGTGCCATTGTAGCAACTTGCATTTTATCAACATTATAGTGCAATGATGATGATGGCTGTTTTCATTATGAAAACAAATGGAACAACAAGAGAGAGATTTAACAACTTTTGGGCAACTATTCAACAACTTTGATCTTGTGGTGTGGTTTTCATCAAAACAACAATATTTTCTTCCAGCACCCTTTTCCTCAAGGGTTGCAAATTGGCCTCCCAAGTTCATAGGTCTCCCCTTTTTGCCATGGGGCCAAGTTAAGGCCATATAGTGGGAGATTAATGTTTTTTTTGTTTTTTTTCTAATAGTGGAAGATAAATGGTCCTTAGCATGGCATCAACTCAATTCTCACAATAGTTGGTTGTGCTTGGTAACTGGCCTGAGGCCACTGTTTATGCCTAGTAGGTAACCGGTGTGAGGTCACTAGTTACTTAGTTATGCCTGGTAGTCTTTTTTTTTTTTTTTTTTTTTTTTTTTTGACATGGAAAATTTGGGGAAATCTAACCCCCCAAAAAAGAAAGAAAATTCAGCTTTACACTAGAAAAGAAAATTCCAAAATTTTCCCATTTTTTGTCAAAAATGGCAAAATTTAGCCAGAAAAAGAACCACTGCCAGTAATCGGCTCATGGCCACTTGGCTATTTCTTGTTTTTCCAGTGGCCTCTGGGGTGTTACCTGGTCTGTGATTTCCCCTAAACCCTAAACCCTCGTCCTGGTGAAGGGTTTGTTTTCTTTTGAACGTGCCTTTGGAGTAGAGAGAAGGGGGACGGAAGGGCGATGGAGTTTGTGGTGAGGGCGTGGAGTGCACAGGCAAGGTTGGGGTCTCTTCATCTCGGTGCTACAGGACCGCAGCTGGAGACGCCTTGCTTGCTTCTTCTCACACGGAAGGGACTCCCTGCCTTCATACCTCCCGACCTCTTCCACAAGCTTCATCCCGATGCCCTAGCGTTGCAAGTGAGCCCCCTTCACTTGTAAGTCTTCTTCCCTCTTTCCTCAGCGTGGTGGTGGTGACGCTCATGTTCTATTGTCGGTTGTAATTTGCTTGGGTTTAAGGTCTAGGGGTTGGGGTTTTTAGGGTTTCTCGATCTGCACCATCAGGGTACATATTGTGAGTACCTCAAAGGTTCGGGCTTGGGGATACTAGAAGACATACCTCTAGCATCATGTCATATGGTTGCATTTTGAATTTAGAAATGCTGCTTGGTTATTTGAGACTTTTGTCAATTGCCAAAGGAACGTTGGTCTTGTATTTGGATTTAGTTGAAAGGAGTTGTTTGTGGTTGTGTTGCTAACTTCAGAACTGCTGGAGACTGAAGATGGGTCATAACACTCTGGTTGCAGTTTGGACAGTCCACCTCCAGAGGTGGTTGCTGAGGTGGGAGGCTTGCATAAGATGCTGTGTTTACCTGAGCATGGATTGGTTGCAGTTGGGCGGGACTCAATCATGGATGAAGCAGATGGAGAGGGGACCACCAAGCTTGGGGCCTCCTTCAAGACTTCTTTTGGTCGCCGAATTGTAGGATGATCTTTTCCCCTTCTTTCCAGCTCCATTAATGCCAGGTGCAGATCTTCTTGTTTGAGAGATTTATTTCCTTCAGAGACCAGATTCTGAAGGCAATTATTATGTGAGAATGTTTCTTCTCCTAATGATTTACCCGATGAACTGGTTGAGATTCTCAAGGTTAGAAGGTGTTGCAGTGCCACCATCCCAAGTTACACAACAGTTTAGTGGTTTAAAGAAGTGGGACATAGTAAAGTTTGTGCTCTGTGAGTCTTGCTGTTGGTTTAAATACTCACTCTTTCATATGGGTGAATCTGTGGCAGGTTGGGCCTGTCAAGTACATGGAAGTCATCAATGCATGCAAACCAAATTTATGGGCTAGCTTACCTGATGAGGTTCCTGCATGGGTGTCAGAAAAGCGAAACCGCATGTCAGTTGGTCGCACCTTGCAATGGCTGGACCACTGCCTTTCTCTATCAACTGTATGTCATATTACTTTGCTTTTCTCCTTCAGAGCCTTTCATGTTGCATGACTTTGTAACAAACCAACATGAAGTTGGTTTGGATCATGACCTACTCTGGAAACATTGAAGCCGACTGATGTGATTCATGGTCTGGGCAGAGCAGGACATGGGGTGTCTGGGCGTTGTGGTTGGAGGAAGCAGTGTTGAGCAGCGAACACACTCTGCTCAGCAAACGGCAACTCGCAATGTAGCAGGTAGTGCACTGCTTGCTTTTTGTCTTCCATAATATTAGCAACAAGGGAACAAGCCTGTTTCATCCTTCCTTTCCAATATTTCGCAAAATATCTAAGCATGGTACATTGCTCATTGTCATGAACCGTTGTATCGCTTGTCAAGCTGTGAAGCCACATACTGAGTTCTGTTTTAGTGCATGAACCCCAACTGGCTAATTCTGTAAGGATGAGTTGTCAAACCCTTGAAATCAACAGAATTTCTTCTGAATGAGTTGTCTGATGAGGCTGTGAGCAATGACTTCGAGATAAACAGTAAGTGACAGAGCATGTGATTTTGCAGGTTTTTCTTTGGGTGGCTTTGGTCTTGGTGAAGCTGCAGAAGACCGAGGCCCTCTTCTAGAAGCTGTCACTGTAGTTCTCTATCCTTGTTGTATGATCCACCTTCAATTCTCTCACGCATGCTTCTTTCTTTTCTGAGTTCATTCATCAGTCACCTGCTTCTATGTCACTTTTGTATCAGCCTTTTTCTTCCAGAAACAAGACGCAATTAAATTCTCTCTGGTGATGTAAAAGGCAAGCTTACCAACGGAGAAGCCTCGCCATGTCAGTGGGCTGGGAATGCCAGGTACCGGCCTCTGATGTCCTGTTTTGTGCATCTTTAGTTCATAGTGTACTTTAGTTTGATGGCAAATATGGGCTGAATTCCACTATTGCAGCTGCTATGCTTTGTATGCTATAGTACTATCCTGGTCAGTTTTTTCAAGTTATGGTTGTGAGAGTAAAAGTACTGACTGGTTTTTCTGGGAATCTGTTCAGAGGAGGTGCTGCAGGCGGTTGCTGCTGGTGTTGATTTGTTTGACAGCACGTATCCTTCAATTTATTAGGGCAATTTGACATGAGAAGGGAAATGTTTCCAGATGACTGGGTGGATGACTCTGGTTTTTTGTTGTGTTTGTCAGTGCAGATTCTGTTGCTGTGTGGCAAACTAGATTTGTTCTGGAATCCTAAAAATCAATTGGAAGGTTGTTAAATGTTCTCCTCTAAAGAATCTTGTAGGAATTCACAATAGACCTGACAGCTCCAGTGTACAGGGCAACCCATCATAGTGTTCTCAAGAGGAAATCCTTGTCTAAAGTAATTTTCCTTAACTCTCCCTCAGATATCCTCACATGCTTACAATGGGGGGCTATGCCATGACCTTTCCTGCCACAATGGAGGACATCCTTGGGGGCTTTGCCAACAAAAATCTTGCAGTTGAAGAGTGGTCAAAAAGTGGCTCAGATTTGACCAAAATCTGTCTACGGTCTGTCTCATTCAGGTGAGACACTGCAATGTATGTTTCTATATTGTGTAAGTTTAGTGAATGACCCATTTGATATCCATTGATGATTAAACTATGGTTTGAAGGCTGATATTTGCTTCATCCATCACCTTATGATTTATCTTCAGCACACAACTCCTCACTTGAAAGGTCAGCTTGTTTAGGAACCTAACTTCTGTTGTGCACCACTAGTGTATTTTAAGTCAACAAAATACAACTGTTGGTGGTCAATAGCATATATAGTATTGTTGATGGTGTCTTGAACATGTGTTATGACTGTTGTGGTTGTTAAAACTGGTCCTCAATATTTGATTTTATCTTTTAACTTTGTTTTCTCTGTTTCTTTAGGTTTGAGTTTCCTCTTTTTCATTTTTGCTAATATGTTGCTGGTATATTGTCAGATCTGAAGTCTCAGTCACTTTGTTACAGGGTCATCTCTCAAGTCTATTCAGGCTTACTTGAATCGTATGGATAAACTCCTCAGTATAGATTGGTTTCGAGGTCACTGTAAGCATAGTCTGTTCCGAAGTTTTGAGGGCTGTGGTAATTGGTGGATCCTCTTTGAACTGACATGAATGTTCCTTTGTGTATTGGCCAGATTGGATGAGTTGCCATTGGTGGATGGGTGCAAGTGCTACACATGTCGCAAACATTCACGTGCCTATATTCACCACTTACTCAATACTCATGAAATGCTGGCACAAACCCTGCTTGACATGTAAGATGAGTGAGCAACTTGTTTAAGGGGCCTCTCTGCTTATTTGTGTATGGTATGGATTGTGTAGAGTTGTAGTCATTGTTGGACTTTCTCATGATCTCTACCTGTTTAATAGGGGTTCTGAACATGTGGATATGGGTGCAGACACAACATGTACCACTACTTGGGCTTCTTCCAGGCCATTCGCGAGGCCATCCGTGCTAATGATTTCCCTGTATTCCACAATCAGTTCATAAGCCACCGTCGACAGAGCACCCTTCTCCTCTGCTCTCAATAGTGTCATTCTTGTGCATTTTCTTGAAAGTCAAAAACTTTGGTGGACGGTTTCTTTCAGTTTGCACTAGATTTATTTCACACAAGCTCCACTGTTCAGATGGTGGGTAACTACATTCATTCATGTTACAATACTTGATTCTTCCATTTCATAGTAGAGGAAAGCTCAAATTCAGGACGTGTGTGCCCACATACACCAAGCAATGGTTCCCCATTGACAAGTGATGCTCAATGCAGTTGAGAATTTTTGGATCTTCTTCCCTGTCAGTTGAAACTTTCACTTTGAACCTTCAAAATAGACCAGCAATTGGAGTTTCTGGAATCCAATTGTGTGGGTGTCCCCTTAAACCCTGCTCTCCAGTAATTTCATGTCAGGTTGTTAGGTGCATCAATCTGTTAGTGTCAGCACAGATTAATCACTGGCAGATTCATGAGCTGTTGTCTATAATACTGAGGTGTTGCAGGTGGTTCATGAATTTCATTTTATGACAACTGGTGCCTGCTGCAATAGGTGGAATTTGGAATGAATACTATTGGTCTTCTTTCACTTTCCACAACAAATTTCCAACATGAACAATGCATGTCCATTGTGCCTTAGTAAAGAATGATGTGATTTTCTAAGAACCTGGCATTCAATCTCTGTGTTTTGTACTTGGTACATTGTTGTATCCTGCACATGGTGAAATGGGGAGTTGAGCTTTGTGCTACCTGTGGCACTACTGGCTACAAGAGTTTGAATAATAATGATCAGAATGCTTCAAAGATCCTGAATCTCTATACTGTGAAGTTTCAGGACACAGTTGTCCTTGACTGTGAACAGAGGTTCTCCACTCTAAAACCCCAGTAATCTTGCAACTAGTTATTAATTCAGGATTTGGGAGTGGAGTCCTGAAGCTGTTTGTATCAAGTTGGTTCCAGTCAAGTTTTACTCTTTTCTTCAAGAAAACAAAGATGGTACAGTTATACTTTGTTGAGCATAATGTGATGAATTTACCATGCCAGCAAAAGGACTAAGATCAGATGTTGCAATTTTTTTTTTCTTTTGTTGTGGTCTGGGAGTCTAGCACCTCAATGTACCAGAGTGGTACCAGTCCAGTTGGGGTGATTGATGAAGTAGTTCCTGCCAGTAATCTTGAGGAAGAAATTGGAGAAGGGCAAGAAGAAAACAAGCAGTGCTGGTCACAATTGCAAAAATAAACCACATCCATTCTGCAGCAATGTGGTGAAAGGTTACTTTCAAGTCAATGAATGCTTAGGTATTTGCTCAGAGTGACTATTCTTTGAATATATTTTTCAGCAAGTGAGCACCTTTATATGTAGGATCGCATGCGAGGCCTAGGAAGGGTCTGTCCTCCATCAACTATAAAAATGTTACCTGTACTGTACTTTGCACTATCACTGGCAAGGAAGATGACTAAACCCTCCAAATCTTCTCCAGGATTCATCCATCTTTGAGAGGGAATTATTCTACTTGCCTTCTTTACAGCTTGCTCTGAAGTCAATAATGTTGGCAGAGTGTCAGACTCTGTCAAGCCTCTTGCAATCGCCATAACAGAAATTTGGTATTTCCCCAACTCCATCGCAAGTGACTGCACACCAACAGTTTTTGTCAATTCTAGAGTCATCTGCAAGAACAGGGGGGAAAGACTGCTCAATGTATTTTGCATGCTGTTTTACCCTTATGGTCATCAACCCACGGGATACCAAAAAATGAGTTTCAGGAGTAAAGGACTGAGTGGAAAGGGAAATGCATGGTGGCTAACACCTTCGGGAAGACTCACTCCCATCATGATGCAGCTCACCTTAATCAACCTTTTAGGTTTCCCTTTAGGAATTTTCAGGGACAGGCGAGAACATGCTTCACAGATTGGATGGTTCAAGAGAGGGGTTTGAACCCTGCACATGACAAATTTTACAACATCAAGAGGGGATAGAAGTGTTCTAACCACTGCTAATTGGTGCAACGCAGCCAGGGCAGCACCATGAACAGAGACGCCTGGGAAATAGCCCCTGCCAAGACCTGTGATGGAGGAGACATATATGATGGAACCCCCATGGCCTGTTTGCTGCATTTGCCTCACAATTGACTTGGTCAGGAGCCATGGTGTCCTGAGATTGATGGCCATGGTTTCATCCCACTCTCCTTCAGTGTACTCCATGGGTGTATTTCGTGAACCTGCAAGAATGCCTGTATGTTTTATGTGCATGCAATCAAAAGAAAAGCTGAAGGTGAAATTGCTCAAACACTGATGTGCACTGTTTATCAACCTTTAGAATTTTGTGCATTTTCAACATCTTTACATAGTCATCTCAGCTACACTCGTACCTGGAACTGTTGAACAAGTCAGAAGCACATGAATTCTCCCAAAGGCGTGCCATGCTTGATTCACAGCAGCATCAACATCAGCCTCCCGAGCTCTGTGCAAGTCAAGCTCCACTTCTCTCACAATATCCAGCTGATCATCCTACAATCCAAGGATAAAAAAATCAAGGACTATCAACAGCATTGAAAAGGCGAAGAAAATGACTCACAAAATATATATAGTGTGGACCACCACCTCTTTCTGCTACCTTTGCCGCCTCCTCGACCAATGAAAGTGGTTTTCAAAGTGGTGTAACCAAAGCATCAAAGACTGAAAACCCTGGGCAGTACAGCAGCTACTGCATTTGTGACATCCAACATACATGCAATGAGATTTTCATTGGGAACAAGGAGGACAGCTAAAGGCTCTGATAAGTTTCTGAGACTAAAGCTGAACTCTCTCTCTCCTCCATGACCAGGTTCTGCATTCTCCTTTTTGGAGCACAATTTTCCGTGAGCCCCTTTTCTCAAAGAAAGAAACAGGGGTTTTTTTGTTGAAAAATTTGAATTCTGGAACATAGGAGAAATGGAGACGGCCTAGACTCAAGCAATAAAAAAAAAAACGGAGGTATAAGGCTTACCTCACTGACAGTGCCATGTGAGCTGATTGCAAGCGCTGATTTAATCTGTTGGGACACGGAGCGTGTTTGCGCAGCGTCACCAGCCAGGACAATCCTGCAGTTGCGCTTAGCCAGGCTGAGAGATAACGCAAACCCCAAATCCTGCACCGCACTAGCAACCAAGACCACCTTCCCCTTCAAATCACTCCAACTTTTCAGCTTGCTGCTTTCCATGATCGCTTCTTCCTCCGAGCATCCAGAATAGGTACCTTTTCTTTCTCTCTCTCTCTCCCCAGCCCCTCCCCCCAACTCACAAACAATTTCAGAAGAAGAAAAAAAAAAAAAAAAAAAAAAAAAAAAAAAGGGAACCCAAAACCAAAAAAAAAAGGGGGGGGAGAGGGAGAGGGGGGACAAAAAAAGAAAAAAAAAAACAAACGGAGA
>Ga0116227_10003430_pt1 | contig 35207 bp, 29 predicted proteins | sample S1TSphgellanicum_FD_89693 | JGI IMG/M metagenome (GOLD analysis project Ga0116227, IMG submission 89693) | Host-associated microbial communities from peat moss isolated from Minnesota, USA - S1T2_Fb - Sphagnum magellanicum MG | ecosystem: Host-associated > Plants > Peat moss > Unclassified...
AAAAAAAAAAAAAAAAAACTGGTTCTCACCTCTATATATATATACCTACCTATCTGGACCAAAAGGGCAAAGGTTACAACCAATTCTAGTTTAGGACACTCCTCAAAAATGTGGGACCAAATGAAAACTACATCATTCCCTTGTCAAGGTTTGCAGGTTCATGTCCAGAGTCCAGACAAGTCCTACGTGTTACACACCCGTTCGTCACTTAGCTTTTATTCTAATTTGAAGACAACGTTCGACTTGCATGTGTTAAGTACAGTATTTCAAGTTTCATAAATAGCCCATCTTGATAGCTTGTCTTACAGGGGTTGGTAAGGTGGCCATTGTAAGTAATGACTTCTGACAAGAGAATGAGTGAATGAACAATGAAATTGGAAGGGAGGAAGGATATAGCTTACCCAATATGTACCCCTACTAGGCATTGCATCCTTTGAAGACCTTCTAGGCATGACCTCCTTTGAAGAAGACCTTGGGTTGTCTGAATATGCCTTCTCCCTCAAAATAACACATCTTTATTCAATTGTTTGCACAATAAGAGGATTCCACAATAACAATAAGCCCATCTTACAAGCATCTTTTTGTTACTAGCATTTCTTTCTTCACATAACCACAAACATAAGTTGCATTAGCCCTATAATGCTACATTCACACCTGGTACAACACTTGATGTTAACTTGGACAAGTTTATCCTACAAATTCACATAAGGCTAGATTCACATCGGGTGTTGACTGGGAGCTGACTTGGACAAGTTTATCCTATATTCACGTGTGAAATGAATGCTAGCTAGCACTAAAAATTCCTACGTGTCATCCTATGTGGCCTGGCAATGTTAGCTTGATGTTAGTACATCCATTTGACATTGAGTTAGAATTGTGGTTCAAGTTAGTTACTCATCCATGAATGGGATTGCAAACTCATCCGTTCGTTGGATTCAAGGGATTGAGCTCATGTGGGACTTGGGGAAGCTCCACGGTCACCAATTTGAAGCCCGAAATTGGCAAGCACTTATTGGATCTAAACAACCAACCGCACACAAATTTATGTGCAACATGCTCAGTCGGGCAGCAGACAATCTGACCACTTTCCAACGGATTATTCCAAAACCCAAAAAAAAAAAAAAATTGACAAAAAAAATTTTCAATTTCCGTCACTTACACAAATTGTCACCCGATTTAAAGTTTTCAGAAAAAACTAGATTCGGCTCATCATTTGCTTTAGGGGTTTCGGCAGAAGACAAAATCCACGTGATGATGATTATCATGGTATCGCTACTACGCGATTGGCCGGCCAGGTTGCGGAATTTTGAAAATCGGTAGTAAAGTTTAGTGTAAGTCGGAGGAAAGTCGGAATCCCATCATTCCATTTACGGATTTGAACAACTGCAGACTGCCACAGACAGTTTTGTTCGCATGAGTGAATCAGGGTGGCAGTGAACTGGCACGCACCGGGGCACCGTCTACTCTGGATGTCCGATGGATGTCTGATGGATGTCCATTATTACTCAGTTGTGGATGAACCTCAACCAAGGTTTAATATTTGGTTTCACCTTGGTAAGTTAACCAGTTTTGTAAGAAATAGGTCTTGTATATAGGTATCTATAGGTAAGAAAATAGGTAATTACTAGGTAAGTAGATGGTTTATAGTTGGGTAAGGGGCATTTTTACTACCTACGTACCTACTAACAAGTTGCTAGTGGGTTGTTACTAGGTATGTAAAAAAAAATTTTAAAGCAACTGAGCTTAACCACACACATGGTTCAATAATGAACTGGAACTCAAACATACAATTTAGACGGCACAAAATTAATTAATTAATTAATTAATGGTACAAATTTAATTAATTAATTGCACGGAGTTTGGGCAGACACCACCACAACAACAACAACAACATTATTCATGAGAACAAGCTTTCAGACTTCAAAGTTCAGACCATTTAAAACCCTTTTGCTGCCCCACTCATGTGGGAGCTTGAACTTCAATTTCTGGGGTTGATCTGCATTCAATTTGCAAACAATTTCAGTATATATGAGATTGGAATCTGCAAAAACAGATTGTGTGTGTGTGTGTGTGTGTGTGGGTTTCAAATCTATTTCAAATTTTTAGGGTTTTCAATTGCATTCAATTTGCATATATTTCCAATGTATGGGAATGAATTTGCATAACAAATAGTTTCTGGATCTCAAATTATTTCAAACTTTTAGGGTTTCACATGCATTCAATATGCATGACTTAATAAAAGTTTGGATATGTGGAGAATGTAAAGGGATGTGTTGGGAAGTAAAATGGAATGTTACTACACAGGTTAAGTCTATTTTCATAAAGGAAGAGACCTAACAAGAGTAGGGTATGAGGCAGTGTTGGGTGGGTATCACAGATCCCCTTGGGCATCAGTCGGGCATCAGAGTCTAAACCCCTCAGGTTATTACATTGAGTGATACCTTGAGTGAAAATCCGATCACTCGTTTTCACATGTGAGAACCAGATGATGAAAATTGATTAAGTTTTTTTCTCTTAAATAGTGAGACCTAGGTAAGGTTTGACCACTTACCCAGGTTAAGGCCTCAAAAGAATCCTATGTGAAAAAATTAGGGTTAGGTGGAGGCATCACATTCTAACAGCCACTTCCATAAAACCCTAAATTTTATTTTTTTCAAGGGACTTTTCTCCCCCATCTTCTTCCTCTTATGTTTTTTTCACAAAGTTGTGTGTGTTCACAAAGTTATGCATGTTGTGTTATCAAATGTCTTTGCTCTAGTTTGGAATTCGAATGTTTTGATCATAGCTTCAAAAAAAAATTCTTTTTTTCTTTTCTCTTTATTTCACCTTTCTTCATTTGCTTTTCTTTTTTCTTCTTTTCCCTTCTATTTTTTTCCCTCATGCCTCACTTGTTTTGTTGCCTTGTTGTCTTGCTTGCCTCGTTGCCTTGTCTTGTTACCATGCTTCATTGCCTCGCTTTGTTCCCTCATCATTTCATCTTGTTGTTTTGTCACCTTGTTGTGCCTCCTGCTACTTCATTGCCTCGTTGCCTCTCCTTGCCTTGCTGCTTTGCTGCATCGCATTATTTCATTGCCTTGCTCAATTGCATTGCCTCGCTACCTATTGCTACCCCATTGCCATGTTGCCTCATGTTGCCTCATTGCCTTCTTGCCTCGTTGCTTGGTTATCATCATGTTTCGTACCTCCTGACACCCCGCCCCCCAATTTGTTGTTTCACTACTTTATTGCCTCACACCTCGCTACCTTGTTTGCCTTGTTGCCTTGTACCCTATGTTGGTTGGTACTTCCTTCCTCCTTCCTTTTTGGCAAGGAGGAGCTTGGAAGAGCAAGCTCTTGAACACCCAAAAAAAATGTGAGTTTTTTTTTTCATTTCTCATTTTTTTTGTTTTTTTTTCTTTTGTTTGTTTTTTGTTTCCAAGTAGTTTTTTGTTTTAGATTTTTTTTTCATTATTGTAATATGTTTGTCCAAAAATGTAAAAAACAAATTTGTACGTTTATGTGCAAGATATCTATAAACTCAAAAATATATATAAATTAAATTACCATTATACATTTTTGTAATTTTAATGAGAGAAAAGTGAATGATTTTATTTTTTCTAACCTTCAACCCCATTGTTTATAAAATTTCTTTTCAAAACTCAAAACCCTTCAACCCATTTATTTGTAAATTTTTTTTAAAAAAACTTTAAACCTTTGTGAATGTTTTTTTTTTCTTTCCTTTTTGTTTGTGAAAATTTTGAAAATTATTTGTTAATAAATATTGCTTGTAAATCTTGTTGATGCATTAACTCTATAAACACTCTTGTGAAAACTGCTAATGGAACAATCCTTTGCAGATGCAAATGTTGTAAGTGGAAATAATGAAATAATTGAAATATATATGAATGATGGTATTATAAAAGAAAATGTGAGTGTGCAAACAAAAACAAGCAAGAATCCATAAAATGAAAGAAAATAAAAAATGAAGATAAATCTTTAAAAGTTACATGTTCAAAGAAAAAGTTAAAACCCACATGAAAGAGGAAGTTCGTGTTGGAGTTTTTGTTGTGTCAATGATAATGCAAAAGTTGACCTTGATAATACACAAATCATGATTTGTATCCTTTGTTATCAAGAACCTATAATAGGAATAAATTTGAAAATTCAAGCAAGGAAAGGATTGATTTCTTATTACAGGCAAATGGAATAATATTTTTTTAAAAACATGTGGATGTAAATCACAATTTTATTGCAAAAATGTTTGAAGATGAAATAAACTTTTTGTTGAAAGGAAAAGAAGAAAGACAACTAACTAGCAAATAAAAGAATGATTACGTTTAATGGGTCAAATTTTTTTAAAACAATTTGTCAAAGATGTTTTCAAAAAAAAAAAAAAAAACACATAAAAAAAAATAAAGGACCTAGGTCTTTTGATTGTTAAGAATAATTTACCAATTCAATTTGTGGAGAACATTTGGCTCAAACATTTAGTTTTTCATTTGTGTCCAAAATTGAATTCCCTTCCAAAAGGCAATTTTCACAAGAGATATTGCCAGGGTTAGTTGAGAAGACAAGTTAGCAATATGTTCTTCCTGCATTGGCCATGGAGATGGTGACTAATTAATCTAGTTGTATTTTTCACAACCCATTAAAAACCTTGATTCTATATAATTTTTTAAGCATAAACATTTCATTTACTATCTTTGATTTCTCTTAACAACATAGTAAATTTTCATCTCTATATATTGTTCTTCATATTTTTTCACTTTGTCTTTTCGCTTGATCTTCACCTGAAATGTTCAAAGAGTGGTTTTTCTATGAATGATGTACAATTTATATTTAAGTGTTTATATCTTAAAGTGAGGTAAGTTCTTCTAATTTTCATTTGTTACAATGTCGTCATTTACTATTGTTGCCCATAAAGGTAAAAGACTTGTTGGTGTTGATGATTTGGATATGAGTTTTCATGATGTGGCTTTTGAAGGGTTGTGTTGAATCAGTATGGCACGTTTAATTGCAAAATCAAAAAAACCATGGATGATCTGGGTTGTGCTTACCTTTATTGTGAGTTACTTTACCAAGTAAGCTTGATTATGATCACCTTGCGGGTTAAATCCCCCCACATTCAAATGCATGAAAATGTGTTCCAACAAAGGTTGTATGTCAAAGTTGAAAATTTTGGAATTGAAATTAAGTCTCCAAGGGGGTTTGTAAAAAGGAACATGCCAATTATTTTTATAGGGGAATCCACCACTATTGTGTCATCCATTACAAGATTTGAACCTACTTTCATTCCAATGTTTTTCCATTATGATTCTTTCAAAAAATTCAAATCCAGGTCATTGTAATCCAAGTTTTCCACCACTACTATTGTTGTCATTGTTATCATAGTAAGAGGTGGAAAAAGTAACCATGAAAGGTAATAAATTGCTAATCGTGAAGGTCAATTCGATCAAAATATTCTTACTTTTGGCAATCAATTTAGGACAAAATACGACCAATTAGTTGAAGCCAAAAATTTTGATCAATGTGTTATGGTGTTGATGAAAAATGTGACAACAACAACAATCAATGACTAATTTTTTCAAGCATAGCCTTATTGACGCACTCCCAACCTCCTCAATAAACTCAAATGTGAATCTAAGACGGAAGCAACAAAATAGTAAAATGTTGGGGCACACTCCCTGACGGGGGTAGAAAGGTGTGCTGGAGCTCTGGGATGAGATTAGGAAGATTGACAAGCACTTCAATCACTCACACGAACCTGCACAAACCAAACAACAAGTTGGTTAGCACATAGTTGGAGCACTTTTGGTGTTAGGACACGCCATGGGCAAACTTAGACTCACAAGACTCACCACGGCCTGGACTTAGGGGAAGCCATCACCTTCCCCTTTATAGTATACTCTGTGCCTAGCCATGGGACCGACATTCAAATGGTTTTTTGTCCCGTGACTTTCAAGTGGGAGTCTCAAAATTCCCACTCCCGCAACTTTGGAGGCCCATAACTTTGCATGAAAACTTCTAATGGACATGAGTTCTAAAGCAAAGTTGTATCCCTCATCAAGAGCTTTTCAATGATATGTGGCACGCCACCTGCACGCAAGGGAATTGGGGTGATTCTTGACTTTTATTGGTCGGGAGTCAAATTGTCAATTTGACTTCCAGCCCTTCTTTTGGCCATAACTTGTGTTTTAAGTGTCCACTTGGGTGATGCAAGCCCATTTCAGATATCTACGTTCCAAGAGCTTTCTAATGATATCATTTCAATCTAATGAGTTTTGACCTTTACACTTACCCTTTAAAGATTCGGGAGTCCATTGGGACTTTAATTCCCAAAGTGAGAGCTCATTTGGGAGTGTGAGGGTTCATTCCCTCACACTCTCTTGCACTCTTAGGAGCATGAAATATGACTCTCGGGTTCACTCTTGGCCCGCACCCTCGCAAGCCCTTGCCTTAGTCGTGAGCCCAAGGCTAGGGTCACAACACTTGTACCATATTGTCCAAAGTGATTGATGACGATGTGAAAACATGATTGCTTCAACTCCACACCAAATAAACAAGCCACCTACCTCCTATGAGAGAAGTAATTTATTCTTTCTATTTTTTTAATCCATTTTGAAATTTGTATATATTTTTTGCCATTGGTTCATTAATGATTTTTTTTTTCTTTTAGGTTGTTGGGTGCAAATTTTTTAAGGTGTACCAAAATCTCGTCACAACGTCACCCTTTTCTATCTTTTTTACCTAGTTTTTTTTTTTTACCATGTAAAACACATTTATGGATGATTATGATGGAATCTAAAATTGTAATAGTTTAAAATATAGTCCTTCTGAAATTTTTAACAACTTTTGATTCATTATTTTTTATGGGGATCAAAACATAAGGTAAAAAAGGATTATAGTAAAAATTAAGCCCTTTTTGTCATGTGTGATACACCTTAAAGGATTTTCACCTTGTTAGAATGTTATCCATATTCAATCCAACAACCCATGTTATGTGAAAATTATGTGCAAAATGTCATGTGTCAAATATTGTTATTGTAGCTATGAATGGCGATGTGCATTGTAATGTTTATGGTGTGAAAACAACTATAAAAAAAGTTGGTTTCTTACAAGCTTCAATTGTGCCAACAATTGGAAATCGTGTTCCTTTTACCATTCAAAGAAGATGGTTGAAAGCTATGGTGGGTATGTCAAAAGTTGATTTCTTCATTCAACCACATCCAAAACAAGTTCAACTTTTAATCAAGACCAAATTACAAGGTAAATTTCAATTGACTCCTTTTTAACTCATCAATTTTGAGAAACACATTAAGTCGCCATTTATTTGACTCCTTCTCTTCCATTTTCATTAGATTTTCCTATTGATGTGAAACCCACATCAACAAAAAAGAAACTTGATTTTGATCTTCACAAACTTAATTTTAAAAATAACAAAGTTTTGATTCTAATAGTTAGTTTTGAAATTTCAATAGCTTAAGTTTTGAGTTATTTGGATTTTTCATAATTATTTAAAATCTTAAGAACTAAGTTTTCAATTCTCTAGAATTTTCATAATTGTTTAAAATTTCAAAAGTTAAGTTTTTGAATTCTCTAAAATTTTCATAGTTTTCTAGATTCCAAGAACTAAGTTTTGATTATTTTTTTAAATCATAGTTTTAAAAAAAATCCAAAACCTGAGTTTTGAATTTTCAGAAATTTTCATAGTTATTTAGAATTTTTAAAACCTAGTTTTTAATTCTCTAGAATTTCCAATAGCTAAGTTTTGAATTATTTGGAATTTTCTTAATCATTTAAAATTTTGACTCTAAATGCCAATGATGCTTATGATTTGAAACTTTTCAATATCCACTAGATATCAATATCCACAATTTTCTTCTTAAACATTTCAATATCTACAAAATATCAATATCAACAAAAAAAATAATTTAACATTTAAATATCCACAAAGTATCAAGATCCACAAATTTTCAACATTTCATTATTTACAAAATATCAACATACACAATTCTTGGTGCAAAATCACAATATTTATAAAATTGTGTGATGAAAAAAACTTGAAAACATTTCATCTTAAACTTGGTGTGTTGTTTTCATGTTCAATTTATCTTTCATCTAATTCTAAGGGTGATTTTGGTTGTCCACACCTTAATCGCAATTCGATGACCTTAACCCCGTTGCCAATGAAATAAAATAAAATAAAAATATGGTCAATTAAAAAATAGCAACTTAATTTTGATTGCATCTCAAATACCAACATTTTTCAATCAACCTATTCACACCCCAGTCCAACGACCTAAATTTGATTACCATCATAATAAAAAAATAAATTGTTAAAAAATAACGCCTTGATTTTGGTCGCCATCTCAAGGGCCAAGGTTTTTCGATCGACCTATCCACACCCTAATCACAATTTGGCGAGCTAAATCCGATCAACAAGGCAAAATGAAATAAAATTGAAATAAAATTTGGCCCATTAAAAAAGAACAACTTGATTTTTGGTTGCTATTTCAATGCTCAAGATTTTTTGATTGACTTGTCCACATCTTGGTCATAGTCTGATGACATAAATTTAATTACAAACAAAAAAAAGTTGAAAACATATGGACGGTTAAAAAATAGTGATTTGATTTCGATCGCCATCTCAATGGCCAAGATTTTTTGATCGACATGTTCACATCCCAAAATATTTAACCATAATTTAAAATGGTTAACATTCAATCATTTAATGATGTTTTGTCTTTCAAGTAATCTTCGTGTAGTTTCAACATATAAGTATGATGTCGGTATTTGTTTATTTGATTCCATATCTTATTTATTGAAGTGTTCATTAACATCCCTTTAAATAAGACAAAAATATTATGTTATATTTAAAACACTTTTTGGTATTAAATATACAAAAAACACAAGAATGTCATTTTAGGGAATTGGACCCAAGTTTTTTAATGATTTACATCATGGTAGTTTCCAACGAATACTAATACACTGAAAAAATGTCCAAAAGTGTTACAATTGGTGGCATATGAGGGGATTTTATGGTAATTTTTTGGATAGTAGAATATTTATAGCAACCAATCTATGTTTGAAATAAACATTTAATTAAAATTATGTTTAAATGTGGATTATATTACCAAACGAACACTTTACACATTGCTTATAGTAACCAACAGTTTGAACCAACTAAATATACATGTGATGTTAAAAATATTCATTGTAATTTGAGATTCAAAATTCTAAATCATTTATAAATTTCAATGATTACCCAATGTTCTCAAAACCAATTATACAAGAAGTGGAAACACTTGCCAAAAAAATATGCTTTCATTGGAATGATGACATAGATTGTGTTTTGATAAACCTTTTGGAAACTTATTCAAATGCACCTTTAAAATATTGTCCAATTATTTAATTCATCATATAATAGCAATGTTACTAAAAATCAAGTACATAATCATATTCAACACACGAGGGAAAAAAACTAGAGGAAAATTATGTTAATTATGTTAGTTTGGTAATTCCAATGTCCATGTCCAATAACATCCCAATATCTCCAATAACTGAAAATATTTTTTAATAATTAAAGGTTTACCAATAATTGAAAATATATTAATGGTTGAAAGTATTCCAATGGTTGAGAATGTCCCAATCATTGATGATGTTCCAATAGTTAAAGGGATGCCAATAGGTGAAGATGTTCTAATAATTGAAAAGACACAAATAATTAAAGATGTTCAAATACTTAAATAGTTATTTAATAAAAAATCAGGAAAAAAATCACATAAAAGGAAAATATTGATTTTTGATTGGACACCTTATGATGAAACTATTTCAAAAATAACAAAATGTCATTCTATTGTAATTTTCCTTACAAAAGCTAATACTAGATAAATTTTGACACATCAAAAGAAAAAAAATCACAAATTATTTTTCATGTAAAGTACACAAACAATAAAATTTCACAAGTTTGTAATAATTCAAATACAAAAATTACATCCTCAACCCAAAATGGAATATATGCAATGTAAAAAAAATCCAACAAATGCACAATATTAAAAATCACATTAATTCAAAAGAAAACATGTGAATCAAAACATGTTAATACATATAGGTAAAAAATTCAAGATGTTCCAATAACACCATATTTTTGTTGTGAAAGATTATGTTTTCTAAAACAACTTCAAATTGTTGCAAATAAATAAACACAAAAAATTAGCACATTTTTCCAAATTGAAATGATAAACCATAAAACAACAACACACATATGTTCAAATTGTTTATATAACATCAACAAAGGCAAAATACCCTAATATCAAGTCCCATATAATATATTAAGAAATAAAGTTATATCATTGGTCACAAAGTTAACACATTTAGAAAAACAACTTATTTTTCCACTATTACTTTTTGCTCAAATATATAAACTTCATGGAACTATGATCAATATAAAATGAAAGGTAATGTTATTAATGTCCCAAAAAATATTAATCAAACACAATTAATGTTACCATGTTTACCATATGATGAAGCAACAATATGTGTATTTTTAAAGTGACAACTTGAATATAAATCACCATACATGTTTAAAAATGTATGTCCCAATTTAATTTCAACATCATTATATTCAAATTTAAATGTTACCATGGACCCTTAATGGAACATTTTGTTTTCTATGTATACAACCTTGTTTAATCAAACAAATGATTAAAATATATCATCAATTCATGATTCTAATTCTAAAAATGAAGACCATGTAATTTGTGCACCAACAGATTCCATGATATATAATTTTTTGGATGCTTAAAAAAGTAATGATTACAAAAATGTTAGATATTTTATTGCTCCAAATCAAGATTTTTATCCTTTAGGTTTGTTTAGAAATAATCATTCAAAATAATTAAATTTTCCAACATTATTTTATGGGCATCCACGAGGCTTAACTATTTCAAAAAAATTATCATATCAACAAATATTTTATTGGGAATTGCTTCACAAATCAAAAGATTTCTCAATTAGTATTTTAAACATTTTCTTTAAAGTTGTGAAGGTTTTTATCCAAAAAGCTATAGGTTCTAGATGGGCATATATACGTAAGGGAAAACTAACTGGTAGATCATTAAAGGTACAAGATAAAGATAAACCAAATTTAAATAATATTTTCAAATCATACTTAGGATATTGTGATTTAAAAAGGCTATATACTTCACCAATTTATTTGGAAAAGTCCATTAAAAAATTTATTTGTTATGATAAGACATATTGACCTTCCGACGTTCTTTGTTTTACATCTAGAAAAAAATAATGGGATCTTTTCATAAAAGCTTTACATACCTTGCATGTTAAAAGACTAAATCTTTTAAACAAAATTGAAAACATTTAATATGTTCATATAACAAAATTCATACACAATGACTATAACATGTGCAAAATATTATGATCATAAAATATCATATTTGTGCACATTATTCAACAAAAACCCATTTATTTTTAGAAAAGTTTGTGATTTTTTTTTTGTCACTGAATTTCAAAATTGTGGCAATGAACATGACCATGGCCTTTTATGAATTAAAGATGCACCAATATATGGAATTAATACAAATAAGGTTTTTGAAATTTTTGTTGGTAAATACATTTCATGTGATGTATAATTATTACCAATTACATTACAAAATGCACAATAACATTAACACACTTAAACGTGTAAGAAAAAATTCATGTTGTTTGTAGATTCCATTATCCATTACCTGCAATGAGTAAAACAACAATATTAAAACCGCTTGAATTAAAAAGGACTTAAATTTTAACAAAAATATTTGCAACAACAAGCAACAAAAGTTTTTGAATTAAAAAAAAAATTTAAAACTATGAAAACATTGCATTATCTGAATTTTTAAATCTACTACATCTTGATGAATAAACATACATATTAAGTTTAAAAAGTAAATTAACGAAACCAAACATTTTTCTTAAACAAACACCATCAAATATTAAAACCCAATGCATTTAACATATGTGCTAATCCTTTATGGTTTGCAAATACATATATTTAATTTATTTTAAATCCATATGCAAGTGCATCATATTGTACATTATCCATGACTAAAATTGACAAATTTGTAACATCAAAATTGCATTCAATAATAGAAAAATGCATATAAAATAAAATTGATGCCAACATAAGAATCTAAAAATTAGGTAATGTTTTATTTAATGTTGAACAAATGTTTTCCCAATTTGTTGCTTGTTTAATTATTTAAATTCCTTTAGATCATTCATAACTTACATTTAAGTTTATCAATACTTCTCCATACCAAGAATGTGTTTTTGTTTTAAAACCCTAGTCCTTAACTAAATAAATTAGAACCTAATTCCATCGACATATTGTGTGCATAAATTATAACCAAATATTTAAATCGACAAAATATTTATGAATCTTTATCATTAGGAGAATTTGCTTCCTATTACAACATTATAAATAACAAATTATCAAAATGCCACAAAAAAAATTTCATTAAATTTATAAACTATGATAAACATAAAGATATAGAAAATTGGTTAAGAGAACAACTTCTTTTATATTCATCACTTAAAAATTCTAAAAGTTCGTTATTAGGAACACATGATACTTGGCATGATGCCTATTGTCAAGTAAAATAAATATATCCACTATTAGATCCAAATTCAATTATAACATGCAAAACAAATGCACAAATGAAAAAAATCATGATATGAATTTTTAATTGAAATATTCACATCCATAAAACATATGGAATGATGACATTGGTGACACGCATCTTTTAATCCCCAACACAAATACATTAAATATTGAAAAATAGGATTTGAAAAATGATTTCATCATTTAATCATACAATACATTCAAGCATAAAACACAAAGTTTTGAAGATGATGGTTTCACAATGTCATTAAATTTGATGATAATGAATGAATTAGGATATTGAAGTATACTTAGACAATTAAATGAAGAACAAAGATTAATATTTGACAACATCATGTATAGAAAAAAAATGTATCATAATATTCCAATACATATATTTTCTCAAACACTCCTTATTAAAAATTGTTGGATTTTTTATTCCTTTAATGATAGTATAAATGTATTAGCACCAAACTTTTGGAAAAACAATGTTAAATGTTATGAATTAACTTTAGTTATGTGACAAATTAATAAAAAATTTAAACAAATATTGCACCTGCACACAAACTTTAAAAGACATTTAATATATCAATTCAAGTTGTTATTAAAAAATACCAAAAATTCAAATTAGTTCACATTTATTTTATACAAATATTTTAGTGCAAAAATAAAATAAATTTGTGTTTAACAAAACAAGTGGCCAAACATTCAATTTTGAATCTATAAACATTCATCATCATTCATGCCCATCATCATATAAACTTCTAAATGGTCCAAGTAAAATTGCAAGTTTACATATTATAATTTGTATCAAACAATATATGGTAGTTGAATCGTGTGTTGAAAATTATGCAACATATGATGGCCTTGTTAATGGAGCTGATGGTGTATTCAAAACATCAACATTTTATCATAATAAAACCATGGTTTGGATATTGTTCCCAAATCCAAAAACAAGAATGTAAGCTAGAGAAATGTCTACCCACCTTTATACAAACAATATTCAACCAAATTGGACACCAATTGAACCAATTATCAAAAACATAAGCATTGAAAAAATTCAATTTCATATTATAACAATAATTCAATTAGCAACAACAAGAAGCATTCATTGATCACTAGGATTATCGTTAGATGAATTAACTTTTGATCCTACCAATGCAAGAAAATATGGACTATTATATGCTACTAATTCTCACATTCGTGGAATTAACAAAAGCATTATATTTATTAACTCTACTCTGACATCAAATTTTTCACATTGATCAATGTGTAGTTGAAAAAATGAATAGATTAAATTTTTTTGCAAATTGGACAAATTTTGTTCCTTAGTTAAAAAACTTTTATCATTCACATGTTATTATACAAGCTCTCAACACAAAAATACATGAGACCCCAACCTACAAGTATCACATGTTCTTTGCATTTTGAAAACTAAAATACAATTATCAAATGATGTACATAATTTCATAAATACATCAAAATATTCATACATTTCAATTTATGATGATCATGGTTTGATAATAATGCACAATGCACAAATGCTCCTCTTACATTCTTACCACACAACATGTAATGGATCAAAATATATATATCAATTACATTTAACATAAGACCTGTAAGAGCAATTCATGTAATATGTGTTTATAAAAGTCAAATTTTATTTGATTTTTATGTTCCTCAACACATTATAAGTGTTGGTTCAAAAGTGCCCAAATAATTGCCCATTCATTGTCTTACGAGATTTTAACATTGACATTTTAGATGATAGCAATCGTAAGATCAATAAACAACAACTAATAGACTTTATGAATAAATTAGAATTAAAATTTCAATTCAAAAATATCAAAACAAAAGGAAAGGTTTAGGTGAAGGAGTTTTGTGTTGTGTAAAAGGTTACATTGACAAAATTACATTGACATTCACCAAAAAGAATGGTACAAAGCTTCCTAATGTGCACAAACTGAAAAAAGATCTCAGTAAAATGTGATCTCCTTTTGTTTTCATTCTAAAGAATCCACTCCACTGTGTCTGCTGTTACTCTCTGTCCATGGCCACATCCAGCCTGTAAGTGGTGGAGCTGCCTTCTCTACACTAATTTCTACTTGTAGATTTTCAAGTCTATCTCTGCATCATAATCTATTTGCTGTCTGTGAAGTCAGCATCAATAACCTCATCACCTCCGGGTGTAGCACCATTGCCACCAGCAGTTGGTCCAGCTTCTCCAGGTGCTGGCCCACCAGGCGTAGCACCTCCTTGACTGTAAAGAGATTGTCCTATTTGCATTACTTCCTCATTGAGAGCTGCTAATGCATCTTTGATGGCTTGTGTGGACCCACCTGCAATGACATCCTTCAACTCCTTCAACTTGGCTTCCACTTTCTCCTTTACTGGAGCTGGTACCTTATCACCCAATTCCTTCAGCTGCTTCTCCGTTTGGTATATAGTGGAGTCTGCTTGATTCTTTACATCCACTGCCTCTCTCTTCTTCTTATCTTCCTCTCCAAACTTCTCAGCTTCATTCACCATTCTCTCAACCTTCAGAACACCAAAACATCAGAATGCATAAAGTCAGAACAATATCTTCATCAGTGCAGAAACTTTCTAGTACTTAGTTTGGAAGTCAAAAGTGAAAAAGAAATGACAGAATATGCATATCACAGATGGTGTACTATTTCAGATCCAACAATATAAAGAGATGAGATACCAAACAGTAGCGAGGAAGGGGATTCCAACACTCGAGAAGACCAGACCTCGAAACAAAATTGAGAAGTAGTGAGTACTGCACTAACCTCATCTTTGGGCAAAGTACTGGCACCAGTGATTGTGATATCCTGCTTCTTTCCAGTGCCCTTGTCCTGTGCACTTACGGACAGGATGCCATTGGCATCAATGTCAAACCGGACCTCGATCTGAGGCACACCTCTTGGAGCTGGTGGGATCCCATCTAAGCGGAAGCTTCCAACAGATCTGTTATCCCTCACAAACTCTCGCTCCCCTTGCAACACATTAATCTCTACACTTGTTTGGCCATCAGCAGCTGTGGAGAATACTTCTGATTTGGAGGTGGGCAAGGTTGTGTTGCGTGGGATAATTTTGGTCATCACACCTCCCAAGGTCTCCAACCCAAGTGACAAGGGAGTCACATCCAAAAGCACAATATCACTGACCTCTCCAGCCAGCACACCAGCCTGTAGCAGCCAGACAGACAAAAGTGTGAACAACTCATTTCCTACACTAATCACATGCTCTGGAGGCTACAACAGAAACAATTCTGGAAATAAACTCAGCTTTTAATGTTAAACAACACCAGAAGCATCTGAACAACAATATCTTGTAAGAGATTACTTAATGCCCAAAATGCCAAAGCTCAAGCCTCTCAATTAAGCAACTGGAATCCACAGCAAACAAAACTACTCTAGGAGAGATTCTTCTGACCTAAACTGTATGGGAGGAGGTGAATATACAAACCTGGACAGCTGCTCCCAGGGCAACAACTTCATCAGGGTTTACAGTGACATTAGGATCCTTGCCAGTTAGCTTTTTCACCAGTTGCTGTACAGCTGGTATTCTTGTGGAACCTCCAACAAGTATAACCTCATTGATATCCTTGAATGTCAGCTTTGCATCCCTCAAGGCATTCTCCACAGGAGTCCGACAACTGCAGCAACAGGAAACATGTTAGAAATTGCTTCTCCAGCCTACAGCATCAAATACACTCAATCACGCTCCCCGGTGCCATGTTCATATCAATGAACAAATGAACATGATGGCAAACACAGTCACAGAAGTAATGGATGATAATGGGTATAGAAAGCATACCGATCAAGCAGATCAGAACACAACTCCTCAAACTTAGCACGTGTTAAATTTGTATCAATATGCTTGGGCCCATCAGCAGTTGCAGTAATGAAGGGCAAGCTGCAACATGCAACGCAGGCACAAATAATCATCAGCAATAACCTATCCAGCAACACACAATCCCAGTATCCCTTTGACTGACAGCTAAAATTTTGATGAAAACCCCCCCATGTATTTTGGTCATAACAATACATCCTTACAAAATTGTAAAGCATCCACTTCCAGCAGACAATTGATGCCCTGTGTTTGGATACCAAAACTCACCTAATACTGGTCTGAGACACCGAGGACAACTCCATCTTTGCTTTCTCTGCAGTTTCAGTCAACCTCTGCAAAGCTTGCTTATCCTTCAATAGGTCAACACCCTCTTGTTTCTTAAAATCATTTGCCAACCAGTCCACTATGCGCTGCAACCAACCAACGAGACACCATCAATTGCAAGATTTTATCAAACAGAGTAACTCCTGCCAAATACCAGAGACACCATACCACTTTTATCTACTAAAACAAAGCACCCATGCACCTAGACATATATTGCCTACAACTCTTTCAAAGAACCCATCATTAACTTTTGACTTTTGACTCTGGTGGAAACCACAGATGTACCCCAAATCTAGAACCAGAGGATTGTACCTTATCAAAATCATCTCCACCAAGATGGGTATCACCTGAAGTGGAAAGTACTTCAAAGACTCCATCCCCAACCTCCAACACTGACAACAACACCCAAGACACAACTGTCACAAATACACTCCAGCAAACCAGACAGCAAGCAATTATGGAAAGCGAGTGGTCATAGAGGTGTTTTGTGTGTACTAGGAAGTAGCACACATAACTAGCTTGCCCCTGGATTGCAGCAGGCAAAAGACAGAAGTACTTCTGTACAAATTAGTATCAAATGAGAAAGAAAATGTACCTGAAACATCGAAAGTACCACCTCCTAGATCGAAGACGAGAATGGTCTCATTACTTTTCTTCTCAAAGCCATAAGCTAGAGATGCAGCTGTTGGCTCATTAATTATTCGCAAAACCTCAACACCAGCAATACGGCCAGCATCCTTAGTAGCTGTACGTTGTGAATCATTGAAGTAGGCTGGCACTGTGATCACAGCTTTGTTGACTTTGTCATTAAGAAACTTGGAGGCATCCTCAACCAACTTCCGAAGGACCTGGCAGACAACCCAAAAGAAAGCTCAGAATCATAATCATTATCCTCCATCACAATTTCCAAGAGAGATAGATAGATAGTCTTCCTCAACTGCAAATATTTCCATTACACAGCAAATCTTCAAACTGGGATTCGTTCCCATGCAGGTAGCTCCAGCATCTGATTACATGATTAGGCTTTCAAACTGATCTATTCCAAACTGGGATCACATCAGAGAGAATCTTCGTTCTCCAATTTCTTTCTCCAGCAAGCATGATCCACATTACAGAAGTTTAATGACGGAGACTTAGAGGACCGCAAGAATTCCAGTTGTAGAAATCTCTCAATCTCTCTCTGTCTCTGTCTTTCTCACCTGAGCAGAGATTTCTTCCGCCGCAAAGCTCTTGCCGATAGCGGGACAGTCGAGCTTCACGTTGCCGTTGTTGTCACGAATGACATGATAAGAAACCTGTTTGGACTCTTCATCGACTTCGCTCATCTTGCGTCCAATGAATCTCTTCACGGAGAAGAAAGTATTCGCAGGATTGACGACGGACTGCCGCTTCGCAATCTGCCCGACAAGCCGGTCGCCGTTCTTGGAATACGCAACAACGGAAGGCGTGGTTCTTTGCCCCTCAGCGTTGGTCACGATTGTCGGCTTTCCTCCTTCCATCGCCGCCACAGCCGAGTTCGTTGTCCCGAGATCAATCCCGACAACTTTCTCCGCCACAACTCTCAACCTACTATTCCCATTTCCCCTGCGTCCCCCGCCGTATCTATGCACGGAAGAAGACGAAGACTTCACTCGCAATCTACAACCACGGAAACTCGAACCATTTTTCAATCCAGCACCAAAGAAAGAAGAAGATGATGAAGTACTAAACACTCCTGCTTTCCTTCTTGCCTCATCTCCTAAAACAGAATCGCTGCTAAAACTCTTCGCTCCACCAGCAACCCCCAAAACCTGCGAATTCACTGCAGTCGCCGCCATAGATTAGTCTTCAGCTCCCAGAGAAAAGCAAAAACCAACAGATTTTTTTTTTCCCCTGCTTGTTGTTGTTGTTGTTGTAGTCGTCGTTCTTCACAATCACGAAAACAGAAAATGAGTTGCTCTAAAAGAGAAGCTCTCGGGAATTGCAACGCTCTCTTTTACGACTCGCGCGATGGGTTTTTGTAAAGGACGAGCTGCGCGGCTCGCAACTCCTATTCTAGACGGTTCCGGAGGAGGGCGATTCTGCCGTTCTAGACAGTTCCGAAGAGGGCGATTCTGGATGCTTCCAAAGCGGCTGGTTTAATTTTTTAAAAATTAATTAATCAATTAAATTAGCTTTTTAAAAAATATGTTTAATTATAAAATTTTAATAATAAATTTATTTAAAAAAAATCAGCCTCTAAGTCTAGGTTTTGATTTTTTTTTTTTAAATTTTGATTTAGCAAAAGTAGCTTTTTTGTCTTTGGGAAAAATCAATCACACATGTTTTTATACACTTGAAAAAAATCACTTTTTTCAAATTTTTCATTAATTTTTTTGGAAAAATTGTGGGGAAAAACATTCTTCAGGTCTAGTGTTGTGTCACTTTGAGATGTTGATTTTATAATAATAATAATTATAATTATTATTATTATAATAATTATTATTCAAATTTCCCCAGTGTGGTGTAAAGCTTGGGGAACACGGTTCATCCACCCTCAAGTGTATATCGGCTGTCGTGGAGGAACACAGGAGGGCCACGTCATTACAGTTGGCGGCCGTCACTGAAACAGAGATTTGAGTCATTCATCTCAATCACAGCCGTTCAAAATTCTACCAGATCTTTAGGCTTGTTAAGGACCTTGAATGGGCCCATAATTCTACCAGATCTTCATGCTCGTTAAGGACCTTGAATGATCTTTATGCTCGTTAAGGACCTTGGATGATCTTTATGCTCATTGAGGACCTTGAATAGGGCGGTTTTGGGAATGCCGATCTTGGATGGTAGTGATGGTGCCATAGTGTAGGCCCCAGGCATAGGCCTTCTCAACATAAGGGGCAAAGGACGAGGCAATAGTTGAATATGCTCCTCCATATTTGGGAATGTCCCCCACCCATTGGCTTTATGTATTGTAAAGCTTAGGGCCAAAGTTATCATTATGGTATCATGCATTTTCATAGATCACAAGACTTAGGAGGGGTATAATTTATTCAAGAATACACCCACTTTTTAAAAGTGCAACAAATTTTTACACCTCTTTATAAATGTGAAACACCAATCACACGTGGTGTTAAATGCATTGTTAAGTTGATGTTCAAAAAATTCAAGTTTGATCACCAATTCATACCAACGTTGTTACATAACATCAAAATCCAAGTGTGTCATCTAATGTGGTAGTATGCGCTATTGTGATGGTAAGTTAATGATAAGCTAGTGTCATGCTCTCACCAAATCTTCAAGAATTTTTCAATTTTGGATTAAAAAGTTTGTGTTTCATGGCACCTTTCAAAAGGTTTTTTTAACTCAATGTTTGGTACCCCTTACCCCACATTCCTTATTTGAAGTTTTTCATTATGCAATCCTTAATGTTTTCTACCAAAGTTTCTTACTATTCTTGGGTTTTCCACCTGTTTGGCCTTCGTTGGCTTTTGTGTCCACGGACTTTATGATCTACACTTCACTTTGTAGTGTAATATCACAACAAAAAAAATTTGCTATTGTTTTTTCTTCACATTTCTACCCTTGTAAAATCCTTGTTCGATTTTATAAAACATGGTGAATTGTGATTGTACTTCAAAATTTCACTCACACATGATCGATTGTTTAAACTATCCATCCATGGGTTGTGAAATTAATTAATTAACTAGATAGTCAATGAACCATTGTCAAATGAACTACATCTTGTTGTTGTTAAAGTTGGAAATGATGAAATTCATCTCATCAATATTTTCATCATAATTGTGCAAACTTTAGATTCATAGTTTAAGTTTTACTTGTGAATGTAAAAAATCATGGAAAAGTCGGTGGGTGTTGGTAGCAATCAATTGAGAGGTGTAAAGGAGCATCATTTTATGAAACATTGAAGAAACTAAACCAACAATGGCTACAAATGTGTTTTATTACCACCACCACACAAGGTATAGTTAGAAAAAACAAAAAATAAGCTTTGCAATTGAATTGAACTTCTTTTTCTTCAAATGAATTTTGTCTTTCGGTAAAGGTTTGACAAGAACCAATGGGGATTGATTGTTATTTATTTTTCTTTTGTTGTAGTATTGTTAGGATCAAAACCAAAAGTAGTGAAATAATGTTGAGGTCCATGGGGGCTAAAAACAATAATGTTGCAAGAGATAATGACAAAAAAAAAAATAAAAAATAGCCAAGAAGATGATGTGTTTGATGCAATGATTTATGGAGGTGCATGGGAAATGTTCCTTACCACAACTCTTGTTTTCAAAGGATAAAAGGTGACAATAATTGAAAAAAGTCCAAAAAGGTCTTCTTCATGTCAATAAGAAATTACACCATGTGTTGTGATGTTGTTACAAGAAAAAAAATGGTGTAAAACTTGGTCTCCATAGGGGTTAGACCATTCTATATCACTTCCTTTTAGCTTTCTTACCAATGACTTTGGTTTTCATATTTGGGGCACATTGGTGGGATTTAGATCATTCATTCAGTCATTTATGCTTGAAGCTTTTCATGAGGATCTTGGGACAATATCTATTCTTTGTATGCTTGCAGATCCTTAGGCAGCTTTTGTGATGTTCTCATTGTGTTATGCTCAACACCCTAGCTATTTGCTTCGTATAGTGTTTCCATCTCCAAGTATTTTACAACATTACGTTGAATTCAATACTTGCACCATAACTATGTTGGAAAAGTTACTTGGTGTAAGATCTTTTGATGGTTTTATTGGTCATCTAGTTTGTTGTCAAACCACTTTTCTTGCTTTTTCGAACAATTTCAGCCTCCTTTCTATAGTTTGGACTATTGCCCCCGCATTCTTGGGATTTTGGGCACTGATCGTTCCTACATTTGTCATTCATTTCCATTATGATGATCATTCTATTCTTTTGGATGTAGTAGCACATGTTGAGAATGACACAACCATTCCGGATGGTGTTACAAAATACATGAACCATGTTACCTTAGGTTGTCCATTATCAAGCCCCACATTTTGAAAGTTTAATGGTTTAGTTTTATCCTTAGTTACAGGTTTCTTTGGTGGATTGCTTACACGAATAAGAGTTTGCTTCACTTCTAATAAACGTTTTTTCAAATTTCATGTGAACACATATCTGCTCATGTGCGGGTCTAGAGATAAGTGATTGGTTATTAGTTCATTCTATCACATTTACATTTCATATATCCTCAGCCCATTTTTTTACAACACTATTTATTCATCTTGGCTTGCCATGGTTGCCCATTTGTCACGGTGTCACTATGGTTATACCATTGATAATCTAGGTACTCATTTGTTTCGGTGCCCTTTCGGGAGTGAGTGAATAGTAACCCATGATACACTTTGAGATACTATCATAATTATTATTTTGGAGAATGAAGCACATGTTTAGAGGGAGGTTTCCCACCTTTTTTTACGCACCCTTCACATTCTTTGAAAGACTCAAATGCAAGTCCACAAGTGGAAACAACGAAAAAATGGTGTGTTCTTTAGTTCGCAGCACTTCGGGGGTAAAAAGGGTGTGTTGGAGCTCTGGGATGAGGATTAAGATAAGTGACAAGTGGGTCAATTATTCACACAAACTTGCACAACCCAAACAATAAGTTGGTTAGTGCATGGTTGAAGCACTTTTTGTGCACAGATGAACCACGAGCATACACGGATTCACAAGACTCACCATGGCCTAGGCTTATGGAAAACCACCGCCTTCCCCTTTATAATATTCTCTATGCCTAGTTATGGGGCCTGCACCCAAATGTCATTTTGTCTTAAGACTCCCATGACTCCCAAGTTGGGAGTCTTGAAATTCCCAAAATTGAGACTCCCACAACTTTGGAAGCCCATAACATTTTGTGCAAATCTTAAATTGAAGTGAAGTTTAAAGCAAAGTTGTAACCCTTGTCGAGAACTTTTCACTGATATGTGGCATGCCATTTGCACATAAGTAAATTATGGTGATTTCAGACTTTTAGTGGTGAGAAATTAAATTGACACTTTGATTCTTGATCCTTTTTTCAAGCATAACTTGTGTTTTAAGTATTCAAATGTAACGTTCAAGTCCATTTTAGACATCTACGTTCCAAGAGATTTCCAATGATATAAAAAACTTTTCAATATAATGGGTTTGACCCCTACAATCGAAGATTTGGACTCTTTGAAGGTTCGGGAGTCCATTGGGACTCTAATTCCTTCGTACATTCTTGAAAGCATGAAATGTGATTCTTAGGCTTCATTTTTAGCTCACACCTTTGCAAGCCCTTGCCTTGGTTGTGAGCGCAAGGTGAAGGTTGTGACATCACACTAACGATGAATGAATATCCTTATCACTAGAGATGGATTTCAAACTTTGATGGATGTTATCATTGCTAAACCAATTTGCATAGATATGGTGTAATGAACATCAATGACGACAACATATGTAGAGATGATGGCTATTCAAGAAAAGACACAATTATATGTCGAATGAACATTAGGCGATGACTTCATTCCTTTTGTTATTGAACCGTACATGTGTTTTCATTTTTGTTTTGATTACTTGTGCATAGACCATTATCTTGTGTCATTAATGGTCTTCTTTGATCCTTTTGATGTTTGTTTCTTATTATTGACAACATGTGTCCATAGCCTTGTAGTGTGTGTAAGCCATAACAATTTTTCAGCAAGCCAATTCTTGGTTAGGGTCCTTCATCTCTTCCACACATCGTAGTTAGTGCACCTCTGTCGATAACTAATTTGTGACAGACAACAATTTTTTCATCTTAAGTTTTTTTTATTATCATTGATCGTCATTCCATTGCCATGGTCCTATTTGCATAAGGCTTTTACCTTATTTTTGTTAATTGTTTGCTTTTGTTTTTTCTTTGGGTTTTGTCTGCTTGTGCTTTCATTTGCCTTGTACTTTTGATGGATGGGTTCATATCCTTGGATTTTTATATACATGGTTTTTCTTCTATTAACACATGATTCTATGTGTGAATCTTGATCACTAGAGGTACAAATTTTTTTAACATAAGAACCCTAAGATTGAAGATTGAAGCATTGTGTGAATGCAACCTCAATGCTAGCTTTATTAATGTAGGGCTTCTATCTATGTAGATGGCACATAATTTGTTGTTAACAACTAATTAAATGTTAAGATCCCTACCAGTAGAGGTCCTAACACCATGTGTGAAGGCTGCATAAGAACCCGAACTTTCCCATTCATAAGTAATAGGTGCAAGGCCTTTTGGACTTTTAGGAGTAGACATAAGGTCCCTTTGAGGGTTGGCACTAAGTGCCCAACTTTGTGCATCTTCTCCACCAAGGTTTGTCTTTAACTCCGACTTGTCAATGATGTTGTGGGGTATTCAGAGAGTTCATTAAATTTCTTAACTGTATAATTGGCCCAATTGTGATCACTCTTTCCTTTCAGTGAACCATATCTCCCTCAAAAAAAAATGGTCTTTTTTGGCCTTTATTTGTTCAAAGATAGCTATTGAACTTATCTATCAACTCCAAAAAACAAAATCAGCAAAAGCTATGGTTGTTTCTTCTCTAAAACTCTTTTAATTGCTCAGACCCCAAGATTTTTAGTTGTCAAAAAAAAGTTATTATAATGAAGAAAGTTTATCCCATATGGCCACTTCACTTCAAGTGGGACACAATTGTTTTGCAACTCTCCTCAACAACTCTATGGACATCTATTTCTTTAGGTCTAGCTACCTAATCATTACTAAATTTTCAAGTCCTCACATCAAAATATGCATTTATAATTGCATTCTACAAACACACTATTTTCATTTTTGACAGTTTCAAAACAAATTTTTTGATTTTCATTCACATACATGTGATCCAAAAATGATGCCCAACAAATTTTTTTGGTATGTGAATCTCAAATTAGCCTTGGAAATATCTTGTTTTGGAAGACACATCTAAGAAAATGCTGCAAAAGTTGGGCAGTCAAGTTGCAGCAGAGAGAGCTTCGGGATAAGAAAGGGAAACAGAAGAACAAGAGAAGGAGAGAGATTCGGGATAACAAAGGAAACAGAAGAACAAGAACAAGAGAAGAAACAATTGAAGAGAAAAACAACGAAAACAAGCGAGTAAACATACACCCAAAAGCTCGAATGGAGAGAGGAGATGCAGATCATCTAGGAAGAAAAATCCCAAGAACAAAACACTAAGCTGCAAACCCTGAGGAACGTACATACATACATAAATACACGAAACAGCCCAACAGGAAAAGAGAGATGAAAAATCGGAAAAAGGAAATCTAAGAACAAAAACACAAGAAACCCCGGAATTGTTAACATGTTCAGTCACTGCCGAGTTAAGAGGAGCTTGTTGTCAAGAAAACATGCACAACTTAGTTGTAGATTATGTGTTACCAAGATGCATTGGAGACGAGCTTGACATCGATGGCGATCGATGTAGTCGGAGGAGCTGGTGTGGTGCAGTGGTTTGCTCCTCCCTCCCTCCCTCACAGGTGAAGAAACGATTCAGTAAGAATGAGAGACACTACAAAGAGAAGAAGCTTACGAGGTCAGTGAAGTGAACAACAACTCGACTGATCTCTACAGTTTCTATATAGACATGTATTCTTGCGTGCATCAGAAATTGCTCGTACATATGTACATATATATATATATATATATATATTGCCATGGAGCTTGCGACAACAACGTGCGTCCTTGATCACGATGTACAGACACTCTTTGGTAGCTCTCCTCCCAAGAAGATGCAAAGCCAATTCACAAACATCTCGGACATCATGAGCAAATCCTTTGCAGCGAGAAAAGCTGCTAGCAAATTTTTTAGTGACATCATTCATGTCTATGGAACGTTTTCATGCTTTGAAAAAAAGCTCTCAGAGCTGTAATGATCGAAAGAACCAACACCTATTACAATAGCAAAAGACGACGCGGTCTCGTTCCTTTCTTCTTCTTCTTCTTCTTTACTGGAGAATCCCTATTGTCCTCACGACGACGGAGCTATTACTACTACAGAATCCAAAACACATACCATTCCTATGCGCGCTTATTTCCTCACTGGCCGACGTACTACACATCCGCATCATCTGCTGCTTCTTCTTCTTCTCCCACCTTCTTCTGATGCGGTTTTTTGAGTAAAGAATCGAGGTTTCAACAGGCGCAAAAATCCAAAAAAACTAAGCTCCTCACGCACAAAACATATGAAGCTCTTCAAGAATACAAGAATCAGAAGGAAGTCCCTGAGTCTAATCTGAGAAGCAAACACACACCCAGATGCCAGAGAGCAAAAAATCTCTCTTCATGGCCCGGCTGCAACAACAAATTCAAGGCCATTTTTGCAGCCTCAAAGGAGTGGAATTGCTTAGACACTAGGTGCAATGCATGAATCACAGAGGAGAAGAAGACGCGGAGAAGACGAAGACGACGCAGTAGAGAAGAAAGAATGTTGCTTTCAGTCTTCTTGCAATCCGCTAAGAATGATAGATCCTATGAAAAGACCTCCGGCAGCAGCGAGCAGCAAGGCGGCCACGACGTTTTGAGCAAGCACAAGAGCTCCAGAGTCGTCAGGGACTAAGACTATAGTGCCTATGGCAGCTACAAACAAAGGGAGTGAGAGAGAAGCCAGAGCGGGAGGAGAAGCGGTTGCGAAATTCTCCGCAAGGCTGAGGAGACCAAGGTCTTCAGCTTTGGAAAGCAAGCCAAGCTTCTCGATGGTGGAGAGAGAGAGCCCCGCGCTCTCGGCCTTGGACAGCAAGCCCGCTTTCTCTACCTGGCTCAACAGCTTCTTCTTCTCCAAGCTCTTGACGATGTTCACTGGCTCCGTTTCTGTATTCTCTGCAAAGATACCAGCTCCAAACCACTGCTTGCTCCATCCGTCGTCGTATGCATTCACTTTCTTCTTCGGTGCCATGGCACGAATCTGCAATCCTTCTCTCGAAGCGCCGCGACTTCCAACACCAAGGCCTCCATCGCTGCTGGCGCCACACCTGCGCAGGGAAATTGCTCCGAGTCCGTGCAATGTGCTGCCGTGCGCGAATCCGAGAGAAGATGCCATGGCCTTCGCTCCTGCTTGAGCCATGCTTCGATACTTCCTCGCTCCTCTTCTTCTTCTTCTGCTTCTTCTTCCTCTCTCCAGAAGCTCTTCTTCCTCTTCTACGCTGCAGTTTAGTAGAGAAAGAACCGGAGACAGATGCAAGAGAAAAACGCAGATGCAAGAAGAGAAGAACAGACGAGACGGAACAAGGCACGCGCGCGCAACACAATGTGTGGTGTGGGGTGGGCGAGAGATAGGGAGAGTGGAGCGGCCTCTCCGGTTGTGAGCTTTCTTATCCTCTTGTGCACTTTTTTTTCTCCTCCTGCGGCAGGTGTGTAGGGTCCACCGCAAGACGTTCCGGAAGGAGAGACTACTACTCTCCCGTCCTGGAGTCCACTTGCTCTCTGTCAGCAAACCGACATCTTCTGTTGGCCGAACAGTATTTACCTGACCAAACTTCTATTGGCCATGGCTGACGATTCGCTCCTGACGACCGTCATCACCTGGGGCTAGATGGAAACGAAGGACTCCCTTTTCCATGTCGATCCATATCTGTATATCCTGGAAAGCTGCAATGCGAGTGAGCAGGTGCAGTCTCATCATGCGTTTCGTGCATGGTTGAATTGTATTTGAGACTAATCCTCTCTCTTTGCTTGAATGCTGAAGCATATTGATCTACTTGAAAGGTTTCCAGTTTCCTGCTCATGTTGAAATAAATTAGCATCCATCTAGGACTTGGGTGCTGAGGTTAGGGTTCAGGGTCTCAGCTCCAACTGAAGACATTTGCATAAGATCTGTGTGCAAAGAGGCAATGCAGGTTAGGGTACCACAATTGTGGCAGTTTCATTTTGTTTCTGCATGTAGATTTTGATCCACAGCATTTAGGGTCAAAGCTTCAAATGCAAGATATTTGGGTAAGATCTGTGCAAAGAGGCAATCAGGATTAGGGTATCACAATCATGGCAGTTTTGTTTTGTTTCAACATGTACGTTTTGATCCACAACATTTAGCATCTAAGCTTCAAGTGAAAACATATTGAAGCAGATCTGTGCAAAGAGGCAATGCAGGTTAGGGTATCACAATTGTGGCAGTTTTGTTTTGTTTCTGCATGTAGATTTTGATCCACAGCATTTAGGGTCTAAAGCTTCAAATGCAGACATTTGAAGCAGATCTGTGCAAAAGAGGCAATGCAGGTTAGGGTATCACAATTATGGCAGTTTTGTTTTGTTTCTGCATGTAGATTTTGATCCTCAGCATTTAGGGTCTAAAGCTTCAAATGCAGACATTTGAAGCAGATCTCTGCAAAGAGGCAATGCAGGTTAGGGTATCACAATCATGGCAGTTTTGTTTCTGCATGTAGATTTTGATCCAGTCACTGGTTGCTGTGCTTTTCTCTATGTAGGTTAACAAGCTGGTTTTGACAAGCTTCTATCTAGAGAATGCAAGAAGTTAATATAGAGCTGCTCTTGAACTGTGGGCTAGTGTGGTATGCACCCTTGCCTGTTCCAGGTTCTTTGGAGATGTTAACTGTTCTCAAGAAGTGAGTGGTGTCTTTATTAGAATGAGTCTTCCTCTTTTTGAACTCAAGAACCTTGCATTTGTTTTTCAGTATTTGTCCCTCCTCATTCTTTGCAGCTGTGCCTGGAACATTACATTTCTCAGGTTGCATTTCTTCAGGAAGAGCATCTAACCATCCTTGCGGCTTCAACAGTTTCAGCTCTCTGTTGCAGTTTCCTGATGGATTGATTTTGAGAGGAAGCATGGGATGTGATTCTGGAGCTGAGTAGCATAGTTGTACTCTTATTTTTGTCTCTTTCATTTCTTTCTTTTGCTCTTTTTTGCGTTATTCTTTCTTGTTGGTTTCTTTTGTCTTCTCACTCTTGTTTGGGTTTGATTAGCCAGAATCATGGCCATGGTTTCCAGTTACTGCCCATGTTGTGACAGAAACTCAGTATGTTGGTTGGTTACTGTATGACATTGACCTCCACCCACTGCATGGGAGCTGGTGAAGTCAGTTAATACCACACATGTTGCTGTTGAAGTTCTCTATACATACATGTGGCTCTTGCTGTTGTTCAAACTGCTCCTTGACTTTGGTCTTATTTCTGCTTTCCCTGTTCTTTAGGGCTGGGTTTCCTTCTTTTCCTGTTTGCTTATATGTTGTTAGATCTCAATTCTCTTTAACTTTACTATCAGGTCATCTCTCAATCTTTTTCAGGTTGAGTCAAATCGTATAACAATGGAGAAATTCTCAGTACTTATGAAGACCATAGCCTTGCCCAGTGTTGTGGCTGATTTGTCAGAAACTCTTTGCTGCTGTTGATTATATGAGTGCAATGTGGGTGGAGGCTTATGATCTAGTTGGCAAGTCTAGCTGAGTGCTCACGCATGTGGGTGCATACATCGCTGGGCATGCAGGGATCTCAAGAACTTGTTGATGTGAATTCTTACCATGAGTGAGTTATGCTTGGTTATCTAGTTCGTCCAACTGAGCTCTTGCAGGCAGGTGGGAGGTGCATTGCTCTAGGTGAGTGCAATATAGCAGCTACAAAACAACCTCTGTTGCAGGTTTCTAAATGTTAGGCTGAGAGTTTCTTCATCATAGCATGTAATCTCTTTGCTTGTCTGCAGGTGGTGTTTAAAAGTGTCACAGTTGCTTCATAAGTTTTGAGACCAGGTATATCCTGCCAATCATCAAGCAATTTATTTGACAGACTTGGAAGCTGAATTTTAGACATGCTCCCTGGGGCTTGTAACAACTGGTAGTGAGAATGGGTGCTCTGTATGAAGTACAAGCATGGTGGTGCATAAGGAGTACCAGCAATCTGTTGTGCCAAATATTGTAGTAAAAACTGGTGGTTTATGCCCAGTTTATTCCAGGGAGTTAATTGCAAAGATTCCCAATGGTTAGCAAATAAAACATGGCATTTTGTGTACATAACAAGATGTGCAGGATGTTACTGTCAGCAGTGCAGGTTCTGCACATTATGTTGTTGAAGCAGGAATGTCACCACATGCTTATGTTCTTTTCAGACCAGCTTACACTTCTTTCTCCTTGTCTGTAGGTACCATTCCCTTTCTGTCTACTTGCAAAGCTAACTACCTCATGGTTCTTCTCATCACTGCAGCAGTAGACTGTGGAAGGTTGTATATCTATGTTTTCTTACTTTGTTTGCATTGAGTTTGCTTTCTGTTAACTTGACATGGTAATGGATGGCCAAACGTTAGTGCAGATGGAGTTCTCTGCTTTTGGAATGGCATCTGTGGACATTCTGTGGTGTTTTAGTCATGTGGCAGTCATGTCATGATTGGCAAGGAAAAAACCACTCTTGTTGATATGGTGTGCATTATTAATGTCCTGAGATGCCTGTCCCATTCAGTCTGCTGTGTGCATAATAATTGGGAGAAGAAGATACATTTTGCAGTACAATTAGTGTAAATGAGTCAGATGAGGATCACCATGTGATCAGAGAGCTCAGTGTGCTCCAGGATATCACAGGTCCAACCATTGGCTTCCTTTTCAACAGCTTGGGCAGGCTTCTTGGTCTTATCAGGTAAGAGAATGTGGGTGAGGTTGTGATGTCAACAAAGTATGTCCAGCTTGGATGTTTTTGGTCACACTGTAAACAGTTTGTTCATCTTCTGTGCATATATAATGAACAAATGCAGGTTGAGGGCAGAAGTTTCATGGTTGCTATGTTGTAGAAGTCATAGGAGAATTGCACACATCGTGGGAGGTGTTATCTGCACAATGTCTCTTCATCAATCTGTTCAATTCCTGCTATGCTTGTCGCTTACTATACTGAGAGTCTCTATGCCAATGTGCACATGCAGGAATTGTGCGTAGAACTGTGTGGTTTTGCTCATAGTGTATTTTGGGAATTAGGTGAAAGGAGGGCATGGGAGCCATTTCTACACTTTGTCAATCTTGATTCCTAGTTTAGGTGCAGAAAGGAGGAATATAGCTAGTGTGGAGGCTTATATCTCATGTAAATGATCTTGATGAAAACGAGTAAATTTCTGACCCAAATGCCTGTATTTGGGCATTGGTATCTTGATGCATGAGATTCCTTGCAATTCTTATCTGAGATGAAGTGAAAGTCATGTCTGTTGGCCTCTGTTCATCATATGGTGACGATTCTTGCTTGGACTTGGAAACTGTCTTTCACAATCCAGAGTCCTCTGACATGCATGTCACTGGGGACCTACGGATAATTGTCACAGAGGAGTCACAGTATCATATCATGTAAGATGGTTTTTTTCCCTAGTACAAGTATCTTGATACCAAAGGTGCACTCACCAATGTTGTACTAATGGAGAAAACTAGCAAAAATGGTGGCAATGTTCCAAAACCACATTTTTGAGGAATGATTCTGAAACAAAATTTGCACTTTTCTTCACACTTTGAACAAAGCACAAGATTTGAGATAGGAGACAACTAATAAAGAAAGTGTTGCCTTTGAAAGTGGGAAAACAGCCATCAAAAGAAGAAATCATTTGTCAACTACAAACAATTTGAGCACTTTCTGAACATGTCCCTTGAAAGCACATGAAAACACAAGTAAGTTTCTTGCTCTTATTCAAACTAACCTCATCTGCTCCTTCTCAGTTTCTGTAGGAAAGAGAGCATTCTGGTCATCAAGGTTGGACCTTTATTTGTTCAGCTATGTACAGCAGAAATTGTTCTTGAATTGGGTAATAAAAATGGTCGATCATAGTTGCCCGCACTTCTGGACATCTTCCACACTTCAATGTGCACCCATCAGCAGTTCCAAATTGTCTGGATGAAAGCACTCAAGGCCAAAGAATTACATCAACTCCAGAACCAATCAGACCCAATAGCATGGTCGATTGTACCAAGCTCCATGTTGCCAAAATGTGACGGCACCATATTATTGCATGTGCTTTGATGAAGAATCAAGTTGTGAACCCTTCCCTTATCCAAAGGGCTTGCACACAACGCTGACACTTTTGAGCCAGTACTTTCATTGCTTTACGAGCTGCCTACAGACTTCAATACACACAGATGAGTGACACGGGTTTTCAAGCCAGCCTCATAAAAACATCCACTGCTCAAAAAGCTGAAGGGGCTCAATGGGCTGAAGAGAATGCTCTGAAAACAGAAAGCAGGGAAATTGGAAGTAGGATATATCCTTGGAATAGCCAACAGCCTTGCTGGATCATGAGAAATTGTAAAGATTCAGAGAGGAAGTAGAAAAATGAAGGACATGGGAGGGAAGAGAAAAACCAAAGTGTTCTTCCCTGTGGTGCTATGGTAATAGCTCAGGGCTTTGAAGAAATATTCCAGGAAATACGAGGTCCCATGAGAAATATGAGAATACAGAGGAGCATCACAAGCCCAAAAATCCTTTGAGCTGCCCTGTATGCCAGGTTATAGGAGCTCCTCTGAAGAATTTTACATTTCTAGGGATTTACAACACATTTTGATCAGGAAAGCCAATGAGTTGAAAGGGGAAAGAAACAGGATTGAACTAAGAATTAGTTACTGAGCTGCGGGAATCTGGAAAGTGTACAAGAATATCTTGCAAATGAGAGCAAGGAAATTGTGAATTTCCTTATGTTCTCTCCTCAATGTAGGTATGTATGGTCTCACCTCCAGACAGAATCAATCAGGGGATTGCAAGAAGAATAGTCAAGGGAGAGAAAAGTTGAGAGTGAGCCTGTTTTCCAAGCACTGTAGTTGTCACAAAAGGAGGATCCTTGATGTAAATTCTTCCTGTTTGAATCAATGGGTCTTAGAACTTGCTTCCCGCACTGACCTCGTAAACATGAAGTGTACAGCTTGGAGCAATCTTTTCCAGTGCAAGATGAACTGTAGGGGCCTGCTGCACTGCTGCATCCTTAGTTTCCACAAGGATTGCAGTCTCTATCTCATCATAATCCCCTCCCCCATCACACACAAATGCTACAATTGCTGCTTGTAGAGGTGGAAGACCTGGATTATATGCTGCTGATTCCATGTAATAGCCACTGAACGATTCACCTGTCTTTGTGGCTAGTGTGATGCCTGATGGACATCTGCTGTAGGGTGCATATGAATTATTTGCTGCTTCAAGTGCTGATCTTTGAAGCTCAGAAAAGACACTCTTCTCAGGTGTCGCCCACAGGTTGAGGTTCAACTCTTCTGGATTTGGACGACTGGGCGGATGTGAGTTTCTTCTTTGAGACTTGTCTATACACAATGGTGCTGCTGCTGGTGCTTCCACTGGGCCTGTGAATGACAATGTTCTAATCTTCAGTCCTCCAGTATTGAATCTACCTGTAAAATCAAAATGTGAGGTGAAAGCGGTGAAACAAAGGGACAGCAACAACAGAGGAAATTGTGTAAGCTGGACCTGTCTTCAACATGAAATGAAAAAATTCCTGCACCTTCCAACTGTCCTCATTTACTCTGTATCTTGTTGTCAGTGTTTTGGGCTCCATCCCCAAATTCAGAATGGAAGACAATAAACACAGGTGAAGAATCCTCTGTATGTGAGCATGGCATTGACACATTCAGAGGTTACTGAAATGGAACTTTGTGTCATGATAGAAGTATTTGGGGATTGAAATTTGCATGCAAGGTGCATGAATGGAGAACTGAATTTTGTGTACCTGCTGTAGGTGAGTCCCCATTCTGAGCAATCTCACGGTCACATTTGGTGCAAATGCTTCCATTAGGTGCTGCTACTACTGGGGTTGCAGAAGCTGAAGTGAGTGTTGGATGCAGCCCATTTGATCTGGACTCGAGGAGGAGAGGGAAATCTTTGTGCAGAAGATCCTCTGGACCAAATCGATGCGGAAGGAAATATGACAGAGGTTGGGGTTCAGGATCCTTGCCATCCGTAACCAGTATCCGAATGTCACCAGCTGCTCTCAACTCCTGGAGGAATTGTCTGCAATGTCCACATGGTGCAGCAGATACTGCAATGAAAACAAGTTTCTTCTCCCCATTTTGTGCTGCATTTGCTACCAAGAATTGCTCCGCATGCACTGAATGATTCAATGGAAGGCCCTTGAATTCCAGATTGACTCCCCGAAAGATACGCCCACTTGAACCCAATCCCACTGCTCCCACATGGAACTTGGAGATGGGTGCCCTTGCCATGGCTGCTGTAGGCTTCACTAAACTAGCCACAAACTGTTCCATACCCACCCCTGATGCCTGCCGCAATCGCTCCGCCCGCACTGCTTCTATTACAAACTCCTCCATCCCCAGCCAACAACAAATTTTGCCACAAGAACTAGAAACAGAAATTCAAAAGGAACCTACCCACCTGTTTTGTCAATCCTGAAAGCCTTAGCCTCTGGATTCAGGGTTCCTGAAAAAACACTGCAAAATCACAAAACCAACAACCAAACCCTAAGGGGAAAAAAGCTCAAAAACTGCAACTGCAAATGGGTAACCTAATCAACCCACGTTTTGTCTTCTAATTCTGCCTGTGAAAGAGATCAGATGGGTGCTGAAAAACAGATAGATACTGGAGAAGAGGACTACTCCATCTTGAATTTCTCGCCTCAAACACAACATCAAAGATTTCTACTCTACTGGATCCGCAAAACCTAACAAACAAAAAGTATGGGTATCTTAACCCAAAGTGTGAGCAAATTCAGATCAAACGCAAGAGACCCGATCTGGGACATAGAAAAACAGAAAAATCTCAATGAAAAATCACCGCCCACAACCTTACAACCATCTGTCACTCACTGATTCTTCATGTCACCAAACCATCACAAGAAGAAGAAGAAGAAGGGGGGCACTAGACTAAAATGCAAAACTCCATCAATCAAACAACTAGTACAAAATCCAAAAAGCAAGCAAAATTCCCCCTTTCTTCAGATCTTGTTTCTTAAGATCTTGTGAAGAAAAAAGAGAGCAGAACCAAAGGATGGATTGTGTTTAATCCGATCCTTTGCTTGATTTTCTTTTTATTAAAAAATTTCTAAACATGAAAAAATCATTCAGGATCAAATGCTGCTGGTTTCTGGAAAACTGGATCTGGAGATATGTATAGATCAATTTACATCCGGGCAATCTTTTTTGCTTTCTGTGGAGAGACTGGGGAGTTGAATTATTGATAAGGGTGGAGAAAAACAACCAAAATTCTTGTGCAAAAACAGAAGAAGGACCTCTCTCTCTCTCTCTTCAAATACAAAAATCTCAGTCAAACACAACACCCACTCACTCAATCTACAAAAGATTTGGTTGGTACTTGCAGAAAGGAACATTTACCAAACACACTCAAACATCACTAATTGGTAACCACCAAGTGTTTTGGGGGGGGGGGGGGGGGGGGGTTTTAATTTCCCACTTAAACCCCCGGGGGGGCTGCGGGGGAAAAAAAGTTTGGAAAGAGGGGAGTTTTTTTATAAAATTTTAAAATAAGGGGGGGTGGGGGGGTTTTT
>Ga0116227_10003434_pt1 | contig 35187 bp, 24 predicted proteins | sample S1TSphgellanicum_FD_89693 | JGI IMG/M metagenome (GOLD analysis project Ga0116227, IMG submission 89693) | Host-associated microbial communities from peat moss isolated from Minnesota, USA - S1T2_Fb - Sphagnum magellanicum MG | ecosystem: Host-associated > Plants > Peat moss > Unclassified...
AAAAAAAAAAAAAAAAACCCCCCCCCCCCCCCCCCCCCCCCCCCCCCCAAGTAAAAAAAGAAAACACAAACAAACAAAACCAAACCAACAAAACACACACAACCAAAAGCTACAATAATAACAACACAAGCTACCTAATAAGATCCAACTCCACAAATGAAACCACAACCCCGCACTCGAGAACAACAGAAAAATAATTCTCCCAATCCCGACTTCAAATCCGCCGCAAACGCACCGAAAATTCCCCCAAAGAAAAATCGAAAACCGAACAATAAAAACTACGCCGCTAATGACACACTTAGGACTGCTTGTAAGCAAGTTATCAACGAATTAAGAGTCAAAACAAAAAAGGGAGGGGCGGGTTTTTTCTTTTCTTCGCCTTGTTCTTGGCTTGCGCAAAGCGGTCTCTTTGGAAAACTTCGTTTTTAAAAATTGTGGGTGCAATATCTGATCTGAACGGGCGCAGAATCCGCTCACGAATTACTTCAAATCCGCTTTCCCAAACGCTCCGAATTCGTTTGCGAATTCTTCGAATCCGCGTCCGAATGGTTCGAAATTTGGTGGTGGCGTGGGGATGAAGACGGTGGTGCTTTCGCTTTGGGTACTGTTTTTTTTGTTTTTTTGTTTTTTGGGCTTTAATTGCGGACTTTGGTGTTTTTTTGTTTTTGTAGTAAGTAGAGTCTGTCACTGTGTGTGGTGGGTCATGCACGTCTTTATGAGCCCCGGACCCTACGCCCGCCTTGCCTTAAAAGCAGGGGAGTTTATCGAACACTGCGGAGGTACTTATCATACATAACACGGTTTTGGCTTTTTTCATAAAAGCAAAGGGATTTTTAACTTTCTCATTCATTTTCTTAAGCTTTTATGGATGAAATCTTGGATGGACAAATGGATGAATGGATGGATGTGAAGGGTAACTACTGGGGAGGAGGTACTTATCATAACACGGTTTTGGTTTATTTAAGAAAGCAAGGGATTTTTGACTTTCTCATTCATCTTAATAAACTTTTATGGATGAAAGCTTGGATGGAAAAATGGATTAATGGATGGATGTGAAGGGTAACTCCTGGGGAGGTACTCATCATAACACAGTTTTGGCTTATTTGATAAAAGGAAGGGATTTCAACTTTCTCATTCATTTTAATGGATGAAAGCTTGGATGGCCAAATGGATGGATGGATGGATGTGAAGGGTAACTACTGGGGAGGTATTTAATCATATCACGGTTTCAGTTTTATTTAAATAAAAGGAAGGGATTTTAGCTTTCTCATTCATTTTAATGGATGAAAGCTCGGATGGGCAAATGGATGGATGGATGGATGTGAAGGGTAACTACTGGGGAGGTATTTATCATAACATGGTTATGGTTTTATTTAAATAAGGAAGGGATTTTAACTTTCTCATTCATTTAATAAGCTTCTTATGGATGAAGCTTGTATGGATAAATGGATGAATGGATGGATGGATGTGAAGGGTCAATACTGGGGAGGTATCATAACATGGTTTTGGGTTTATTTAATATAAGAGGAAGAGATTTTAATTTTCCCATCCATTTTATGGTTGAAATGTGGATGGATGGATGTGAAAGGGTACAACATGGGGGAGTTCATCAAATACAGGGGAGGTATCATACTAACATGGTTTTTGGTTTATTTAATAAAAGCAAGGGATTTTAACTTTCTCTTCCAATTCAATAAGGTTCTAGTTGAAAGCATGGATGGAAAAATGCATGGATGGATGCATGGATGTAGATCTCTATAGCAGGTTTCCCAAATGTAGAAGGAGCTTAATTTTGATTTTATTTCTCACTTATAGCCAAATTTGGCCAAATCTTATTGTCAATGATGGTCACATTGGCTATATCACAAAATTGAAAAAAAAGAAAAGAAAAACATATACCCTCACATCAGAAGTTACCTTGTGATTTTTCTTATTCATTTTTCTATTATTGTAGTAACTTAGGTTCAGTAGAAATATGTTTTAAATGTTCAATTTTGTTTAAAATTTTACCTACCCAAAATTAAGCAAATTACTTGCCTGGCAATACCATAATTTTGGAAACTTTGTGGATTGTATTTAAGGTCTATTTTTCATTTTTGTTTTCATTACTCAATATCGAATAGGTAGGTGATTTACCTATCATTTCCTTATTATTTAATAAGGACTCCATTGTCTATTACAACTCACTTAAGTAGGTGGATTAAGGGAAGTCCCTAATGCTCGTAATCAAGAATTAGTATTAGGAAAGGATATCATGCAATTATTTTTTTTAATTAAGATATTTTCATAGACATTAAGTGCAATGTTTAGTCAACATTAAGAAATATTTTTTTATTCAGCTTAATATTAGGCCAAAACTTTCATAAATTACCAAATTTACTATCAAATTTGATTATTTTTAAAAAAAAACTATTATTAACACCTATGGGCCAAACTAGATAAGATATTTAAAGTACTCATCCTGCACTTAGGGATTACTCCCAAAACCTTTGTCCATTCCTTCTCTTTTGTTATGATTTCTTTAGGTTTATTGTAGTGATTTCTTGAAAATAAAGTTTGGCAGATTTTAACATCATTTCAATGGCAAAACACTTATGTGTTTACCTATGTGCATAAATAGAAAGCTTTATAGAAGTTATAGAACACCATAAAGGAAAAATAATGAAGAATCAATCAACAATGAGCAATGGAGTAGTAGTGTGAAGAATGTTCAAAAAAAGAAGAAGAGGAAAACCCGGACACATGTATCCAAAAAGTCATAACAAAGCCAACTAAGAACATGAAACAAAGGAGCCCAAAACCATTTTAAAACGTGGAAGAAAAAGCTACACCGATCCAAATGCCATTAGAAACCGGGTAGAACGGGTGCCTCAAAGTCGGCCACCTTGAGGCTTGGACTAAGTAAAAATAGGAATCAAATCCTTGCCACTACTTGGTAAAGCTTTTGAGCCTTTTTAGTCATTTATTTTGCTTTGTTGGCCTTATTGGCCTACTACCCAGGCAAGGATATTGTGTTTATATTCATTATAGAGTATATAGTAGCTTAAGGGATTTTGGCCCCTAGGTACTAGGTAAAATAAATATTTGAGTTTCCATAATTCTTCTTTTGCCTTAAGAGATACTTTTTTAATGCAAATGGCAAGGCCACAGTGTGACACACCCCTTGTTACCCCGGTGAAGGTGATGATCTTGTCACCACTATTTTTGTTTGCAAAATACCAAGGGATAAAAGGGCTATGATGGGGGTGCCTTGATTATTATGTTGGTATTTTTTTAAGTAAGAGTAATACCCAATTAAGAACTTGTTTGTTGTTGAGTTTAACAATATTCAATATACAATAATATATTATGGCCCTTGTGGGGTGTTTGATATTAGAAAATAAGTGGGAATGGGCCACAATGAACCAGCACCCACCAGTGCAACATCCACTGGATGCTCGCTATTACTCAGTTGTGGATGAATGAATCTCAACCGAGATAATATTTGGTTTCACCTTGCTTACCAAATCTGTAGGAAATAGGTCTCAACTATGGGTCGATAGGTAGGAAAATAGGTAATTACTAGGTAAGGACTGTGTTTTACTACCCACCTGTTGTGGGTTGTTAGTAGGTAGGTAGAAAAAAGGGGCAACTGAGCTAACCACCATGGTTAGCTAGCAAGGGAATTGGAACCCAACAGAAAACTGTTTCCTGACCACTTACCATTCATCCTTCATGGTGCACTGGTGGGTGCTGGTTCACTATGGCCGAGTGGGGGTTAGTATTGGACTTGATTTTGTTCGTTATTGTTGAATGGGGAATGGTGGCCCTGATGAGCTCAATCTGTATCTATGGGAAAGAAGAAACTCACAAGGTTCATGTGTTGACTATTGAAATGTTGCAATTTTGACGGGTGGAAGGAAGCTTGTATCTTTATTGGAAAAAAAGAGAGTTGATGTGATTGCATGTCAGCCCTTCTTTGATTTCTTCATTTTAGCAAAATAGTGAGCAGAACACCAGCTTTCAAGGTGGAATGGTTGGTTTTTGAGTGAATTTTTTGGGCTTTAGAAAAAAAGAAATAAGAAAACCACCTTTTATTACATTTGTTGGCACGTTTGTAGGTGCTGAACGAATGAAGGGCATATTGGATCAAAATTGAAAAAAACGGTAAAAAGGAAAAAAATAGAATTCAAAAGGGAAGTTCCCCAAATTCCAAGGCGAATATTTTAGTCATTGAAGACCATTTCTTCATGTTCTTCTGGTGCAAAATGTGTGCACTAGGTATGAAGAAGAAGATGTATCCATCTCTTGGTCAAGCAAGATGCACCAAAACAAAGAGTGATGCGTGATTGCGTGAGTCGAGGACTCTCTCTCTCAAAACTAGGTCAGCAAATAACAAAAAAGCATCAATAAGCAATAAACCTAGATAATGTTAACCAATGAATTAGTCCATCATTACAATGAAATCTGGAGAACTTGAGAAGTTGAGAATGTGCTCCACTAATTTAAGTTTCAGAAGATTTAGTAGGACAAGCCACCCACACGAGTCCTTTACTGACATTATGCTTCTAAATCACACTTCGCTGCACACTCATTTGATCACACTCATTTGATTTGAAGTGAATGTTCTTCTGGTGTTTTCTTTATTTGAAAACATGGGTTTGGATTGTCAGGTTTTGGATTGCATTTGGGAGCTGTTTTGGTCAATCTTTCATGTGAAAATAATCATTTAACTATATAATGTTTGCACTCACTGTTCACAATACTTGTACAGTGCAATTTTGAAGTACACATTACTTAGAGGTTGTGTTGATTCCTTGTGTCTGATGTGCAAGTTTTGCACAACATATAACAACCCCAACTAACATCGGCATAACACAAAGTCAATGAACTGATGATGGATTGTCTCCTTCCCCTAGTGGAAAGAAGTAGGATTGAGAGATCAAGTGACTTTCTAATTGAGCTCTCTAATGCAGTTTTGTGTCAGTTGCTCAAGAGGTTTTTAGCATGATTAAGCCCAAATGCCAATGAGGTTGGCCAGGTTGAGTCTGCCTGGCACAAAATACATCTGCAGCTTTTGTTGCGGGCGGTTAAATAGACAACACCCACTAAGAAAGAAGGCAAAACACATACAATGATACTATATACTATAACACTTAACCTCATTACTGAATGAGCTTTTTGCACCTATATAGCTGACAATTAGGATGGTTTTTCCAGGCTCATCACATAACCGGGGCTAAAAATTTGAAGCCTTAACGTCCTTCAAAGGGGATCCAATCTTTCTAATTCATGGCAAAAATCTAATAGTCCTTCAAAACCCAACTGGTTATTACCCAACAAATCCTTCAATAGGAAGGAAACTTAAGAAAAGGTTCCAACATTGCTAAACATTTGGAAAAATTCACCAAGTTTTGAAACCTCAAAACTGATGCATAAAATTAAAATTAAAAAATCCCCCTGGTCACCATATCTCCCTCTAACTGACAAATTTTCTTTTGAAGGGCAAGTCCGGTTCAAATCTTTCAATATGGAGGGCAAGATTGATAATAGCCCTTCATGGTAGTAGCCCTTCATGTTGAAGGGCATGGCAACCGTGCCCTTCACCATTTAAGCATTTGTGAGGCGTTGGCCTCCAAACCAAGAAAGGGATGTATTTCATCATCCTTTTGGTTTCTCACAAATGTTTCAAATATTACAATTGCAAACATTTTTAGCAAATGTTTAGGAGGGTAAATGGTCATCCATGCTTATGCATCCACATTAAGGTGTGGAGTTTGGAGCCCTGCAAGGCACTTGGAAAGTAAGTATTCTTTTATGGTGTAGATGACCTCACACTGAAATTTAGGTGCAACTCCTTAGTGTGATAGTAGATCTCAACAAACTAACTAGGCCTGTGCTTTTATCATCAACTCCTTATCTCTTTGGTAGGCGTGCAGCTCCAGATTTTGTGAGCCAGGAACAAGATCTTTCTAAATTGCCTTTTCTAGACCTTCAAAGCATTAAAGCCTCCCCTAAATTCCTACTGTTGGACTGATATCAGCAATGGTATGTGCAAAGGGTATTGAAAACCCATAGGTACCAGACTTATCTTGATACCCTGAGAACAATTCTGTTGGCCCTGGCACAACTTTTTTTTTTCCTCATTTTGGTGATGGAGCACTAGCCTAATGGCTATCATCCCAAACAGTACTTAGCACTGATGGCAATAAGTTATTGTAAAATCTGGCAAAAAGAACCTGGCTTGAATCCAGGAACCTGTCTAAATTTGGTGAACTCTTCTATGGGGTGTGAACAAATTTGGCTAAATTTTTTAGAATCTGTGAAAGAGTAAATTTATAATAAAAAAATTGGGTGTCATTTTGCACCAGTTCGCCAGGAAAAAAAAAAAAGCTGAGCATGGCATGTGTTCTCTTCTCTGCCTTGTTCATTACCATACCCTCCTGGTATGAGTTGCAAAACCCTAATATTGATATTAATCTAAACCCTAAAATAATTCATTTTTCTTGGCATGGTATGAGCTTGCAACAACAAAAAAAATTTGTGAGATGCAAAGATTTGGAGTTATTGTCATTGCAAAGAGATTGTCATTGTCATTGAATCCCAACATTCATGTGCAAAAGGGCAAAGATTTCTTGCTTCAAAATTAAGGTTCATTGTAATGTTTATGGAAACACCTGAAAAAAGTAGGTGCTTTGTGCTTTTTTGCAATAAGCAATCTTCCTCCATGTCATTTTGTTGTCCATTTCAACAATGACAATTATTTGTGTGCAAGTTCTCCTAATTTTGTGGTGACTCAAGTGTCACTTTTGTTGGTTTTTTTCATTGGGTTAGTGGTTGTGGTGATGTTAGCCCTTGGTTGAGGTCTCATTTTGTGTTAGGTGATTGATAAGTTTTAGCATTTAGGGTTATTGTTTGTTTGTTTGTTTTAGTTGTTCTTGTCATGGTTCTCGCAACAAGCTTTGTGAATGTTGTCACCATCATTGATTTTGTTGCAATAAACTTTTGATTTTGATGGGAATGCTCTAATCTTTTTTTTTTCCCATTCAACCTTTGTTTTTCTTTTTTTGTGTAAGGTTTCATTTAATTGTGTTCCATTCAACATGATGAACTTTCATTCTTAGTGTAAAGACTTGGGAAATTTCAAGCTTTGCAAAAAAAAATTTGTTTTTTTTTGTTTTGCACTTTGCACATTATGTTTTGGTTGTGTGTGAGGCATTGATTTTGCAATCCTAGCATGCAAATGCCTTATTTTCAAAAAGATTTTTTTCTTTTTTTCCACTTGCATTGCATTTCCAATTTTTATTTATTTTATTTTATTCCATTTTTGAATTCAAACTCAATCAAAGATAACAACATTTCTATCAATTTGTTTGATTCTAGGGAAATTATGCAAATGAAGATGGGGAAATATGTTGATTATAAGCAAATTTGTGTTGTAGAGATCATCAAATGTGGTCTTATTTGTAACAAAAGGAATGAAACTTTGTTTATTGCAAAAAATCCATTTCTTTGTTGTTGTGTGCTACCACATTGACACCTATAATTATTGCTATCTTCACACATACAACACATAACAAATAAATTTTTTAATGATACACCATATCTAAACCAAAATGAACTCACTTTTAACACATAAAAATTCGAGCCCAAAAGCATAAAAAATGAATGTAAGCATAAACACCATGTGAAAATGAAAACTTGCACAAACACATGAAAAACTTGCAAAACATAACACATTATATTATAAAATATTAAATCATCAAAGAAGGATTTGGGATCACAAAATTTGAGTTTTATACCCAATACACAAATTAACTTGAACTTGTTCACATTAAAATTGGTTCATAGTTAAATTACACAAAAAATTAGATTAGCCTAACTAAGCTATATTAAGCATAAATAATTTAGACATAATTATATAGCTAATCATAGCCACTTGACATTGTCAACTAACCATGTTGTAAAATGGGAAGGTGTAATTTCTTTCTTGCAAAACTTTTGTGTAAGAACATATATTTGCAATGTTAATCCAAAAAAAGAAAGGTATGTGGTCCTTACCCTCAAATTGTGTAAATGTTACAATTATGTTTGGTTTGTGAACGTTTAGGATAAGGTTTGATATTTTTGTATTATTTGTGAACTTTATTAACAAGGTGCATGAAAACTCCACAATGTTATTTTCAAGTTATTTTTAACCCTAGACATTTTAAGAACTCAACTTTGGTTGAACAAATGAAACCATTTCTAGCATAATTTATGTTTATTAATAAAATCCTAACTTATGTGAAAGGAAAAATCTACACACATGTGCCGTGATCTTGTTTAATGTTGTTTTATGTGCATCATTTGAATTTTAGAAACCTTATGTAGGAGCTTGCTTTAAGCATGTAATATCAAATGCTTGTTAGAATGTTAGAATAGATGACAAGGAACTTGTTTTGGCATGAAGGAAGCATGTCCTTGAAAAAGGCATAATCATCATTGCAAAAAATTATCATTTGGATACAAAATTTAAGAAATTTAAGCAAGAATGGAATCTTGCATGTGTTGAAAGTGATTTGTAGAAACTAAAATTGAAATCCCTTGTTGAGGCTTGTTTCACTTCAAAATTGACCTTGTTGTAAGAGATTATGAAATATGTTGTAAACATCAACATGTGTTATGGTCAATAATCAATTCATTTGCAAACCATGGTTTGTAATGAACCTACATGAGCCAAAGCTCAAGTGATCATTGAAATTTTGATCTCCATAACTTGGGGTTCATTAATGCATTTTGAATCAATGGAGAGGTTACATGTACATTCACAAATTAAAGAGTCACACAAAATGTAATAAATGTTTTGTTTACGTGATGAAAATCATTTTTAATTCCAAAGTTTCATGAATGTTTAATACATTAATATCACGATGTTTCTACTATATTATTTTATCATGTGAATAAATTTGAAATTAATCTAATAAATATAACATACCAAAAATCACTTTAAAAAGTTATAATTAATGTTTAATTTATCATTTCAACATTGTTCTAAAATTATTTAAGCATTATTCAAACAACCTTTGGCCAATCTTGCATTATCACAATAGCTTATTAATATGAACTCAAAACTCTTTGTCAAGATTCTCAAGGTGCAACTTTGGTTCATTAATTTGTGAATGTTTTCTTACATGTGCTTTTGTTGATGCTTTGCATGTTGTCATAATCATCTCTTTAAAGCTTAGGGGAAGTATAAGTCAACAATAGTTCCCTACTTGCAATGTGGAAATTTTGATTCAAAACTTTAATCCCTTTATGTGAGGATGGTAGGTGAGATAGTAATCATCTTACAATCTTTTTTTGTCTTTCTGGGTAGCCCTTGATGAAGACATGGCTCACAATATTTTTGCATTGATGTTGGACCTTAGGTACAAGGGCAACAAATAGTACATTAAGTTTGAAAGAAGCCAAAGTTGTGATGAAGGACTATGATAAGAAGTTTCTCTCATGTGTTGAGTATTTTGACTTGCTAGTGTTGTAATAATTGAATATTGTGTGTTTTTGCTAGATGAGTTTGACAAGATCTTTGGCAAGTAAAAATTAATTGGTTGATGTTGAAAAGGTGTTCATGACATAAGATATGCATGTGCAAAGGAAAGCTTCATCGTTGGTTGTATTAGCAAGTCAAGCTTGAATCTTCGCCAATTTGAATGCTTGGAGATAGTAGCTAATTGTGCTCTTCTAGCACCCCACAATACTAGAAAACTAAAATTGTTCTTGAAAATCTCATCAATAATGTAAATGTCAAGTAAATACCCCAACAAGAGTGTTTCCAAATAAGAACAATGTCCTTCTCCTCATCTCCTCCTCTACATTTCAATAGTATTTTCTTTCTCTTCTCTAACTAAAAAGGAACTTTAGCTTGACATATCAAAGAAAGGAACTTCAGGCTGAATGAGAATATCAAGGCACTTACCATCTACTTAAGACACATCAAGTATCCAAAGAGAATTGTTACACTTGGATATATTCGTGTGAAAATCAGGCTATAAGCAATAGGTTACAATCAATCTGATATACATCTTCAGGCCTGAAGATAAATAGAATTCCTCACAAATGGTTGGGTATAACAAAGACAATTACAAAAGATGAACACATTTGCAACCTAGATTTATGTGTAACCCTAAGAATTCCGAAGTACCATCAACAAATCATTTCCATGGAAATCCATATACCCACATGATTTTGCAATAATCCTCATAACCCAGGCCCTCCCCCGCCTCCCACACCTTTTTTTCCTTAACATGATGGACAATGGCCCAAAGACTGGTTTGCACTCATTTGTAAGTTTTAAGTGGCCATCTAACAATGAGTTGATATGCCTTCTATGCAAGGGAAGTGATGGTGCACTTGATTTCTACCCACATTAGCATTGTTTTCATATGGCCATGCCACCACATTGAACTTTCAATGCACATCCACTGTTGTGCATGATCTCCACCTGCATCAATGTTCTACAATGCAAGATTTTATTGTTCATGTTGCAGAGCTATTTCAAGAACCCCTCAGAATTCACCCCTGAACTTAACCACTTGAATGCATCATCAAAGAGCTGTGAAGGTCACCATCAATTGGCACAGCATTTTGCTTGCCAAGCATCCACCTCAAGCACACCTCAATAGAAGAGCAATGAACAGAGAACGACAGCCAGAGCTGTCCCCTCCTTGGTGCCCTCATCCAAAAGAGTGGCTTCTAAATCAATAACCTTTACCTTACAGTCATTCAAGGATGTTCATGGTCATCTGCAACAAATGTGTGCACTTCATTGTTCACCTCAATCCACGTGAGCCCTGTTTGTTTCTTCACTCACCTTGCCAGTCTCTGAAGTTGAATATTTTAATGAAGATCCTGCTGCCACCAGAAGCTTAGATGTTGGATAGCAGCACATGGCCTGCAGCATTTGAGGGCTCCCTTTGCCACATTTCACATGTGCCAAGGTTGTGGCACTCCATGCAACCATATCCTTCATTGGAATCATGTTGAACCAGTTCAAAACATCCATGTCAACAAGGCTATTTCCCACATACACAACTGCTTTGGTTGATCTTTTCATCAACATGCTTGCTCTCTTCTAGTGCACCTACAGTGGCAAATGCATTCAGAACACCCACAAAAGTAACAGAGTTCTGCTCAACCCCCTCATGTTGCACTTGTTGAAACAATTTTCACGCCTTCTGCCCTTGACTAAATCTCACATATCCTGCACAATAATGTCATTCCATGTAGACACATTGCATGTGGGGATCCTGTTGATGACATTCCAAGCATTCTTTATGCTCCACCGACATGTGGCATACCTCTCAGCAAGGCAGAGGGTGTACAGCTCTCAATCCAGTGAGGTGTGGGAAGATCTGCAGGCTAAGCAGCAGATCACAGGAGCTGGGGGCACACACTGCGCCCGGGCAAATCACAGAAATCTTGCCACGCCAAATTTTCAAGGGTGCTTCTACATAATTTTACAGTTTCACCAGCAATGACAGTTCTGCAATGTTTTTATTGCATATTGCAACCTCCATTGTGAAGGTATTGCTACATAATGTTTGAGTTGCATTTGCAGATGCTCACTAAGCAGATCTTCAGACTAGTTGTACTTCATGATACAACAAATTTATCTGTCCCAATGCATCTAGTACATGCACATTTCACTCGGTTGATTACGAATCAGAGTTGTGTTTCCATAGACAGGAAGCCATGCAGATAGCCATGTGCTTGGAATGCAGATGTGTCCCCTTTGCTGGAAATGATATCATACATGTTTACTATGCACTTCCTTGGATTGATCTGAGGTACATTTTGCTATCAAATCACACAAGATGGCAGAAGCATCATTTGTGACTGTTGTCATTACCCTCCACTAACAACTTGAAACCCCATTAGCATATGTAATCCAGAAACAAACCTCAGAGGAGATGTGATTGTCAGAAATCAAACTGACTTATTTCTGGTGTGCAAGCCAAGCCCACTCCTTCATTGCAGCAGAGGAAAGAGAATAGACAAAATAGGAGTTCTTGACAGAAATTAAGCCTGTTCTGGTTTACAAGCTGAGAGCATGATAAAGTTTCTGTGCCGGATCGATTTAATGTCTACAAGTCCACATATTTGGAACAGCTCCTCCAGCTCTGCGTCATTCCAATATCCTGGTCCTAGTGTGGAGATTGCTGCTTGCTTCAATATCTGGACATTTGAAAATGAGAGGCAAATGTCAAGCTAACTGTGCAAGGTGAGTGAAGAAATGAAAGGCAGATCATGAACTTCTACTGGCATAAACTTCACCTCATAACAGCTTCCTGAATGTGGAGATGCATAAGAAAACACAACAAATATGAGTTTTCCAGTCAAGATATCTAGTTGATTACGCAAACAGTTTTGAAATTCTCCAGCGACATCTAGTGTGCTAAGAACCATTTGTCAAACACAACACCTTGAAGCAAGAGAGAGAAATCATCCACTCTTGAGATGGAGACTTATGCAACACACCTTATGGAGTTCTTTATTACCAAAGTCCAGGAGTGGGCTGAGGACATAGGTAGTAGCCACAAAAACACCACCAGGTTTCAAAATGCGGCTAATCTCTGAGACCTGTAAACAAGAGCTTCATTGGATGTCAACTGGAATAGACAAGATAGTGACTCCCCCTGAAAGCTCTGTAATTTGGGGAAGACCAATATGAGCATACGTGAAATTCTGACATTGGAAATAATTCTCATAAGAAGAGGGAATGAAGTTTGTGAATTGGTTCTCACCCCAGCAGCAGGTGAGGTCCAGCAATGTAAGGCTGCTCCAGCATGCACTGCATCAATTGAACCTGTTGCAAAAGGCAGCCTCCCAACATCTGCCCTGACCAGTGCTATGTCCCTGAGCATTCAATACAACCTCATAACCATCACCAGTGATCCTACTTGCATAATTGTGTGTGATCACAGTGCATATAGGATCTCTTGTTTCAGTTTTTTGTCAGCAAAAAAGAGGTGAGAAACAGTTAGGTGAATACACAGCAGTCAGCAATCTGTCTTGCTTAATGAACTCATAAGTCTGCCGAAGCATGTTCTCTGAGAAATCAAGTGCAATTACTGCTTTGAAGTCTCCACTTTGAGCAAATCGTCGAGTGAATAAGCCACTGCCACAGCTGACATCCAGTAGAACCCCTCCTACAGTTGGTTTCAAGAAATCTTGGGCCATCTTCACCTACCCACATCAGCAATGCAAGGATGTTAAACAGAAATTTGAAGCACTAGAAGAGACAATTCAACTAGGAGCATTGAAGCAAGCAGAAGAAGAGCAATGTGGTAAAGAAGAACACCTCTTCATCAGGACCTGGAAATCCATATATGTTGAAGTTCTGACGCCATCCTCGCTCATACACAAATGCAACCAATGGACTCCTGCATCAATTAATGTTTAAAATTTGGTTTCTTCACTTGCATGCATACAATACAATCTGCCTCCCTCCAGAAATGTAAACACTGAAGATAAGATAAAACCTGCTTTCCAGGCTATGTGTACTGGTCAGTGACTTCTATTGCAGCATTATGGCATATCAGAAGCTGATTCTGTGTGCTTATATTTTTTCGTAATAGACAGATACTCTACAAGTCTAAAATCTGTGTCATTCCATTACCAGGGGCCATCAAGGCAGGCAAACACCTCTACAACTTCAACAATCTCACAAATGAGAGAGAACATCCATCACAAATTCTCTTAAGGAAGCAAACCATATCATGGCATACGTTATTTCTTGCTGGAATCAACTAGGAAAAGATAGTTGCAGGCAAGGTAACAACTGTACCTGAAAAGCTCTGTTCTAGGTCTTTGAATTTCCTGATACTCCTTGGCTGTTGCCAACAGAGTAAGGTCCAAATACACATCTCTTGTAGAATAACCTTTTCTGCACCTTGCACAAAAGAAAGCTGACCTCGCTACTGCTGCCCTGCAAGCAAGTATACTCTCCATTACTGCATACTTGTCACTTGTTACACTTGTTTCTTTGAGACAATACTGGGGCAATCAATCAATGAGGATTTGGTTGCAATATTCCAAAGCTGATTGATTGCCAAATTCTACACTACTAGCAAGCTTAGGAACAGTTAATTCCAACCTCTTTTGTGATCCTCGAGTACTGCTGGACCAGACACTGTAGTCTACAATTCATGAGTAAAAAATAAGCCACTACAACCCAGCCTTAAACCAAGCAAGAATACTCCTGGACCTAAATTTCCAGACAAAATTCTGACCACGCTTGAACTTCCAAACATGATACAGCCTTCAGACAGAAGTATAACTGAGACAACTAAAACAAAGATTGAAGAAAGTGCAACCCTAGTCACTTACTGGTTCAAGCCTGCAGGACCTTTTCTTATGAGAGGCTCAAAGCATATAGGGCAACATAGTAGCTCTGTATCTGATGTAGATACCTCTGTGTCCTTGTTCACTGTGCTTGCAGGCTCCTGACATTAAAGAATTTGTGAAATAGCAATTGAGTAAGCCACTTACTTGAAAGAACAAGCGGATCATTGCATAATGGTTCTGCCCTTTAAATCATATCCATAAGGGTGACAAATATTCAACATACTAAATTGGAAACACATGGTGGTTAGCATGGTAAAGCCCAAGTGGATCCTTCAATTATGCTGGAAATGTTTTCTATAGTGGACTCCGCATGATCCTAGAATGTGGGGATACCAAACTTTGCCCCGTTTTTTGCGCGCATAATGTCGCTACTCTCCACCCTGTAGGGAAGAGCCAGTAAAAGAAAAGTCCATGATAAAGGAGCGATCAAGATGGCAATTCGCAGTGCAACGCCACCACCACAACACTTGCAAAGAATCCGACAGATTGCACAGAGATGAAAGTATCGTGCATACCGAATCGACGACAGCCGGAGTAGACATGGCCCTTGCAACTGTTCTTCGTGAACTGAACCGCATCATGTGCTCTGATTTTGTGTACATAAGATGATGCTTTGTGACTCCATAGCTGATCACAAAACGCAAATTCCGTCCTTGTATCGGCAAGGTGTCAATATTCCGGGACAGGAAATTCCGTGAGGAAATTAGGAGATTAAAACGCCGTTGCACAGCTACATGAGACGACATCACCCTCATCGTCGTTGCCATCTCCACAACCATGGTAGTTGCCCTCAAAATCCTCCACTATAGGTACACATCAAATCGATAGCAGATTCTCGACCTGAAGTTGTTGCAACTTCAAACCAGCTAGCTTCTCCGGTACTTCAGAAAAATATACAAAGAGTGACCTCCCCGAGGCGAGCAGAATCGTCTGATCTTAGTACCTCGACTACGAGTCTTCCAGCAACTGGCGTTCAAATGCCGCACAAATTTCAACAGAAAGCTCTCTCCCTCACGTCAGGAATCGCAACCTGACCAGTGTTGGGCGGTTATATCCCATATACTGGTAACCTCCGGTTGTTCTGGTTTCGAAAAAAACTTGGACCTTCCTTGGCTCTGTTTTTTTATTTTAAATTATTTAAATTTTTAATTTTTAAAAAATCAAATAACCTGTGGCTCCAGTAATTTAAAAACTTTCAGGATCAAAAGAGCATCCAATTCCGGTTCTTTTCCACAAAGCTTCAAAGAACCTGTGGTTCTCAAAACAATAACCGGAAGTTCTCATGAAAGGTTACTACTGGCCGCTGTTGGGCGGTTATCTGATTTTTGTAACCTCTGGTTCTGGTTTCTAAGAAAAGTTCTAAATCAAAGGACATGTGGTTCTGGTTTTTCTTTGAAAAATCTCAAAATTAGAGAACCGAAGGTTTTTTTTTTGAATATTTTCAAAATCAAAGGACCTGCTATTCCGTTTATTTGCAGACTTCCGGAATTTTCAAAAAAACAAAGCCTCCAGAGATGGTGTCTCTTAAAAGCCTCAAAGAACCGGAGGTTCTTGAAAAACCAACTGGCAGTTGTATGAATGGTTACTGTCCAGTGTTGGACAGTTATCTGAATTTTTTTAAACCTCTGGTTCTGGTTTCTTGGGAAAATGGAAATCAAATAACCTTTGGTTCTGGATTTTATTTTTTTTTCAAAATTCAAAGAAAACCTGCACTGGTTTTTTTTTAGTGTACATGGAAAGTGCTTTTTAATTTTTTTTATTAATTAAAAAAAATTACCTAGCTCAAAGAGCTTTTGACCTGGATCTGTTTTAGCAAAAAAAATTGATGACTAAGCCCTAACCAGAGGAAGTGATGAGATAGCCCTAACGAATGAAGTACTAGGTTGATGGATGTATTGGTAGAAAATGCCAAGAGAGAGGACGATTGGCTATTAGTCACTTTAGAGGAGCTGCATTTTGCTTCTTGATGTTTTTGCTATTTTTTGTGTGTTTGTTGTTTGTAGGTTATGGAATTCGGGGTGTTGTTTTTCATGGGATGCTAGGGCCCAAATTAGATGTCGGTGGTGGACCGTTTCTTCCCGGATTTCTTTTGTTTGGTGATGCATGATTTGCTAAGGGGAGAGAAGAAGGCGCTTGGTAAGGGGAGGAGATAAATACCTAACAAGGAGGAAAGCTAAGCACCTTGGTTTTCTCCTTGAATTTGGTTTTCAATTAGGGAGGTTTGTGTTAGAAGCTTTCAAGAAAAATGCTTGAAACTTGGATTTTGAATAGGTTGTTCATTTTTGTTTCATTGTTTTCCTCTACATTGAAGTTAGTGGGCAAAGTGTTAGGAGTCGATGTGTTAATAGAGTTTTAAGGTGGAAGTGATAAGAGGTTCAAGGGGGTTGTTTGGACTGGCCTTAATGGGATTCCTACTCAAGTTGAACGTGCTTGAGATAATTGGGAAAGGTGCATGGGAAAGATTGAGTATTGGAATGCTTGGGAACTCCGAGCAAGTTTTTTCTATAATGGGAGATTTCCAAGAAGATTTGAAGAAGATGTTGTAGATATTGCTTGTCCATTTATTTGCCAACTCCATACTTAAATTTATGTTGGGATTTTGGAATGTTGTGTGAAGAATTCAATTTATGTTATGATACCCAATGGAAGGCCATGATAGTCCATAAAGAAAGGATTCTAGAGCGTGTTGATCCATCAAAGTCCTAAAGTCCTATTATCAAGTTATAAGAAATTGTATTACCCCACACACATTGGTTGTGTGTTTACAAGGTTTTTTGTATTGACATATACACTCTCATTACTCTGTTGTGATGAATTAGCATACAAATTTGTATACTACCCTCTTTTTTGTTGACTAGGCTTTCAAAAATATGATTGCCCACCTCTACATGCATTATGCTTTTGAAAAGCCCATCAACATTTTTTCCTATGATACCAAGTAGGTATTTAGTGAGGTATCATGGCAATTTTTCTATTAGATAAAATGAATGACTTTTACATAATGTAAAGTCCTTGGGTAGGCTTTATAGGAATTACATTAAAACTAATTATTGATGAAAACTTGTCAAATGTCAATAAAACAAAACATAAAAAAAAGGAGAAAAAGGTACAAGATGGATGGACCCAAGTCCAAGCAAAAAAAAGAAATCACCAATTGGGCGAACCACAAGGGGAATATGAACAAATATGGTACTTAATCCCCCTAGTCACAAGGAGCATATTAGATAAGGAGAGGGGAGGAACACACATGAAAAACACTTAGTTTTTAAAAACCCTCACCTATAATAACAACACATTTCAAAATAAAGGTCGCATGTGTTCGTTACAATTTTGTTAACACCATTTGTTTGTAAAATGAACACAAAACAAAGGAGGGCCTCTAAAACCTTTTACATTCCATGCCTTGTTAGCACATCGATGAAAAAAATCTCGTCAACTTGTTTATGCAAACACCCAAAGACCTTTACAACTAGAAGGAGAAACTGGTTGTTAGGTATTAATCATGATAAAAGTCATCCTTAGCATGAGCTACAATTGTAATGATAACCTCATGAAATAGAGTTGCATGTGAAACCAAATCTGTTCAATTGGAGTCAATGATAACGATGTCAACCAATGTTTGAACATCATCCACCAAAACCACAATGTCGACTCACGAACATGTAGACTAAAGAATAGGCGATGGAAGAATGTGGGTATACTCACATAAAATGTGAAATCTTGCATCTTTTATGATACATGCAAAGGCATCCCACACAACATCATGGGAAGCTGTCTTTTCCCCACCATGGATGCAACAAATAAAGTGGATCCCCATGGGGTCCAAAGGTTGACCATAAATACAATGTGACAAGCCAAGGGCTAGGGGATGGGGGAGGCCCAACTAAGTGTGCAATGTAGTGGAAAAAACATTTGAAGTCAATCGAAAAAGGATCATTGGGTGGGTAAACAACTACGCATTTGCACTTGGCCTCACATAAGATATCAAACACATTCAAGTGAATCAAAAAACAAAACAAAAATGATGTTTAAAAAAAAATGATCATGCAATCTCTCTAAAATATTCTTCCTAAATCAATTTGTTCTTCTTTTTGCCAACTGCTAAAAAAAGGTACACATGCCGCCACCATTAAGGGAAAAAATTCCTTCACCAACCTCAAATGGGCTTAAAAGGATAATGGGCCTACTTGTTCATTCCTATCACTTCCAATAAAATGGGTGAAAGTGCAATAAGAACTTTAAAATAATGATGGTAGCAACAATAGCCTGATTCCTTAGATAAGTCGCTGAAACAATGCCCTTTATAGAAATGAAGTTTAACCATCCACTAAAATTGGGGAGACTAACTTATCAAACTTGGGGAGCCTAGGGGCATTCAAAAGAACATGGGCCCAAAAGCCTTTCAAAATTCCCAACATAGTCAAATTGAAAGTGGGAAGTTAATTTGAAAACCTAAAAGAAGGGAGAAATAACAAAGCAAAAAGGAAAGCCTTTGAACAAAACACCAAAAAGGACCCCCAAATGTTACCTTGACATCCCCTAACCTCGAAAACACATTAGCATGATGGATTTCTTCATCCAAAACCTCCTACAAAAAGGATGAAAAGAAGGAACCAAAACTAAAAAAGACACCTAGGATCCTAATGTCATTAAGGGGGCAACAAAGACTAATTGGGAAGGCAAACCCATGAAGCAAGCTAGAAGGGGCCCAAGTTGAACACTTGTGAAGTTGAATGACCAACCCCACAAAAGCCAACTAAAACCAAAATGATTGAAGGCAAAAGGAACAACATGGGCAAGGCCTAAGATATGGGTGTCATTAGCCAAAGAAGGGAGAATATAGGAAAAATAATGCAAAACACAAAAATAAACAAACATAAAAAAGAAAAATTGGCAAAAAAATCACCCTAACACATGCCCGTAGATGAAAGGATGACAAACAAATCTTTCAAAGGATAGTGATACTAAAGAACAAAGGAAATTGAAGGGCCTAAAGGAATGAACAAATGAGACAAATTATGCCTAATGGACAAACTACAAATAAATGGGACATGTGTAAAAAAGTTGACCTAAAAGAATCCATGGAAAGCTTCACATTTGTGTTTGATTAAAAATCCATCAAAAATTCTAAGCATGGGGAATTTGAATCCAAAAGATGTAGGGCTTGCAATGCACAATCGTTTTTTATGATGTTTAAGCTTAAGCAAGAGGGGTAAAACACACACAAGCTTCCCAGCACACCCGAGGGTTAAATTTCATCCTAATTGACACAAAGGGGGTAGACCATGAATAGAAACTAGAGGAAATAGGGTTGCCAACAAAGCTTGGTTTGAAAACAAAGCCATTATAAGTGCATGTGCCTAAAAAAATGTTATGCCTAAAGTTATTTCCAATCCATATGCCCAACTATTCCAGCACAAGAAGGAAGGACAAGACACCACTAAAAGAATAATAAGAACAAATGTTAAATAATCACATCAAATGGGTCTCAAACAAGTTGGTCTAAAGGAAGGCAAAAATAACTTGCACCTTTTGATGCAAAACAAAAGGAATGTGCACATATAGTTAAAGTTGAGGAAAACCCAAAAGGAAAGCATTAATGGGATCCAATGCAAAAATTTAAGCCCAAGCTATCACATGGGGAAAAGGGGTTAGAAATGAAATCGAAAAGCTGAGGGTGCTATCAGAATGCAAAGACTAAAAAACCTAACAATGTTTCTAGTGACAAGCCATGCCATGCTATGAAAATAAAATGTTACAGCAAAAACAAGGGATGTTGCACTAAACCCCACTTTTACCCCCAAGGGATGAAAAAAGGAAACATCAACCATGCGCCTAAAAAGCCACGCCTAAATTAGAAATTGATGGAGGCCCAAGGTTGGCCTCCATTGGGAAACCCACGTACCTTACAAAAACCCACAAGCCTAACAAAAAAAAAGGGGGGGGGGAAATAAAACAACTTAAAACCACCCAAGGGCAACCCCACCTTCCCAAAAAAATAGAAAAGCAACCTAGAACTTCCCAAGGCCAACCCCACCCTTAAAAAAAATCTCTTTTATTTGTATTTGTCAATTCTTCTTTTATCACTTTTTACATGTTGTTGAAATCAAGTGGAGGAATGTTTCTTTCTCTCTCCACTTCATCATATGTTCTTTTCCCTTTTTGTCTTCTATGACAAGACCAAACATATTGACATCCAGTATCACCACATTTGAAAACATGTGAACATAACAAGCATATTTCCATATGTATTTTCCTAAAACTCACATGTTTGTTAACATCTTCACAAAGTCTTTTGGCACTATTAAAAACTCCTACCTTTGCACAAAGCTATGATTGTTTGGACGAGAAACAAGGGTAATGTTTTTAAGTGGGAGTGTTCAACCTAATCTTTGCAAAAATCACATATCCTTGTGATATAGGTAAATAGGTTATAAACAAATGTGGAACTATTGATGTCAACTTCTTCTTCATTTATGATTATAATCATTTGGACTTATGTGTAACCATTATTCATAATTCACATAAAATTTCTTATGACCTTTCTTTCATGTGTAAGACCATTTATAACAAGGTGATGCAACAATTGTTAAACAATTATTGTAAACTTGATCTTCATGTTTAAATTTGAAAAACATCATTTAATACACATAGGAAAACAATATTATTATTATTGTATACAAAAACATTTAACTAAAACTTAAGTGATAAATGTTTGCTTGAATTAAAAGGGGTGCTCATTTGGAACAAAGGAATCCAAAAAGTTGAAACCATCATTTCAAAAGAAAAAAAGGGTCCATTGGATGCATGTTGCAATTCTTCATTTTTTGAATAAAAGTTCTACCATATGTTGATATCAAATTTGACAAAAAAAATTGAAATTTTTGAAAAAAATCTTTTTAACATGTCTAAAATTCAAAGAAATTATTCAAACATTTTGTTTAATAATTCAAATTTTAAAATTATAACATTTTAAAAAACTAACAAACATATTATATACTCAAATCTAATATATAAAAAGTTGGAAATATAATACAACTATTAATATGTAAAGTATTTTGATAATACAAAATACCAATAAATGTAAATTTATTCATCTATACGTCAAACTTCACTAAAGCATTTACTTGTCGAATCCATAATTTCAACATCATCAAACAAATTTTCTTAATCTTTGTGATCATCCTCATTAGTTTCTTCACCTATTGCATTAAATGCATTAACCAATAATGAACATGGCATATTACTCCATAACAAAGATTTGAAATTTCTTTTCAAATGCTTTCATTAAACCACACTTTTCTTATCCTTTGATTATCATGTCAAAATAGCTACCTGCAACTTGTCAAGCTTCAAATGATTTGTATACACAATAATTCACATAATGTACCAATATCCAAATCAAGTTTGATTTCCAAAGCATGACATTCCATCTATTCATAAATACATGATAAAGACCACTCTTGAAATATGTATTCAATTTGTATTTCAATGACCTTTTGAAAATGACATATGTTGGCTGCAAATTCAAAGTATAATTTGAAGGTACAAAGAGAACACAAATAAAAAAGAAAAACATCAAACTTGTTTATAAACTAATAGTAAATGAACAAAATTGATTTTTTCTCCTCAAATAAATTCATTCTTTGCACAACATCTTTGTTGTAAGGCACCAATATCTTTCAAGCACATTGTCAACATGTTTTGAAATAAGATTAATGACTATTTGTTATTGTGAAATGGAAGTCGTAGTTAAGCACAATTTTGTTGTTGTTGTTGTTTTGGGTAAGTAATGTTTTATATTATTTATAAAAATCACTTGCATTTAAAGTAGTGATCCATCACTTAAAGATGAAAAACAAATTGTCACCTACCTTTTATCGTCCATCCTAATGACCAAATGATATTTTTTGTCCCATTCACTTGCCAAGTGTGTTTTCAAACCATGGGAACCAAATGAATACCTACACATAAATTACTAAAATATAAGTTGAGTATTTCTTTATGTCTACATGCCCTTGTAAATTGAAGCTATGTAGTTTTCATCAATGATGTGCATCCAATTCAAATGAATTTCGCTATCTAGGAACATCTTATGACAAATTATTTTTTTCAACAAATGCATACTATGATTTAAGGAATATATGTATACCTATTTCATTCATGTTGACAACCAAGGTAGGTGGTATGTCATATGTTTAAACCAAATATGCAACCTCATAAGCCATGAACATTCCTTAATTTTCCCAATCTAATGTAAATTTGTCACAAGTTATGATAACACATTTATAAGTCCAATTCAATTGAATCTTTGTAAAAACTCAAGTCCATTTCAATTCGATTTTGAATTTTCCAAAAATCTTAAGAACACAAACATCAATGAAACAAAAGATAAAAGGTTGATTAATGCCAACATTCAATGGGTGTCTTCCATATTTCATCTTCAAAAGCAATTCACATAGTTTTCATGAATAAAATTTAACCTTTCAAACAAGGGACTTTTGTGTTAACTTGTAGCATAAATTGATTTCACCTCTTTAAATGATTCAAATATTTTGGTTTCAATTTTCTATTAAAGGTAAACATTCATGCATGGAACTTTTATTGAGCTTCTTAAAAGGTCCTAATTGCCTTTTAAACACATGTAAACAAGTAAACCAAGTAAACAAAAAGTTATATGCCAACTTCAGAAGACAAGACCTTTCACAATTCATTATAAAAAACTACATTAGTTGACAATAATCTTCACTCAAACAATTCACTAGAAAACAATTTAAAAAAAAACTTATACTCAACTTTCAAAAAATGCAACACCTTGGAAGTATTTCAATGATGTATGGTTCATGCTCAAATAATAACCAAGTTTGTTTACCGCAAATTGATTGATGTATGAACCTCTCTTGCCCCTTGAACTTTGTTATGATTATTAGGGCAATAAATTTGAAGTTGTGGAAAATATAAGAATGAATCTTATTTGCAAAAATTTGTGAGGCTCACCAATTGGATTTTGGTATTGCAATTGTTTGAAGAAATTGTAAATAAGAAAGTGCTAAGGGTAAATGTTCTTAAGCTAATTAATGTCATGGGCATCATAATCTAATATATTAATTCAGCAAGTCTGTTAATTAGTCAGTCAGTCAGTGATAGGGCTATACCCAACTAACAGCTGATGGACCTAGCACAAGTGTGAACAAGACCCAGATGATAGAGTCCAAATGTGGGATGTCTGGGTGGTCTTCTTGTAGTGCAAACGTTTTCTTTTTACTCTCCTCTCCTGCTTACGTCTCTTCTCCCTCTCTCATACAGTGATGGGAAAGCATGCGTTCATGTCCTATTGGGTACGATGGGAACGTACTTTCTTTTCCTACGTGGCAGAACGGGCCATTCCAAGAAATAACTGACATAGTAATTTTGACGAGGAATTTCCCATAGTCATGCCTTTCTGAAATGGCAGAATGTCGTTGAGCTTTAGGGTTTCAGGGGTCATCGCTGCTTCAGTGCCGTGCCATGCTTTGCAGGCACAGGTTACCACTAGTAATTAAAATGTTACTAATAGTAGTGACTTACTATCTTTTATTAAAAGATGAAACTAATAGGATTAGTTAGATGAATGATTTGTGATAATCCACCAATCATGTAGAGATTTTTAGGAAGAATTAGGATAAGGATAAAGAAGGCCTATTTTCATAAAAGGCATGTGGATCTTGTGTGGTATGAAAAAATGGGGATTAAAAGGAAAATAAAAGGGGATTGTAGATCATTCCTTTGTATTTGAGATTTATGATTTTAGATTCGATGTGGTTAGGAAAATCCTTTTGGAGAAAAAATGTGTATGTGACATTGATGAAAGAAGAGGAGATTATGGAAATAGAATGTACTCTTATTATTGTAATGGAAAATGGTTGATGGATTTTCATGTTTCTTGTTGGTGTTTGGTTCTACTTAGAGTATAAAAAAAGAGGAGAGAATAATTCATATTAATATTACATAAAATTTTGTTGTCCTTATGTATTACTTTTAAGTTTATATTATACTATTTAAATGCCATCCACTTTCTATTTTAGTTTTTGGAGTAAAAAATATCTTCTGGCACAAGATGGTAGTTACCATTGAAAGGTAGTAGGAAAGAGGTAGACATAATTTGAGGCCTAAAGGGAGTGAAAAACTATTGTAGATAGTAGGTAACAACAACAAAAGTTTTATAGTTGTTGCAAATGGTGGGCAAAAATCACAAAATGTTTGCAAGCATTGTTGATTGTAAACAAGAGTTATAAGAAATCTACAAGTGGTTGTGGGTCGTTTTCAAGTTTACAGAGGATGGTAGTTGTTGGATGATAGCTACAACGTGATAACAAACAAAAGATAATCCCTACCTTCAAATCTTTTCATTTTTCATTTTATTTCTTTTTTATTCAACAACCCCTTTTTTAGTGATAATTAGATTGTTGGATCCCACAATTTTTTTAAAAAAAGTGCATTTTCTATGCAATAATGGGCTTCACAAATTTTGTCAAGAAAACTTGTTTGGAAACCATTTTACCCTAAACAAAACAACAATCACTTTATGTGAATTCAAAAATCATTATTCATCAAAATTAGTTGTTAAATGAATGTGGACCTTGTCTTTTGATTTGGTGAGCAATCAAAAGTCGTATGGTCAAGAGATATCTTTGAGAAAAATGAAAACCTTGATAGGGTGCATAAAAGTGTTTGTTATTGTAAAACAAGTTCTTGTAAAGTAAAAGAACTTGTGTTGGAGGTGTTGAACAATTTTGTATCAAAATGCCAAAAGAAAGGAGGTGTCATCCAATCAAGGTAAGGGCCAAAAAATAATTAGGTATTGAATCCTATAGCAAATTAGGATATTTACAACTATGTTTTCCATTCGGGTGTTCTCATTGCATGAATTGTGTGAACACATTGGGAACTAAGGGAAAATGAAAAATAAATAAAATCATTTCCCACCCAAACTTAAGAGGAAAAAAAAGCAAGGCACCTTGAGTGCATGCTTGGGCCTTCCCATTGGTTGCATGAAACATTTCTTCCCAAAAGAGAATCATCCATAACCTAGTCGGTAGGTGGATGTGAATAATTTTTCATCCATATAAAAATGGATATGGAGTACTTTCCATCCATCCACACATAAACCATATATAGGCCAGCTTAAATATAGCCAGGCCAGGCCCATTTAACAATTCTGATTGGTCAGAGGGGTTGGAATTCCAATACTTTGGTGATTATGGCAGACCTAATTCGGTGCCACTCGTCAAAACAAAACACAAAAAGGACAACGCATTTTTGAAAAAACTAAAAACAATTAAAAAAAAATCCCAACGGTCCTGAAAACGCCTGACTTGAGCCACCGTCTTTCGGACGGGGTGGGATTCAAAGCCCCCAAACGGGGAGTTACTTGACACCAGCCAAAGAAAGTTCTCCCATCCTTCGGACGGCCGCTCCCCGTCCTCCCCTTCTGACCGTTGGAGCTCGGTGGGCGGCTATGGCGATGGCAGCGCTCTGGAGTGAAGAAGGCCGTGCAGACAGAGAGAGAGAGTATCCCCGTCCTTTTGTCTATTTCTTTTGCCCGACTCTCTTGACGATGATCTCTGGAGTCGCTCGCTGTGGATCGACTAGAGTCCTAGCTTCTCTCTTCCTCATAATTGTGTCTATTCGTTGTTTCATATCTGGAATGAGCAACTTTGTTTCTGATCTTTTGTCTTGAAGGTGGTCTGTGCTTCTGGAAGCCCTGCATTTTGTTTCGTGCTGTTTTTCGCATTGCTCCCATTTCTTTTCGTTACCCTTTCAATTTGGTGGACAAAATTTCTAGATCTCTTTGTTTGTTTTTTTGTTTTTTTTGTTCGCATTGCACCCATTTCTATTTGTTATCCTTTCAATTTTGGGGGAGAAAACTTCTAGACATCTTTGTTTGTGTGCGTGTGTGTGTGCGAGAGAGAGAGAGAGAGAGAGAGAGAGAGAGAGAGAGAGAGAGAGAGAGAGAGAGAGACCTTCAGTATGCTATAGCTGTTGTTTGTGCTGTCTTCGTTAAATCTTGACTGTTTGGAAGGGTTTGTGGGTCGATCGGCACTTCCGTTGATGATCTCGTGAGGGCATTTTGTGAGGCAGGCTTTGTAATTGTCTGCTCTGTTTTTGAGCTGTTTTCTCGGAAGGTGAAAAGAAGAAGAGATGGGGGCATCAAACATAGGGATGATGGATGCGGCGTACTTTGTGGGAAGGAACGAGATACTTGCATGGGTGAACTCCACTCTGCACCTGGCTCTCTCCAAAGTGGAAGAGGTAGGTTCACGCAATCCACATAATCCATATGAATTTTCTCTCATCTCTCTCGCGAACTGCAATGTGGAAGAAGATCGAGATACTGATTAACTCATAATATGAATCTGGTTCTATGTATTTCAGGCAGCATCCGGGGCGGTGTATTGCCAGTTGATGGATGTAGTGCATCCAGGAATGGTGAATATGCACAAGGTGGTCTTCATATCCCATCATCTTCTCATTTTTCTGTTCTCTCTCCTTGCTGTGCAGGCATGCTGTGGAGCATGCTTTGCAATAATGGCTAGAGTCATTGCCATTAGGTTTATTCAGTGTTGAGATGGAACTCTTATGTATTGCTTCCATGGCTAGAGGCTTTGCCATACTGGTTTTTACCAGTATGAAAAACTTGTTGAAGTGGAATTCTTATGCATAGCTTCCATGGCTAGAGTCTTCACCATTTCTGACTTTTTATCATTATGAACAAATTGTTGGATTGGAATTCTTATCATGCATTGCGTTGTTTTGCAGGTGAGTTTTGGGGCAAACACAGAGTATGATATGACTTTTTATCATTATGAACAAATTGTTGGATTGGAATTCTTATCATGCATTGCGTTGTTTTGCAGGTGAGTTTTGGGGCAAACACAGAGTATGATATGATCCAGAACTACAAGGTGCTTCAGGATGTCTTCAACAAGCTTAAGATTGCCAAGGTACTTCATCTTTTCAGATCAGGACTGCTTGTACTGGGATCAAGACTGATCCAGAACTCCATTGAACTGCCAACACTCTTTCTGAAGATGCCATTGTGGGTGTGGTAACATACTACTTTGTTGTCTCTTGATCCATTTAGTGTCATACGTTTTGATTGAGAGCATTAATGGGTGCAGCACATTGAGGTCAGCAAACTTGTGAAAGGACGCCCACTTGACAACTTGGAATTCATGCAATGGATGAAACGTTACTGTGACTCTATCAACAGCAGCTACAGCAATCCCAAGTAATCACTGCAACTTATTTGGCATCAATGGAGGTTTTCTTTTAAGTTGGTTCTCATTGAAGAGTATAAAGCATTAGTCACTAATGTACATGGCATGGTGATGTTTGAAGGTATAATGCAGCAGAGAGGAGAGAAGCTTGCAAGGGAGGAAAAGAAGCAAATAAAAAAGCACTCATGACTGCAAATAGCCTCAATGCACCTGCTGGCAAGGTGTCATCCAATGCAACTGCTCTGGGTAATCAGGGTGGACCTGCCCGCCGAACAGAGAACACAAACCCCAACAGTAAAGTTCCAACCCATTTAATACTCTGTTATGGTTGTGAAATATTGAACTTTCCACTGATCTGCACATATTTTTGAGTTTAAAAACTTCAACAGTTCAATTCAGTGACTTGAATGTTTGCTTTTGCTAATTGATCATCTAGTGTTGTCATTGCAGTGAGCAGAGCTGCAAAGAACCCTGCTGTGGGAGCATCTCCAGCTCCCAAACAAGTCAAGGTACTCACTGAGCAGGTGACTAATCAATCATAAGCACTTCACTTTTGGTGGCTCCTCTCTTCCAGCTTTGCAAATTGAAAGAATCAGTGTGATCTTGCTTTTTGCAAACTCTGAATTTCACTTGTGGATCTTGTCAAATGATCTGCTTGAATGGATCTGTTCTCATCTGCAGTGGATGGTGTCTGTTCAGATGTCTGCAAACCATGAAGACTCTTACACCAAACAGGTTACTGAGCTCAAGCTCTCGGTTGACAGTCTGGAGAAGGAGAGGGACTTCTACTTCGCTAAACTTCGTGACATTGAAATCCTGTGCCAGGCTCCTGAGCTGAGCCATCTACCTGTGGTGATGGCAGTTCAACGAATTCTTTATGCAGCGGAGGACACCCCTTCAGTGATTGCAGAGGCACAGGCAATGGTGGCAGATTCTGCTGGCCACCATAATCCACACTCAAATGAGCAACACCGTAGCTCCATTTCTGACTTGGGTGAGATGGATGATGATGATGAAGGCCTGCTTGGCAGCAGGGACAATGATGGGCCTCTCTTTATCAACATGGATGACTCTAGTGAGGGTGTTAAAAGAGATATTCACAAGCGAAAGTCCTTACTGGGTCTGGAATATTCTGAGCTTGAATCCTCCTTGTCACCCCCACAACGGAGATTAAGCTCCTATCGTGCAAACAACCAAGCTTTGGCTTCTCATTCAATGTCCATTGTTGCCAGTGACTACTGACTGCCCAGTAATTTTGAGGTAGGTTTGACACACTGTCTGTGGACCTCTATGGATATAACCTGATCTTGCATTTAGACCCAACTAGGGACAATCTGAGTAGGATGAAATCTCTTCTTGAGCTCACACATCCTGATCTCTCACACAAGGGCTTGCTAAGAGAATGTGTCTCTTTAGAATGCTAGTGCCATGTTTAAGTCTGGTTACCACTCGGTTACCACACTACATATTAACAAATCTTACAAGATCTATTGGACTTTCAATGATAATTGCCTGTCTATTTGCAAAGCATGTGTAAATTTCCAAATTGTCCATGGTCTATTGCTCCAATTTTCACCCAAAATCATCAGAACTTTGCTATCTTGAAAAGTGTGTAAGGAGGGGTGGAAAGGAAGACCCAAAGCTCTGAAAATATTACAGACCTACTGAATTTTCCAGAGTTCAGATTTGGTTCCAGACAATAATTGAATAAAACCTGTCTTTAAATTGTGGATTGCATACTTAAGATATAAGTCTAAGCAATTTCTTGTGCCATTCCTGTGACACTTGCCACCACACCTGAAAAATGAAATCGACATATATCTGGAACGACAACTGTGTGTGAACACATGATCAAAAATGCCCGTAAACTTGGCAACCAATTCCTGTGAACTTTAATTTCATAATTTACTCTTCCATGTGAAGTGAACAATACAAAATTATGCAAATCTGAATGCCAAACTGAATAAATCTTTTGTCAAAACACATATCAAATGCATTCGTGGATGTGCAACACAGAACACTTTCTAAGTAGCACAGTCAATAATTTCAACCCTGTACATATCACAATTAGAAGTAATGCCCTTTGCAAGTGCTTAGATCTTTTATTGGGGATGTATCATCAGGCCACTTCTTGGAGAATCTGCTCAAACTCTTCAATAATAGTCCACTGATTGAAGCTAAATGTTCTCTGCACATACATTGGTAGGAACTGTTTGCAAATCTGACATCTACATCATGCTAAAAAGGTCCACTGACCTCACTTCCATGGATAACTAGCTGCATCCCGCCAAGTGCAAGGCCGTTGCATTCTATACCTAATTTTGCCCTCAGTGCTGCCATTACTAACAACATCCACTCCTGAGGCACTACTAAGTGGAGCAAAGTAGAGATGGGTGTGGTCATTTTGAACACGCTCACGGTACTTGTTCTCGTCAGTGTACTTGGGGTGTGGTACGAATGACACACCCTTGCAAATCAACAACAGTGCTTGCCAGTAGATCCAAAAGGCTACCTTGTGGGGCATCAGCCAAGTGAAAAGCTCAGGATCATGTACACCATCTACGCGCTTTGCTTTCAAAATCGCTCGAAAATACAGGCCATAGTCAGGATGTTGCACAGATATCTGCAGCAGCAGCTCCTGCCCGGGAGATGTAGCTTGCATCACCCACACCCCCTTCATGTCCATAAAAGGACTGACATAAAGTGACTTTGCAACTTGGTCCATTCCAGGATTAAACAGGAATGTAGCTCGCTCTGCCCAAGGGGTGTTTGTGACCTCAGCTATGCACTGCAAAAGCTGACCTTGCTCACTGTAACAGTAGTACACACTTAGAGGATTTTGCTCATATCCCACACTTGTTGGCACCGTCAACAAATGGCTTCAGTTCACAAATCCGCCCACCCGCAAACAAACAAACAAACAAACAAGCTGATCAGATTAGGGTTCTGCTTCAAGCAGCTAGTTCTCCTCTGGGATTATGGGTACCGTGTTTTTCCGTGGGTGTATTATGAAGGAGAGCCTCAGCAATATCACAGACTCATCAACATAGGTTTGCAACATCCAACACAAAAACATGAGCAGAATCTCAACTGGGAAGAGAGTTTAAACCCTAAACACTAAGAGCGGCCGTTGATTACTTACACAGCTCCGGAAGTGGATGCAATATGGCGTGCTTCCGAAGCAGAAATGTGGTGCAGAGCTGAGAACCAAGACGGGGGTTTGTCGAGATTGATCAGCGCGTAGCGGACCGGGTACTCAAACTTGTGCACCAATGGTTTCTTGCGTTCATGCCACACCTTTCCCTCATACATCTGCACATGCTGATCTTGAGCAGCACGATTATCGAGGAGGTTCTCAGCGCTTAAGGAGGTGGGTGCTTTGCGACAGCAGAAGTTGAAGAGGAGGCGTGGAGCCAGATAAATGGAGCGCAGCAAAGACAGTGCCACAGTGGAAACAAGGGTGAACGTAAGACTGCACAATTGAGCCACGCCATTTCCTCTCCCTGCAAACGCCTGTGAATCCATTTCTCACTCTCTTTACACCCTCACTGTCGAAGAAAGGTTTTAGCTTCTTGTTTTAGCTTCTTCTCCACCCCGAACATCTGCACATGGTGCTATCCGCCAAGAGGTCGATCGTCCTTGGCGATGACCATGTACACCCAGCAACGGAAAACACTCCGCGTCTTGCGACGGCGCAAAGGCTTGTACTGCGTAATGGGTCGTCAGCCATTTCGAAAAGCAAAATGCCCACTTCACTTTTCGGAAATGCCCCGCGTTTTACACTGTGCAACACCCTCAGGCTGAGGCATATTACATTTTACACACACAGGTTCAATAGATCTAAACCCTAAATCTGCTTTCTGATATGCTTTGCAAGAAGACATCTTTATGTGTGCATTTTTTACATGGGTCAGATCATTCTTATTGAAATTTCATAACAGTAAGGATTTGACTTGCCATCAAGAATCCTAGCTAGGCCTAGTATCCCCACTTCCATGGCCTCCTACATCATGTTGGAAAAATGTCCAGATGTGGTTATCATGTTGTCATCATCCAGGAGACTCCCTCCTAAACCATAAGTGTGAGGGTTTTCAGCCCCCCGACTTGCGTGGAGCAGAATTACTATTGGTACAAATTGTTCATCCAACTCAAGATAGATCTCTTTCATTAGCACTTGTCTGCTTTAAGACAAATTAGTTAGTTCACTTTCTTCTAGATTTTTCTATGACTCTTGTACATATATATATACTTCGCTCTTGTTTATGTGTTGATCATTTTTGATAAGTTTTAAAATATATATTGTCCTTTTTTTTCATTTCATTTATTTATTTTAAAAATTTCCACATGGTATCGGAGTGGTTTGTTTTTATGTGTGAACTCCTACAATCTAATTTTTTTATCTTTTGTTCTTTTGTTTTCACATGACACCATTTTTGTTTAATTTTACATTCTTCATTTTATTTTTATGTTTAATTTTATTGATTAGGTAGCTAGTTTGTAGCAATGGAACTTCAAACAACAATGTTGAAGGATAGTTTTGCTCGAGAGGGACATGCTAAGCTAGAAGGCTCATCAAATTATCACTTATGGAAGCACATGATTACACAAGCAATCAACAAGGAGGGATTATGGTTCATTCTAAAGGTGGACCCCAACCAAAGGAAAGGAGCTACACCCTCTAATCTGGATGAAAAGAATGAATCTTTGTTGTACATCATGGCATGGTCAATCAAGTCAAGACTTTTCAAAGAGCTTACAGACTTTGATGATCCCAAGGAGTTGTAGAATTTTTTCAAGACTAACTTTGAGATCTCCAATGACAGGTGCAAGTTTCATCTCCAAAACAAACTCAAAACAAACTCAATTTAACCGTGATGACTAAGGAGAGCACCTTTGAACAATACTTCTCCAAATTCAAAAATGTTCTCACATAGTTGTCGACATTAGGAGTCAAGGTTCTAGATACAAACTTGGCTTACATCATGATGAAGATGGTACTTAACAACTATGATTCCTTCATGCAATAATACACCAACCAAGCTAAGTTTCCTAGCTCCCAACATTTACAAACTGCCTTTCTGCTTGAAAATAATAGATGATAAATTTAGAAAAGGAGTTTGAGAGTCACTAGAAGCTTTTTATTTCCGATATAATACACCACGAAATGAAAAGATTGACATTGCGACCACTTTTTAGCATCAACACGATGCCACCAAGACCACTTCTTGGTGTCAACATTGTACATCCCACTTTTAATGGTGGCAACAACAACAATCAACAAATTTTGGGATCATGTAACTATTATGGATGTCAAGGCCACTAGAAGGTCTCTATTTATAACATCAGGAAGTTGAAGGCTAAAAGGCGTGAGAAGTTGTAATCAAAACAAAAGATTTCAACAAATGTTGTTGAAGATGAAAGTTCATGAATTCATGAAGAAGGACTAGTGGATGTTGCTTTCTCAAACAATGACAACATCAATGAGGATGTCTTTGAAGCTACGATTATAACACTTGATGTTAAAGGAGAATTCTTTAGTTAGTATCTTGATTCTATAGCCACTAGATATGTGAGTAGGACCAAACAACATTTTGATAACATAGAAAGTTATAGTGGTAATCTAAAGACAATTGGAAGGCAAAATCATGTTATTGTAAGCAAGGGACTATAAGCTTCTCTTTACCATTGGGAGCAATAAAGAGTGTGTTCGAAGTTTTGTATGTCCTTGGTCTACAAAAAAATCTACTTTCCATAAGGTCCATGATTGAACAAGGTTGTGTAGCTTATTTTGATAATAAAAAATGTTTGTTAGTTAGTAAACATCATGGCAAGATTATAGTTAAAGGGATTAAGAATCCTAAAAATGGACTTTACTAATTAGTTTTTTGAAATTTAAAAAGTTCATGAAAATATAGTGACCTCATCCATGGAATTGGCACATCTATGGCATCACAGATTAGGCCATCTCAACTATCAAAGTCTACAAAACCTCACTACCAATCATTTGGCTATTCGAATTCCATACATTCCAATGCACCATGAGGTTTACAATTCGTCCAATTTGGAAAACAAATTAGATCAAGATTCCTAGCTGCAAGTCAAAATCGAGCATCAAAGCCATTGTAGCTCTTGCACATAGTCTTTGTAGACCACTTCCTACTTAATCTTTGAGTGGTTCAAGATATTTCATGGTCATCATGGATGACTTTAGTTGTTACATTTGGGTAAATTTTTTACAAGAAAAACCTCAAGCATTTGAATGTTATAGGACATTCAAGTTGATGGTAGAACTATAGCTAAGCACAAAGATTGAAATTGTGTGAAGTAATTATGGAGGAAAATTTATTTGACGCGCTCTCAAGTCCCAAGTTAGCCCTAAGTGGGGCTAAGTCACTCAAATTGTGAAATTTCTAGGATTCGAAGCACGCTCCTAGCTTCCAGCACTAAAAGGGGTGAGAGGGGTGTGCTAAAAGCTCCGGAATAGACTAGGAAGAGGAACAAGCTTACTCAATTACACGGTCCTGCATCCAAATTGTCGTAACCTCACTTTGGCCAAGTGTGGGGGTGAAGCCCAACACTTGGAAAAGTTTGAGGTTTGGAGTCCTTCGGGACTCCCGAATGTTCAGAGCTCAACAACAAGGCCCAAAACACCTTGCATTGAAGCGTTCTTGATGTCTTTGAAAAGTTCTTGAAACGTAGATATCGAAAATGGCCTCGCATTGGCCATTCGGACATCTACAGCCCAAGTTATGGGCAAACGAAGGGCCGAGAGTCAAACTGGCAGTTTGACTCCCGACCACTAAAAGTCGGGAATCGACCTCTTCCCGACGTCCGAATTGAAAGTGTGACACGGCGTTGGAAAACTCTCGATGACAGTTACAACTTTGATTCAGGACTCGTCCCGATCCAAGTTTGAGGCGAGGAGCTATGGCTGTTCAAAGTCCCGGGAGTCCAGCCGGAGTCCCGGGACTCCCGGGACAGTTTCGGGACTCCATTTTGGGAGTCCCAACAAAATGTGCCATTCGGATGTAGCTTCCGCGACCAGCCATAGAGAATACTATATGGGGGAAGGTGGTGGCTTCCCCCGAGTCTGGGCCATGTTGAGTCTTGTGTGTCCAAGTGCCTGTGGCAAGTCCCAACACCCAAGGGTGTCCCGAATGCTAAACTAACCCTTTTTGGTGGGGTTTGGATGCAGATTCACACGAGCTAAACTAGTCCCTCTTCCTAGTCTAATCCTTGGGCTCCCAACTTGACCCTCTACCCCTTTTTAGAGTTGGAAGCTAGGAGCGTGCTACTAAGTCATAATTTCCGCAACTTGACTTTATGAAACCCTTCAAGTGGGTTTCACCCCGTGACTTGGGAGCGCGTCACAAATCCAACCAACAAGTTGGTTAGAACTCATTTTGCACCCTTTTGGTGTTAGGACAAGCCACATGCTACCTTGGACTCACTTGACTCACCACGGCCCGGACTCGGGGGAAGCCACCACCTTCCCCCATATAGTATTCTCTACAGCTCTCCACCGCACTTGCATCCAAATGGCTCTTTTTCCTGGGACTCC
>Ga0116227_10003436_pt1 | contig 35177 bp, 30 predicted proteins | sample S1TSphgellanicum_FD_89693 | JGI IMG/M metagenome (GOLD analysis project Ga0116227, IMG submission 89693) | Host-associated microbial communities from peat moss isolated from Minnesota, USA - S1T2_Fb - Sphagnum magellanicum MG | ecosystem: Host-associated > Plants > Peat moss > Unclassified...
TCATAGAAACACACGGTAAGTGGGAAACGAGCGCGGCTTCAGAGAAAGAGAGGGAAACGACGCGGCGACTTTAGTCGCAGTGAATCTTTCTTATTAATCCATTACCGCCTTGGGGCTGTTCGATTTGGTGTACTAATGCAATTGCACTTTCAATGGGACAATTACCATTCCAAATCTTACAACCTTGTACGCATAATGGTTCGCTCCGAGGAGCCTCCCTTTCGGGGTAATGTGAGCCATGTGCAAAGCACACGCTTCGCGAACGACCTGTTATAAGAGCTTGTGTTTTACTAGCAGCACTGTCTCAGTGACCGAGCCAATTTTAGATTTTAGATGCAAGGATTTTGGATTGGTGATGAGTTAGTTAGGAGCAGGTGTTAGGTGTTTGTTTAGAGTTCCTCCTAATCTAAAATCCAAAATCCAAAATTCAGTGACCTTAAGACTGTTTAACCACCAGCGACAGAGCAGGGGATAGCTTGGCATCCCAGGGTGTCGTGACTCAAATAACGTTTACCTATTACTAGGTGGTCTGGTCAACACAGCTTGCTTGATTTCTCTTACAGAGCTTCAGCCCTTTCAGGGCTGGGTTGCTGACGTCAAATCTAATAATTTCGGCGTTGCTGAATCATAGGATGATTTTGCCCTGTATGAAACCAAACCTCAATTGTTCCAGCCGTCAATTCATCCCGCAAATATGCAACGCCATATTTTTATATCACAGATGGATGGTCGGTCTATCCTAGTTTTATTCCCGGTGGTGATCAGATTGTAAGCAAAACTTATATGACCAGAGTTGAGGGGGAAAACACTAGATTGCGGCATTATTTAGCCCGACTGCATCGGAAGACTTTGTGTTATTCTAAATCAGTGTAAATGCTGAGGTATTTGCTTCAGGATTTTAGGCTCTTCCGGTAATTTTATGGTAGAGCCACTTACATTATTATCAAATAATGCATTGAAAACGATGAAAGCCTTATTATGTAAGGGTTTAAAGCTATCAGGCAACAAGCCTTTGGTATTGGGTTCCATAAAAGAGACCGAAGAGCCGGATTTTAAAGAAACAGAGGGAGAAGGATTTGAATTAATCAGCAATCCAAAATTCCAAAATCCTCCAACACTCATTCAATCTTTTTCCACCCCTAAAGCCGGGAGGGAGTAAGAATTCAGACTCCCGAATTCTTACACAAATGTTCATCTTTCTGTTTTCCTCTTTTTGAGAGCAGAAGATTAAAAGAGGGTAATAATTATGTCACATCACATCATTACAGCAGAGTGGTTGGTTGTACTATCTGAACAGCAGCAGGAGCTTCTATTGGGGGGACAGGACTCTTCGAGTTATCTTATGATGATTAATTCGATGATTTGGGAGTTGTGAAGTTAGGAGGAGAATCGTATCTGGTTAATTCATAAATCAAGTCAGAGTCCCATAGCTTCTAAGATAAATGCATCACATCACATACCAGAATCCTTTATCCAAATTAAAAAAAGGGGAGAGGAGATGGTTGCTACTCGCTCAACATAAGTGAGGACTTTGAGGGAGTTTGAGCGTTCTCCTCAGTCATCTCTAAGTGTTGCCCACAATAGAGATCCTGAGAAAGGAATTACCTTTCTCTTCCCCCATTACTAAACTATAAACCATTATAAACCATGAGGTTTGCTACTGTTATGATTACCTCAAATTATTTGCAGTTTTTTTGATCCGGTGTACCATAATCCTGATCAGCTAAGGATTTTGATTATTTCATCAATAGGGAGGCAAACCTGGTAAATTTTTATCCTAACTCATCGCCCACCAAAATTTATCTAGCAAGATGAACAAAGCAGCTAATTTCTTAATATTTCCAGAGACTTATAACCGTAGACAGTGATTTTTCTGGGGCAGGCGATTTGCAATCAAGTTATGTGGAGTTATCTGACAAAATTTTGATAACCCCAATTTTCGTTGATGTCTCAATCCCAAACAAAAGGTGTAAGACAGTGAACTCCTTACAACGTGAGGAAAACCATTTTTGGAATCGGTTTCAAGAACCGATTCCAGAGCAGTTGCGGTTAGTAGAAGCTAATGAGTTTCTCCCCCAAATCAGTAAATGGACTCACATCGGCTCAGGTGTGATGCTGAGTATTTTTGTAATTGGACTAACTCTGACAACGGTGCTACACTACCATGTCACAGTCAAAGTTCCTGCCAGTATTAGACCTGTGGGGGAATTGCGGATTGTGCAGGCCGACATTGGTGGCATGATCAAAAAAGTTAATATCCAGGAAAATCAACTGGTATCTCAGGGGCAGGCGATCGCATACGTTGATGACTCCCACCTGCAAACGCAAAAGAGCCAACTAGAAAACAGTATTCAACAGGGTAAACAACAACTCGGTGGAATTGATGTTCAATTAGCTCAAATCAATACCCAAATTGTGGCTCAGACAAATTTAATCAACCAGACAATTATCGCAGCCCAAGCTGAACTGAAGGGCACAAAACGCAACTATCAGGACGAGGAAATTAAAGGTAATGCAGATATGACTCAAGCCGAGGGTGCTTTGACATTAGCCAAGGTGCAACTGCTGCGATTACGGCGGGAGCGAGTGTTAAAGGCGACTTTAGAAGAAGCTCAAGCTGCCTTAACCCTGGCCAAGGTGCAACGAGAACGACTCCGTCCCGTGGTCTCCTCAGGAGCCGTTTCCCGCAATCTATATGAAGAAAAAGAACAAGAGGTCAAATCAGCCGTAGCCAAGCTAGAACAGGCTAAAGCTAACACTAAAGACCTGCTCGAAGACAAAGAACAAGCCCTCGAAACTGCCCAAACGAACCTAGAAAAGGCGAAAACAGCAGTTACTCCTAGTGATGCAGCAGTAACTGTGGCAGTCCAGAAGATTAAACAACAACAGGCCCAAGGTGAAGCTACCCTAGCTAGTTTGCAAAAAGAGCGAGAAACCTTATTACAACAACGTCTAGAACTGCAATCCCAAGTGGTTCGCAATCGTCAGGAATTGCAACAAGTCGAATCTGACTTAAACAAGAGTGTAATTCGATCGCCAATGACTGGCACAGTATTGCAATTAAGTCTCCGCAACCCAGGACAGGTGGTGCAATCTAGTCAAGCTATTGCTCAGATTTCCCCCTACCAGGCTCCTCTACAAATTAAAGCTTACGTCACATCTCAGGATATTGACAAAGTCAAAGCAGGTCAAAAAGTTCAAATGCGGGTTTCTGCCTGTCCATACCCAGACTACGGCACCCTCAAGGGGACGGTGACAACCGTTGCCCCCGATGCCCTCCCAGTGGGTAAAAACAGTTCAACTACTGCCTATGAAGTTACAATTCATCCCCAAAGCATCTACGTAGGCAAAGATAATCACCGATGTTACTTACAGTCTGGAATGCAGGGTCGAGCTGACATTATCTCCCGTGAGGAAAGTGTACTTCAGTTCATCCTCAGAAAAGGCAGATTAATTACAGATTTATAATCCCAAATTGGACTTTCAGATGAAAAACTATGTTTGAGCTATTCAAACTCCCTAAAAACTATCAATGTGTTTTTCAATCCAGTGAAGAAGACTGTGGTGCTGCCTGTCTGGTCACTATGTGTAAGCACTACGGACGTTTTTTAAGCATCACCAAAAGCCGAGAATCAGTAGGTACCGGACAGTTAGGAACAACCCTACTCGGCTTAAAACGTGGAGCTGAGACCCTGGGTTTTAATGCCAGGGCAGTGAAAGCCTCACCTATGCTCATAGACAGAATTACAGAAATCCAGCTACCAACAATTATTCATTGGCAGGGCTACCACTGGGTAATTTTATACGGCAAGCGGGGTAAACACTTTGTCATTGCCGATCCGGCCGTAGGTGTCCGCTATCTGAATCGAGAGGAATTAGCAGCGGCTTGGAACGGGGTGATGCTCCTACTAGAGCCAGATCCAGAGCGATTTCCCTTGCAACACCAAGAGAAATCTCAAGGTGGCTTCGGACGCTTTATTCAGCGCATCTTCCCCTATCGAGGGTTGCTAACTCAGGTTCTGATGATCAATATTGTCCTGGGTCTATTGGCCCTTGGTACTCCCATCTTTATCCAATTGCTAACGGATGATGTATTAGTAAGGGGAGATACTCAGTTACTTACCGTAGTTATCTCCGCTGTGGTGGTGATGGGCCTGTTTAGTAGCTGTCTACAAGTATTACAAGCCACGATGATCGCCCACTTTGGGCAGCGGCTGCAACTGGGGCTAGTTTTGGAATTTGGCCACCGAATTCTCCAACTACCTTTGACTTATTACGAATCCCGCCGCAGTGGTGAAATTACCAGCCGACTGGGGGACATCAATGAAATCAATCAGTTAGTATCACAGTTTGTGGTGCTTCTACCCAGCCAGTTTTTTATCGCCTTGATTTCCTTTTGCTTGATGCTATTTTATAGCTGGCTGTTGACACTAGCAGTGATTGCCATTGCTGGGTTGATCACCCTCTCCACCCTCCCCTTTCTACCCCTACTCCAACAAAGAACCCGCAGTCTCCTGGTTTTAGGGGCAGAAAATCAAGGGGTATTGGTGGAAACCTTCAAAGGCGCACAGGTGATCAAAACCACAAACGCCGCTCCCCAATTTTGGGATGAATTTCAAAGTCGTTTTGGTCGCCTGGCTAATCTCACCTTTACCACCATCCAACTGGGAATTATCAACGGTACCGTGGCCAAACTCCTCTCCAATATTGGTGGTGTAATCCTACTGGGACTTGGAAGTATCTTGGTAATTCATGGGCAATTAACCATCGGACAAATACTGGCTTTTAACTTCCTCCAGATGAATGTTCTCTCTCTAATTAACTCCCTAGTTAGCTTTGTCGATAGCTATTTTCGTTCCCAAACAGCAATCACCCGTCTATTGGAAGTTATTGATGCCACACCAGAGGTAGTTGGAGGTAGTAAGAAGCCTGTAGCCCAGATTTCCGGTGATGCAGATATTAGGTGTTCCCATCTAACATTTCACCACGCAGGGAGGGTAGATCTATTAGAGGAATTTTCTCTCAAGCTACCTGGAGGAAAGGTGACAGCTTTAATTGGTGAGTCAGGCTGTGGTAAGAGTACTCTGGCAAAACTTATCGGTGGTTTGTATGAGACGAACTCCGGGAATATCCGGATCGGTTTTTTTAACATCCAAGACATTTCTCTGGATTGCCTGCGTCAACAGGTAGTCTATGTACCCCAAGAACCTCATTTCTGGAGTCGCTCGATTTTAGAGAATTTCCGCTTAGGAATGCCCTATATTGCCTTTGAAGACATTGTCAAAGCCTGCCAAATTGCTGATGCAGATAGTTTCATCAGTCAACTGCCGAATAAGTATCAAACTGTATTGGGGGAATTCGGGGCTAACCTCTCTGGAGGACAAAGACAACGATTAGCGATCGCCAGAGGTATTCTCAATAATCCACCTGTGCTAATTTTAGATGAGGCAACGGCAGGATTAGACCCGGTAAGTGAAGCGCACGTACTAGATCGGCTTTTGGAATACCGACAGGGCAAAACCACTATTTTGATCACCCATCGTCCCAGTGTCGTTAATCGGGCTGACTGGATTGTTCTCCTAGATAAAGGTCAGGTAAAACTACAGGGTAGTCTAGAGACTTTTTTGGCTCAAAAAGGAGACCATTTAAAGTTTTTATCTCTGTAACGTTTTCTTGATCTCAGAGGATACATAGTATGGAAGAAACTGAATTATTCCGAGAACTATCAGAATTAGAACAAGCCAGCTTAGCTGCTGGACAACTAAGTAGTAATAATTGTTCCTTGCAATTCACTTTTTCTGGCTAATCTCTTGGGCAGTTTATTTTCCTAGAGAGGGTATGGGAGTTCGGGATTTACTACACTCCCTATCTTATCAGGAAAAAATCGAGTTTTTTCCCTGACCAAAAGAGGTAAATTAAAATAATTAGTTTCTAACTTTAGAGTAATTAAAACTAGGGGATATTCACCAATGATAAAAACTATAGATGTTCACGCATCTATGTAACTGATTCAGGACAATAATTATGTCAGAGCAAATCATTACTAATTCTGATTTGGTTGAGGAAGTATCCACAGAGCAGCAACAAGAGACTCACATCTTGCATCAATAAAATCTGATGTAGTTTAATCACACAGTATGAATCACAAACTCTTGATTTAGTGAGAAAAACCTATAAAAATAAGGTAGCCTTATCGCGATTTTTCAGCGACTGAGATGGTCTTGGTGGCTTAATTTAATCAACTGCGAGTGCTGAAGTCTAAACTTTGAGATGACAAAGGTAAAATAACATAGCCATAAAACAACTTATTTTAAACGAGCTTTGGCAATATTTGATGCTTATTCTGTCTACTATAGCAGTCGCCATCAGTCTTGGGACATGGAAGGACCTAGCCATAAGAATGCCAACCTAATTTTTGTCCTAACTATCGTGGGGACTGCTATAATCTCGACTACAGTGAAAATTTTAATCTAGATGTCTTTTGCTAGAGCCGCTTTTTATCAACCTAAAGAGGTAAATTTAATTCATTAGTTTCTAACTTGAGATCAATTTAAATTAGATAATATTGCCTAATAATGGAAGTATAGATGTGTAAGCATCTATTTAACTAATTTAGGACAATAATTATGTCAGATACAATCATTACTAGTTCTGATTTGGTTGAAGAATTATCCACCGAACAACAACAAATATTCTCTGGAGGACATTTCCACGGTGGCTATGGTAGGGGCTACGGTGGCTACGGTAGGGGCTACGGTGGCTATGGTAGGGGCTATGGTGGCTATGGTGGGGGCTACGGTGGCTATGGTGGGGGCTACGGTGGGGGCTATGGTGGGAATCCTGGCTATAGCTACGGTACCTATAGTAGCTATAGTAGCTATGGCTCAATTTAATTAACCGCCAGTGCTGAGAAAGGTGAAATAGGGTCTGCTGAAAAACTCCACTAAGCGAATCTAGATGCCACACAGTGTAAAAAATGGGAGCAACGGAAGTTATTTCTCCGATTCAACCCCAGATTTTCCACCCAAGTGCAGGCATTTTGGGCATCCATTTGCCTGGGGGTTGCACTTGTTTGGGCTAAAAACGATTTTATCCTTATTCAGCAAGCCCTAAAATAACACAGCCATAAATAAAACTCGCTCAAAACTCAACTTATTTTGAGTGAGTTTTAGCAATCTTTAATGTTTTATTTAGTCTAGTAATCTGGACTACGGTACAGTTAGTAGCTAATAATCAGAGAGCAAAACAGTTTGAGGTTTCATATTTCTGAAAACTGAGCTTTTTTAACCTACTTGAGGAGAATATCCCTTGAGTAATTATTCTTAGGAAAAGAATTTATATTAACCCAGAACTATAAATTTATTTAGATTATTTCTAACTTGATAATTATTTTATTTTTGCTTGAAAAAGATTATTAATAATTACATAGGTTTAAGAAACTTATATTTGTAAGTGAGGTGAACTGTCATGTCAAAATTCTGAAATTCCCATCGTAAGTCAGACCAATAATTATGTTAAATCAAATCATGCTATCGGAGTTACTGGTGGAGTTATCTACAGAAGCACAACAACAACTAGCAGGTGGACAACTATTTACAGTTCCAGCCTTACCTGTTGTCAATCCCGTAGAAGTAACGGGACTGATAAATGCTAACAGTTACTTAGGTAACGGAATAGGGGGACTTGGGAGTGGATTTGGTGAACCTGCGGGAGGTGCAGATATCGACTAGCTTAGCTGAGGATTGATTTTGGGGTGGAAATGCTGATCGCTCGTTATCCAATCCAGTAAAATTGAATTGACCAACTCTGGTGCCTCATCTTGAGGACAGTGACCCACCCCTTCTAAGGGAATGAACTTTTGGACCTGGGGATAGTTGGCTAACTCCCTACCTAACTCCACTGGTTCCCAAGGATCGGCTGTCCCCCAAAGGATAATTGCTGGACAAGGGAGCAAAGGTAATAAGTCCTCTGGTAGCGGACCTGTGGAATAATTTGTAAAAGCTAAGAAGACAGCCACAGCACCAGGATCACTAGCAGGTACTGTGAGAATATCTACCAATTCCTCTGTCACTGCCTCAGCATTAGCATAAGCTTGGAGCAAAATTCGCCGGACTGTTTTTGGTCTAGCGACTTGCTGAAAAAAGAATCGACCTATGGGTTTAATTGATAATACCCACTGGAGCAGTGGCGCACCAAACCGACGATGCCAGGGTAGAGTTACCCGTTTGCGATCATGTAATAGTCTGAGGGAACAATTAAGTAAGGCTACTCCTAAAGCAATCTCAGTGTTGCTGACCACCGCTTGCATGACTACAATACAGCCAATAGAATTTCCTACGAAAAAGGCTGGCCCACCTACCACTTCCCGGCAAAAATCAGCTACTTGCTGTCCCCAGGTTTCCAGGGTGTAAGTAATTTTCTCCCCTGGTTCGGGTTTAGCTGAAGCACCAAAGCCAATCAAATCGATAGCATAGACACGGAATGTTTCTGCTAGCTGGGGAATGTTTTTGCGCCAGTGCCACGAGGAAGCACCAAAGCCATGCACTAACACTACGGCTTGTCCTTGAGTTCCTTGGGTTTGATAGGAAATGGGGAAACCTTGCCAAATCCAGGTTTTTGGGGAGGTAGGGGTTGTCATAGGAAATATCGGGTAAGTGGCGATGGCAGACTGTTTATTTTATTTTGGAAAAACTCAGTAATTAAACAGTTTACTAGGACTATAGTTAGTGTATACTCCCCTACGGGAGTTGTTTGCAATTGGGAAGCAATGCCAATTTTCATAAATCCTTTCTCTAGTTCCTTCAGGACCGGGAAGATGACAAACCTTGAAATAATTAGTACTCCTGTTGGGAGCTATGCACCGGATTTTGAATTACTGGGAATTGACGGTCAAGTACACCATCTCAGTCGTTATTTAGAAAAGTTCTGCCTAGTCTGTGTCATTTTTCTATGTGACAACTGTCCTTTCGTCAAATTGTACATAGATAGACTCAAAAAGCTCCAAGGGGAATTTACCCCCAGCGGTTTCACACTGATGGGGATGAACAGCACAGATACTATGGATAAGATAAAGGCTTTTGCCCAGCACCATGAGCTAAACTTCCCCTATCTGTGCGACTCTACCCAAGATGTGAGCCGGAGTTTTGGTGCAGATCGCACAACAACAGCTTTTTTAATTGATAATAGCGGCGTGTTACGCTACCGAGGACAGATCGATAATCATCCCCACGACCCCTCAGCAGTAGGAAAAGATTATCTAATTGAGGCAATTGCCTCACTGCTAAAGGGAGAAGCCGTCAAAATCCCAGAGACAGAACCAGTAGGTAATCCCTTGATCTGGCGGAACTAGTTAAAATAAAAGTTGCACCTAGATAGTCATAGTACTGCTATCTTAAATTGGAGGCAATTGCAACTTTTTTGAGAAAGCGTGACTTCATGGGAACGAATTACCGACGGGTTTTACTCAAACTGAGCGGTGAAGCCTTAATGGGCGACATGGGCTATGGAATTGATCCAGAAGTGGTCAAAGAGATAGCCCAAGAAGTAGCAGAAGTGGCAGCCAGTGGCATTCAGCTCGCTATTGTGGTAGGTGGCGGCAACATATTTCGCGGCGTAAAAGCTGCATCAGCGGGGATGGATCGGGCAACTGCTGACTACGTAGGGATGATTGCCACAGTAATGAACGCCATGACACTACAAGATTCGCTAGAGAGAATAGGGGTACAGACGCGAGTGCAAACAGCGATCGCCATGCAAGAAGTAGCAGAACCCTATATTCGTCGTCGTGCCATCCGCCATCTTGAAAAAGGACGGGTGGTAATTTTTGGGGCTGGTTCTGGAAATCCTTTCTTTACCACGGACACCACTGCGGCCCTAAGGGCAGCAGAAATTGATGCAGAAGTAATTTTCAAAGCCACCAAAGTAGACGGAATCTATGACGCTGATCCCCATATTTATCCTGATGCCAAGCGTTTTACCAGCCTCACCTACGCCCACGTGCTAGCCCATGACTTGCGGGTGATGGACAGTACAGCAATTGCCTTGTGTAAAGAAAATAATATTCCCATACTTGTATTTGACTTAACGGTGCGAGGTAACATCCGCCGAGCAGTCATGGGAGAATCTATCGGCACCCTTGTGGGAGGTTCTTGTGAAATTAGCTGAAGCTGAGAGTACGATGCAAAAAACCGTTGAGTCTACTCAACGAGCTTTTAATACAATTCGCACTGGTCGCGCCAATGCGAGTTTACTAGATAAGGTATTGGTAGACTACTACGGTTCGCCTACACCCCTAAAATCACTGGCAAACATTAGCACTCCAGATGCCTCAACAATTCTTATTCAACCCTATGATCGCAGTTCTTTAAACATAGTAGAAAAGGCAATTTCCTTGTCCGATGTGGGTTTAACCCCCAGCAACGACGGTAGCCTCATCCGGTTGAACATTCCCCCGCTAACAAGCGATCGCCGGAAAGAACTCGTTAAACTTGCTGCCAAGTATGCTGAAGAAGGTCGAGTAGGTATCCGCAACATCCGCCGTGATGCCCTAGACTCAATTCGCAAACAGGAAAAAAATGCGGAAATCCCTGAAGATGAAGCACGGGATCAGCAAGACAAACTCCAAAAGCTGACAAATAAGTACACTGCTAAAATCGATGAATTACTAGCAGAAAAGGAAAAGGACATCACCACCGTCTAAGATATCCAGGGTAGAAAGGGGACAGGTGGAATATTCCCACCTCCCCTAATTTACTAAAAATTTATAAAAATTTGTAACCGCTTATATATACTACTGGAAAGTCGATTAATTATAGGAGCTATAACTTAACCCTATGTACGATAGCATCATCGTCGGCGCTGGTCCAGCTGGTAGCACAGCAGCTTATCATCTAGCCAAACAGGGACGTTCAGTACTAATTATAGACAAAGAGTCCCTACCAAGATATAAGCCCTGTGGTGGTGGTGTGTCTCCAGCGATCGCCCAGTGGTTTGACTTTGATTTCAGCCCAGCAATTTCTGTCAAAGTAGATTCTATTCGCTCCACCTGGAAATTGGGTGACATTGTAGAAGCTCAACTGGTGGGAATAAAAGAACCAATTTGGATGGTACGGCGAGAGATATTTGACCATTTCCTGGTTCAGCAAGCGCAAAAGCAAGGTGCTGAACTCCAAGCCAACACAGAAGCCACAGGAATTGAATTTAAAAGTAATTCTTGGCAAGTTAACACCGCTAATGGCTCATTTACAGGTCGCTACCTCATTGCTGCTGACGGTGCTAAAGGTTCCATGGCTAAATGGCTTGGCTTCAAAGACCGCAAACGCCGCCTCGCTGGAGCTTTAGAAGCAGAGGTAAGCACCCAAGTCAAGAATTTAAACACGGCTCACTTCGAGTTTGGTCTCATCAAAAACGGCTACGTCTGGAACTTTCCCAAAGCCGATGGTTATTCAATTGGTGTTGGTACATTCATCGGCGGCCAACCCCAAGATTTCAAAAAGATTTTGGATGAATACGCCCAGTCCTTTAACGTAAATGTGAAAAGCAGCAAACAGTATGGTCATCCCCTATGTATCTGGGACGGTAATCAAAAGCTACATACCGAAAATGCAGTTTTAGCTGGAGAAGCGGCTTGTGTAGTTGATCCCTTTACAGCAGAGGGAATTCGCCCTGCCATTTTTAGTGGCTTACTAGCAGCAGGGGCAATTAACCAAGCCCTAGCTGGAGATAGTGATGCCCTCCAAAACTACAGCAATGCCATCAATGAACAATGGGGTAGTGAGATGGCTTGGGCGCAGAAATTAGCTGGAGCATTTTATCGGTTCCCTGGCATTGGTTATAAAGTCGGGGTCAAGCATCCCTCCGGAATGCAGATCATGGGTAAGGTGTTGTGCGGTGAACTGCGTTATAGTGATGTGGTTAATCGTGCTATTAAGCGGTTAATACCTGGTTTTGGAGGTTAGAGACTAGGGGGCAGGACAGAGATTGATTTGTTCTCCCCTAATCTAAAATCCTCTACGGATAAGTACTTGAGCAGAATTAATTACACAAACTCTCTTGCTGGAATCCTTTATCCAGTCTAGATAAGACTAGATATTAATTTGTAAATATTTCTGTTCGGTCACTTATCTCCTTGTCCTTCTCCCTAGGAGACGCTACGCGTAGCTTGCTTCCCGTAAGGGTACGGCAGTCGCTCATGGGGAGCCACTACTCAGCTAGTCTGTGCCAACTTGAAGCAAGTGGCGTGGAAACCCCCATGACCCCACTGCTTCAGAAAATCTAAAATTTGTTGTCCCCTCATCCAAAATCTAAAATCCAAGTTTCTTCTTTTCCCTCCAGTAAGAACTGCTTTGGAGCCTCCTACTTCAAAACCTCCAGGATGAAAAGATAACGGCAAAAGTCAGATCCCGGTGGATGTTTAATGGCGCTTGCTACTGCCAAAGCCATTACCCAAGGTGCTGATCCAAAGAAATGAACCAAGATAACAGATATAAGTGCGGCAATAAAGTTTCTACCAATATTACCGAAGAAAGGCTCCGGGGCAGGAGGCAGGAGGAAGAAAATAGATTTTTGCCCTCTGCCAAGCGCGTTTAAAGCCCCTAAATTTATTTATGAAAAACCAAAAAACATATGTAAGTAACCGAATATGGGGTTGAATCGGAGAAATAACCTCCTAAGCCATGATTTTTAGGTCTGTGTGGGATCTAGATTCGCAATAGGAGAGTTTTTCAGCAGACCCTATCTAGACTGGGTAAAGGGTTCTAGCCTAGATTTTTGTGTAATTAATTCTGTTCAAGTACTTATTTGGAGACGCGCAGCACCAGAAATACAGCGTCCTTATTAAATCCCCTAAATTTATTTATGGGGATTCCTCATGCCTTCTAACTTGAAAGAGGGGTGCAAGGGTTTAGAGTGTAGGAAAGGAACCTCTTTCATGCTTGGCGATGAAAATTTTTTCATTGGGACTGCCTCCTGTCTCCTGCTTGGCTATTTCCCCGAGTTAGGGAAAATTCCATCCAGTTTGAAGATATTGTTCTAAATTGAGGGTGGGGATATAAGTTTGGACCAGAACAAATCCAGTCAAATTGGGAGACTTTAGGTCAAAATAGTCTAGATAGGGAGGAATTGAAGGATGGGAGAGAGATTTTTAAGTATTTGCTTCTCGCTCAAACAGTTTGAGTTCATCCCAGACAAAATCACTACCTAAAGAGAGAACTTAACTGCCACCAATTCATCAGTCACCAAATTACCAGCGAGTAGAGTCCACCGTCCAGCTTCTTTCCCCAGTTGCTGCCAATCAAAATTTTTTCCTCTATTCCTTTTGCCTATGCCCTCCCAACTTTGGCCCTATCTTACTCCTGGTATACCCGACGAACTGTTCGAGCACTTACCGGGAATCCCTCTTAGCCAGCGGGAAGTACGGTTGCTTTTGATTGCCCAACTACGGCTAAAACCTGATTCCGTCTTGTGGGATATTGGGTCGGGCACAGGAACAATTCCCGTAGAAGTTGGGTTGCTATCTCCTAGCAGTCGGATCATCGCCATCGAACGAGATGAGGAAGTAGCTAGTTTAATCAAGCGCAACTGCGATCGCTTTGAGGTGAAAAATGTAGATGTCATCGAAGGTTCTGCCCCAGAGTGTTTGTATCAAATTCAGTCTCCACCTCACCGCATCTGCATCGAAGGGGGACGACCCATTCAGGATATCCTCCAAGCTGCGTGGCATTATTTACCTCCATCCGGTCGAGTGGTGACAACAGCTGCTAATCTAGAGAGTCTGTATGCTATTTCCCAGAGTTTTTCCCAATTAAGGGCGAGAAATATTGAAGTTGTACAATCTGCAGTCAATCGTCTGGAAACACGGGGCTTTTCCCAAACCTTTGTTGCTGCTGATCCCATTTTTATTCTTAGTGGGGAAAAACTAGATTAAGATTTATCCTATTTTTGAATCCTCAGTCAGAACTATTTTTAATTGTTGATTATGCCTTTGTCTCGGATTATTAGTGGAGTTATTGCCATCGCCATAGCTTTGTTTTCCACTCTGTTGGGGGGGTGGTACTTTACCATAGTGATCGCTGTTATGGTTTTTTTCGGTCAACTAGAATATTTCAATTTAGTCCGCTCCAGAGGTATTGCTCCTGCTGCGAAAACAACAATCTTTTTCAGCCAAGTTCTTTTAGCTATTTGTACCCTTGATGGTAGTCTAGCTGATGCGGTCATGCCCATAGCTGGTACACTCATTTGTTTTTACCTGCTGTTTCAGCCGCAAATGGCAACAATAGCTGATATTTCAGCTTCCATTATGGGACTATTTTATGTCGGTTACTTACCAAGTTACTGGGTGCGGCTGCGAAACATCGAAAGTGCTGTAGTAAGCAATTTGCCCTTAGGCGGTTATTGGCCTGAATCTGGAGCAGATTTCTCAGTAGATTCAATCCCCCAAGGTTTAACAGCTACATTACTAACATTTCTCTGTATTTGGTCCGCTGATATTGGTGCTTATACTTTTGGTAAACTATTCGGTAAAATCCGGTTATCTGACATTAGTCCGAAAAAAACTGTAGAAGGTGCAGTTTTCGGCATTACTGCCAGTGTTGCTGTCTCTATAGTGGGCACCTATTATCTTCACTTACCTAAATACCCTTTCATCGGTTTAGCTTTAGGTTTGCTGATTGGAATTGCTGGACTTTTTGGTGATCTGACTGAATCATTGCTCAAACGGGATGCTGGAGTCAAAGATTCAGGACAATTAATTCCTGGTCATGGAGGCATTTTAGATCGTACTGACAGCTACATTTTTACCGCTCCTCTAGTCTACTATTTTGTCACTCTGCTGTTACCACTACTTAAGAACTAACCAGTTTTTAGCTACTTATAACTTAAAATAAAGACTGAGGATTTTTTATTTTTTATTTTTTATCATTTAAGGGTTAATACTAATCCGTCCACGACATAATAACTGTCCGGGAATCAGCGTCAGTTCGCGGATATCCACATCAGAGCCAAGATCTAGAAGTAACCCTTGATTATTGTCTAATATTGCTTCCTTGTTGCACCAAATTTGCACATTTGCTAACTGCAACTCTTGACAGCTTAACAACATTAAGCCTAAACCAATTTCAAGAAATGTAGCTTCATCTTCAGAAGCTTGGCGGCCATGTAGTATGATTCGACTATGCTCAAGAATAATCTCTTGCCAATTTATTGGCTTGGATTTTGGGTAAGATTCTGGTAAAAGCTTAACCAGTAAATCATTTAAAGCAGACAATAATAACTCAGAGGCGAGGGAGTTGTTGAGATCCTTCTGGTCAATCATCACCTCCCCGACTACTGGTACAATCTGTGACAAGCGCAAAGGTTGTCCCTTGAGTATGGCGCCAATGTTAACCTGAACGTTTTCTGCTGCCAATTGAATCTGTGTAATATGGAGACCTCGATAGACGGCTTGACTGGCAACAATAGATACCCAGGGGATACGTCCTGAGAGAATTTGGGGATCACTTGCCCTAATTTCTACCTTAATCTGAGATACTTGGCTAACTTGAGTTCTTAGCCAGAACTTAAGGGCAGTCTGTAGTACTTGGCTAATGAGGCGGGTTTTCCGGTTATTCGGTGCTAGGGAGTTATGCTCTACCATTTAACTACTCTTCTAGGAGGGATATCAACTTCAGCGGAAACAGAACTTAGACAATTCTTAACTGTACACTTAATACCTATTAACTACAAAATGCAAAGATTAGTATTAAATTGTTAACGGAAGAAAAAGCACGTGTGACATGGAGGTACGACTACAAAAAATTATTGCTCAGTGGGGTATCGCCTCACGTCGCGAAGCCGAAGACATGATCAGGCAATCGCGGGTGCGGATAAACGGAGTATTGGCACATTTAGGCCAAAAAGTTGACCCGCAAAGAGATAATATCTCCGTCGATGGTCAATCAGTAGCTGGAAAACTACGCCCTGCTCTCATCTATTTAATGTTGCACAAACCAGTTGGGGTAGTTTCCACCTGCAACGATCCCCAAGGAAGGCTGACAGTCCTAGACTTATTGCCGAAAAAATTACGGGATGGTTCGGGTATCCACCCAGTAGGACGTCTAGACGCAGACTCCACAGGAGCATTAATCCTAACAAACGATGGAGAACTGACATTTAGACTCACCCACCCCAGCCATAGCATCCCCAAAACCTATCAGGTAATAGTTAAAGGACATCCCCCAGCAGCAGTACTGGAGCAGTGGCGACAGGGTGTGATATTGGAAGGGAGGACAACACGACCAGCCGAGGTACACCTCATAAAACGTTTTAGCCAGCAAAGCCTATTAGAAATAACCTTACAGGAGGGAAGGAATCGCCAGATTCGTCGTGTGGCTCAACAGTTAGGATATCCAGTCCTCAAGCTGCACCGGAGAGCGATCGGGTCAATTGAATTACAAGCACCGACAGCACCTTTTTTACAGGAGGGTGACTATCGGTTTCTCACACCAGACGAAGTTCGCTTTTTACAAAAGCAGATAGAACATATACCAGTCGGAGATTCAGCTGAGTTAAGGAGTGTAGAAACAGCATGAAATGGCTAAGAGGGAAGGACAATCAGCATTCAACACCTTCCATTGAGCAGCAACGAGCCGAGAAGCTAGCAGAACTGGGCGCTCAACTTTGGGCATCACGTCAAGAACAGGGTTTATCCCTAGAGGAATTGGTGGTTACTACCAGAATTCCCCGGCGATTGCTACACGCTATTGAAGAAGGCAATTTGGAAGATTTGCCAGAACCAGTCTACATCCAGGGTTTTATCAGACAATTTGCTGAAGCATTAGGCTTTAACGGTGCAGAATTTGCTAGTACTTTCCCCATTGGTTCCCAAAAGGTTATCCCCCAACCCAGTTGGAACGTTGGACCCATCGGTCAGTTACGTCCAATCCACCTGTACTTGCTTTACATTTTCCTCATAGTATGTTCTGTCAATGGACTATCTCACTTATTGAATCATGCTGCCCTGGAAGCAAATAACAACCAACAGCAGCAGATCCCCCAAAATGAATCTGTTTTTACACCAGAGACCCAGCAGCAGTTAGATAACTCACCAGAGATTCAACCTGTTAGCAATAATCAACAAGGTCAGCCAGTCCAGATTGGTCTGACACTGAAGGTCTCATCTTGGATTCGGGTAGTTGCCGACGGTAAAACTGAATTTGAGGGCACCCTGCCAGAAGGGACTCACCGCACTTGGAAGGCACAACAGCAACTCACTGTGAAAACCGATAATGCTGGTGGAGTACTGATGAGTGTCAATCAGCAAGAAGCCAAGGAAATGGGAGAACCCGGAAAAGTGGAGGAAATCAGGATTGCAGCCAAAACCAGGTCCTAGAGAGTGGCAAAGGGCCAGTGTCTACTGGCCTTTGATACTTAGGACCGCTGACGGGAACGTCCGTAAAGGTGGGTGAGAATCTGCAAGCGATGACTTAATTCGGGGGTTAAAGCCATTGCTTGATAGCGCCACTCCCAATTTCTCTCGGTTGTACTGGGAAAATTCATCCGCGCTGTAGTCCCCAACCCTAACACATCCTGCAAGGGGATAATTGCCTGGTTAGCTATGGAACTCAAGGCTACACGAATTAGATCCCAGTGGATACCATCAGGGCTAATACAACCTAAATAATGCCGCAAATTTTGCTTCTCGTAGTCATTGGCTTTGTCGAACCAGCCAACGGTAGTGTCGTTGTCGTGGGTACCCGTATACACCACCGCGTTGCGTGGGTAGTTGAACGGTAAGAAGGGATTACCGGGGTCAGATCCAAAGGCAAACTGCAAAACCTTCATCCCAGGGAACTCAAATTTGTCCCGCAGTGCTTCCACCTCTGGGGTAATTAATCCTAAATCTTCTGCCAAAATGGGGAGTTTCCCCAACTGGCGCTTAATCTCTGCAAATAGAGCCTCCCCAGGAGCCTTAATCCATTCCCCATTGATGGCAGTTTCTTCACCCTGGGGCACAGCCCAAAACGCTTCAAAGCCCCGGAAATGGTCAATGCGGATGATATCTACATAGTCCAGCATGGCTTCAAACCGTTGCACCCACCACTTAAAGTTTTGCTTTTCCAATTCCTCCCAGTTATAAACCGGGTTGCCCCACAGTTGACCAGTGGCACTAAAGTAATCAGGGGGGACACCCGCCATTTGGGCAGGTTCACCTGTTTCTTCGTCTAGACAAAATATATCCGGGTTAGACCAGACATCAGCACTATCATGGGCGACATAGATGGGAATATCACCGATAATTTCTATGCCCTGCTCATTGGCATAGTTTTTGAGTGCCGACCACTGGCGAAAAAATTCGTATTGGCTGAATTTGTGGTAAAAAATCTCCCCGCTTAGCTGACGCTGGAGATGATCTAAATCTGCTGGTTTGAGCTGGGCAAGTTCTGTTTCCCAAGTGTGCCAGCTAGCACCGTCGTGGGTGTCCTTGAGGGCCATGAACAGGGCATAATTATCAAGCCAGTAGGCTTTGGCATCACAAAAATCAGCAAATTCCTGCCGATCTGAGGCTCTGGCTTTAAAGTTATCGCAGGCTTTTTTGAGCAATTTAACTTTAATCGGTGCTACCTGCTCAAAGTCTACCCTCTCTGGGGGAAATTCTGGTAAATTAGCAAAGTCCTCAGGGGAAAGTAAACCTTCATCCCCTAGTTTTTCTGGACTTATTAGCAGCGGATTTCCTGCCATTGCTGAGTAGCACATATAGGGAGAATTACCATACCCAGTGGGACCTAAGGGGAGAACTTGCCAGTACTGCTGCTGACTTTGGTGGAGAAAATCAATAAAGCGATAGGCAGCTAAACCTAAATCGCCAATGCCAAATCGACTGGGAAAAGAACTCGGATGCAGCAAAATGCCGCTGGATCTGGGAAAAGGCATAAATAATCCGCACTGTCGGAGGAAGCGATCGCATAGAATTTATCACGACCCATCACCAAATAACTATGACTTACAAAAATCCTGCTCCCACAGTTGATGTAATTATCGAATTAGTTGACCGACCCCACCGCCCAATTGTGTTAATTGAGCGGCACAATGAACCCTTAGGTTGGGGAATTCCCGGTGGTTTTGTCGATTATGGGGAGCAGCTGGAAGTGGCAGCGGTGCGGGAAGCAAGGGAAGAGACAGGGTTACAGGTGGAGTTGATTGAACAGCTTTTAGTGTATTCTGATCCCCAGCGCGATCGGCGTCAGCATACCATTAGTATTGTATTTTTGGCAACAGCTACAGGTACACCTGTGGCGGGGGACGATGCTAAAGATGTGGGTATTTTTGAGCCTTGGTGTGTACCTGGTAATTTATGTTTTGATCACAACCGGATTTTAGAGGACTACTGGCGGTATCGGCACCATGGGATACGTCCCAGGTTGGGGTGAAGGGATTTTGGATGAGGGGACAACACATCAATCTCTCCCTTGCTTCCCTACCTCCTGCACATTGTCATTACCACGAATTACTAGACTACTAGTGATTTGTATCTATTAGTTACATTATTCAAAGGGGTTATCGTCATCAAATTTGGCTTTTCCGTGAGTAGTGTAAACTAGCTTAGGAGACTATAGCCACTATGGGATAGGTCCCCGGTTGGGTTGAGTAATGCTCAGGAACTTAAAATAGAATAAGCAGTCACGCAAAATTAATTACACATTTTAAAAACCTAAAATGACCATTTGACAAGTATTTCAGGCGATGTGAATAGGAAATTAATTTTGTACAGGTACTTAAAAATGTTAACCCTTTATTTTATCAAGCTCAATTTTTCATGAGCGAGTATGGTTGAATCAATACTTGGGTTGGGATCCCCAATTGCTGATGTAAACGCCAAATCATATCTAGGAACCTTCGGCGTAAGTACATATTTTTCATCCACCATTTTTACTACCACATGAGTATTATTACTCAATTCCAAAGGTGATATGCTCCCAATCTAGGTTAAGTATATGCTACGCTAAGATAGCTTTTTAATACTATCTATTTCACTAGAATAATGTAATTTCTATGGCTTGTCAAAGGGTAATTGTAATAGTAGGATTTGTCTTAGATTGCAGCTAGATAATCTCAAAATCCTGAAGCTTAAAAGACTACTTAATAGGGGCTTACCTACCGTGTAGTTTAATGCCTATTGATTTGGGATTTTATCTAGGCTTGGGAGAGTAGCTAACATCACCCCGAAAGGGAGGCTCCTCGGAGCGAAACCATTATGCGTACAGGGTTGTAAGATTTGGAATGGTAAGTAATCGTGCAGAATTATTTACACAGGACTTTTCAGTCTGGATAAGAGTTTGATGCCTAAATTTTGTGCAATTAATTTTGCATAGGTCCTTAATTGTCCCATTGAAAGTGCAATTACATTGGTACGCCAGATCAAACAGCCCCAAGGCGGTAATGGATGACTAAATGAGTAAGTGTTTAATAAAGACCCGAAGTGGTGATTTTTCTCTTCTAGCTGAAAGTCCAGGTACCTAGAGAGTCGGTCCACTAAATATATGTTGACAAAAACGAAGGTATGTGTGTTAGGATGAAATGCCTATTTTGGGTAAAATATTGGGGTCTGATTTTTAGCGATGCAGAAACTGCGGCTACGCCAACGCCTCCGGCGGGCGTTTCACCATCGCACCCAAATGGAATACTAAAATTCCCGATTTTAACAACACCCATATCTTGCGTTTTAGGTCAAGCACTTCTACTCGACTGGTGCTCTAGGCTTTCAGCTAAATTTTAGATTCTGACTTTTCCCGTTAGGGACTTCCAGAAATTAAATTATCCAGTTTTATCCTTATTCAGCAAGTCCTAATTAACTTTTTTAAAGCCTCTAGGGCGACATTGCGGAAAGGTAGACTCCGCAGTTCTTCTAAAAATTCATCGGAGAGAATAGCAATACTTAGTTTATTTAATCCAGCTGAGGCAAAGATGTCTATGACTTGGTCACTAACTATGCCTTTGGAGATAATCTACCGCACAACAGCATCTATATCTTCTAGACTCTTACCCCCAAAGGTGGTGTGTTTCACCATGGCCGCTCTAATCGCTTGGAAAAATCCCACCTCATCCCGCAGAGCGATCGCACTTTGAATAAGACCATAGCGATCGCTGGTATTGGACTTGCTACCAGTCAAATAGCTAGCTCTGCCATCTTAGTGGAAATAACCCTTTACATTACCAAACTCAAGTATTTTTTGAGAGTTTAGGAATAGGCATACTTTGTGCCGTACTAACCTATATCTTGCTTCGCATCTTTCGCCGCTAATATTTAAATGTGTTTTTGGTACCAGCTGCCCTGTTGCAGATTTACATAGGTGGAGTTAGACGGATATTTTGTTTGATCAGCAAAAATAAATTTGGAAGGGTTTTGCGTCATTCCAGCGATCCCAAAATTCATGAAGAATTATGAACTCCACTTGGAGCAATGATCCCAATGTCGTGAAACCCTAAATTGAGAATTGCTGTTGTTTGATAGGGATCTGTGATTGCTGACCTCAGAAGTGACGCTGCTTTAATTTACTTTACGCTCACGCCACAATTGGATACCTTGGCTTAAACCCCTTGTACACTTTCAAACCACTTAACAATTCCATCAGCTAGGATTTTCACCGTTTTCTGCTGTACTTTGGGGTCCATGATCTGCTCAAATTCCGCCGGATTACTCATAAAACCCAGTTCTAGCAGCACCGATGGGGCAATAGCCGGGCGTGTCAGGGCTAGGTTGTCCCAAAATACACCGTAGGAACGTCTACCCAGGTTTTCGACCGTATAATTATGCATAAATGCCGCGAGGCTGTGGGCTTGGGTGTTGTACCAAAAGGAAGCAAATCCATTGATACTTTGAGGCTCGCCATCATCAGGGAGGGAGTTGTGATGAATAGAAAGGGAAATTGCTGGTTCTTCTTGGGCAATGATGTTTTGACGTTCCACCAGGGAGAGAAAGTGATCTTCCACCCTTGTCATCACTACTGTTGCTCCTCGCTGTGTCAGCTGATCCCGCAATAGCTTAGATACTACTAGATTGAGATCTTTTTCTAAATACCCAGTGGGTCCAGTGGCACCAGTCTCTTTACCACCATGCCCAGGATCGAGTAGTATTTTAATACCGGCCAGTGGCTTATGTTTTCTATGCCCCATAGTGGGTGGATGACGTAAAGCTAACACCAGGGTTGCATCATCGTATCTAATATTATATCCCCAGTGTTGAAGTTTCTTCAGAATTAGGGTGTATTTTACCTGTCCGGGTGCTATCTGCTGCCAGTCTAGGCGAGAAATCAGGGGGTTATCGTCGAGGCGAATAATGTCGGTTTGGGCAGTAGTGTTGTAGAGAGTAAGAGTCAAAAAGTTATCGCCTTGCTCCACACTAATCGGTACAGGAACTTGTAAGGGGAAAAGTATTTCTGTAGCATTAGGTAGTGGTCGATAGGCTACACTGCGGATCATGGTTCGTGGGGGGACTGTACTAGCTAGAATCTGCGTTTCTTGACTATTGATCCAAGCTCCATAGTCTAAGCGCAACCATTCACCTTCCCTACCCGTGACTGTAGCCTTTGTCCCCTTAGGTAAAGGTGTCAGTCGAGAATAATCTGTGCTCGGTCCAGTACGAGCAACCCCTGCATCTACTATCACCTGGGCAACTGGCAACTGAGCAGGTGAAAGAATTTGAATTTTGCCCTTACCAGACTGGGTAATTGTCTGACCATGAAGTGTCAATTGAAATAAAGGTTGTCCCAAATCAGCGGGGGCTGTGATTGTAGTGCAACCTTGGTAGTTACCTGGACTAGGCACGGTAGTAGGCTGGTTTTGCCCATTCAAAACACTACTATTAAGGGGCAGTTGTACTTCTTGGTTTTCAGGTAACAGAGGCACGGTTTGCAGCCCTAGGTTAACAGAGACAGTACCACCCACTGGAGCGATCGCGCTAAAACAAATTAATTCTCCCGGTAGTCTGGTAATATCGGTAGCTGGCATCAGGTAATCCTGGGCAAAAGCTAATCCCTGGGGTGGTTTAGGCTGGGTACTAATTCTAGTTACCGGAATCTGTAGTTGTTGATTTTGGTAGCTGACTGTAAACAGATTTTGCCCTAAATCTAGGGGGAAGTTAGGGGCGAAATGACCAGCATGGCTACGATTAATTGGTTTACCATTGATCAGAACCTGTCCTGTTGGTGGGGCTGTACCAAGAAAAAATATTTTTTCCGTACTGGTTTGGTAGTTTGGCGGAGGAAAAACTATTACAAGGGGTTGCTGTGCTGACACAACGGAGGAGGGTTGCTGTGCTAACACCACGGAGGAGGTAAAAATCAAAATAAATATTACTAGTCCTAAGATCTTTTTCACGGCAGAATCACAGAAGATTTCCCAAGAGTGACTGTGGCACAATGACCAAAAAGGATTGAGAATGAAAGCTAAAATTTGGTGCTTCATATCTTTATCCCCTAAGAAACGAAATGTATTTTTAGAAGTTGCTAGAAATTCAAACTACTATGACTAAGTTTATCTTTGTAACTGGAGGTGTAGTCTCCAGTATTGGTAAGGGTATTGTAGCAGCAAGTCTAGGACGATTGCTCAAGTCACGGAATTATTCGGTATCAATTCTCAAACTTGATCCCTATATTAATGTAGATCCAGGGACTATGAGTCCTTTTCAACATGGGGAAGTATTTGTCACCCAAGACGGTGCAGAAACAGACTTAGATTTAGGGCATTATGAACGGTTTACCGATACTTCAATGTCCCGACTCAATAGCGTAACCACTGGTTTAATTTATCAAGCCGTGATCAATAAAGAACGGCGTGGTGACTACAATGGTGGAACAGTCCAGGTAATTCCCCACATCACCAATGAAATCAAAGACCGGATTCGCCGAGTTGCTAAAGAAACTAATCCTGCGGTGGTAATTACGGAAATTGGTGGTACTGTGGGGGACATTGAATCACTGCCATTTTTAGAAGCAATTCGCCAGTTACGCAAAGAAGTGGGGCGGCAAAATGTCTTATATATGCATGTCACCCTGGTACCTTGGATTGCCTCTGCTGGGGAAATGAAAACAAAGCCGACACAGCATTCGGTCAAAGAACTCAGATCCATTGGCATTCAACCAGATATTTTAGTTTGTCGGAGCGATCGCCCCATACCCATCGGCTTGAAACAGAAGCTCTCGGAGTTTTGCGATGTGCCAGTAGAATGCGTGATCAATGCCCAAGATGCCAGCAGCATCTATGAGGTCCCCCTAATTCTAGAACGGGAAGGACTAGCAGAGCAAGCCCTGGATTTACTGCAAATGGAACAACGCCAACCTGACCTCCAGCAGTGGCAAACTATGGTGGAACGGATGTACAGTCCCAAGTACAGTGTAGAAATTGCCATTGTCGGCAAATATGTGCGTTTAAGTGATGCCTACCTCTCCGTGGTCGAATCCCTCCGCCACGCAGCTATCGCTACCTACGGCAACCTCCACATACGGTGGGTGAATTCAGAAATCTTAGAAACGGATGCTCCTGAAAAGTATCTTGCAGGTGTGGATGGTGTGGTTGTGCCAGGGGGTTTTGGTAATAGGGGTGTGGATGGGAAAATCGCTGCTATTAGGTATGCTCGCGATCGCCAAATCCCGTTTTTAGGTTTGTGTCTGGGAATGCAGTGTTCTGTAATTGAATGGGGAAGAAATTTAAAAGGATTAGTTGATGCCAATAGTGCTGAATTTGATCCCTACACCAGCAATCCTGTGATTAACTTGTTGCCAGAACAGCAGGATGTAGTTGATCTAGGTGGAACAATGCGCTTGGGACTCTACCCTTGTCATGTTCTCCCCAATACCCTGGCATTCAACCTCTATCAACAGGAGGTAATCTATGAACGCCATCGGCACCGTTATGAGTTTAACAATGCCTACCGTAAACCATTGTTAGCATCTGGCTATGTGATCAGTGGCACTTCACCCGACGGGTGCCTAGTGGAAATTATTGAACTTCCTAAGCACCCTTTCTTTATTGCTTGTCAGTTTCATCCGGAGTTTCAATCCCATCCCAATAACCCCCATCCTCTATTTAAGGGATTCATGCAAGCTGCCATTTCTGGTACTCACTCCCCTGCTGGCACCCCTACACCTATGCAGGTGGAAGTCTCTTAAAATCTTGAAGGGTCAGTAGTCCATTTTGAGGAAAGTTCGTGGCTTACTGGGTAAAAATTATATCCGAAAGGAAAGAGTATGTAATTAATCTAGACCATGTTAATGTTTTTTGTTGCGAAAAAAATGGCAGAGTCACATTTTGGTTACCTAATACTACCATGGCCATAGTAATTAACCCCCATCATCATCCTGAGGACTATCAGGTCATAGAATATCTAGAGCGTTTAGAGGGACTAGAATCGAGGGACACCCACTGGGTAAAAATTACTTACGAAGGAAAAGAATATGTAATTAATCTTACCTCTATTAGTTCCTTTTGCTGTGAATCTAATGGCAGAATAACTTTTTGGTTGCCAAATGTAACTATCCCCATTATCATCAACCCTGTGAACAATCAAGAGTCATACGAAAAAGTTTTACAATACATTCAGCAAGCAACAGGACACTCTTTTTATTCTAACTCTAATAGACCAATATCAGCAGCCTCTGGAGAAGGGTGAAGAAGGCAGGAGGGTTTGCTCTTGCAGTGTAGGCTTAAGACCTACACTGATTGCAGGACACCAAATCAGAGATATTGGCGTGGGGCTTCAACCCTAACTCGAAGGCAGAAGGGAATTATGATTCCTGCCTACTGCCTTGGAGCCTTTCTTGCTGATGATCACCTGAGGCTGTATTACTGGTGACTAAAAATATTCTTAACTTGAATAGGGGAACATATCTGATGATAGAGTGGTCTATGTGCCCTAGCTTTTTAAGTAGCCAAACATCTTTTCCATTTAAACAAAGGTCTCTGGGTCGAAGGGATTAAGACTAAAAGTAGCAAAAGTTACTCCGTGACTAACAATACCAACCCTCAACTGACTGAGTTACAGATGAAAGATTCTCACTCGTGCTATGGTGTAGTCCCATCTTTATCCTTCCATCAGCAGAATTTGTCTAAGCTGGACTGATCAAAGACCCATTGCTGTGAAAAGATCAACTGACAACTTCTCCAATCACCAAAACTTTAGAGCTAATGAACAAAAAACTTATTTTATCCTTGCTTTCCAGCCCAGCAGTATTTATGTCGATGCTATCGATGGTAATGCTGGCCAAACCAGCCCAAGCTAGTCAAGTAGTAAGTTCTTCCGGTACCCATCTTTCCTGCGTATTTGCTCCCCATTCAGCAACTCCCCGTCAAGTATGTATCATGGTGAGTAATAATCCTCCATCTTCCGCTACTACCCAGGTGACAGGTACACATCTGAGACCAAATCAGATTACCGAACTGAATTTTACTGACCAAGAGAGTGATGAGGCTATCAGGTTATTTGGATGTGATTGCCCTCGTTGCATCAACGCTGTACGCCAGTTGCACGGTTTAGCTCAATTGCCTGTTTAGTCAATAAGCTTGGGGAAATATATTAGTCTTAGATAAAACAACTTAATTGCAAATCTCGTACTCTACCATCTGGTACACGACTCCTGAGTTAGTTAACAGGACTTTTTAGCGTTGCTGAATTGTAGGATGATTTTGCCCTGTATGAAACCAAACCTCAATTGTTACAGCCGTCAATTCATCCTACAAATATGCAACGCCGAATTTTTTTAGACAAAAAAGCCAGAAAACTTTCTGGCTCAGAATACAAGGTAAAAATTTAGATTCTGCCGACGCTGTGCAACCCTAAAATGATACCTACCCCTAAGATATGACCAAAGGAAGTAGTTGCCAGGAGTGCGGGTAGACCAAAACCACCAAAGAACTGGGGTGAGGGCAGAGATGGTTCGGCATTAGGATATTGGATAGTGAATTTACCAAAGGCGATCGCAATGATATTGGCGAGAATCATAATCACGCCAATAGTGGGACTCCAATCCAAATTTGAGGTGGGAATAGCAGCGAGTAGGGTGGAAGTTAACACCTAATTTGCTCCTAAAGGTGAAGGTTTGAGAATATGATCGGCAAATTCCGCCGGTAAATTCAAGAGGAATCTGCGGATTGCATCATTTTTTAACAGTTATACCCAATACTTAATATAATTGTTGTCCTACTCAGGCTGTTTAGTCGCCAATTTATGCTAGAGATAATCCAGGTTCCTTAGCCAATTCATTCGCCGTCTATATGCTAAAATAGTCAACAGCAACAGTTGTTTGCATCAGGTTTCGACCGAGACTCATCGGTGAAAGATGACTTGTGCTGATACAACGTAAATCTTGCGGCTAGATTTCTAGCTGCAGAAAGCTGAAGCCAGTGGAAAATTGTTGAAAGTGTCCTACTGAGCACAGTAGGATAGAGGGGATATTCCCTAATCTAGTAGCTCGCGGGCAGTTGGAAGCAGTTAGGGTAAACGAGACCTCCCTAATTTATCCGTGGCTTAGTTCAGTGGATGTAAAGATTGTTTCTTGTATTGTCATGTCCTCAACTCTCGATTCCTTACCACCAGCTTTGGCGAAAATTGTACAGCGGTTCCAACGTGCCAGTGACCCTAAACGCCGCTATGAGCAGCTAATTTGGTATGCCCAAAAATTGCCAGAGTTACCAGAATCAGAAAAAGTGCCTGAAAACAAAGTTCCTGGTTGTGTGTCTCAGGTATATGTTACCGCAACACTAGATGAAAGTAAGGTTGTATTTCAAGGGGATTCAGACTCCCAATTAACTAAAGGATTGGTAGGGTTGTTAGTGGAAGGTTTAAATGGACTAACACCGACGGAAATTATCCAATTAACTCCAGATTTTATTCAAGCAACTGGGTTAAATGTCAGCTTGACTCCCTCCCGCGCCAACGGCTTTTACAACATTTTTAAGACAATGCAAAAAAAAGCCTTGGATTGTAAGTTGCAAATCTCACAGCAGCGAGGAGCAGGTGATCTCTAGACTGGGGATCGGGGATTGATGCTAGTTAATTTATCACCACAATTATCAATCTGTGTGGGCTGGAAAGAGGAGTAGAGGTGTACGGAGTTTTTTCAAAGACCCTTAATTCCCATGACTAGGAGGAATATGTTCCATCGGGATTAAAGACTCCATCACAGTCTTAACAATTGGGGCAGCCACTGTACCTCCGTAGGCATTTTCTCCCTTAGGCTCATCCACCACGGCGAAAACTATATAGCGCGGGGACTCTGCCGGCAAAATACCCATAAAGCTAGCGATTCTCGCACCGTTGATGTAACCACCCCTAGCACTAGCTTTTTGGGCTGTACCAGTTTTACCGGCAATATTGTAGCCAGGAATTTCTGCCTCTTTCCCTGTACCTCCTTCTCCTACCACCCTTTCCATCATTTTTATTACCTTTTGGGTAGTTGAAGTTGAGAAAACTTGCCGTGGTGGAGGAAAGTCAGGGGAATAATGCATCTCCCCTTTGCTATCAATCAACCCCCGGACAACATGGGGTGTTACCAGTTTGCCCCCATTAGCTAAGGCTGCATGCAACTGCACTAACTGTAGTGGTGTCAGAGACAAGCCTTGACCAAAGGCAGCGGTAGCGGGTTCGATGGGTGAGTTAATAAATTGTTCTTGGCTTTTGATGTGACTGACAACCGCAAAAGGTACATCTGTATCCAATTTTTGTCCTAAGCCCAAACGTTCTAGCCAGTTGTAGTAGACAGAAGGGCGCAGACGTTTAATGATTTGTACCATGCCCACGTTACTGGAATATTGGAGAATTTGAGTAACACTAATCCGTCCATGACCACCGCTTTCAGCATTTTTGATAATGTGGTCACCCACGCGAATAGAACCAGGGTCGTTGAAGGTATCGTCTGGCTTAATGACTCTATTTTCCAGAGCAATGGCAATATTTAAGGGTTTAAAGGTTGAACCTGGTTCATAGAGGTCAGCCACAACCCAGTTTTTGAACAGTGAGATATCAGCTTTGGCATACTCATTTGGGTTGTAGGCAGGCAGAGAGACCAAGGCCAGGAGGGAACCATCTAAGGCATCCATAACAATCACTCCCCCACGCTTGGCATTGAACTTTTCCATTTGCTCTTTTAAAGCTGAACGCGCTATCCGTTGGAGACGACTATCAATGGTAAGTTGCAGTTGCAAATCGTCAAAATGTAAAAAGCCCTCTGGGGCATAATTCGGCATTAGGGCCCCATTCCCGGCTCGACTTAGACGTACCGTTTCCACAGAACGTTCTAGCAACTTCTCCTGGGAGTATTCCACACCTGCCTGACCCCGACGGTCAAGATTTACATAGCCCACCACGTCGGACACTAAATCATCTTGGGGGTAGTATCGGGAGTACTTTTGAATCAATTCCAAGCCATTTAAGCGCAACTCATTTAGGCGATCAGCCGTATCTTCGGACACACCTGATCCCAAGAGAATTCCGCTGCTCTTACTATGAAATATCTTTACTAACTCAGCAGTATCTTGATTCAGGATTGGCGCAACTTGCTGGGCAACTACCTCATCTGACTTATCAAACAACTTTGGATGGGCGTACAGATTATACACTGGACGGTCAATCGCCAGAGTATTCCTATACAGATCAACCACTGGTCTCCGAGGCATGTAAGGCCGCAAATTCACCATCTGCTGATTTCGCGCTTTTTGCGTCAGCTTCGCACCTTGGTCAATTTGCAGATGGTACAAATTGAGAGCTAGTCCCATCGCAGCCGCCATTAAAATGCCCCATACCGTTAATAGTCGAGACTTGATGTCGGATGTTTTGTCTTGAGTTTGGGGGGTAACATTCCCTTCCCCAACACCCCTGGAGAACTTGCGCTGCCTGGTAAATTGATTCCGAAAATTTCTCAATCTAGTTCTACTTGGTGACTTCTGCATAGCCGCTTCCCGTTTCAACCCTTGGGGAAATTACAAATTTGGAGCGTAGCCCACTGGCTTTAATAACCCAGTGGTAGAGGGGTTTGCTGCTGTTCAGAATTGGTTGCTGTAGTAGAGGATTGCTGATGGGGACTATGGTCTGCTCTGAGGAGAAAAATTGTTCCCGCAGGGGTTGGCGATACTAATCCTGCTATTGGTTGTTCAGCTTCCTCTGCCATTTTGCTAGTTAAGGTCGCATTAGCTGTTGCCAGTTCCCGCTCACGACGTTGCAAGCCTTGGAGTTGGCGATATCCCTGCCCCCAAATTTCTTGATAGTATACTGTCCCACCATACACGATCAGTGTTACCACTACGAACAAAAACGCTGTAACCGATGAGTAACGATTGAAGGCGTATAAGCGCAGCAACCACGCAGGGGTAAATCCAGAAGCAGACGTTGCTCGTCCGTGCAGATTTAAAACTAGTTGTTGGCTCGACTCCTGCACTGAATTTGGCGGAGAAACCGATAGATTTTTCCGGGAGCGTCGTTGTCTTCTAGTAGGTGCTGCTACTCCTATGGTACTGATTTCTGAAGCTGCAGAGCTACCCTTCCCTAAGGGTGGAGTAAAATCTTGCCTGAACCAAGTACCCCTGGCAGAAACAGCTGATTTGCGAGCAACAACCATAATTTTTGCGGATTAGAAATACTAAGTTGGAAATTGATTGTCTGTTTTTACTATTAAATATTGCTTTTTGGGCAATAATCGCACTTAACACCATACATGCTATTTCGGGAAAGAGTAAAGGTCAAGGGGAAAAGGGAGATTTAATTTCCTGCCTGACTCGGGAAGTAGTAAAGGTATTGAGTATTGTGTTCTCATCTAAAAGTATGGCAACATAGGTGAGTAAGAGGCAATAGTCCCGTGAATGGATCATAATGATCTTAGACATTGCAAGCTAAAGCACGCTGATTCTATGGGGTTCTGGTCCTTCCCCCAGGCTGATGACCTTCAACACCGAATCAGCAAGCTAGATTATACATAAATCAACACAAACTAATCCCTTAGTAAAAGTTTGAATATGTTATCTGAAAAGTATTAAAAAATAGGCAGCAGATAGGGTATCGTATTCAACAGGTGACAAATTGTTCTTGCCACAATTGGTGAAAGAGGAGTTATGAAAACAAGAATCTTTGGTTTGGCTATAATGCTCAGCTTGGCTGCTATTCTCGGAGCCTGCGAAGGCGGTAATGAACCCGGTGGTACTACCAGTTCTCCAGCCCCCTCAAGTGAAACGACTGAGACACCCGCAGCGACAACTTCCCCTGAGGCTACGACTTCCCCTGAGGCTACAACCTCCCCTGCAGCTACCACTTCTCCTGAAGCTACCACTTCTCCTGAAGCTACAACTACCCCTGGAGCTAAGACTTCCCCTAATGCTACGAAACACTCTGGGGCTATGAAACACTCTGATAAGTCTGATAAGAAGAAGAAACCTTAAGTTATTGACATCCCTTAAGTTCTAAGGGTTTGGATAACAATAGCGGTGCGCTAACGGTGGACACTGGTAAAAACAAGTGTCCACCTAAAACTAAGTATTTATGTTACTACTGCAATTTAGTACGTCACACTATTGTCGCAAGGCACGCCTAGCTTTGGGCTATAAGCAAATTAAATACCAGAGCCAAAATCTGACTCCTGGTTGGCATATCTTCCGAATCAAACCCCTGACTGAGTTGACAACTCTGCCAGTTTTGCTACCTCAAATAGAGGGAGAACCACAGGCAATTGCCGACTCCACCCAAATTCTCAAGTTCCTGGAAAGTTATCAGCCAGAGCCGCCATTATTCCTCACCAACCACCGACAGCAAACGGAAGCCTGGATGCTAGAAGACTGGTTAGATGAGAGTATTGGCACAGCCACCCGGTTTGTATACTACAACTTCCGCGCTGGTGAAGGTAAGCAAATAGATCCATCACTATCTAGCCAGTTGGTAATCAACGTTGTCCGACAACAATACGGGATCAACAAAGCTACTGTGGAATTAGCCACCAATCGGCTTGCCATTGCCCTAGCAGAATTATCCGTTCGCTGGCAGGCAAGTGCGTATCTGGTAGGTAATAACCTAAGTGTAGCAGACATTGCCGCTGCGGCCCTACTTAGTCCCCTAGCACTGATTCCCCATTATCGTCAGGAATATCCCTGGTTATTTACCCACATCGTGCAAGTCCATCAACTGTGTGGTGAAACACTACCACCGGGTCTAGAGAATGAAACGTATTAGATTTTTGATCCTGGCTGGTATTGGCATTTTGGTCAGTCTCACCGGGGTGATGGCACTGCCATCGGCACAGGATATCCCAGAAGAAATACTACGAACAGAGATTTTTACCCAAGCGCGATCGCCCATAGATGGTAAACGCCTCACAGCCAGCGAATACGCCCAGCTGCAAGCCCAATTGCTTGATAGTCCCCCACCAAAACTTGATCCCCAAATCCGGCAACAAATTTTCCTCCTGCGGATACTCAACGTATTTCGGCGGTTGTTCCCGTTTTTAAGTTTTTGATGTTATGGGAATCCTTCTAATTCACTCCATCCTGATTCAGAGAATCAGGAACCATTCTGCGGTAGGATAACGATGGCAAGAAAATTGCAAATAAATATAAAGAATACATAAAAAGTAAATTTAGTCAATCACCATATTTCACGTAGGTAGCTTCATGTCCACGACCACAATCGCCCCTGAACAGATTGACCGCATCGTTTGGAATCAACATCACGATCCGTTTGAAATACTAGGTTCCCATTTACTAGAGCAAAATAGTAAAACTGTCTGGGCTGTACGAGCCTACCTACCAAACGCAAGTGCAGCATGGGTAGTTATAGTTATTCCCGAAGAACGCAAGGAATATCCAATGCAATCAGTGCATCACCCCCACTTTTTTGAATGCACCATTGAAACAGCAGAACTAACCAACTACCAGCTACGCATTCGGGAAGGGGAACACGAACGAATCACATACGACCCTTACGCCTTCCGTTCCCCTCGGCTCACCGAATTTGACCTCCACCTATTTGCCGAAGGCAACCATCACCGAATCTATGAAAAACTGGGAGCACACCCCACAGAAGTAGATGGCGTTAAAGGAGTTTATTTTTCTGTCTGGGCACCCAATGCTCGTAACGTCTCTGTATTGGGAGACTTTAACCTCTGGGACGGACGTAAACACCAGATGCGTAAAGGTGCAACCGGCGTTTGGGAATTATTTATTCCGGAAATAGGAGTAGGGGAAGCTTACAAATACGAAATCAAAAATTTTGAAGGTCATATTTACGAAAAAACTGACCCCTACGGTTTCCAGCAAGAACCCCGGCCAAAGACAGCATCCATTGTTGCTGACTTAAATGCCTATAATTGGAGTGATGAAGATTGGCTAGAAAGACGACGCCACACCGATCCCCTTAGCCGACCCATCTCCGTCTACGAAGTGCATTTAGGTTCTTGGCTCCACGCTGCTAGTGCGGAACCCGCCAAACTCCCCAATGGGGAAACTGAGCCTGTAGTACCTGTCTCCGAACTCAACACCGGTGCTCGCTTCCTCACCTATCGGGAACTAGCAGACCAACTCATTCCCTACGTCAAAGAACTAGGCTACACCCATCTAGAACTGCTACCCATTGCCGAACACCCCTTTGATGGCTCCTGGGGTTATCAAGTAACAGGTTACTATGCTCCTACCTCCCGTTATGGTGGTCCAGTAGATTTCATGTACTTCGTTGACCAATGCCACCAGAACGGGATCGGTGTGATAGTCGATTGGGTTCCAGGTCACTTCCCCAAAGATGGTCACGGTCTAGCCTACTTCGACGGTAGTCATCTGTACGAACACGCCGACCCACGCAAAGGTGAACACAAGGAATGGGGGACATTAGCATTTAACTACAGCCGCCACGAAGTTAGGAATTTCCTAGTTGCCAATGCCCTGTTCTGGTTTGACAAATACCACATTGACGGGATTCGAGTGGATGCCGTCGCTTCCATGCTCTACCTAGACTATGCCCGCAAATCTGGTGAATGGCTACCCAACCAGTATGGTGGTAGGGAGAACCTGGAAGCAGCAGATTTCGTGCGTCAGGTAAATAACCTAATCTTTAATTACTTCCCAGGTATCCTTTCCATTGCTGAGGAATCCACCGCTTGGCCAATGGTATCTTGGCCCACCTACACCGGGGGTTTAGGCTTCAACCTCAAGTGGAATATGGGTTGGATGCACGATATGTTGGATTATTTCAGTATGGACCCTTGGTTCCGCCAGTTCCATCAAAACAACGTCACCTTTAGTATGTGGTACCACCACAGTGAGAACTTCATGCTCTCCCTGTCCCATGACGAAGTGGTACACGGAAAGAGTAACATCATCGGCAAAATGCCAGGGGACAGATGGCAGAAGTCTGCTAATTTACGGTGTCTATTTACCTATATGTTTGCCCATCCAGGGAAGAAAACCATGTTCATGAGCATGGAGTTTGGCCAGTGGAGTGAGTGGAATGTCTGGGCAGATTTAGAATGGCAGTTGTTACAGTATGAACCCCATCAACAGATCAAGGTGTTCTTCCAGGATTTAAATCAACTGTATCGTACTGAACCAGCTTTTTACACCCTAGATTTTGCGCGGGAAGGGTTTGAGTGGATTGACTGTAGCGATAACCGTCATAGCGTTGTCTCCTTTATCCGCCGAGATAAGGATGGGGGTGAGTTTATTGTTGCGGTTTGCAACTTTACACCTCAACCCCATTCCCACTACCGCATTGGTGTACCTGAGTCCGGATTCTATACTGAATTGTTTAACAGTGATGCCCGCAAGTATGGGGGTAGTAACATGGGCAATTTAGGTGGAAAGTGGACAGATAATTGGTCACTGCACAACCGTCCTTATTCCTTGGATTTATGTTTACCACCTTTGGGGGTATTAATTCTCAAGTTAAATCGGCAGATGACAGTGGAAGTTGGGGAGTAATAGTTATGGGTAGGGAGTGATGTTGCTGCCTACCTGGGAAATAGGGGAGAATAACTCTCCCCTGATTTCTAATGATTCTGGGTCCGCTTTTGTCAATGAACCGAACACATTTACAGCAATTCTCATTTTGAAAAAAATAGAGTATTAACCCCGATTTTAGAATTCAAAATATAGTACAAAGTAACTAGTTTTTCAGCCAAAGGCAATGGCTAAAGAAACAATTGGGTCAAAGAGTTAAGTATTTATACATTAACCAAAGAGATGGA
>Ga0116227_10003437_pt1 | contig 35171 bp, 22 predicted proteins | sample S1TSphgellanicum_FD_89693 | JGI IMG/M metagenome (GOLD analysis project Ga0116227, IMG submission 89693) | Host-associated microbial communities from peat moss isolated from Minnesota, USA - S1T2_Fb - Sphagnum magellanicum MG | ecosystem: Host-associated > Plants > Peat moss > Unclassified...
ATGTAGCAAATGACGGCAAACCTCCTTGGTTCGTCGTCATTTCTTTGTTTTTTTTTTTCAAGTGTAGTAGATGTTGGCGAACCTCCCTCACTCATCGTCATTTCTTTGTTTTTTTTCCTTAAATGTAGAAGATGACAATGAGCCAAGAGGCTCGTCATTATCCTTTTTTTTTTTCTCAGGTGTAATAGATGATGGTGATCTTCCCTAGCTCGTCATCATTTCTTTGTTTTTTTTCTCAAGTGTAGCAAATGATGGCAAGCCTCCCTGGTTCGTTGTCATTTCTTTGTTTTTTTTCTCAAGTGTAGCAAATGATGGCGAGTCCGGAGGCTTGTCGTCATTTTTTAGTTTTTTTCTTAAGTGCAGAAAACGACGATGAGCCGGGAGGCTCGTTGTCGTCTCTTGGTTTTTTTCCTCAAATGCAAAAGATGACAACGAGTTGGGAGGTTTTCAACTTGTTGTCATCTCTTGGGTTTTTTCTCAAGTGTGAGTTCATTGGCTGCATCATCACTTGATGCATCATTACTGTACCTTCTTGTATGTGATGATGTCACCACCCCTTTCCTATCACACCACACCTTCGTAGCTATATTTAGAATTGTTGCACAAAACTCACATCTCACTCAAAGTTGCAAGTATTCTCAAAGATTGGGCTATAATCACTTGGCCTTCCTTGGTCACCATTCTGGCTACTAAACTCTTGCAAAGGGGTGGCATCTAATGTTGTGTAGGGTATTCTTGCTGTCTATTTGTAATACCTTCATATTTTGTAAGTTTTTATTATTAGCTTGTTTGCAATACTTTCATCATTATTAAGGATTATTTTCTAGTTTGATTTTGAATGTTATTTTTATAAGGGCTCAAGTGGCTTCACATGAAAGTGATCAAATAGAAATACCACCAAATCATGCAATGGAAGATGCAAATTGGGTGCATGAAGGGTCAAGGTTGAAGTGCAAAATCAATGGATGCACCAACGCTAATGTAGCTAAATGGTTACTTTGTCAATAGTTGGACAACAAACATAGGCTTTACATGGAGGTAGGCAAATCTAGCCATCCTTCTATTCATGTTGGGGGACCAAGGCAACAAAATTAGCATGCTATGAATGTTCAAATTTTGAGCAACCCACATGTAAGGCAAAAACAAAATGAAAAGAAGGCTTTTGATAAAGTGAAAAAGAAAGCAAAGTTAGAATGGGATGAACTCCAAGCCCAAGTGTAACAAATGGAACAAGTCAAACGACCTTTGTTGGTACATTTAGCCTCCAAGATCTTGTTGGGCATCATTGGGATTCTAGCATGGGGGGTGGGGTTTATCCCACAAAGTGCATGGGTGCGCTTTAAAAAGGACGAGAACCTTGTTGAGACAATTTGGGCAAGCAGAATTGTTTATGCAAATCCATTGAAAGTTGCATGGGGTGCTTGGGATTGGACATTGGAGTCCAATAAACACCACCAAGTCAAAGAAATGGATGCAATATCCCAGTATCACAATTTTGAATTTATTCATGGGCGGTATATTTCCATACTTATATATATTTTTAAAAAATTATTTGTGTTTTAACATGGGAATGTAGTTTCTTTTTTTGTTTTCTTTTATTAGGTTTCGAGGCACAACAAAGGAGGCTTTTGTTGCAAATGCAATTTGACTTGCACTTAAGCATTGTCAACTATTTACTCATCACCATGCAACAAAAGTTGTAGAAGCTGCAACAAAATATCGCACCAGTATGGGCATTCCTTCTAGTTCATCCTCTTCGAAGGAATAATTATAGATATAGTTTTAGTGCACGTATGTAACATTTTTTATTGAGCCATTATAGATTAACTTAGCATGATATATTTTTGTCACCATCCTTTTTGTAATGTGGTTAATTGAACATTTTTGTATCAATCCACTTGTTTTAATTTTGATCTTTAATTTTGGGATTTGTAGATTTTGGGTTAATCTTATGCCATGTTGCACATAATACCCCATCCATTACGAATGGATTACATTTACTATAAACCAAATGGATAATACCTTCATTATCCTTATCATGAAATACTCACACAATAACCTTAATGAAAAATGTAATTTACTATTTTTATATAATTACATTGCCCATTTTCATGGAAGGACCCCTTGGTGCATAAATTGGTTTGTCTATGCATGTATTGTAAACTTTTGATTTTCTTTTGTTTATGGTTGGGTTGTCCATAAAGCGTTTCAAATTACAATACCCACATATCAACCAACTCATGTTCATGTTCCATTACCCTAATATAAACTTTTGCCTAATGTATGTTTCAAATAAATATCGGGGACATTGGGTTTAAGGAAATTAAGCCTAGCTTTTTGTCATTAATTGTTTCAAAGTAACCTTTTTCTTAACATTTATATTATTTTCATGGAATATTTTTAAAATGATTTTTGTATTGACATACACACATATATTTAATGAGGTTCCTATTTTTCTTTTCTTTTTCATTAAAGGAGAGGAGAATGAAGATGACTCCATGACAAAGGTATGAATGATAAAAAAACCTTCCCATTGGTTAGGGTCCCCCCCCAAATTAGGTCTAAAACATAAGTTGGTAGTTTGTACATAATTTAAGGTTATGCAAAAATAATTCCAAAAATAGGTTTAACATTTAGTTCAAATTTTTTAAATTAAATTCCACATTAAAGTTATGCAACCAATTCTTTGTTTGTTTATTTAATTTAGGGTCAATGTAAGGATTTTTTGTTACATATAAAATTTTTAACTCAACATTTTAAGGTTCATTATATAAGTTTGCTTATTTTTTCAAATTCAAACCTATGCATGCATTAGGTTGTAATGTTTACATGATGAAGGTTTAAATTTTCAATTTGTAATATTGTACCCTATCACCCTATGTTAAATCCCAAATTGCAATACTTAGGTAAATCTATGTTATGCAACCCCCCTTGATTTCATAATGCAAAAACCTATTCCCTCATCATCTAAGGTTATGTAGGATCATCTTGTTTACCAAATCCAATACCTACATTTAGTGCATAAAAACAATAGGACATACCCAAAAGATATTTATTTTTAAAAAATTAACCAATTATCAATACCCTCATCTTCAGGTGTAAACATTGACTATGGGCATGTCCTAATTTTTCCAAACATTAATTTGCAATACCTACATCGTTTGTAGTGAGTGCTAAAGTGATCATTAAGATAATTTTTCTTTTATTACTATAATTTAATATTACCAATTTACCATAATAAGCTTATCAGTATACCTACATAAATTTATATTGTGTACCTTCACCAAAAGCCCCCTTTTAGTTAATAAAAATTTATTATGCAAGTATTGTAAAAACTTAGTCCCTCATAATCTAAATGCAATACCTACATTTAATGGACTGAATGCAATAAAAAATATCCAAATGATATTTATAACTAAAAAAAATCATCATTTTAATGAAAAAGGTAGGACAATACCTGCATTAAGTGGTCAAATCCCCCTTTGGAAGGAGTAGGGAATTTGTAATACCTTCATCTAACATAATTAATACCCACGAAATATATGAAATTATATGCAATACTTGTGTTAGTGTTTGTTAACCTTTAACTATGATATACCTTAAACCTTGTAATATTTGCATGCAATACCAATTAAATGCCACAAGAAACAAGATGGGTAAGCATTACCCACATATTGACCTGGTGATTATTGTACAATTAACTTGCAATACCACTTCTATATAATGTTTGAGTGAAATATTCTTGTTTGGGAGTTTTAAAAGATACGTATTACATAGCTTTAATAATGTAACTTTAACTTTCAAACCCTATATGTTCACTGATACAAAAATCAACACATTAACACATAAATAATCTATTCTTTGACACAATTGTAATATGATGCACATTTTAGTAATGGAAAATTAAAAATGGGGGATAGGTACAAACAAATTTGTGTTTTTTTTATTCATGAGCATTCTTCTTATGAATATTTCCATGTTCTAACATCGTCTCATGCTAATCTTTCATCTATTGCACTGAATTACCAAGTCCATCATTGATGCAATGAAATACCATGTCGAGATGCATGACTTCATTCACCTTGGAAAGGCGAATACTTTGTACATTTGTTGCAATAACACGTAACAATGATGTGGTGTGGTCTATGAGTTGAACCCCACCTTCTTTGATTTCATTGATGATTTCTTACATTATGTCACCCATTTGAGCAAACGTTTTTTGTGTGGAGGTGGATGAAGGTTGGTTGTGATCTTTCTTTTTTTCCACATTGGGGGAAGCATCATCCGATCTCATAAGCTCACACATATCAACAACCCATGGTTTTTTAGAGTGATCTTCATCGGCTTCTTCATCATTAGATTCATTCTCATAAATGTGCAAATAGGTAAGGTTCGCAAACATGGTAGCAGAACCTCCATGATCAAATCCATACCATGTCCCACAATATTGAATTATATCTTCTTTAATGAGATCGTTAAATGTAAGAAAAATGGCAGCTTGATGTTTACACAACTTTCCACACAACGCCTATTCATATGTGCAACAAACATACTTGGTGAAAGGAAGTGGGACTTGATATGTCATATTCAGATGTTGTTGGCTTCGTACCATCCATGCATGGCCAGTTTTGTTCGAATCATCTATCCCATGCATGACATTGGTGTGAAGGATTAATGTGGCCTTCTCAACACTCATTTGCACAATGCATTCCACAACTTTATTTCTTATGAACTCGCGTTTTTTCATTTCAGCTGTGTGCATGTAGTGTCTTACAACTATTGTCGTGAGTCTTCACACTAACCAATCAATTCGTCGACCTCAAAGCCTTTTTGTTTCCAAAGAAAACCAACGTTTCAATGCCCCATGGTAAGATTCAATGGATGCTTGTGTGTCTTGGTTTGAATGTGGCACTTGTTAAAATCCTACCATCCACAAATCTACAATAAGATATAATGTGCATCCATAAATTGTTGTGCAGGTATTGCATTTCCTTCCACCATATATAGTATGGATTAAGGTCATAATGTGGGTATTACATTTTTTCCCCATATATAATGTGCATTTTAAAGTTGTCATGCAGGTATTACATTTAAGGCTCCCACATATAGTGTGAATTAAAGTCATAATGTGAATATTGCACTTTGCCCCCACATTGTGTGCATCTTTAAATTGTCATGAAAGTATTACATTTAGTGCTCTCACATATAGTGTGGATTAAGGTCTTAATGTGGGTATTGCATTTAGTGTCCACATGGGATTACTAAGTCCACCATTGGTGTTTTTACCTTAATTCAAAGAATGAATATTTTGGGATATGAACAACATGGTGCAACAACAATAATGGATTGAGAGTTAATTCACATACCAACTTGGAAATAATAGGTCCAAAAATATCAAATCCATGAATCATCGGATAAATGTTGGGTGAAGTTTTTAATGATTTTGTTTCTCCCACGAATCATGAAGGTTTTAATGCTTTAATTTGGTTCAATGGGCATGTACATGATGGTGTGAAGGTCATCCAATATTACACGTTGCACTTCATTGTCTTTGATTTTTTCCATTGAACGTAAGCACCAAGCTTTTAAGACATGCCACAAACAAAGGTAAATGGGCACTTGATCGTTGCCCCACACAATCCTAACCATGCATAAAATACCAATTTATTATCATTTCAACTAATAACATTATTTAAAATGTAGAATGTGGAATGAAAATTTGAAATGGTTACATGTACATAAAAGCTAAAAAAAACGTAAAATGAAAATAAAACTCATCACAATGCTCATAATTTTTATGGAACATCATCAATGAGAAACATGAAAGTTTCCATTTAGGGTTCTTCCTTAAAAGCTTTGTTTTCAAAGGACTTAACCATTCCACTAAATCATCGCATGTTTGGCGGCTTATAATGATCCATGCAACTGGTACTTTAGTGTAATGTGCATCAAACACCATCAATGTGAACAAATGAAATTTCACATCATTGGTGTAGAAGGTGGCATCCATTGAGATTGCCCCATTATCACCTAATGAAACCATGGCTTGCAATTGAGATGGGGTTTGTATCCCTATTGTGAATGGGACATGAATCCCATTATCGTCACTTGCATTTTGAAAATAAAACACATCATTTGGATGATTAAATGCCCATGTGTGAAAAGAAATGGCCGGATTTTGGTGTAAACACCAACTTCCTTTTTGTGTTTGCGTTCCAAATAAATAATGTTTTGTTGTTTAATGAAATCATCCCTCGTCATTGCTTTTCCTACATTGATTATATTCCACCATATTGCCTTATGCTTATCATATATTTGCTTGACGGTGTAACTTAAACTCAATTGGGTCTAAATGTGGTCCTTGAAGGCTTGTGACATTCATGGGGCAAAAAAAGATGGTCGCGCAATGGAATCAAGGTCATGTTTGTCATGTGCAAGCTAACCATTGATTTGTGTATGAGGTCAATGGTAGAAGATTATCTCTGCCACCTCAGGTCGTGTGCACAATCGCCTAATCAAAAATTGAGTTAAACAACCCTGTTTAATGGATTGATAGTGATTTGGGTCTCCACGATTATCTTCTAGCCCATACCCACATGCATACCTACAAAATGTGAAATCAATTTAGGATTTAAAATTTGGTACAATATGAGGTTAAAAAACAAGTTCCATATAACAAAAATGAATAATAGAACATCATACAAAATATGGCCGAAATGGTTTTGGATTATTGACATTTTTACATTTTCTTATGAGAGTACCTAGTTATAAATGTTCCACTCCATTGAGGAGTTTTCATGGCTTTGTTCACCGTTTAAAAATTCTGAGATTCATGCATGTGGGATGTATACACACTCAACCTCAATTATATGTGCCCCTCCATGTCGAACATATTTTTTCCACACTAAGTCCATGTTGTTAAAGGGCGACTTCTTTGGGTTTTGAATCTTAATATGTTGAAATTTTGAAACACAACCCATGTTTGAAACTATGCTTTGAGCTAATTGTCCAAGAAAAAACAATAAATTGATATTGATGTCCAAAACTTTATATTTGCAATATGTTGAATTACATGTTAATTGTCATATTCAATACTAATGCAAATGTACATGTTTTAAATACTTAATTTTTATCCTTCATTTAAACCCGATATAATCATGCACATAATACTTTAAATGCTAAGTATGGAGAACATGTGATATGGTCTATGGCCATAATTGTAAATTTTAAATCCATATTATCTATGGATAATCTAAATGTAATACCCACATGATAGTTAACAAACTGCACTATTTATGGAAAAAATAAATGCAATACCTACATGACAATTTAAAGATGCACACTATATATGGGGGAAAACAACAATACTCACATTATGACCCTAATCCACACTATATGTGGGAGCCCTAAATGCAATACTTGCATAACAATTTAAAGATGCACACTATATATGGGTGGAAAAATGTAATATTGGCATCATGACCCAAAATCCACACTATTTATGGGAGGCCAAAATGCTAAATCCATATATCAAACATGGAACATTCTTAGTGGAATTTGATGACCATATTAAAACCATCCAAGGAAATTGATTTCCTTAAATTAGGAACAAAACAATAAGAAAACATAAGAAAATGATTTAAACAAAAAAATCATATTGTTGATGTTAAAGGATGATATCACGTTCAAAGGAGTTGTATTTTGATTTGAAAATACAACCTAAATAAATTAACACACATTTCATTAAACCTTAAACTTAATACCCTAAATAATCTTAATGATAAATCCTTTCAACCTAATGATTATACAAACAAAATTACAAATGGAATACAAAAAACATTTATAACAACTTTGTTTTGAATTTTAAAGTTAATCAATTGGCAATAGTAGGGGAAGAAAACAATTTAATTAACTAGAGGCTACAAGAATTAGTTGTTTAACTAGACCATGGGTCACTCAAAATTTACATGATAGTAGTAGGAAAGAAAAAAAAAAAAAAAAAACTAGAGGCTACAAGGATTTTTTATTATTTAACTAAACAATGGGTTGTATCATCTAACATGTATACGTGGGGGGAGTTTGGATTTTGGTGTTCCCAGTGATGTTCTCTAATTTCCCAATGTGACCCTAAAGATGTTCCAATTAATACCACATTTTATCCCATTTCTTTTTTCCCAAAGTTTAATTTGCATGACCTATTAGGGAAAGGAAGGCACCTGTATGTTAATATATTTTTTGTATTTTGAGGTTGCTCCTTGTTACATGGCAACAATAAGAGTGGGAAGAAAAATAAGAAGAAAAAACTTAATTAATTAAAGGCTGCAAGAATTATTTGTTGTGTAACTAGAGCATGGGTCACTTACATGGTGGTAAAAAAAAATAAAATGAATGGAAACAATAGCTTTAGAGTTTAAAACTAAATACCCCAAAAATTTATATATAAACCTAAATTTTTTTATGTCATAAAAATTAATAACTATATAAACATATATAAATTCCATATAAAATAATCTTTTAGAAGTGAGTGATGAATTAAAATTGAAACACAATGAAAAGAAAAAATTAAATGAATGAAATAAGAGTTTATTTTCTTACCTTTAGTGTGGTCACTTCAATTTGAGACTTTTCTCATTCACCTTCAAAAGACATAAAATGCATCTTGTTGCAAGTATTTGTATGTGAAAATTTGGCCAGATTTTCCCCCCAAAATGCAACCTAGGATTGATTTTGATTAGTATTAAAAATTATGCAAATTTTCATAAATGTTTGATGTTTTTTTAACCCTAAATTTATTAAGCCTATTTCTTAATTAAACTAAATACATCTTGCATTAAATGGTCCAAAATGGAGGTAGAGGACTACCACCAAAAAAAATTTCGTAATTTCAATACCCACATTTTACATTATAATTTTGCAATTGAAGTCCATAATTTGCAAGTGCATAGGTAGGTATAATGATGTGCAAGTAGGTAGGTTTTGCCAATAAATAAATGTTTTGCAAATAATTAAAATGGCATTATTGAGAAATGTATCTATTGTTTTGGTTAATTTCTAGAATAGGAATTAGGTAGAAGTTTAACCAATAAAATATATAGAGTTTGCCAAGAAATAGAAATTTAGTTAAGAAAAAATATAGGTTTAGCCAAAATATACAAATTTAACCAAGAAGAAATATAAGTTTAACTAAGAGAAATAATTTAAACTAAAAAGATATATAGGTTTTGCCAAGGGATATAAGTTTAGTCAAGAAGTATATGTTTAACTAAAAAGAATATAGGTTTAGCCAAAAAAAAATTTAACCAAGAAGAATATAAGTTTAACCAAGAGATAGAAGTTTAGCCAATAAAAAATATATGTTTAGGCAAAAAATAGAAGTTAGCTAGTAAGATATATAAGTTTAGCCAAAAGATATAAGTTTTGCCAAAAGAGAGAGTTTAGCGAAGAAATAAAAGTTAGCCAGTAAAATATATAAGTTTAACCAAGAGGAGATAATAGTTTTGCCAAGATAAGTAAAGGATTAATTGTTAGTTAGTAAGCAGGGCTAAGATTTAGGTCACTATAGTAGCTAGGTGGGTGGGTAGTATGGAGGTCAGGGTTGGGAAAAAATTGGCAATGAAAAAATGGTCAAAGGCCAGCAGCCAAAAAAGATTGACTGTGGTAGAATGTTGGTTAATGTAAGGTAAAGAGGTGAATGAAAAAGAGACGAATCATTCAGCCCATCCTCTGGACAGAACGGCCAACTGGTGCAGTCATGGGGTCTGTTTCACTCTGGCCTCGTATAAGAGCATCTCCACTGGTGCTCAGTATGTGACTCCAGGCAGTTCCACTTACAGGTTTATTGGTGGGGTTGCCTAAAAAAACACAGTTAAACTTAGACATTTAATTTTATTATCCAGCGTGTCATACTGAGCACCAGTGGGGATACTCTAACACAGGCGACAGTATACACCTAAGTGTTAGCTCGTTTTTCTTTTTAAGTTTTGAGACTTTCTTTCTGGTGGTTCTCTGGGTGTGGTGGGTTTGAGCCCAGTTCTTCAAGTTCTTAAACCCTTACGATTTTGGCTTTGGCACAATTATTTCAAATTCAAGAACCTCAATGCCCAGTTTGAAAACCAAGTTTGGTTCCGTGTATTAAAAAAACATGCCAAAATGATTGCTATTGATTGGTCAGCTATTTTGATTTGTGTAAATAGTTGCTTCTGAATCAATTTTCAGTTTATATTGTTCCACTTTTCATGTTTAGGGTTGCACATTTTGAAATTATTAGTGACTACCTTAGTACCTTGGCCAAGTCGACACTAATTAAATTATTTTCAGAAATTTTGAAATTTTCCAAAATTATTTCTCTCAAATCAAAAAAATACTGTGAAGGATAATAGTGAATATTTGGGAATATTTCATTTGTTGAAATGAATTTTTCAAAATTAATTAATTATTGGAAAGATATGTGTTGAAATGGCCAAGGTATTACAGTAGTAGGTTGAATGGACTATGTAACCGATGACTCGACGGATGAAATTTTCACCCGCCCGTAACTGATGACTACGTCAATGTCTGGGATGAATGTCGTTGTTGCTGTTGCCATAGCCTTCCTGCGCCCATCTGGCTGACCCAGTACGCAGCAGATATGGGTTGTAAACTGTGACCTCTCTGCCAATGGGGTGATGCCACATCACCAATTTCTATGGAAGAACCGGTTATGTGATAAATATTTGCTAATCTGATACACATTGCTAGAGGCCCAAATAGGGGGTATGAGTGGAGTTGTTCTCTGAACACACATTCAAGAGTTTTTTCTTTCACAGTTTTAATTTTAATTTTAACAGGGGGTGTGTCATATTGTGGCCTTGCCATTTACATTCAAAAGTATCTTAAGGCAAAAGAAGAATTATGGAAACTCAAATATTTCACCATGCAAAAATATAATCTTCAAAAAAGGAAAAATCCTCTAAAAGAAACCAAAATCCTTCAATATGTTATAACTCTATAACTAATCTCAAGTTTCAACACAAGCCAAAGTATCATCCTTCAGAAATCCTCATATATGAATAGACCTATTATTATTACCTAGGCGGCCAAAATCCATTAAGCTACTATACTCTATAATGAATCTAAACACAATATCCTTGCCTTGGTAGGCAAGGCCACAAAAAAAGGCTAGTTCCACAGTTTAGTTCTTGTGCCAGTTTCATCAAAAGGGTGCCAATGCAGATATGGATCACAAATAGCATGAACTCCTTGAGCTTAATAGTGCAAATTGAAGAATCTACGAACATTGTGTGAATATATACCCGATATTATCTGAAGGGCCTGAGGTAATAGCAGTTGTATATTATACTAACACAAGGCTCATATTGCCTCAGGTCATTCTAGCCTTAGTAAGGTCCTTGATATCATTGTGATTGCAGGGCAAAGGCAAGGATAACTCTTAAACCCGAAACCCTTACCACTGGTCAGAACTTTAATCTGTGAACTTGAATCATGTATTTACTATCAAATATCTGCACATGAACAATTTGCTAATGTACCAACAAATTGATATCCGACATGACATTGGACCTAGCAACAGATTCATGAAATTGTCATGCTGTTTGTGTGCTTGGGTAGAATTTCAGAACAAAACAGTGCAATTAGTCTGCTCAATACTATTAAACAAAACAAAACCCAGCATTAAGATTCGACATGGTTTCATAATATGATTGTCATTTGCAGAAATGCACCTGCTCTTTCATCACCCTTTCCATTACAGCAAATTCTTGAGCTCCAATTGCATGATGATGTTCTTACCAGTGTTGGGCGGGTATGGAATTTCAGTCCAAAACTGGGTCAAGTATCAGCTGGTTCTCTCACTCAGAACTGGAGGAGTACCATCAGGAGGGATATCCGAGATTATACTCATTCCTCAGGGTATCAATTTGGTGGGAACCAGTTCCTTTAAAACCAGGTTATTAAAAATATATATATATTCATACTCAGGAAGTTATATTGATAACTTCGGGTCCAGTTCTTATTTAAGTTTAGGGTAGCCATTTAAATTAGGGCTTAGGAGGCTAAGTGAGTTTAGGGTGGCTACCATTGAGGATTAAATAGTGGATTAGGGTTTAGGTTAGTTGTTTAGGTTCGGGGTTTATTAATTATATAACAAGGCAGGTTGCTTTGGCCTCAACAAGGTATGTCTTTTGCTTTGTGAGTTTGTGTTTTTTTGTTGTAGTTGTAGGGAGGGAAACATCAAGCTCTTGTTCTAGGCACTCCTTGTCGTGCTTCTTGTCGTGCTCTTGTTTTGGGTGCTCCTCACCATGTTTTTGTTCAAACATAAAATTTGGTTGTGCTCTTATTCTAGGCATTCTTTGTTATGCTTTTGTTTTGAGCACTCTTCTCTATGCTCTTGTTGTGGGCATTCTTCATTATGCTTTTGTTCTTAGCACTCTTTGTCATGCTCTTGTTATGGGCACTCCTCACCATATTCTTGTTTTGTAACTCCTCGATGCTCTTGTTTTGGGCACTCCTTGTCACGTTTTTGTTTGGGCTCTCCTTGTTGTGCTTTTATTATGCATTTCCTCATTGTGCTTTTGCTTGGTTGCTTCTTGTCATGTTCTTGCACTCTTGTTATGGGTGCTTTTCTTCGTGCTTTTGTTTTGGGCATTCTTCACAATGTTCTTGTTCTGGGCGTTCCTTATTATGCTTTTATTTTGGGCATTTTTCATTGTGCTCTTATTTTGACATTCCTCATTGTGTTCTTATTTTCAAGTTCCTTGTCGTGCCCTTGCTCTAAAGTTGCTACTAATTTTGTGAGGTGGAGCTATTATTTGACATTTCAAAGTAAGTTGATTTTTTTCCAATTTGATCAATATTTTTTCCTTTTCTTCGTTTGTGTGTGTTCTGTTTTTATTTTGTTGTCATTTTATCATCATGGAAAATCATGTTCGTTAAAACCACATTACCTTGTAATTAAAATTTCAAAATAACTAATATGCAATTACACTATAATTAGAGCATGAAAATACGAGTAATTAATAAATAAAATGCCACATCAAAAAATCAAAGACTTGTATTATAGTTGCAACTTGGTTATAAATGGGACACCTATAAATTGTAATGTACACATCATGTATATAGGTGTAATCAATTGTGTTTGATTTTTTGACAAGTTACAATTTAGTTGTGTGTGGCAACTACATTACAATTAGTGTAAATGTAGCACCCAATTAGGAACTACATTGCGACTAATGAAAGGTGTTGACACATATGAGCATGCCACGTGTATGCATTTCCACCACCCATTAGATGTGACATTCACAACTAATTGGCTGTTTGCAAAGTAAGGTGGATCAATTTCGATAGATAAATAGTTCATAAAAGGTCCATTCGATTGTGTTAAAATTGCAATATACTATGATATCATTGTGTAAGTGGGGGATTGAATGTGGTTAATGAGATAATAGAAATTATGTGAATAGAAACCCAACTACATAACTATTTAACATGTATATGAACTTTTGAAAATGCTCCATTTTAAGACATTTAAAAGTCAATATCTTCTTTTGGGTTAAATTTTTTCTAACAATTTCTTTACATCTATGTCCTTTTTATAAAAAAATCATATATTGAATCCTTATAAAATAATTTAAACAAAATTCATAAACAAAAATGTATTTGTATTAAGCCATAGACAAAAGACCAATCCATATTTTTCAACTTCAAAAATTTAATACTCTATATTTGGAGAATACATGTTATATTTCTTTATGTATATGTTTTCTTATTCAAGTTGAGAATCTTAATTCAATGGAAAATTTGGCATAATGATGATTTTATGGCATGTTAATGACATGTTAATGCATGACACTCTGCAAAAACATGTAGTGTGACACAAAAAATGGTCCACAGTAGCTTACACCCATTTAATTGCCAACCATGAATCCTATTGATACAACTAGTTGTGCCACTATGTTGCCATTATATAAATATTACTTTTCCACTATTTTGTGATTATTGTTAAAATATTAATAAATTATTAACTTAAAAAATCATATTTAGTCCCTAATATTTAATTATGAATCATTTTTTCATAAATTATTAATTAATACCTACTTAATAGTTAACATGAATTCATCAATTTAATTTATACAATTATTTTGATAATTCATTCATATAATTAATTTATAAATAATTAAATAACTTATTAATTTTAAAAATTAAATTAATGAATACAAGTATTAAATGAAAATAATTAATCATCAATTAAAAAATTGAGATAATTAATTATTTGATAAGTATGTATGTTACCCAAATTTATATTTAATATTTAATATTTAATTATTTTAAATAATTTTTAAAATAATAAATATCAATTGATAAATTATCTCTAAAAATCATGAACTAATTAATTAGTTAGTTGATTTAAATAATTACTTAAATTTTTTAATTCAGATAATAATTGATTAATTATTTATTATTAAATAAGCAACATCATTAATTCTAAGAATCCATATGATTAATTATGTAAGTTCTATGTAAATTTAAATCATTAATTATTTGATAACTAACTAATTAATAATTTAAATTATATCAATTAATTCAAAAAAAAATCAAATGATTATTTCAGATAATTAATCTACATATATAATTATCAAATAACTATTATATAATTGTAAAATGCACAAATTGAAAAATAAACACAAGGAATGTGAAAAAAAATTATTTCTAGTTGCAACCCCATTTGCAATTAATGTGCAACTAAAAGATTTAATCCATAAGTTTTGTTTTTGAATCCCATCTCACAAACTATAAAAAAAATGTGTCAATTTGAGATGAACTCAAAAAACTTAACCTTAAAGACAAAAAAAAATTTTAAAAAAAAAATATTTACATGGTTATTTTTTTAATTCACCTACACTTTTACCTTTTTAGCTAGTTGCTTACCTAGGCAAGTAAGTAATTAGTCCTACTTTTTTATCTACCTACCTAGTTTTAATTACCTATTTACTTGCCTATGCCTATGTATTAACCTATTTAACTATTTAAATATATATGTATTTTTATTTTTTTAAATTAATTAATATATCACATGGCAATTTTTTACCATGCCACATGTTGAGTGAAATTGTGAATAGGTGGCTTGTTTGGACTGTCACACTTGTAATTTTTCTAGATTAAAATGTAAAATTTAAAGCCATATTCAAAAAGCTTTAAATGACGTGATTGTTATGAATTTTTATCCTTGATAGTCCATTTCACATTTTAATAATTAATCTTTTGCATGAAATTTTTTATCAATCACAACTTTAGGGATATTCATAAGTTGGTTTATTAATATTTATGATTAAGAGCATAGGGGATAATTATAGGATTTATGGTTTGATAATTCTTAAAATTGCAAAAAAAATTGCTAATGTTAAATTATGAACTTTCAAATGCCACTTTTGAACCACCTAACCATGCTTTCACCTTGTCATAGTTTAAGACCATTATATTTGAACAACCATAATGGATGGTGGAAATTGATGTTAAAAAAAAATTCACCCAAAATTCCCCATAGTGCCATGTGTTAAATTTTGATAAATCGATGAAAAATGACATTAACATGATATTACCATGGTAGTTACAAACTAGTTGCATGAATTGCATATGTACATAATTTTAGATATGGTGAATTGCATCTGTTGCAATTCATGCAAGTTGTTTGATAACACTCATGCTTGTAGAAATACAATGAATTGCAAATGGTCATTGTAACTCAAAGACCTAGTTGAAAAGCTAGTTGAAAACCACCCCATTTTTTGTGAATTTTTTCCAAGATTATTCTTTACCAACCAATAGTTGTTTTTTCATTACATAGATTGTTATCATTGTTTGTAGAATCCACATAAGATATTGTTTACAATTTTTTTTTATTGCATAGATTGTTAGCATTCTTACCAAAATCACATATATATTAAATTACAACTTATGTTTCTCTAGTTTCCTTTGTTCAAGTCTTTTAACACACTTTGAATTAAACACCCACCTTGAATTAAATTGAAATGGAATCAAATGTTGTTGTTGACGGTGATATGCTTCTAAATGAAAGTGAAATTTTATTGAAGAGAAAAGTGAAAAACGAGTTGAAAAATTAATAACAATTTCAAGTTGTCATTCAAAAAATGAAGATAATATGAGAATTTTTTTTTAAAAATTGCATGAACAAAGAACTAAATGGAGGCCCCATGGAAAGAATTCTCCAATTTGGGTTTTTTTTCGTATTATTGATTAATCATAAGTTGATGTTTAGGTCTCACAAGTTATGTGTTGTATGTTATGTTATGAAAAACCACAAAGTTTTACAATATTAAGGTTTAAAATATTACTGGAAAACTTGTTCCCTTTCCACTACACACTTCCACTTAAATTGAAACAAATGGATTGGACTTCACTAAAACCATTTGACCTTCATTGAATACACTGAGCCATGGTTATTGGTGGACCACTTCCACCATAGATCCAATACAATTCTACCTCACTATGTAGCATAATGAATTCTTGATGGCATGGATATTTGAAATCATTGGGTTGTGACTATTGGTGAACCATTTTCACCATAACTCCACTTCATTATGGCGCATAATGAATTTTTAATGAAGTGAATATTAAATTCTACTAAAATCATCTATTTAAGCTATTTTAAAAACTTTGTATGTTTAAACCATGGCTTTGAGAGTAATTGGCCTGTGTGAAAAAATGTTGCAATTACCCCCAAAAAATATTACATTTAAAATTGTATGTTTCATTTTTTTTGTTATTAATCCTTTTGTACATGACATATATATGACAAACTTGTTGGATTGCATCACTAGACACTTACATCCAACTTTAGTTTCAATGGAATGGTATTCAACGTCCCATTCCAACATACATTGATTATAATGAAATCCCATTAGATTGGTCTAGTGGATTTGCTTGGTGGAGCTGTTAGTGTATTAAAATTGTTGATCTAATAAATTAGTTTGGTGAAATTATTGGTTTTATAATAGAATTGTTGATCTAATAAATTATTTTGATGGAATTTTGATTTCATAATAGAACTTTTTATCTAATAAATTAATTTGGTGGAATTATTGGTTTTTTAATAAAATTGTTGATTTAATAAACTAGTTTGATGAAATTTTGGTTTTATAATAGAATTGTTGATCTAATCACACTTTTGGATTAATGCATTGGTTCATTATATTAAACTTCAATAGTTCATGAACGTTAAGTGGTGCATTAGTGATGTCCAATGTCTTCCAGGATTAAATGTGTTCCATGAGTGGTTACACTTCAAAAGTGGATGTGTAGTGGAAGCTTATATACATGATTTCGAATAAGTCAGGAAATTTTCTTTTTAAAAAACAGCCACCCAACCCCCCCCCCCCAATTCCCCCCACGCCAAAAACCAAAAAAAAATAAAAATGATGCGGATAAGTACGTGCTAACCATAAAAGTATTAGATACCTAATCAGCAATTAGCGAGAGCCTAATTAAGCCTCTCGCTTAATTAAGCCAGCTCTCTTGCTCCTTGTGCTCTTCGCTGCAGGCGCTGTCGCAGTGGGCACTTGCGCATCCCCTCGCTCTCTCCTTGATCTCTCTTCTGTCTTCACCGTTTCTTCGGTTTTCATTTTTGCTTTGTACCTCATCATCGTCTGTTTCTGCTGTTTCTGTTAAGGTTTTTCTGGAAAATTTTGGCCCGTTTTTGGAATTTTTTTGTGTTGTTGTTTCCAGAGTTGTGGAGTTTTGTTGTATTGTAGGAAGACTTGGTCGGGTATGAAGAAGTTCTTTGCTCATTTTTGTTGCTTCTGTTGATGGAGATTTGCAGTGATGATGTCTATTGCAAGGAGATGATTACTGCCCCAAGTTCATGAGATGGATATTGTGAAGACTTTCATAGGGAGGAATCTGTGAAGAACTTCACGAGGTTGTTATTTTGTGGGAGACTACTACTGTGCTTGTCTTGCGAGGAAGAATTTGTCTTCACGTGCATGGTGAATACTAGAGCGGTTTGGTTTTGAGAATTGACGGTTGCTGTCTGTGAGCAAGCATCGTCGAGGACTAGAAGGACGACGACTACGAGAAAAAAACTGCAAGGACGGGTAGAGTGCGGAGCTCGTGGTGCGGAAAAAGAAGAAGATTCAGAGGAAGAGACTCGCTTCAGGGAGACAGTAGTATGGCGATAGGAAGCCGGGCTGTGTCGTATGCTAATCCTGCATGTGTGAAATCGGTCGTCGTGAGATCACAAAGTGTACCGCAGTGGAGAGCATTATCATCGCAGTCAATTGCACAACAACAACAACAACAACAGAATCTGACGAAGACGAAGAAGCAGAAGAGCAGCAAATGTAGCAATCAGTCTAGTACCGCTGCTGCACAGATTCATCTCCTTCTGTCGCAGTTTCGGCAAGCTTCTGCAACGCCATTACACCGTCTACGACAGCTCGCGGACGCCATGACGGCGGAAATGCACTCCGGTTTGATGTCTGAAGGCGGCAGCGAGCAACTCAAGATGCTTCCCACATATGTTGAAAATCTACCGCACGGGTAATCAGTGCCTCCTCCTTCCTTCCTTCCTTCCTTCCTTCCTTCCTTCCTTCCTTCTCTCAAGAGAGTCTCCCGTTTCTTTCTTTCTTTCTTTCTTTCTTTCCTGATCGCTGCTTTGATCAGTGCATGATATGAAGAAAAACAAGTCTAGCGGCCGCATGGAATTTCTTCTTCCATGAATTGTTTTAGAAGAAATAATAACATCCGAGTCTGGTGACGCGCAATGTTGTGTGGGGACAGGGATGAAAAAGGACTATTCTATGCAGTAGATCTGGGAGGCACCAATTTCCGCGTCTTGCGGGTTCAGTTGGGCGGAAAAGAGAAGCGGATCGTGAAGCAGGAGTATCAAGAAGTCGCCATACCTCCTGAACTCATGCAAGGAACTAGCAAGGTACAGACAGCCACACAGACGGACACATCTGGACAGATGTAGATACTGACATTGCATGGTTGCAAAGTGATGAGAGAGAGATGGGCGAGAAAAAAATTGCAGACGGAACAAATCTCCATGTAACCAGCTTTCTAGATGATGATTGAGAGAGAGATGCATGTGTATGCAACAATGAGCATTTGAGAGTTCAGCAATCGACAAAGTCGGATTGAGCTTTACATGTGGTGGTGTCTATGACCTCTTTGTGCACAGGAGCTTTTTGATTTTATTGCAAAGAAATTGGCAAGTTTTGTGGCAAGGGAGGGTGAGGGATTTCAAGCTCACTCTGGTCATGTCCGAGAGCTCGGATTTGCCTTCTCCTTTCCTGTGTTGCAAACATCTGTTAAATCTGGCATTGTTGTCCACTGGACCAAGGGCTTCAAAATCAATGATGCGGTATGACCCCCACTCTCTGACTCGTTGCCTGTTGCACCCCCCACCCAACCCTTTCACATCATCTGTGTCAAGCTCTCTCTAGCCTCTCGATCAGTGAAGAAGGAAGCATGTGTGTGCCCTAACATTCTGATACACATTGTTGGAGCAAAATGCAAGGTCTTAGGATCAACGGAGTGTGTACCACAAGGTAATTTCTGTAGTATCAGTCTGTGTCAGTCTATGACCTTGCAACCAACCCGCAAGTATGTAGGTATATCTATAAATGACCTCATCATCAATCACAACCCTTCCATCCAGTCACCTTCATTTCTTGGTTTGCAACTTTGATTGATTTGTGATTCACAAACAAATGCCAACATGTTGCAATGTCAAGCTGTATGAAGTTACAGGGTGCACATTCACATGCATACCATTGGTCTGAAAATGTGCTTCTGTCATTTGTGGTGGCAGATTGGTAAAGACATTGTGGCAGCCTTTGAGGAAGCAATTGGTCGAAAAGGGGATCATATTAGAGTTGCTGCACTGGTATAATTCCTTCCACTCCTGAACTCACAAGCCTGCTTAAGGCATTTGCATCTGGGCAGATTTATGGAATGGCCTTCTGGTTCTCCATCTGCATGTAAATTACCTTCTCACTAACCAACACAGGTCTGTAACAATGTGTGGTGGTGGTGTTCATGGGTTGTTTATCAAGCAACACAAGTACCCTGTGAACTGTACCGTATTTAAGTGTGTAGCCATGTTTGAGTGAACTGCAACTGGGACAGGGGGTTGAGGGTATAATGCAATTTCCACAGGTGGTTGTGCAAAGGCTTAAAATCAGGATGTTGTGATGTGGTCAGCTGACCAGCAGCACAGAGGATGTCAGTCAGCATTCAGAAACCTGGGAGATTGATAATCAAGAGAAATAATGCTGGTAAGCACCCATATTTAGTTGTCCTAATATATGACCAGGAGTTTTGCAGGTGAATGACACAGTTGGAACATTGGCAGGAGGGAGGTATTGGAATGAGGATACAATGTTGAGTGTCATACTGGGAACTGGTACTAATGCCTGCTATGTAGAGCGGGTAGATGCTGTACCCAAATGGAGAGGAGCTCCCCCAAAATCTGGTGAGATGGTATGATTCTCATAAGCCTCCCTCAAAAAGCTTCTTCCTTGCTTAAATCTTAGGTTGGATCCTTCAGCTTGCCTTGATTCTGAGTCAATCTGTATATCCTGATGTATGCTTTTTTCACTCACCAGAAATGGTTCCACGAAACAACTAGAGTTCTTCCTCTCAATCACGAGGCAGCAGCTAGCAATGAACATCTTTATGGGTGGACTATACACATGCCCATCTAGCAATGGGCACATAGATGTGAACATAGATGGCTTGTGATGAATCCAATGTGATGCTTGAAACATTATACTGAGAGATGCAGCTGGAGAGGAACTTGCAGATCATCAACATGGAGTGGGGCAATTTCAGATCACCCTATCTTCCACGCACATTTGCTGATGAGGAGGTGGACATAGATAGTGTCAACCCTGGAGATCAGGTGAGGTTTAGATTTGTAGAATTGGAGATGGAAGTGAGCAAATAAAAAATCATCTCTGTTTTGAAGCAGAAAAACTGAGAGATGTGTTGGATTGGGTGTGCCACAGTGGTTTGAGAAGATGATATCAGGAATGTACCTTGGGGAAATAGTACGTTGTGTACTGGCCAAATTTGCACAAGAGGCAGCTTTGTTTGGTGGACCTATTATCTCACCCAAACTCTTGGAGCCATTCTCTCTTGGGTACAGATTCTTGTACTTGTCTCACCAACATTACATCCACACTGCAGATCCTCATAAAAATAACGTAGTCAGGACTGTTTGATATTCTTCATTAAAACTAACCAGAGGATGAATCTAAATACCATGGTGACTGCAGCACGCCATATGTCTCCAAAATACACTCTGATGAGTCTGCAGATCTTATTGAGGTGGCCAAAATCCTCGAAGATGTTTTTGAAGTAAGCTATTTCAGATACCAAATTATGCTCTCCCTCGCAATATGACAAAGCTTTAAACCCAGATACAAAACACTATCATGAACTTGCTCCCATTTGTGTTCTGCCACAATAGATACAGAGTCCATAAGATGTTCAATGGCTTAACAGTACTATCTTGGGATTTGTCTCAGATTCGACGGACAACATTCCAAGAGCGGAAGATTGTGCATGACATATGTGATATCATTGCAGAGCGGGGAGCACGGTTGGCAGCTGCAGGTATTGTGGGGATACTGAACAAGATTGGAAGATTTCATGGGCCAACAACAACAACAAATGGAAGTTATCTCTCAAGCAGAAGGAGCAAGACTGTGGTGGCTATGGATGGTGGTCTGTATGAGCACTACACCCAATATCAGGTCTACATGCGAGCAGCCATAGATGAGATGCTGAGTGAGACTGCAGCTCAGTCTGTGGTGATAGAACTTTCCAAGGATGGGTCAGGTATTGGAACTGCTCTGCTTGCAGCCTCCCATTCCCAATATCATACATTCTGACAGAACTCTGACACATGAAACTGGAATGTTGTTTGAGAGACTAAGTCCCTTGCAGGATACTACTTGTAGACACATGACATGGGATGGACCTCAACACCACACAAAGAGACTGCCCTGGCCAAGTCTCCAAGTAGTTCTGAGAACATCCATTTTGTGGTGGGGCTTGATGGTGCTGTCATTGTGAGCATCCGGAGACACTGCTCTGTGTATCATTATCAAAACTTCAACCAAGCAATGGTTCTCTGCAATTTTCAATTGTAGCAAGTATGCATCACTGGCTAAGGTGGAGCTCTGACCCAGGAGGAGATTTAGCAACCCGGCTTCCTTAAGGTGGGTAGGAAGGGGCTAACTCTGGAAACTCATTTATGTAACTGACCCAAGAATTCTAGCATTGGGATCAACCTGAACTCCTTTGAAGTTGCTCCATTGCTACCCATTTTCAAACTTTCCTCACATTCAGAAATTGCAAGGTTTCATTGGTAGTTGAAAGATATGGTTTAGAATTTGATTCAAGGGTATTTTCTATGTATGTTTTGGGATTTACACATCTGGGGCATGATGCGTATATATGTATCACAATTAGTTTTTATTTTCATTCTATCTCTATTTTCATTGAATCGGATTCCTAAGTGAATCAAATAATAAGCATTAAAAGTGGTATTTGATTTTGATAATTCACATTCATAGGGGAAATAATTGGCAATTTGACTACTCAATTTTTTCATGGCTTCATTACTGTAAACACCAATTAATCAAGATCTAACCATTCAATTTTGTTATAGCTTCAATCAAAGAAGATTTTAAGTCTAGTCATATTTTTCCCGAGCTTCATAAGTCTACACCAGTCTACACCATTTCTTTATGCAGCCTAAGTGGTGATCATCTATAGAAAAATGTAGGAAAAAAAGGCAATCATCTTTAGGTTCAGATTTAGCCAAGTCTGGCTATAAACCACATATGAAGTACAAATCTTTAAATCAACCTCCTATATATATGGCTACACACTGAAAACTAAATATAAAAATTTGAGAAATTTTACTATATTTTTTCCGCACTTCTTTCCATTCAAATCTTCCAAGATACTTCTTTTTCAATACTTGGGCTTTGTGCTGCTACACACTACCATTGACAATCAATTGATAAAAAAAAGATGAGTTGATTTTATGAAAATAAAGTTTCATTTGAATGATTTAATATTGAATGAATTTGCATAATGCAATTTGAATTGAATACAAATTAATTGAATTTGATTTTAATTTTAAATTCCTAAATTGAATTCAAATGCATTGAATGAAATTCATATTCAATTGCATTGAATTCAAATTCAATTAAAGTGAATTGAACTTAACATTTTATTTTTTCCTTTGAATTCACTAGGGTTAGTGTTTCCATTGAAATTTCGATTGAATTGTATTTGGTTGAATTGAACCAAATTCAATCAATACAAATTATGAGAAGGCATATGTTAATTTGCTTTCTCGTATACATGTAGTTGGGTTAGTAAAAGAAGTGGGTAATTAGGTAGTTATGAAATGTTTTTATAATCGTCACATGGAGTTGATGAAAGGAATGAGTTAATTAAGTGGTTATGAAATGTTTTCATAATTGTCAAGTGGACAACATCCATAATTTTTTAATGGTGATGACCACTAATGAACTTTACACCTGTTTCACCTAAACCAGTTTCTAATATCATTGTTGATGAAATTTGATTTTTAATTTCTCTTTTTGATGAAATTCTGCTAGTTAAGAAAAGGCTAATCCAACCTTTAAACATACCAACCCAGTCCTTGTGTTGTGTATCTTTCAAATTTTTCATACTTGCAGGTAGTCCTGGTATTGGCCCAGTTCAAAATTGAATTTTTGTTGGTACAATGTAACAATATATCTAGTATTGAATTTAAAATTGGTACAAGGCTAGCATTGCATCAACTCTACAGATGGGTACAAGGCTGGTCTTGTGCAGGTCAGAACAGCTTTGTTCAGGTCCTTGCTATTAGTGTTGATACCTTGATACCAGGAATAGGTCTGTGCAAAGTCTATATATAATACAAACACTGATCTACTCCACAATTGAACAAGCTCTAATCATCCAATTTAATTTGACAAGGTTCAACCACCTAAGTAGCCCAGCATTTGACCATCCGAAGTTTACATGCATCATAATCAAACAAGATCTAACCTTCCAGGATCTGACAAGAAGAGTCAGTGACCTATGTGGCTCAAGATCCGACCATTCAATTTTTTCCATATCCATGGCAATTGAACAAGATCTAGCTTTCAAATATTCTCAGCTGCCGACATTGTCACGACTATCCTATGTTGTAATTCTGAAAATGAAACTTCCATTGCAGATGTTGGAAGAGAACGCATAATGAACAAAGACAATATACTTTTAGGGTTTAGTGTAAAGCCGTAGGGTGAAGGCATCATTGAAATAAAGTTGGCCCATGCAAGTAGTCGAGGGCATGCTTGACTTTGGTAATGTCCTCACTCAAGGGCTTTGGGTAAACATAACACATTAGCCCCTCATCATAAATAGTCAAAATTTCAAATTTTTGCACATGGGGCTTTGTTACATTTAGACTTTGATTTTAGTTTGGTAGCATATTTAAATTATTCTTTCTTACTATTCTTTTATTGTTTTACCGTGTAAAATGAAATCCTTCTTGGGATGCTAGCCAATGAATTAGAAATTTGAAAATATATATCACTAATTGGGATGACTCCATGAGGCCTTGGTTTCAAATTAAGGCATATTGCATATACAAATGTTGTATATGATGATGTATATGGTATATATGTATGTTGTTGACATATGGTTGTAGGTATGTCAATAGGTAGATCATAAGGTAGTCATCATAAATTTAGCATGCAATAAACTAATAATGAAAATGGTGTGAAGTTCGTTCATCCATAAGTTCATACATTTTAAACACAAATATCATGCATTGAAAACATGTTTGACACATAGATAAATGTGTTGATGAATGAAATAAGAACTTATGAATGAATGAATGTCACACTAATTTCACATCTTCTTATAAAATTGTGTGTTAAATGTGCTTTCAATGCACGATATCAATGTGTAAAATGTACAAATTATGAATGAACGAATTTTGCACAATTTTCATTACTAAATCATGAAATGTTAAATTTAAGACCTCAAGAGTTGTTAGAAATGATTCAATTTTTTATATGTCATTCTTCAGTATATATTACATCACAATACATAGGTTGCATGAAAATATTGAATTTTAAGTTGATTTGAAATTTATTAGTATGTTATTGATGAACGTCAATTACATATTCAAGGAATCATTTATCATAGACTTACCCCACCTCCAATTTTCAAAGTTCACATTATGGTCATTTCAAAAATCAAATAATAATAAGGATAAGAACCAAAAAAAATCATTTGAAATATTAATGAATGTTTTTGTATATACTAGACGTATATCTCCAACATAATGAATCCAAATGAAAAAATGAAAACTTTAAATTTATTCCAGAAAACTACCAACATAAACTACAATTCAATTAAATAAAACTTAAATATTTGCAAAAAAGTCCAAATTCATGTGGAACAAATTAGATTTTTTAAATTTTCACCTTTTTGAATTAAAAATAATTAATAATTAATGGTTATATAGATAATAAAATAAGGCCCAAAAAAATCTTTTTGAAAAAACTTTTGTGCATTCCTAAAGAATGATCATATTTCTATGGTTGTGATTTGTTTGAATACTATCCATTTCTAATTTAAAGGTTTGGTTTTGGAATGGTTCTAAGGTTGAAAACTTTGGAATATCATCAATTCAACTTTTTGTTTGTGAATTTTTTAAAAATTCTGTATTAACATTGTTGTTGTTTGTTTTTATATGCTAAAATTATGTTTTTGAGCACTTGTTACAATTTTTAAAACCAACTTTTGGATATTTTATATTTATTAGATTACTTTCAAATAACTTATCCAATTGTTGCATTGATCTAATAGGAACATTCTTACATAAATCCATCTCACATTCATAAAACTTGAAATTTTTACATGGTTTTTAATAATGTAAACAACCTAAGCAATGGTTACACATCCCATGGCTCCTATTAATTTGAATTTACCCTAAACAAGAAGGACACTATGTGTTTTTTGAAGACTCCATTGGATAAAAATATTTTGAGGTTCCTTTGTAAAATTTGGGGAAAGTGATAACAATCAAGATTGGACATAATATAGTTATTACCCAAAGGATAAATGTGTTAATACTTGTTGAATATAATCTATGAAGACATATGGTCACCATGACTTCCTTGTTTTCTTTTCATCTTTTGCATTCAGTTTTTAATTTTGATCTTGTCTACAATTATAATCAAACAAACAACGAAATTAAGAATAGTGATATGCAAAGGATTATTTTTAATGAAGTTCATGGAGACAATCTCCTTACCTTTGAATAAACTCCATTCAAGTATTAACAACATTTAGTCAAGTAACAAGGTACATGAATTGTTTAATATCGTTATTCTTTTTATTTTTTTTAATCAATTTTTCATTTTTTTCCTATGTATTGATTTTATATATGGTTATTGTCATTTTATTTTTTTAAAAGTGTCACAATGGTTATTGAGACCGCAAAAAACAAGGAAAATGTAATTCCTATCAATTATGTTAAAAAATCTTTAACAACAATAAAAGGTTTTGTCCCATGATGTGGTCAATGTTGGTCATTCAAACCCTATATTGAAATTCAACCCATTTGTATTTCAAAATGTAAGTATAATTAATTTATTTTAAATATTTTAAATTACAGTTAAAGTATTTATATTTTCATTTTTTTATATTTATATTTTCAAATGTTAAAGAATGAAAAATAAATAATTTTATTAAATATTTATTTTTAAATCTCAAAATGGAATGAATTTTAATTTCTAAATTATATAATTAAAATTCACCTATGTGTTTTATTTTTCTTAATTTGAAATTTAAAGACATTAAATTAGTTCAAGTAATTTACATGGACATTAGTTATGTTCTAATAACTAATGTCCATTTGTAATAAATTAAAATGATCTTTTAATATGATCTTTTATTTTTTCACATATCATTTTATTATATTTCATTTTTGTCCCCAATTTCAGTTTTATGTGAATCATTATAAAATTTAGCAAATGAAAACATGAGATTTGTAAAATTTAATTTTCATTTGTTTTACAAATTTGATTCAAAAAATTCTAATGCTAATATTTTTTTATTATTTTAATAGTGCCAAAAATAACATTATAGTCACAAGCAAAATATCTAGATGATTGATTTCCATCATGTTAATGGCATTAATCAAGTTGTACAACTCCATGTGAATGCCAAATATGCCATGTGTCTAACATATTGTTAATTTTCATTATATAATTATTTTTATTAATCAAAATGGACATAGTTAGTCATTTCTTACGAATGGACTTGATTTTAAATTTATGTTAGTTGGAGTGTTGTTAGTGAAAATAACATATTTATGTTATAATGTCACATGGGTTAGAACATGTTAATAGGAGCCAAAAAGGTTTCAAGAACCCTAAAAAATTTCAAATTATGATAGATATGTTTTTGTTTTGACATTTTAAATTTATGCTAATCAATCCAAGTTGTATTGAATGAATGATATGAGTGTTGATGAATTCAAATTAAAAATTCATTAAATTTAATTTTGAGTTTTGGTTTTAGTAAAGAACTTTTGAACTTTAATAGTGATTTTGAAAAAAAAAAAAAAAAAATCAATTTTGTAAAGGAATATTTTAATATAAAAAACTAAGATTGTAAAAGAATTTAGATGATAGTTACTTAATACTCACATTCAAAAGCACTCACAATTTAAAAGTTATGAAATTTGAAAACTTTAGAAATTCAAAATATTTCTCAAATTTTCAAATTTTCAAAAGTCTTTTACCACATGTAAATGCAATGTAATGTACATGACATGTAAATAAATATTTAGCTTATGATAATAAAAAAAATTAAAACCTAAAGTAATTGGCATATTTTAATATGATTTGAAATTAATATGATAATTTTTCAAAAAGAAACATGAAATCTAGCAAAATCTACACATTTTGAAAAAATCATATTTATTCAATAATAACTAACACAAAACATGTGATATATTGGGACAACTATATGCATTTTTAATAACAAGTTGCAAAAAAATTCATTGAAAAACTCTTTCATATGAAATAATAAAATGAACTAAATAAAACTTTATTGTTCTTGTCTAGGGTAATCTTATTGACTCCTATTAACATGTTTTGAACCATGTCGCTTCAAATCTTTATGTGGCTTTGCTAATCACATCTCTTTGGTTTTTTCCAAAATCTCTTCTAGTTTTTTATGAATTAATTCACAAATTTGATTATAGTTGAATTGTACCTACATATTAATATGGAAAACCTTCAATCATTGTTCATTTGGAATTTGTACAAAGTAGATTGTTAGTTGTTCAAGATATATTTTCAAAAAACAAGCAAAATATTTGGTTTGTGAAATTGTATTCACCTTTTGATTTTCAATAATTTCATTTATATTGCTATTGTATTTACAACAATGTGCTATAATCTAGTTAGTTTCGAAGCTCAATTTAAGCTTGTTTGTTTTCTTGCTTCAATTATTGTTTACGTTGTAGTTTTAGAAGTGCATTGACATTTAGTAATATTCTACTTTAGTAATGTTGCTTTTTAGTCATATATCTTTGTGATACATAATTGTGGATAGTTTTTTAAATGCGATCATAAGGGTCTACAAATTGTAAAAACAACTATAGCTTTGTTGATTAGGTTAGTAATATGAATTCAATTTTCATTCTCTTTTGCTTCAATTATGTAAGCCTCTATGCTAAAAGGCTTAAGTTAACCAATGGAGGATCATATTCAAAGGAGGTCATTTTCTAATCCCTTCTTTGGGCATCAAAAACCCACTAAGATTAATTATGTGTGCTTAAGTGTTCTCTAATTTGAATTAATTTCATAAAGTTGATTCTATCATAAATTGGATTTTTATGCCTTAATAGGCCAAACATTCTAAAGCACAAATGAAAAATTAGCAAGTCATTTTTGTAGATTTTTGCATCTTGGTAACAAAAATAAGTGAAGTTGCAAATAATACAAAGGACCTTTTTGGGAAAAATGGATCCAAGGCTCACATTATCATATTTGTTTTTTGAAGTTGACATGTTTAGACAATAGGTTCCAACATGTTGCTAAATAGGAGTAATAATTTTTATTTATTTATCTTTAACATGTAACCAAATTTGGCTAAGTCCTCTTGGCGATGATTGTCAACCCAATAACCTCACCAATTTGAAAAAAAAACCAATTCAACAATGGTACAATTATTTTTAAGAAAAAAACGATGCACACAATGGTATTTTATGTAGTTAGTTGTTATTGTAAGTTACAATTCTTGGTAGTATCTTTCAAAATATGCAACATCCCAAGCAATACAAATTAGCTTAGATCTCAGTTTCTTGTGCTTCATTTACCAACTTGAGTTGTGGCTACAACTAAACCTTGTTGTGTACATATTTCTAATTATAATGGGGGAGGAAATGTAGTAGTGGACACTGGAAATGAATGACAATTTATGTGTAACAAGAAGGTTTTGCAAAAATTTGGCTAAAAGCCAAAAGTGTTCGCATTTTGAATTTTTCTTTGGTTTTACAAAAAATGACAAATTTCTGTTGGCTAAACACATTTTTATACTTTAAAACATGTTGTTCCAAGATTTGTTTCTAGAAAAAAAAATTTGTAAAATTTTTGCAAACAGTGAACCCAAATAAAATCATTGTTTGCAAACTTTAATAATATACACATCTGGTGATTTCTAATAAATAATTCTTTTCCAAATCTGGCGGTTCAAAAAGTCCCAAAAACCCATTTATTTATTTATATAATCTTCTTTATCACTTTTTTTTTTTTTCCTAATTTCTTCTCAAAAAAACTTTGCCACAAAATAGCAAAATTTCCCAAACCAAAATCACATTTGGGACCCACTGTTTTTCTTTTTTCAATTTTGCGATGTTATCATTTTTGGCTATAGCCCAATGATGGAAGTATAAATTTATTTAGTCATTTTATATCTTGGCTACTAGCTTGAACAATGTGTAGAAACATGGCGATTTTGGCGTTTAAAAAAAAAATCAACTTTTGGCGTGTAACCCACACTGTGAAGCATAGCAGGAATAAGAGAAAACAAAGTCTCTATTCCCTTGGATAGGTAGGTAGTCTATATATAAATTTGTGATTATTTCCTGAACACTAGTCCTATAAACATATGAGCGATCAAATGTGGAGAAATTGAGAGAGAGAAAGAAAGAGAGATGCAACATGCACCAGGATGGAGTCTGTGGATTGATAATCATTTCCACATAATAGGTGACATCACTACCAGCATCCCCATCGTATGTTTGACTGTTGTTCGACCAACAGCCCTTCATGTTAATCAAGTAGAACCAGCTCTGAGGCTCCCCACTGTGAAATTTAGAGAGACTGGCACCTACATGTGAATTAGGACAACATGGTCCTCATCATGTTCTACATAAGCTGCTCCATGAATGCCTGTCATTGTGTGGATAGAAATGGCTCCTTGCAATCATATGAGCAAGATAATTTGCAGATTATATTGTGGTTCAGGACATGGAAGTTCAATAGAATACACAATTCTCTCATTCTCCAACTCAACTTTTAAGCATCTGATCAATTATTGCAACATGACAATTGCTGAACTTTGTCTTGATTCACACACCAGGAACAAAATCACAAAACATGAATGACACTCCATGCACCTGTTGCATCGTGAGACAAACTTTGTGATACAATTGGTTATGTGGACACTTCAGATTCTGGTAATCATGCCCAACTTGTACTCCACTTTGCTTTTTCCTTTTGAGTTAGATTTTTTGGTGGGTCTTCTACTTGCATTTTTTGTGTAGTCTTGACAAAAGATTATTGTAATCTCTACTCCTCTTCGCATTCAGTAGCAAACTTCTTCTTAATTAACTCTCTATCCTTGAACATTTGTTCTTCAATAACCTTGCTCCTAGTTATGGCCATGTTGACATCCACCATATGGATGTAAGGATTTGAAACCTTGGGCTCTACCACAACTTGTTTATTTGTGGTCTTCACTCCTTTGTTCTTAAACATATTTTGCATATCATTGTACTTAGGACAATCTATGATCTTATGTCTAGTGTTACCACAAATATGACAAGCACACCTCACAAGTCCCTGTACTTTGATCTGTTGAGTAATAACCTTAAAGACTATAGGAATAAAGTCTTCTTTTCTTTTGACTTGACAGGTCTCAACATTATGATTTGTCCTATGACAATTTGTATAAAACATCCATGTTTTCTCTAGGATTGTCTGAGGTTTCGGAGCTAATATTATCTTACTATTATGTGGTACTAACATATTATTAATGGCATTTACTTTAAAAAATCCTTCTTCACAAACCAAAGCTACTTCCTTATGCTACTACAAAGTTTTTCTCTTCATGCTTGCTATTGCTGCATGCATATATGGTTGTAATCTAGATCTAAAAATAGTAGTTAAAAAACTATTTGTTGTCTTGTGTTGAAAATTATTGGCCAATTTCAATAATCTCTCATGATAGACTTCCACTCTTTCATTCTTCTCTTACTTCATGTTTTTCAATTGAAGATAAACTTTTTCATCATTTTGAACTTTCTATACCTCTTACAAAAAACTAATTGCAATTTTGCAAAAGTCTAATATGGGTAATCTTCCATTTAGTTGATACACTAATCAAACACAATATCTTTGAACGTAAAATTGAACAAATTTACAATTTTTACATTATTTATTTCATTATTTGTTCTAATGGCAACTTTAAATATTCTAACATGAGCATATGGATCAAAATCCTTTACATACTCAGGATAGTTAAGTGGTGGATGATAAGGTCTTTTTGGTGGTAACGATGGCTTGCCTAGATACATCATTAGTAATCCAAAATACCCTCAGGTCCTAGAGGTCCTATTGGTCCTGGTGGATTTGAACTACCTCCTCCTGGATTTGATGGCTAATTAATAAACATTATGTTCATCTTTCTAGGCATATCTTCATGCAAACTCATAAGTTTTGCTCCCCTTGGAGTTTGTGGTCTAAATCTGATTCTAGCAACAATATGAACTAATGCTAACACAAATGGAACTTCAGTAACTACAATCATAAACTAAAGCATTGCCATAAAATATAATGGTATAAATCTTATTGGTTCCATTTTGAAAATTGAAGTTCATGTATAAGTAATTCCAATATTGTTGTTATGTAACTAATTTTGTACAGGAACTATAGAAGTAAGTATTACATTTGCCACAATTTAAACTCTCATTTCCACTATGTTATCTCTCTAGATCTATTCTCTAGGTCTATTTGGAATTCTAACCTTCTCATGATTTAAATCCTCTAGCTCAATATGTCCATGATTCCTTGCTCTTGTAGGTTCTAAATTCAGATTTTGGAAATGTTCATCAAATCCTTGCCTCACATTATTTTCAATAAATGGACATTCATTGATCTAATGTTTAATCTAATGGTAGTATGTGCAACATGGAGAGTTAAGTCTTAAAACCTTGTTCACACTATGAATCCCTTTGCTTTAATCCCTTGAAGTTCCTCTAATAATACTTCCATTCTATTGATTAAATTTGGGTTCACTATACTTCACTCTAACAGCCACACAAACACCTTCTACTCATGTTGGTTTTGTTTTTGGTAAGATTACAGTTTATTGTCCAGTTATAAGTATTGGTTCAACTCCTTTGGACATTTTGATACCTTGAGTTGTAGTTTTTTGTTCAACCACATAATGATTCGAAAGTTCAAAATTTTGAACTCTTTGTTCAAACTCTTCATTTTCCTGATCCTCTCAATAATAAGGAGGTGAAATAGATATGTACCTTAGTATTACTTCTTCCCTTTATGACCTATTAAGTCTTTGTTCTTTTTCATACATCAAAGCATTAGACCCGATGATTCTAATACATCTTTTTATCAAGGTTCAAATCTTCGATTCTTTCATCTAAATTCATCTTGTGAGTCTACATTTTCATCTGATGTTATTTTCTTTTAGAATTTTGTTGTAAATTGTTGGTGCGCCTTTGTGTTTCACTAGTTTGCATTTCACAAGGAATAATCAGTACTCCTTGAAGCGTTTAGTTGCTTGCAAGTTTTTCTTTTGTCCATAGATGTCTCGTCTCTATTCAAATTAAAAAATTCTTCTAGGTGTTACAAATTGTTAATCTTCCTTATTTGCACTCAAATTGTTGTTGATGGCAGTGCCATTTTCCACTTGTTCATGTAAAAAAACATGATCTAATTGTCTTTTAAGATTTCTAGTTACAATTTTATTTTCCATCTCTCACATTTTAATTCAAATACAAACAAAATTTTGCATTAGAACAAAATCCTTATAGATAACTACTTTACTTAGATCTGCTTCCGAAACAAAAAAAACTTATGATCAAGATTTGGAAGAAAATGCAAAAAATGAAACTCAAGTTCACCATATGTTTATAGAAACAAAAATTTCAACAACAAGACATGAACAACATTATGAAATTCACTCTAAATTTAGGCCTTAGCATGGTCACCAAATGGTAAATATAGAATCTTTAATCCTATATTCTGGTCTAAAATTTGGACTGAAATACAATAAATTTAATAGTAACACAGTATGTTCATTCAAATTTACTTAAGACTAGTTTCAAAAATAAAATCCAATAATGAAAGTATGATAAAAACATCAACAACAAATTTCTAGCTATGGAAACAAAGCTTTTCCAAAAATCCAAGTGTTTTTCTCTCATACTCCATTAAAACTCCATGTTCTACAATAATAGAATGGGGTCCTCTTCTCTCCCTCTTCTCCAAAGATATTCATCAACAAAAACAATCTTATGTTCTATTCATATTCAAACAGTGATAAAAATTATGTGATCTAGCTAATATTTTTTGAAATAGTAACTTAGGTAAATGGAAATATACGAACTAATTATTACCATAAGTAACCACTGTAACTATTCCCTTAACGCACCTTTAATTGTAGTGCCTAAGAAAAATGGGAAATTGAAAATTTGTGTGGATTTTAGGAAGTTTAATGTAGCTACTAAAAAGGACCCATATTCATTACCTTTTATTGATGAAGTTATTAACATTATAACTAGACATGAAGTTTATACATTTTTAGATGGTTTTTTTAGATACCATCATATTTCTATAGTATCAAAAGACTAGTACAAAATCACCTTTGTTACTAATTAGGGGGCTTTTATATGGGTTGTAATGCCTTCTAGGGTAAGAAATGGACCACCTACTTATCAAAGGGTAGTCCCAAAGCTTTCTATGAATACATTGATGTGTTCATGAAGATCTTTTTAGGCAACTTTATTGTTTTTAGTGACTTGTCCACTCATTTGGAAAAACTTAGAAAGTGTTTTCTTAAATGTAGAGAGTATGGCATTAGTTTGAATGTAGATAAATGTTCATTTATGGTATTTTTGGAACTATTTTAGGATTTATAATCTCCAAAGAAAGGAAGACACTTGATCCTAAAAAAATAGAGGCTTAAATCAAAGTGCCAATACCCAAAACACCTTAGGAAATTTGCCTCTATTATGGCACCAATCACCAAGTTACTTACAAAAGCTAAAATGTTTGAGTGGATTGCTAAATGTCAAATTGCTTAAGACAATATCAAGATACTACTAGAAAAATATTATTTTGCAACTGTCTTATGCAATTGGTTTTTAGTTGCAACCGACACTTGCAACTGAAAATTAGCCCAATTACCTAAAACAAGTTGCAAAAAAATTATAGTTGCATCCAACAATTCGTATATAACAAGTACATACAGTTGGGTTATATGGTTTCATCCACCCATATTCTAGACTAATAGTTGTAAGTGCGATTTGCATGCAACTATAAGGGTTGTGTTCCCATTGCATTACATGTTAACTAGCTAACCCAATTGTATGCGAACATGTGTACTTTTATTTTGTAATTAAATATTTAGTTTTAAGAATTACTTTAATTAATGTAAACCATCCAAGTCGTAGCCATTAGGGTGGGTGTTAACAAATAGGAGATCTACTCAAGTGCAAACATAAATCTTTATTGAAAGGAAACTATAACATAATGCTCACAACACAAAACACAACATCAAGAACTCTCCAAGGTTCTTGTCACAAGAAA
>Ga0116227_10003438_pt1 | contig 35166 bp, 23 predicted proteins | sample S1TSphgellanicum_FD_89693 | JGI IMG/M metagenome (GOLD analysis project Ga0116227, IMG submission 89693) | Host-associated microbial communities from peat moss isolated from Minnesota, USA - S1T2_Fb - Sphagnum magellanicum MG | ecosystem: Host-associated > Plants > Peat moss > Unclassified...
AAATGTGGTCTAAGAAGAAGACAGGTTTAAGGTGCACTGATGTAGTCAGAAATGCAATGCTGAGTGTTTTGGGTTTTGATGATGGCAGCCATTGCTGCAAGGAACAAATGTGGTCTAAGAAGATGCATTTAAGGTGGTGTGCCAATGTAGTAGACTATGCTCAATTGTACACATTGTGCCCTTCTTCAAGTAGAGCTGTGTCATTTGATGCTTGATTTTACTCTCAAATTGATGCAAATGGGATTGGCTTGGATTCGTGGCTTTACTTTACTTGAGCTCCAAATGAATGATGCAGTGCACAGTCAGTTAGAGAATGCAAGGAATCTGGACCCTAATCTAGGTTACGGTTCATCTTTTTACTGAACTAGAAGGTTTTGACAAAGTGTGTGTGTTCCTTGGATATAAGCTCCAACGTACTAATCCCTACAAAGAGCTGATTGATCAAGGGGTAGGAGTTGAAATCTGATGAAATGGCATGGAGCTTTTTGTGCAGTGGAGTTTTCAAGAAGAGGGGGGGGGAGACATTTCGGTCCACTGTATCAACAGTTTCTGGAGTGCTTCTTGGAATTGCCATTGGAGTCTCATTCATGAAGGTAACATGGCTGTTATTGGGGTATCAAATCTGAATCAGACCTTATGATGTTGTGTTGTAATTTGAGTCATTGTTGTCAGTTAGTGCTTTCTGCCATAATTGTTTATGAAATGATTACACCCATGTTTGTCAGCATCAAACATTGCTTTTGAGGAAATGTGAGAAACAGTAGCTGCCAGGCAGCTGGATGCAACAACTGAAATCCACCTTGTCCAGGGGGCTACACTATACTTTCCCAATGAAGTCAGCTCACTGCAATTCTTGTTGCCACAATGTGATGAGGCTACAAATGAATGAGTGTTTCAACATCCCTTGAAATGAAATGGGTGCCTCAAGTATGAGATCTTAATAGTAATGTTCTCTTCTGCAAATGATCTGTGGATTTTGATGTAAAGTTGTTGTGCAGTTTGGCATTGTGTCCAATATGGGTCCTTTTTTCAATCAGCAGGCTGCTGATGCTCAGGTCCGCCTTCAGGTGTGTTTTTGGAAGTCAATAATTGAAGACTGCAGCTTTTGGATTTTTGGTAATGATCAGCTGGTTTGTATTCTGTGCTCTGCTTCTCATACTGTAAGGCCGCTTTGTATTGTACATGGGGGGGTTCAGTGTCATGTGTAACATCTCTTAGGTGGGGGTGGGTCATAAATCAGGAACAAGATGCTTGCAGATATGTCGCTTGCCCAGGAGCACAACCTGTGGGGACAGAGTCACTACCCGGGGACATAATAGCCCCACTCTCTGATCTCTATCCTCGCAGATTATGGGGTAAACCAGAGGAGGTAAACATCGGATCACATGTTGGGAGTGATGCTTTAAACCTCAGAAAGTCGGGGCCAGGGCTTAGGGTTCATGGTTTTTGAAAACCTTTTGACATATGATTCCATGACATTTCCTACAGCAGCTTTTCAGTACAGTCAAGAATTTTGAAATTCAGGAAAGATATATTCCTCCTCCTCAGGGAGCTGCTTTTTTTTTTGTTTTTCAGGGCTTTGGACTGGATTCAAGGACTGACTTCACACAAGAACATCATGACCTCTCCTTTACTCTTATTGATTGATGTGTGGCAGGATTTGCCTCACAGGCCTAAGTATCTACTCACACTCACCGTAGGCTTGAAGCAGAAGGACTCTGTTAACCAGTGTGTACGAAAGGTATGCTCTCTGGGTCTTGTGGGATTGTCTGGTAATGAATGGATTTGAGAGGTAACCTAATGTACCCACTTGCTGCAGTTCGTAGTAGGTCTCAGAGCTACTTGCAGTTTCTGCATAGGTAGAGAGCATGGTCTCAAAGTTTTATAAGCATCTCAGAGCTAGCTTTGAAGTTAGTCTCATGAATGGTTTGAGTGAGTAATGAGTTCCAGATGCATTTTTTTTACCCTACATATCTCAATTTATGATGCGCATTCCTATGTAGTTTTCAAAGGAATGGCAAATTCTCCTGTTCCATTATGATGGGCATGTTAGCGAATGGGATGATTTGGATTGGTCTGCAACTGCCATACACATCAGCACCCACAGTCAGGCAAAGTGGTAAACAATTCTTGCACCCATTGCTAATGTCTTAACAGAGAGATTATAATGTAAACTCAGGTTCAAGTACTACAAAGGTTGTCATTTTTCACATTCTACTTTCAACCTTATTCTGTGTTTGTGAATGTTATATCAACTTTCTTATTCCCCAAGATTGGTGAGCCTGGATCTAACAATTCCACAAGAAAAAACCATGAAAAAAAAAAATGTTGATTTGATGAGCTGGGAATTAGAATCTTCAACTTTATCACAGATGGCAGCAGTGAATTGTTGTGCTTTGTCACATCAGCAGATCCAATAAGATCTTTGTCAAGCACATTCGATAACCTTGAAGGCTTGCTTGTTTGTATAAATGGGAAATTGATTGTCCTTTTGAGATGAGATGTTGAGAACGATGAGTTGATGTTGTAAGTGTAGAGCACTGATGGGCTCATTTTGCTGCAGGTGGTATGCTAAGAGGTTTTTGCACCCCGATATTGTGGAGCCCTATGAGTACATTTTCGTTTGGGATGAGGACTTGGATGTGACGCATTTTGATGCTGAGAAGTATGTTTTGATCCAATTCCTCATCTGTATACACAGGAGTGATGTCTTCTTGACTCAATTCAGAACTTAGTTAGCTTCAGGTTTCATATTTCCATCTAGGTGTTTTTAGAGCTCCCAAAAAGGCACTGAAGGCAAAGATCAAGGCATGATCACTGGTGGCGGTGGTTTGAGTTGCCACCCAAGGTTTAGGGTTTAGGGTGGGTTTAGGAGATCTCAGTATTACTACAATATATGTTAAGACATCAAGTGGATCTCACAGGATGGAATTGTACCTGGGGTCTGAATATCAATGGGTGTTTGTGTTTGGATTGCAGGTATGTAGAGTTGATTAAAAATCATGGGCTCGAGATATCACAACCAGGACTTGAGCCAGGTCAAGGTTTGACTTGGGAAATGACTAAACGTCAGGTTGACACTGAAGTCCACAAGTAAGCACTAATATTGTTATTGTCTTTCCCAAAGCTCCACGAATAAGCCAAGTTCATGATAAAATTCTTGCCTGCTTTTTTCTTTCTGACATTTGCTCGTTCAGAGGAACAGTGGAGCAGGATGGTTGGTGTAGAGATCCCCATAAGCCCCCATGTGCAGGGTACGTCTTCCACTAATGCTTCAACTTTCACTAGATGGTCACCAATGAAGTTGCGCTGCATGAGCTTCCCATGTTTGACAAGATGATGGACATTCAACCTAGTCATTTTCATGGTTTGCAGGTTTGTAGAGATAATGGCACCTGTGTTTTCTCGAAAAGCATGGCGATGCATTTGGCACATGATACAGGTATCAGAAGTGTATGGTTTGTAGGAAGGCTTCATCATCTTTGGTGTAAATGCTATTGTAGCAGCAGTCTTCATCTCTTTGGTCAATATTGATTCAAATATCAGCTTGTTAGCACTAGGAGTGGCCACAAATCTATCATAGGATAGTTGAAATGTGATAGATCAGAGTTTGGTTTTGCTCACCTTTTATTTTATCTATTTTGGTCAAATGGGGTCAATATGATAAATCCTCAAGCTATGTACTAGGGTTTGGGTTTAAGGTTTAGGTTTTGCTATGGTGGCCGCCCATGATCATCTAGTCAATAAGGAATCGCTTAAAAAGGACTGTGTGAGTGCAGAATGATCTAGTGCATGGGTGGGGCTTAGACTTCAGTCTACAACGTTGTGTTCAGGTGAGCAATGCCTCTTGTACCTGCACACTCTTCATAGAGCAACCCTTCCTGATTGGCTACTTATTATTGGATTGAGAGATTTATGTCCAATGACAATAGTGTGACTCAGTTTGAGGGAAGGCCGCCCTGTGCTAGCACCTTATGTGGTTTGAATGAATGATGCATTTGACACCCGATTGATGCTTAAACATGAGGAGAGATGTCATGACAGCCAGCACATGAGAAGATAGGGGTAGTGGATGCACAATGGGTGCGGCATAGAGTTGTTCCATCCCTGGGAAATCAGGTGTGTTCCTGCCATTTGGGCTACTCCTATCTTACTACCATTTCATTCTGTTTTCATGTTTCCCTCCTTGACAATGCTGCCTCTATGATTTATATCCATGTTATTTCGCTTTGATTTGCTTATGGTTCTCTAGAGATTTGTTGTCAGAAACCAGATGTAGGTGCTGACATCTGTTGAATTCCTTTTGGCTGGATAGGCAGAACTAGACAAGAGCAAGCCAGTTGGGGAACGGGTAATGCTCTCTGCTCCATCTCACAATGCATTGAACATTTTATACCATAGATGAAGAAGTCTGGGCTAACCTCCCCAATTCAACAACCTGAGTCTCCATAACATTCACCCATTTACCCAAGTACCATTTAAGACAACCTGCAGAGCTATTCTTCTGCATTGTTGTGGTTGAAATGACGGTTTTGAGGATGAGAAGCATCAAATGGATGATGGGAGTGGTGGGTTATGATGACGCAGGTGCGTGACAGATGCCGGTATGAATGGAGTCTATATGCTAATCGTTGGAGGATGGCAGACAGAAAGCAAAAGCTAGAAAATGAAACAAATGAGAAAGAGGAAACTTGAGTAGCCAAATAATGCTCTTTTTTTCCTTCAGCAGGGTCCCATTTACACTGCTATTCGTTCAGGCAACCCCCATTCTTATTTTTCTTCGTTACAAACAGTTTTGCAAAATTGCATTAACATTTGTATGGCAGTTTCCTCAAGATTACATTCAAGATGGTAACATCATTTGAAGGAGTTGTTGCCATGCACACTTTGATTTCCAGAAGAGAGTTTTGTTTGTGCAGGTTCAGTTGGCATTAGAAGGTGATTGCAAATGTTGCTTTGCTTATTGCAAATGTTGCTTGTGTATTGTTGAAAAACTAATCTTTTGCAATTGGGTCCATGTATTGATGTCCATGATATGAATATAGCAACTTAATGAAAACTTATTTTAGCCATGAATTATGCACAATATGATCCACAAGGACCTCCACAAACCTCAATACCAAGTTCCATATTAGACATGGCCAAAATCCCACAATTGTGTGAAATTATGTGACCTACTTGAGAGATATCAAATGAGGACAATTTGTCAATGTTGTTGAATTTTATGACTTTGTATATTGGAAAGGTCATGGCTTGATGACTTTCCCATCTTTTGTAGCTTAAGATATTGAAGGTTGCATTGCTTGACATCTAGAGTTTCAAAGTGAAAAAGATCATGTATGTTAATTTTTGTGGCCTTCATTAGAACTCAATCTATTATTAGTTTTGGCCATAATTTGGAAAACTATTTGACATCCAATTAGTTTTTTACCCAAGCATGCATTTCAATGGGATTTGTTGCCTCAAAACTATTGATGGCAAATCAAGTTTAAGAAATTGGCATATATCACAATGATTGTTGGGAGTAGTTCCATAGGGATTTAAGTTTAAGCCCATAGCATGTACAAAGAGAGACATACATGTGATGTAAATAAGATTGGTTTGTAGCTTAGGATGGGCCCAAACCAATGTTGTCTAGTTCTTGATTTCAAAATGAACCTTTGATGTGGGTTCTAACTCATTTTTTTGTTTTGTTTTTTATGGAACCTTTAATCCAATCCCGAGATTGGTTTTTTGGATTCTAAAACCTCTAGTTCTAGTTATTTTCACAAAGAATTTAAAGCTAGTTTGGTTTAAATTTAAGTTTGGTTCCATCTCCATTACACACAACTAAACAAAAAAAAATTGTATGTAATATTAATTTATTCAACTAATGCCCATAGTTTAAGATAGATATTATGTGATATTAATTATGTACAACCAATCAAAGTGCATAATTTGCTTAAAATGTAAGGCCAAGCATATGTTTTTCTTAATAAAGTTGTATTTATCTATCTAGAAAACTTGAACCTATTTAAAATGGGGTAGCACCCCAAGTTTTAGGTTCTAATTCAATTTTGAAAAAAAGTAAATTACCCAATTAAGTTTTAATTGCACTTCCAACAAAAGTTGGAACCTCCAATTCAAAGACCCTAAAACTTCATGTATAACCTAAACATGAACTTGCAAACATTAATCCAAACCTATGAAAGTATTTTGGAAATAAGGTCCTTCTATCAAATGAATTAAAATGTCACAAGCACAAAAACAAAACATGACATGGGTTAAAAGCACACACATGCTTAGGGTTTGGTCTTCATGTGAATTACATTTAATGGGAACTCGTCACACACATTGAAACTTCACCTTATAAGGATCTCCCACCAAGTCCATTTGAACTTCTTTCTTGAGCATTTCAACCACTTCAACACTCTTGGGTTTAAAGTAATACAAACTTGATCAAACACAAGTCCCAATGAGAGAGAATGAAAACCAAAAAACAACTAATGCCCATCTCACAACTCTTTTAACTACTAAAATAGTCAATAATTAGCTATATTTTTCATCAAGGCATAATACACATTCATTTATCAAATCATGCCATCTATTAGTATGCTAGAATATGCATTCTTCTTGGGAATGAACTTTTGCATTATTTGGCATCTTCCCCCTATGATTTAACATGTTTGACAAATATAAAGTTGAGGTAGTTGACCCTTTTGTACACCTAATACTTTGCTAACCCAAAATAATTAGTTTCATACTTTTTAATCAATTCATACACATATTAGTCCAATTAGGTTTGTGTTTAAAACATTCAAATGCATTGATTGTATGGTAGTTATTTCATTTTTGTAATGATGCCATTATTTACTCAATATTTACCTTGGTTGTGGATGGTTGTTTTGTCTAGTATGATGATTGAAAGGATTTTGAGGCTTCTAGGTATCATCAAAAAAAGTTAATGAACATTTTTCAGCTTTCTTTGTGACATAGACATTCAATGAGATACCATTGCAAATCGTAGTATAACTAACTAGTCTCTAATGTTTTTAGAGAGATTTTTCTTTATATTTTGTGAGTGGTATATAAAACATCCATAATTTATGTGTTCAAATATTTGTAATTGTTAGTTAACTGTCAAGGTTTGTGACATTTTTCACAATTTGTAGGTTGGAATTTGAAATCAAATGAAGCAAGGGATTTATTACAGCATGTTCAAACTAATCTTTTAAATGGCCAACAATGAAGGTCAAGCCACCCATTTTGTCCCAACACATAAAGCAAATGATAACACAAAAAAACACATATATATTTCCTACACAAACTTTCTCCTTTGGCTATGGAATATGAAATATTCCACAAACTACAAATCATGGAGCAACATGGTTATGTCATTTTTTTCATGTCCAAGCAAGTCTCAAAGATAGTAGGTTGAAGATGATGAGTTATCAAGCTTGGAGACATTATAAAAAAAAAGTAGCTAGATTAAACATTCATCTAATTGAGTTACTTGACTAATAAATTATTCAAAACATGGAAGTTTTATATGAACTTGACTTTATCCTTTTTCAACTACAAATGAAGAATATACACCATAAAAAAAAGACAATATATATATATATATATGACCACAATACATCAAAATTTTAAAAGTTTTTCAATAATTGTGTTCCATTAAAAAACATGAAATATTATTTACTAAATATGTATTTATTTATTCTACATGAAAAATAAGGTATCAAATATTCTTTGTACGAATCAAGGGAATCATGAAATCCTTATTTATATGGTTTTTATTTATTGTTTCTAGTTTTCACTAATGTGATTGGTGACAATAATGAAAAAGTAGAAATTTTTTTGTGTCAACAAACATCTTTTTATGTCTTTAGGATATCTTTTGATGATCTATAGAACTTATGTGAACCTTTCATAATCTTTACGCCATTTTTTAGTAATTATCTATTTCTTCCCATTCTCTTTTAAGGTAGCCAAGGTTGATTTTGCCTTTTTTAAGCTATTGTATCCAATTAATTCACATGAAATTTTAATTTTAATTTTTTTTTAAACATTGAATTATGTTGCATGTGAATATTGTTCCTTTTTATAACTTCAAATTGGATAGTCTTTAAAAATAATTTCATGTCCAATATTTAAATTTAGTTCATAAAAAATAATCTTACATTAGAAAAATTCATGTTATATATTGAAAATCACCTAGGGGATTCATTAAGAGATTCATCAAGAAACTTCCTAAAAGTTTCCTTAGTGAACTCCCTTAGTAGCTTTTTTAGGTATGTCTTATTGAAATTAGCACCATTTGAAGGAATAGTCCATTGTGCAAAATTTCACATTATAGTATTCCCTAGGAACTATCTCAAGAAATATGACTAAACGTTTTTTGACGAATTTGTTGGGGGAAGCTAGTCTTTTTTGTTGCAATTTTGAGTCAAATATTCCTCAAAAAATATTATTAAAGGAATTCGCAGGAAAATTTTCAAATAATTTCTCACATAAGTTCCCCAAGGATGTTTTCTTCATATGAACACATTGCTTTATCCCACAAACTTCACCTAATGAGAAGTATTGAATGATACTAAATACTTTGGTTGAACATATATGATAACTAGTCATAAACATGTTTGGTCATGCAAGTGTCATTTAAAACTTTACACATAAAACTAGCAATCATGACCAAATAGATGGAAGGCTAATTTTTTTGTTGTAATTTCAAGTCAAGTGTTCTTCAAGGAACATTTGGGAACATTTCAAAATGAAGTTTCACCCAAGGTGTTCCTTGGAGAAATTTCCACCCATGCCTCTTGAAGCTAGCACCACACCTTATCCCATAAGATTCACCTAAAGGGAAGCATGTCCCTATTAATTTTTTTGGGGGAATTAAACTAATCATTAGCATCTTGTTCATTGGTCTCAAAGTGACAAGATTAACCTTAAATGAAATGTTAATCCACATCCTTTCATGTTGTTTAATGCCAATTTTTGAAGAGAACTTTAAATAATAATCCATTAAAGAAAATTCCAAATTAAAATGTGTCACAATTTTGAGACTAATATTCCCCAAGAAACTTCCCCTTCATGGGAGTAGATGTTAGGGAGATCTCCAAAGAAGCTTTAATTGGCTTGGGAAGTTGTTTTGTAAAGGCACTTGTTGCAATATGAAGTATGTTGTGTGATAAAGTATCCATCCATTTTGATCATTTAAAGATGACAAGGTCAAATGTCGTAATGGTTGAACATTCCATTTGTCAATATTGCATCATCAACTTTCACCAAATTGATAAGGTTTTGTTTGAAACAAATGATGTTTTGGCAATTTAGGTTTAGAACATTATGGATCACAAAAGTTATTGGGTGCAAGTTTTCAATCATAAGCCATACCTACTTCCTTAGGCCATTGTTTTTTTTTCAAAATATTCTTGGCATCTTATAGAAAAACCTTTAAATTTTTTTAATACTATTATGTTAAATTCTATATCTTAAAATTCATAAATAAATATGCAAGTATTAAAAATTCTCAAAAAAAGTAGGTATGAATCCTTTTACATTGTAAAAAAATAGTTACAATTGTTTAAAAAGTTCTTTTGGGTATTTTTATTCATTAAATTAATTTCAAAATTTCAAAATATGTATATAAATATATTGAAAATAACATTGTGTAAAAAAAATTATTATTTAATTATTCTTTTTCCTAAAATGTTAATAGATACATAAAATTAAGTAGTGATTTCAAGTGCTTTGCAAAATTATACCCCATGCCATGCTTCAATAATGTTTCACTATTATTGTGTAGTAAACTTCCACTAAGAAGGTTCCCACAAGCTCAAAGGAAACAACTTGCATCACAAAAAATGTTTTTCCTTAAGGAATAAGCCTAATAACAACAAATGGGGGAAGTTGTGTGTGACTCTTCTTAAAGATATTTTCCTAGGGAATTTTCAACTTATGTTGTATGGTTTCCCCATTGAAGTGATTGTGACCTTAAACCTTGAAAAGAAATGTTGAAAGATTTCCTTGGGGAGAAGGCTTGTACATGGATGAAATGTTCATTTCTATTTCCTTGGTAGATTAAATGGAAAAGGCCAATCCCTTTCTTATGAAAATGGGTAGATTATTTTCAATTTATTGAGGAGTGGTGTAATAGAAATTGAACATAGGAAGGGGAAAATTACTAAATTTTATGTTAGTTATGTAAATTTGCATGAGGACTTACAGTAATCAGTTTAATGCAACCTATGCTTGAGACACATGTGACTAATTCTTGGGTTGGGAATGAGGATCAACACACGTTGATTTAAATTTCATGCAATCGAAAAATTTAAACTCCCTCTCAAGGTTGCTTAGTTATTGCCATCAACATCAATGGCAAGGACATTGCCAAGGGGATGGCACACCTTTTACCTCCAATATGAACTTTGAAGCTTGTATTTTTCCTTGTATGTGTTTGAATTTCACCATAACTTGAGCTTGTAGGTAATCATTCTTTTTCACAATGTTAAATATTCCATTAGTAACCATCAAGATTTGATTGGTGATCAACCATGAAGGAGTCAATGGTGTGAAGGGTGAGGGTGGATTCGATCTAACCATGCTTTTGGGGCTTTTGGTTGTTGTGAAATGATTTCAACTCAATTGGATCAATTATTTCAATGGATGTCTTGCTAAGAGACGAGATGTTTTGCAATGTGTTAAGTCCACCCATTGTTATCAATTGAAACACACATCAATAATTATAATCTTATGTGGAAGGTGTTTAAGCCACAATTTCATTGGAACAACAATATGGTGCTTGCAATGTTCCAATTTTATGCCCATGAAGGGCAATCCAAGAAACCCACTAAAAGTTAAGATTGTAGATTCTATAAATGATAACATTGTGTGATTGTAATTCAACCCTTGCTAGTACTATATTTCTTTTTTTTGGGAAAATGATCTACAAATGGGGGATTCTTTAAACCAACCACCATGCATTCAACAAATGTTATTTTTTCCATGTTGAAAGAAGCCTCCCCATTCCAACATGCCTACATACATGTAATGAGTGAAAATATTTGGAACAAGTTGGTGATTTGATTGATCCAATCACCTCCCCTTTAACCTACATTTTGTGATTTTAAGCATAGGACTTTCAAATTCCCATATTAAGTTTTAATAACAACATTTGTGTCTTGGTTGGCATGCAATATGTTTCAAACACTTGTGCACCACATCATGACTTTGAGTTCACATAGTATGCAAATTTCGGTTTGGAGTTGGCAAAATTGGTATAAAGCCTTTCTCCCCATTGCCTTTTATGTTAAATGAATCTTTTAGTCCATGTCACAATGCCTTTTAGGAACATGACATCTCCAAAACTCTAGTAACATTGGCATGAACCATAGGATCCACTATTTTTTTAAAAGATTGTTTGAACCATGTATTGATTAACATGCCAATGGCAAAATAAAACCTTGGAATTTAAAAGCCCTACACATGCCACAACTTTCATAAAGAAATGAATAAGAAGCTCTTGAGATGAGATATAAGTGCATGCAATTTGAACAACTTTAAGTGTTCCTTGGAGAGTTTTTCCATGGAAATCATATGTTTGGTCCCTTTGGCCCTTCTCAATTTTTTTCCCTAAGAGTTTCCCACAAAAATCATGGGATGTGACATGGGAGAAACATTCATTATTGCATGTATCAATTGTCCAATAGGTTCTTAAGAAATGTGTGCTTGAAGAAAATTGGGGATGTCATTTCTTTGACATGTTTTTTCAAGACATCATTTGGATGATTCCTTGATATTTCCTTTATTTCCTTTACATGTTTTCTTAGAAATTCCTCAAACATATATATTTTTCCCCAAATATAATAAAATAATATTTAATGGTGTTGATCATATTTGCATCAAAATCAATATCAACTATGAAACATTTGGACTTTGTTATTGGGCATACTTTGCTTCATTTTCTTCTTCAATACTACTAGCCACAGTTGGACATCCATATTTTCATTCCAAGTTAATATGATCAAGATGGTCAAAATTCCATGTTGCCATTCGTTAAAATCATCAATAACCAAAATTAAAGAAAAGTAAGAAAAATTTCCATCAAAATTTTAAGACAATAAATTTTCATTATAGGGTTCAAATAGGATAAAAAGGACCATTAACAGAAATCAAATAGTTCTTGAATAGTCTTGATAAGATGATATGGCAACACAAGATTGGTCAAACAATGATGAGATAATGTTGAATGATAATTAATGTTTCAACAATATTTTAATATTGATTCACATTACTAGAAAATATTGGTTACTTTTAAAATATGTGAAAATATATTTTATATTCATTAAATTACTTTCAAACTTATCTAGATGCCAAATTGATAGATTACAAATGGCACATCACAAATACAACACACACTTTTCAAAATTAATTTGATATATTAAATTTGCAAACATGCTAGGTAAACATTGATTATTTTATTCAAATGGTTATTTTGTTTATGTTTGCACCATGTACAAGAAAAGTAGAAAAGGTCCTTCATCAAATCTTCTTGTCATTTGTCCCAAATGTTGCATCACAATCGAAGTCTTGTGATGGCCCAAATTTATCATGAATATTTTTTGGTGGGGGGATTGGATTCCAACATTGAATTTGAGGTCGTAGAATGATGCATTTATTAATTCCCATTGAAAGTAAGAAAATGAATTAAGATTTGCATCTACCCATAGTCTATTGTTGGTTGAAACATTCCTTGAAGTCATTTGTACTCTAAACTAACATCCATATCCATAGCATTACAAATATCATGCAAAAGCACATAATGATTTCATGTCCGTGATTCACATATGGGGTCATACTTTAAACATTAATGTTCATGTTTTGTCATGATTTATGTAGTGGCAATGGAAGAAATGTGGGAATATGTAACCATCCTATTTGCAACTACATGCGACTATGTGTCATTTGCAATTATTTTTGCAACTACTTACCAACTTCACCAAATTTGAGGAGGATTTGAAATTCTATTGCGACTAATGTGCACCTACTATCTTCTTCATCCTTTTATGTGAATGCTTCTAGGATTATATTCATCCATGAATAAGCCCCCATGGTCGATTAGTTCCATGTGTAACCAAAATTTAGTCACAAATTGTTGTACAATGTGTATTATGGGCATGATAAGCATATATATTTGAGGTTGTACAATTAAAAAATCTACTTATATTATGATATATATTTATTATGAATATTGTCAACATATTTGTAAAGGTTTAATGTGAAGTTTTTGTGAAAAGTACATGAAGGGTATATTAAAGGTGTGTAAAAAAAAGTATTTATATATTTTTCTTATCAATAATTATAATGGAAAGTTTAAATATTGAATAATTATTAAATTAATAGTAACTAGTTATTAATAGTTGATAATTAGTAGTTAATGGTTAATATTTTAAAAATTCGGAATTAAATATTAGTCAAATTCAATAATTAATATTAATATATTATTCATTTAATAATAATAAATCAATAACAAGTTAGAATTTAATATTCAATTAATTTTAATTAATAATCATAATTATAAATAATTATTTATTCATTAAGATTAAATATTTTTTAATAAACGAAAAATAGTTAGTAATTGATTGATATTACATATTAATATTAGTATTAATAATATTATTTAGTCATTAAAATTTAATACTACTTAATAAACTAGAATTAATTATTAATTGATTCCTGTTACATATTAAATAAATATATTTTTCACATGATCCGAGGGTGTCTAGTTTTCTAACTTCTCATCCTTTAGTCCAAATGCACTATGATATGCCAACATCATGAAACAAATATTCATTTTGGGTGTTTCAAGCAAGTTGGTAGGAATTGACATGTGTCTTTACAAAAAAAAATAATTCTTCATTAGGTCACTTGCATTTGCCATTTCAAAAATTTTATTCTAATTCATGAAATGGTTGCACAACCACAAGGCATGTTGAACCTCTGACCATTGTTCTTTCTCTTCACCCATTGGAGTTCATGACAACTAAAAATCTTGTTAAGATGGTGTTATAATTCATAGCACGAGCCTTGAGCAAATTTTGGTGTTGACAAATGTGCTACACCACCAATCTCTATCTAGGAAGTCATATTGTTTGACATGAATCCTATTTAAAAATTTATGTGTTTTAACACACATTTTCTTTCCCAAGGGTTAGTGCCTTTTTAGGGAGGTGTTGGTCATCCTCCTTGGGGAATGAAAGGTGGCCTCAAGCTCCCCATTGACATTCGAAGAAAAATAATGTGAGGTTCCATGTGGAAGAAATTGAAGTGATGGTGCTTCAAGTAAGATTCTAAATAAACCTTACAAAAAAAAGATGATGATGTGCTCAAGGAAAAGATGTTGATATTATTGGGGGAAGAGGTGATGTTATTCTAAGGGTAGAACCAATGATGTGCTTAGGGAAGAGATTCTATTATGCTAAGAGAGGAGTTGATGGTGTGCGTCAAGGAGAAGTGATGTCATTCTTGAGGAGAGATGATGCGGTTCTTTGGAAAGAGATGGTGATCTTTCCCTTGAAGTGGGGAGGGTGGGATTCCTCGAGGACTAATAGAAAAGGTTGATGAGGTTGGGGAAGACATGGTCAAGGAAACCAATCCAATGGGGAAAGAGTGGGGCTAGGGAGGAGGGATGGAAGGGGGAAGCAAAAAAAAATTAGGGTTGGGGATAGGGAATAGGTTGTGAGGAACTTTAGGTAAGAATTGAATTATGGTGGTGTTAGCAATGATTTTATCAAGAGTTAAGTTTTACATCGCTGCTAGGTTCTCGTCTACCATACTATATGCAATACCATGTATTTGAGTAGTAAAGACAGATTATGAAGGTTCATTTTTGGATCGATCAACAATGAGAGTAAGAATGGAAGCATGCATAGATAGACAACATTAGATAAACAATAACAAGAATGTGTGTATTAATAGAACTTGAGTACAAGAATATGTCTAGTTTTGGGCACACATCAAAGAACACTCCTTGCCCTTTATATCTCCATTGTCAATTTTGCCTCTTGAAACCTTTAGAGTGTTACAAGTTGTGCGACATTTAATTTGTTGCTCCTATTTAGCGGTTGCCTAAAATTTGGAGGTCATATTATTACCGTATTCTAAATTAAAGTAAACATATTACAAACTTCAATAAAATGCGCATAAATGGTGGTGTGAAGCAACATGGAGCCCTAGTGGAGATATGAAGCTTTGAATGCAAGGAAGAGGAGCAAAAGAAGATCATGACAAAATCTTGTGTGACCAATTGGCAACAACAAAATCTTGTGGAACCAACCAATTGGTAACAACAGATCTTCTGCAATAATCAGCAACACAAAGGTGTGGAGATGGTACAATGAGTGCGGCAGCAATGCATGACAATAGGGGCGGTCAAGGAAACTGCATGGGTGTCCTTTGGCTGTGGGTCTCCCCTTGCAACAGAAACATCTCTCAAGTGCTGCTCACTGTTTCCAAGAAGAGAATTGCAGATCTCTGCACAGCAAGTTCCATCAGTTTGCACGATGAGCTTATCAGGTGTAGAAGTAGCTTCTCACCTCTCTTGTGCTGTGACAGATTTGGAAAGAGGCAAAAAGGCAGAGTTTCTAGAGCTTGATTTCTAGCAAGAATTTCTTGAGCTTGTTAAGGCAAGAGCTTGATTTCTGAAAGGTAGCGGTTGGGACATGGCCAGAAAATGTTTTCTAGATTGTATACAGGAGGACAAGGAGGTCAATTCAGCCACATCATTTTGCTGCATGCACAGAACAAACAGTGGTGACAAAAGCAAGAAATGCAGCTTCTCGCACCAACAAGCTAGGTACATGAGATGATGATTCCCCATAAGAGATTTGCCCAACAAATTGGTCAAGCTCATTCCAGAAGTATATGATTAGTTCAAGACCAAAACAAGTCACTTGATATTTTCCTTCTACAAATGGAGGAAGCTTGGTAAAACATCATCATCCTTTGTAGTTAGTCTCACATGTCCAAATGGTGCAAACTCTCTGCAAAGAACAACATCAACTTCAGCAGCAGGGATGTCCGTGATTCTTGGCTGCAGGCAATTTTGCAAGCTCTCTGATTGTATCTACAGTGCTACTAAACCAGCGAGTTTTAGCAGGTCCAAATACTCTCTACCCAGGGATATGTCCAAATCTTGACAGAGACAAGCTATAGATTGGATATGAAGACATCCAATCACAGACAGACACACAAACACTGCAAAACTCCCAAAACTCAGCATTCAAAGAGTGAAGAAAGTAGTTCAAAAACCAGCGGGTCCTGATTCTACTATAGCTAGGTTATATCCAGTTAAAATTCACCTTTTTCTGACAAAACCCACCCATCAACACAAATCTGGATCTTTCACTAACAAAAAAAACGATATCCATGAGGTGTGCACTGATGTTTCCATGCCCATTGCTGGACCACAATAGAAAGGGAAGCAAGCATTGCAGCAGACCAAACTGCTGTGAGTATGAGATATGACTTTCTCCCCCCCCTCAGGATCCATCAAGCAGCTGATTCAAGCTCTGCAGTGGTTTCATTTGGGTTTCCAAACCCATCCTCAGATCTCAACTGTGCTGACACATCATCAATAGCTGCATTCAACTGTGCAATCTTCTCATTCAAATTCTTCCGGGTCTTCTGCACAGCACAGAAATTCCTGTCAACGACCACTACCCTCAAGATTGTATGTCAATACTGACTGACTCATTACGGATAAGCTCAAAAGGACTACAAAGTTCACATACAAGCCCACCTCAAGTCCTTCATCATCTTCGAGAAATCGGGCTGGCCTCTTTCGTGGTCCATCTTCTTCCTCTTTCTCAATATCCTCTGATATGGACTTGGTGATCTGCGCAAAAAATGGGCCAGATGGAAAAAGCTTTTTTCTTATCTGTTGCTTATCCTCAAAGATTGAGATTATACCCTCTGAGAGGAATACTCAGAATACTCAACATAGCAGAGCAAGATCTCACTGCATTCTGTTTTTATTCACTTGCAAGCATTCATGTCTCTTCTGCACAAGTGCAAAGCCTGGTCTAACCTTCTTTTCTCTGATGTATTCAGGTAATTGCCAGATACAGTTACTAGCACAGGAAGCATCTGCTCCTCATCCCACAAAGTTCCAACTCTCCTGGGAGTAAATGCAATCACAATGAAGGGGTACTGCAAATACATACTTGGGGTGCAAGGAGATAGCCAAGTGCACCAAACACAACCCCACCCAGTAAGAATCCAGCTACAAAGTCACCAGCACCAGCACCTCCTCGCCTGCCACAAAAAAGGTTCATCAGTACTGAGCTTCATTGCATGTTCTTGTCAGAAACAAAATAGCCAAAAACTTGCACATTTCCATGTAAAACCCATGAAAACCATGAAACAATTCCATGCAAAAACCATGAAAACCCACCCAAGCTTCATTGCACATTTCTTGTCAGAAACAAAATTGGCAAAAACATGCACATTCTGCCGAGCACAAAAACCATGAGAACCTGACTGCTTTGTCCTTAGAGCAGAACTATCTTTGAAACTGAAAGTCCTCGAAGCCTGGAATGCATCTAGAAAACTTGTGGCTAGAAGTATACACCACTGCAACTGTGCAGGACATTCATTGAAGATGAACACATTCCCGCTCAGGTTTCAGGTGTACATTTTGTAACCAACCTTCAGATAACATCCACTTGTATCCTGAAGGACTTGCAGGCAAAGAGATGTGTACATGTGAGGGATTGATCCCAAGAAGAGATCAAGAAGAGAGGATAAATAGATAGATAGACAATTGTATGCAAACCTGTATTCGGCAGAGACAACAGCTCGGTGGCAACTGAACCTGCCATGAGATCCATAATGCAAAGTTTTTCCTTTCCTGGAAATCCTCAAGGGTGATGTGTGCATGGGTGAAAGCTTAAGTGCTGCTGTTTCTTGTGAAGAAGAGTTGATGAAGGACAAGATCTCTGTCACAAACCGTAAAGAAAAGAATCAGAGCAGAATCAATGTATGTGTCCTCCCTTGCAGTCAGTCAGTCATCTTGTCCTCCTTCCTGCCCATAGTCTCATAGTTCTACTACAAAGGAGAAACCCAGCAGCACTCTGCATGGATCCTGCAACCTACAAAAGCAGATTTGCAACATGCAAACGATGGCAAATCCAAGCCAATAGATAAAACACTTCTCCTTTGTGTCAATGCATGTGATAACATCAAGAATGTGAATCAAGCACATGCAAATCTCATTTGCGATACATCAAGAATGTGATTCAAGCACATGCAAAATCTCATTTGTGATACATCGAGAATGGGAATCAAGCACACGCAAATCTCCTTTTTTGCTACATCAAGAATGTGAATCAAGAACATGCAAATCTCATTTGTGATACGTTGAGAATGTGAATAAAAGCACATGTAAAGCTCATTTGTTTGCTTCCAGAGAGGTTGAAGACCTCTTGAGAACCACAGCTAGAATCCAGTATTCCTTCCAATGTCTAGTTCAGATTATCGGGGAGAGAAAGAAACACACACGCATACAGAGAGAGAGACAGAGAGAGAGACAGAGAGAAGATTTGCTCTCATTCATGACACATCTGACAAGGGAAGATTGAACACATGACAAAGAGAGCTTTGAGGAGGAAGCTGTGGAAAGCTCTGTGGCACCCCTAATAATCCCCATTCATTTCACGGGCGGATGGGGAGCAGCAGCTGGAGCAACGGCATTGTTCGAGGGTGGTGGCAAAGGTGATAGAAGAAGACGAAGCACATACATACATACCATGATGTGTGGAGCGCTTACAAGCCGTTGCCCATGAAGAAGATTGCAACAGCAATGGAGAAGCCGTCGTCGTCGTTGCCGCCATGGTTTTTGTGCTGCTACCCAAAAAGCCCTTCTCCAAAACACTCTCTCTCTCTCTCTCTCTCTCGCCGTGCCTTTTTCTTCCTGTGCTTTTGGATGTGAAGAAATCGGAGGTGGTCGAATTCCCTTTCTGTTCTCTCTAAGTCTCCGTCCACATCTGGTTGTGGGTCTTTTCTCTCTCTCCTTTCTGTTGGCGGAAATGGGGTGTGGGAGGTGCCAATAGCGTGATTCGTGGGCCAGGATTCACGGTCAGGAATCGGGTGGGTTATTCTTCAGTGGGGTTTTTCTTCAGATCCTGGTGGATCATTCTTCTTCAGATCCTGCTTGGTGCAAGATGGGAATTCCTCGTCTCTCTCATCAGCAGCAGTGGAGGGCGGCATATGGTCAACAGCAGCAACCAAGCCAGACAACTAGGGTTTCAAGCAAGAGTCTTACATCAGTGGCTTGTGGGGTCTCCCCAATTCACCTCCTTGCCCGCTGCACTGACTTCAATGGCTTGCTTGTGATCTCTTTCTTTGGAGTCTTCTGCAGAAATTGCTGGAAGAAGAAGAAGAAGTATCTGCATTTGGATCGTGAGGATGGTGGGGGAGGGTTGGACACATGCTCATGATCATGATCCCTCACGCAACTAGAGAGGTTGTTCTCTTTGGTGGTAATCCATTAGCTCTGTCCATCTTCTTGAGCTGGAATTGAGGAGAGGAGGGTTTAGGATTAGAATCTTGAGCAAGAGCTCCTAAACCCTTCTCTTGCTGAAGATTCTTGAGTGAGAAATGGTGATGACGATGATGATGATGAGATATGCATTTGGTTGAAGAAAAGCAGTACCACTTAAGAGTGTCATCAGGTTTTTCTTTGGGGATGTTGAACTATTTGTTCTGGTGGGCAGAGCAGAGAGGAGTTGTTTGACAGGGAATTTGCAGCACTTGGTGACAAAGTTCCAAGAGAGATCTGCAAATCCATGAGTTTTATGAACTTGCAGTGGTAAAGGACAAGCACCAAAGCCAGAAGGCAATTCCCCAGGACAGATCTTGCAGGCAACAACATCCTGCAGTGGTCTTGAAGAAGATGATGATGACAATTTGCTCAGAATTTGAAAGTGCATGCTTGAGTTTCTGCCAAGCTTATAAAAGATTCAAGTAGATCAAGGTAAGGTTTCTGGTTATCAATGCCTTCCACCCTCATGATACCTTCCTTGTTCTGGTGAAGACACCAGCTCTGACTTACACACTGACCTTGAGAAAGGGTTGTCAGAATTGATGTGAAAGTGTTTTGTTCATGACTGCAGATTGCAATGTCAAATGATAGCTTCTGTCAAGTGAATTGGAATCCCTTCCTGAATGTGCTGGGTTTACAGTATCCTCATAGATTTTGCAGACAGACAAGATGTGTTTTCAAGACAGCTAGGTCATTCTGATCCTCAAACATACCCCCCTTTTTTTGGCTCTCTTTCTGTGAACTTGGAATGTACATATCTGTGAGAGACGGCTTTCTTGCTGGAAACTTCTTTGTGACAGTAGGAAGAGCAGATGCAGGGCCTGATGCACCATGACGATTTACAGTTTAATCCAGAAAACTATGTCAGGCCCACATCAAGGAAGTCAGTCACAAAGGTCATGAACAAATGATAAGGGGGGGCAAAGTGACCTTATGGGCAGATGAACAAACCCTAATCAGAGTTCCTGATGAAGGTGCAGATCTAGGAGCGAAGTGAAAGATGTTGTTAGGTGCATACATGCCTTTTATGAGATGACATGGAATTTTACCCTGTTTTAAGAGCATATGTTCTTTGTGACACCATCTTTCATGCCAATGAGGTATGATTCCTTCCAGTATTAGCAGGCATATTTGCCTTGATTTCATTAAGTTCTGTTGGAACTCTGTAAAGATGACCATTCCTAAACTGGGTTGTCTTTTTGCTATCTGTACACCGAAGCAAAATCTCTCTAACAAGCTGTGTATTTTGATGCTCTCCTTCAGGTATTTGGTTTGTCTTTTGAAGGTTCATCATGGGTAGTTCATCTGTAATGTGAGAGTTCCTTTCATGATGTTCTTGCTCATATCAATGCTGCAAAGAGATGGATGATTCTGGGCTTTTGGAGTATTGGAATATTCATTTTTCTTGTCAGGAGAATGGATACCAGGACTGGCCTTGGAGTTTGGAAAGGTGCAGCTTCAGATTTCTAGCGTCTCAGGATACACTTGTTTCTTCAGTAAAACTGGAAGCTTCAGATTTATGGCTCAATATTGGATATGTAACAGATGTACACAGATTCCGCAAGGTGGGAGCTGTTGACCTGATACCCCATGGCACAGATGCAGTAATTGCTGGACTTCAATGTCTCTTGGAAGCATACATCTTCATGTCCAGGTCCTTGTCCTTCTGTCATCCAAGCAAAGGTTTGCCACACTCAACACTCATGTCTGTCAATGACATATGACGCATTCTCGCCCCTTGTAATTGGTTTCCAAAATGGGTGCCTTTGATGTTGAATTCTTGTATTCATCATCCCCATAGCAACAAAATCCAAGCTTGTGTTGCTGGATTCAAGGACTACCAATCGAGCACAAAACCAAGTCTCCTGAAAACCAATCACAATGTCAGAGAATGTTGGAGTCCAATATTGTATATAGATTGTTATCAATCTTTTTGTTTCTTAAGATCAACCAGTTTCTACCAATGTATGCAGGTTTGAAAGATGTTTTGTGGGTCATTTTAGTTTAGTACAAAACAGTTACAGGACTTATCCACGCTCAACTCAACCCATGATATTTGATTGTTTTAACTCAATCTTATCTTTGATAACCTGAGAAAACTTCATGAACTTGGATGTTTGTACAATTCAAGGTGGGAACTAGGATATTGTCATCTCTTTAATGCATCTATTGGGCGCATGCTGTAATTCCTCATTGGCTGAGCAGAATTTCTGTTCCCAACTGTGTTCATTTTGCCTATTTTGGCCTAGGTGAAAGGCAGGGGCATGAATTGTGGAGACATAGTTTGATGAGTTTTTGTCATGGATTAGATTACTGTCACTTTAGTGCATCTTTTGACTTCATCTGACCTATTAACCCACTCTGCATGGACAAGGGTTATAGCATTAGCATAGAAGAATACACAAAAGTATAGAGGTTATTTGCAATCTTTAGATGTAATTTGGATGTGGCCCATATTTTGTGTGTGAAGGACAAGAAATCCAAGCAAAGGACATAGGTATCATCACATTTGAGAAAACTTCATACCTTTTCAACCAACCTTGAAAAAAATCCTTGGATTTGGCTTCTCTACAAATATGGGAATTGAAGGCTGAAGTAGTTGCAAATTAAACATAGCATCAAGCAAATAATGATGAGAAAGGGGGGAAGATCTGTGCTCTCATCATCATTCCCTGCATCACAGAATTTCCAGTTTTGCACCACAACATCAACACCCAAAAACTACTCTTGATGATCATTTTGTGAAGGTACTAATAAGGAGCATCTTTGTCAGAGGAAGTCATAAGCCCAAAATCTAAAACACATTTTGGACTATCAAAGCAAAATACTCCTCATGTACAACTAGTATATATCATTTCACCCTTTTATACGGCTAATTGGCTTGTGACATACTTACATGCCATAAAGGCTAAGAGGAGTTTTTTTATTGTATTTGGAGGTACCCTTATAGAGTGGATTTATTCATCCCCCCAAGAGGAGGTGGGTGTTAGTCAATTACAATCATTTTTTCCCATCTATGAATAATCAAAACAGGAAAAAAAAATTCAAGTACAAACTCAGATTACCTAAATAATAAATTACTATGTAATGTTTTATAGTGAGTTTAATTAAAATATCAGGAACAAACATAATTAATCATTACTACCTATATATGAATTTTTTCTATTGCTTTAAGTTTCAAATGCAATTGGCCCTTTAGACATAGGTAGAAGTCTTCACATAAATTTACAAATGAGAAGAAGAAACAACATTAACAACAAAATGGGTTTTGAACAAGTTTAATATTCAATTATGTTCATATTGATAATTTGTGGCTTTCCCTATTTAATCTGTGTGGTTTAGGGTTTACATATTAGTCTTTGGATCCCCCATCATCCCCACCATATCCCACACCCCCACCCTCCAAGAACAAACAAGAAATGTCAACACATGGTCAAGATCATATCAAGAGACAAGTCGTAAGGAGATCCAAGAAATGAAGATCCTAAACCCTAATCAAAATGCTCGTCCTTGACGAAACACGCACTTTGTGGCACATTGGTGTCATATTTTCAAAATAGGAGCAAGTGCAAAGTTTTGAGAAGGATGCAATATAATTTATTTGTTTATTGATCAACTGAAGATTGATGAGGATACCAATGACGATCTATGAAAAAATGAGGTGAGTATTAGAATACAAATGAAATGTGGCTAGATGTAAAACCGAATATAAAAAACACTTACAAGGAAGACTTGTGAAGATGGTTCACCCTAGATTCAAATGTTCAATGATGAGAAGGGTAACAACAAATTATAGGTTTGAAAGATGGAAGGAGTATGCTAAAGATGGAATGAAGATGACAAAGGCCAAAGTGAATGGGATGGAGTTCAAGAATCAAATGAACCATTTTTGGGATGAAATAGGTGGACAAACTTACATGCTTGTCCACACATAATGGGGCTTTGGTAATACAATTTTGCATTAATTCACAAGAGAGGTCCCATCATGCATGCTTATAAGAGACTTGCAAAATATTACAAAGTTCAAACATACGTCTAGACAAAGATGAAAATTACTAACTAATGTGATTTGCAGCACTTGTCAAAAATAGATGGGATGAACTTTGATGGACAAAATTGACCCAACGGCTGAAATTTTTTTTTGATAGATGAGTGTGAGCCCATCAAATGGACTTTCCTAAATGAAATGCGCTTTGTTGGATGCATGTGCAATCATCCCTTCCACACATCCAATATGTTAGATACATTCAACTATTGGCTTGTAGGAGCAGTTTCAAGTGCATATATGTGACGAATTAGGGATAAGAATTGGAGACAACATTCGGTCCATTGTGTTTGAGACACAAGAGTTTAGAAAACTTGTGTATTGTTCAAAGCTCATGCTTATGCAATTGGTAAATACCTTGGATCATATTTTAGGTATCATCTAAACATGGTTATAACATCATAACATTGGCAAATTTGTTAAAGAGGCCAATCAGACCCAACTAGGCTATGAAAATAAATTTTCAAAAGGCTGGCATGTTTGGCAATAGGTGAAATGCCATATTTGTCCAATGTCCAAGGGTTATCCTCACATGTATTCTAGGCCCTTATTTTGATCAATGACATGTTTCATCAAGACTAAGAAAGTAACTTGACTTTTAGGGGTTTTGAAGTTTTCCTTTATGAACTATTAGCATTGTAGTTCCCCTTGATTTTGAAGTCTTATGATTTGGATATTGCAAGGGTGCAAGGAGGGTGGAAACTTAATTTGCAAGTGTGAAGTTTATCCACACATGGACCTTGGTCAACATAGGGTTTGATTGATTTGCTATTTCATTGTCGTTGCCTTAGAGCATCCCCAGGAGTGCTCAGTATGTGACCCTGCAAAAAATAATTCTGACATCCAAGTTCAGTTTTTTTTCTTTTTTCCTAATCCCATCCATAAAACTAAAATTGTGACTGCAAATAGGTGAGAGACTACTAATAGCAAACCACATGGGCCAATCATTAGGATTGACCAATCAGAAACATGGAGCATCAGTCAAATCAGCTTCACACTGCCTTGCCAGGCTCATCAAACTGTGAAAAAATGCTGGACCAAAACTATTGTCCTGAGCCAAACCGGCATATTTTTTACTTTTCTTCATCTGATTTTAAGGCACAGGGTCACATAAGGAGCACCACTGGGGATGCTCTTACATATTCATCAATTTATTCATCTCATGCATTTAGAGGTATCCTTACACATGTTGTAGAACCTTGCATGCACTCTACTTTTACATAAGAGTGTCTTGAATTGCCTTTGATATTTGGAGCATTGGCCGATTGTTTGAATGTGGGGCCAAGGTGTAATTTCTTGGTGACACTCCAAGAAGGGTTTATATAAAACAAACTGTATTGACATTAGTGCCTAAAACCATTATGGTAAGATATAAGCTTGTTTACAGATTGGGTATATAAGTGAGATTGAACCATGTTTAGTCTCATTTACTTTCCATACTGCGAGGTTGTTTATTAGTACAAAATCAAATGTTGATGAAAGTTTTACAATTTTTGACGAGAGAGAGAGAGAGAGAGAGAGGTATGGTCCAACTGACAATGTGAATGTCACCCAGGTTAAAGTTGTGTCACCAGAATAGGCAATAGGTTGGAAGTAACAAGTAACCATTGTGGCATACATAGACAGACACACATGTAAGTGACATCATGACATCAATCCACACACAAGGTTAATGAGTTAGTGAGGCAACCTAGTTGAAAATGGGTATTGGTTTGGCCACATCCCATTCCTACTATGAAATTAGAAGGATATTATGATGTTTAAAAAAAATTTACAGTAAATTTTTTTGAGGACATTCCGGAAAGATGGAAAGTGGGTATAAAAGGAGGGTGGTGTACTTTTTTGTAGATGGAATTGTGGCCTTGTCAATTGTTTAAGGCTTGAACAAATTATATGTCTTTCTTTACAAGTTAAGGCAAAACATGTCCCAAAATGCATTTTTACAAAATCTGATGCATTTAGGATCAAATATTATTTATTGAAAGTACTCCCTCATCCCCTTTGAGTTTCATAAATTTGTGTAAAATTCAGAAGCGATTTTCAAAAGTCATTGCAATAGTTTTGTAAGCAAACATCATGGAAATAATCTGTTTTGTCTATTTTTTTTTAAATACTAGAAAATTGTTGTAATGTTGGTTATGTTGGGCATTGAAGGATGCAAAAATAGGTGGATTAGCCCATTTTTGTGTGTCAAAAATTTCCACAGTTGTGAAATATAAGGAATTTTTGCTCACAAAATCAAATTAAAAAAAGAATCACTAAAAAATCAGGAAAAAAGAATCTTCAAAACATAAAAAGATCACCAGATATTCTATACATGTTTCAAGTAGGTAGCCAAAAATATACAAGGATGTTTCATTTTTTTCCTTTCTTATTTTTTAATAGCTAAATTTGGCTAAATCAGTTTATGGATGATCCCACCTTGGCTACATCACAAAATTGGAAAAAAAAACAAAAGAAAAGAAAAGAAAAAAACACTGAGCAATCCAATATTGGACTACACCCAATTACACACTCCAAAATGTCTTTCAATTACACACTCAAAAAATGTCTTTCCCTTGTCATCTAGGTCAAGCTGGGCTCTACTTGTAGTGTGTATTTTTTTTATGTCAACAAAGAGGTCATTTAGAAAGCTTCAAGTATTGAGAGTCTTGTACTCCTTTCATCATCACTACTAAAGTTTCTTCAATTTTTCCCTGGTTGAAGCATTAAAACCCTTTGTTGACTGGAAATTTTGTCATTTGCTGTTCTTCATTAGCTTTCCATTGTAGCAACAACCACTGTAGCACCCACGAGTGACAAAGATTGTGAAATCATGAAAGACCAAAATAAGACTTATATATATAAGTTAGGATTTGCTTGGACCTTCTGAAATTAGGGGTATGAGTGTGATGAGTGAGGAAGTACTACCAACAACATTTGACATATCCTTTGAAGACTTATTATCTGGTGCAATAAGAAAACAGAAATGTGGGTTGCATTCTCAACAACATCAAAAACACAAGGAGTCCAGTCAAAGAAGTATATAGCACATTGTTTCTTCAATGATTTTCATGATGCTAACTTATTAGGAGTAAAGATGTTGGGAACTAGGCTAGAGTAACAAAAGGGGATTTTAAAAAAAATTAAAAACATTTCCCCCATTTGGCCACATGAGTTGCTTGATTTAAATGTAGTTATGCCACTAAAATAGGTCACTAGTCCCTGCCATGAATTGGGAAATCCACCAAATTTTTTTTAAAAAAATAGTGGTCTACTTAGTAGTACTACCTACTATTATGGAGCCCAAAGCCCCTTACAAGACAAATAAAGAGCATTTTGATAAGTTATTATGTTTTTTGACTTGTAGGGCCCAATGACCAAGGGACAATAATGAGCTATGGACAAAATACATTGTTTTGAACTTTGGCCCAGGATGGATAATAAGCCTAAAGTTTCCAACAATTTTTAAAGGAAATCCTTAATATGTTCAAGGCTCAAGAGCGGGCCCTACAAGCCACATAACTCGTTTGCCCAATTACCTAGGTGGGGTCCAAGCTCGTAGGTGTGAGCCCTAAGGGACCTTTATTATCCCACAAAGACAATAATGGCACCTAACGGAGATGGCGTGGGTCCAATTCCCAAGGGACATTAGTATTGCAACAGACTTGTGGCAAGTAGGTGCTACATTAGTACTATTGGCACTCATTTCACTCCTCCTCCCATCCTCCAAGAAATCATTCACAAAGAGTATATAATATATACTATAGAGTCACAAAAGGCTTAAAAAATTCACTGGAATTGGTGCATTGGATAGATACATTATTGGTAAGGTGAAATCTTTTGTAGAGCCCAAACTCCAAGCATCCTTTTTTTTCTTTTACTCCAAACAAAATATCCCATATTTCCAGGTTTGGATATGGGAGATGTGTCAAGTATGTCAAAGTTCAAATTATGTTTCTCCATTCAATAAGAAAAGAATTTGGATACCTAACCTTGCTCAAGCCACAATAATATGGAGTAAATAAGTGATTACACATTACACACCATAAAGAATTCCTAAGTTGAAGTTTAACCTCTATAAGTATTATAGATATTAGCAATAACAAGGGTTTTAAAACTAATATATGCATATCACTTATATATATATATATATATAATTTTTTAATTTTTAATTTTTTTGTAATAATCAAAGGACATGGTTTAAGCAACCAATTGAAAAAAGAAAAGCTCTCATACATCCAAAACACATAAACTTAAATTGTAGTAATGGGTTATGGAATGGAGCGTCAATGGCACTTGGACATTATAATAATTTTGGAACCAGACAAAACAACAAAGATTTAGGAAATGGGGAAATGGCACCCTTGAAACTTTGTTTTCAGTGATTGCCACTGATAGGCCCAAAGCACCAAATAACTTCAAAAAATAACTTTGGTAAGTTGCCACTCTAAAGTAACTTTAGTGATATACTATGTCCCCAAAAATAACACCCCCTACCCAAATAGAAATTTTCATTTTAATTTAGAAAATAAAATAAGTAGTCTTTTGTGAGGGGATGGGAGGGGGATTTTCATTTTATTTTTAAGGAATTATATAACTACTTGAAGCTCGACCACAACAAGAGGTCTAATGAAATTGCCCTAATTGGGTAACTTGAACAGACTTGGCAAGTCAAGGCAACACCCATCATTTGTGAGTGTACAATGTACATATGATTATCCACATTGTAAATGCTGAATTGACTCCACTTTGACGGAAAGCTTTGAAGTTTACATGGAAATAAAAATGGTATGCAGTTGGGATTATCATAGTACCTGGGCTGGTTCAGTAGCAAGGTGCAAAATAATAATTATTTATTTTTTTCTGTCATTTCCTTTTGGCAGAAAAATAATAATAATATCTTACAATAAGGCACTATACTTAAATAATGAAGCCAATGTGCTTGAGAGTTTCTTTCAGATTTTTGGCATGGCAAGGACTTATTTTCCAGAATTTTCCACAAGGTATTTTCAGCCTAGGTACTAGGGTAGTGAGTCACAAAAAGCTTGAATTTGGACTGGTTCTTGGACCCCCCATGCTAGGGGTCCGAATTCCCCCGGTAGATGGAGAAAAAAACTTTGTCTTTCAAGGGGACCTATTTGGTAGGGATATTAATTAGTTGTTGGAGTTGCGAACAAAGAGTTTTTTTAATCGTGTATGTGTGTTTGTGATGGCCCTAAACTTAAAAAATACTTGCCTTATTAACCCGCATCAAAACCCCGTCCCCTTCTAAAAGAAAAAAACTGGGCCCTTGGCATGCTAGTAATGCCTTCTCATTGGTCAGATGAAATTTTTATTTTAGAATTATTCATCACCATTTTCAGCTTTGGGCTAATTTGTAGGATGTTATACTTGCCCCCACCCCCAACGAATTTCACAGGGTCAAAAGCCATACTCATTCCTGAATGGGTGGGTCCCGATTCATTAATTGTGATGGGTATCAAAAAGCCTTGGACGCTCTCGGGATAGAAAGGTTTCAAACTTTGACCACTCTTGAGACAGAATTGAAAGCGCTTTTTCATTTGGCCCACCTATGTAACCAGAGTAAGAGTTTGGGCAACTTTGGGCAACAAAATGTCGGACAATTGGGAATAACATGGCAGGACAGACAGACTGGAGGAACTTGAAGGAACAAAAAAAATAGAAGGAACATTTGGCAAAGTATGAGGGATGAATTTTAAAGGATGGAATGCATGTGGATGACATACGAGATTATAGAACAAATTATTTGTAACATAAGGAACAGGTTACAAATCATATGGGTTCAAATAAGAGAACTCATGGAGAACAAATTGGGAACACATTAGTTCCAATGTTAGGAACATTAGTGGGCACATGTAGATTAACAAAACCCAGAATTCTTTGAATTCCCCTTTCTCCTCACCACTCACCTTGGTGAACCAACACCAACATTGGTACAAGCAGAGGATGAATAACTAGACTAGCTTTGGGGGGGTTTTGTTGAAGTGCAAATTTTTGCCATTTGGTTATTGCTACTCCCCTCATCATTGTTGTTGTGAACTCTACCATAGTCCATGTTGCTCATTGTCTTCCTCACCATCATGCACTCCACTTTTCACTGCTTTTTTGAACTCCAACAGCGAAAACCATGAGCATGTTCATTGTCTTCAACACCATGATCAAGTTTTGGCATCACCACCAAGGTCTACCACATCCAAACATCATCGCTTGCTTGTAAAGCATGTTGCCTCACTCTACTTGAGGCTTGTCACCATTAGCCAAGCTTAACATTGCCATTTGCCATCTTTTATCCCAATCAATGAAGCATTGCCCTATTCCTCATTGCCTAGTTCAAGCATTGTCACCATTGTTGATGTTTTGCAACCCAATTTGAGTGCTTTGCTTTGACACACTCCTCTCAAAATGTTGTTGCTCAAATGTGCTCACTAAAGGATCTTTTACAAAAAGATTTTAACTTTATGGGATGTTGAAAATGAAAGATTAAATATCTTTGAATCCAAGGGTCTACATAGACTCATAGCAAGCCAACTCTCAAAACCCTCAAGACAACTACCCCAATTTGATTAAAAACACACCACATCATACATTTATAATAGTTCAAGTCAATTAGAAGCATCGTTTTTTTTTGGAGATTTTAATATTTCGAATTAGTGGTTATTGTGATGGCAAAGTGAGAATATTTATCATTAAAAAACATTTGTGAAGGCAACTGTAGTTTGCTACACACATGTCCAAGAATTACTAATGAAGTGGCAATAGGACCTAAGTTATTTTCAAGTAAAATTTGGATATAGAATTATAATTAACTTGATATGGCATTTAGAGGTTTGGAAATGAGAATGCAACTTTGTAACCCAATGGACAACAAAGGATGGTGAAGATAAAGCTTGGTGATTACACTTAAGATGTGCACTTCATATGTAATTGGATGACAATGTCAACATCACTATTAATAATAGGTAGTGATCATAGACATTGTTGTTTGTGTCACAAGTGCCTATTGTCAAAAAACAATCTACTCTCTTTTCAAGAAATTCAACATCTAAAAAGAAATATTTTTCGCTTGATTATTTTCCCTTTGCTAATTAGGCCATATATAACCAGCAAAAAACGAATGATGAGAAGTTGCACTTGAATTGCCCGTTGCAACTTCACAATTTTGAATGTCTTATCGATGGGAAGTTTAGAGCAGAGCAACTACAGAGACTGCAAAAATCTTACATAACCCCAAATGAATGTGAAACAAACTTGTAAAGAATCACAATGATGCTTTACAAGTGCGGGTATTCAAAGCAAGATTATATCAACATAGAAATTGTGACTTGACCACAGCAAAGTGGAATTCATCCATAGCCCTCCTCACATATGTGGGTTTGAGTTGGAAATATAAATTTCATGCAACTAGTGAAAAGGCTCAACATGCATTAAGAGGGTTATTCTTTACTTTTGGGGTTGGTGGGGTGGGGAGGGATTTTTCTCTTCTTTTTTTTTCCTGTTTCCAATGTGTTCCCATCAAGTTCCCAAGGGGTTGCTAAGAAATTCCCCAAGATGTTCCCAGTAGCACCTCAGTTTTATCCCATATGCCTTGGCCAGAGTTCAACTTCCATGGGCATAAACTGTAAAGGAGTGCCCAATGGATTCACTTTATGGGAGGGCTCAGGCATGCACATGTAGTGGTGGGGGGGGGGGGAGTGCCCAATTCTACAGAACAATTGGTGATGGGCCAGTCAATGTGGCTCCATATTTTCTCTTCTTTTTAAAAAAAAACTCGGAGCATACCCCCTTCTAATTGGTAGAAGCATGAATAAGTAGTACAATAAATACCAGGCAGGTTCCAAACTAATTATATTATTTTCAGAAATGTCAAAAAAATAAAACTCAAAAGAATAATATTTTGTGAAAAGGAAACTAAAGAATGTTTTTATAATATTTTGAAATATTTCATGTGTACACCAGTTTTGTGCAGTTCTTTGATTTCTATAAGAACCACCAGTTCCGGGTTTTTTAGAATGGAATTTCTAAGAACCGGCCAGTCCCAATTACTTAAAATTTTCCATTTCAGAGAACCCGCTGGTTCCAGGTATTTCATTTTTAAGTTTTTGAAAGAACTGGCCAGTTCCAGGGGTCTGGCTGTGAAACATCAGGTTCTTTGGGGCTGGTTTTCAGACAGAAAACCGGCCAGTTTTCAGACTGTTTTCAGCTGATATCCTTCGCTCGATTATGCTAATCCGGTCATAAAGGTGATTTTTTACTTTTTACCCCAGTTTTTAATCCGGTTCACAACCAGTTTTCTAAGATGACAGATTCATCAAAAAGCTAACGAAAAAAAACCAAATTTTTTTGCATGTTTCAAGTTTCAAAAACCAAATTACATTTTAAGCTTGAAGGTTTGAAGTTTGAAGCTTCAACAACAGCACAACAAATGCAATTCAAAGACTTCTCCTTTGCCAAGCCTAGATACACCTTACAACTATGACAATCATAATCCAAGGTAAGTGATAAAAACACAATATGATAAAAAAAATCCATATCTCAAAAAAGACAAAAAAAAATTCCATTGTATGTGGGTCCAAGGAACAAGGAACACTCAAAGCAACAAATTAGAAATCAATTTGGGAAATCACAAAGATTTGTGAATTCTTCCCGCTCAACCTCTTCTTCAAACTTTGGATCAAGTTCTTTCGACAAATTTGATTATGCTTTGCACGCACTTACAAGGTCAAAAGGCTTAAAACACCCAACCTTTGGATCAATAGGCCAATTTTTGTTCACAAAAATCATCTAGTTGAGGTGGTTGGTTTATAAACGACACTTCCGAAGTGCAATGAAAATTCCAACAATGGAGGAAATCCTTTTTGTCTCGATTTGGTTTGCTAGAATCTCAAGGATTTGTTGAACCAACATTCCCACCATTGGGTACCTTTGCTGTCGCAACCCTAGCTTTGGCCTCGCGACCAAGGCAAAGGGGTTGCAAGGTTGCGGGCAAGAAGGAGCCCGGGAGTCAAGGCAAAGAGGCCGCAAAGGTACGGGCCAAAAAGAAGCCCAAAACAAAAAAAAGCCCGGGAATCACATCACATACTCCCGAGAGTGTAAGAAGTGCAAAGGAGTATGAGGGAATGAACCCTCACACTCTCAAGGCAACTCCCACTTTGGGAGATGAAGTCCCAGTGGACTCTCGAAACTTCAGAGAGCGATTGCAGGGGTCAAAACTCAATGGCTTGTGGCATTCTTTATATCATTGGAAAGCTCTTGAAACGTACATGTCTAAAATGGGCTCGCATTGCTCATTGGACATCTGAAACACAAGTTATGGTCAAAAGAAGGGTTGAGAGTCAAATTGTTAGTTTAACTCCCGACCACAAAAAGTCAGGAATCGACCCGATTTACTTGGCTGCAGGGGGCGTGCGACATATTGTTGAAAAGCCCTCAATAAGAATTACAACTTTGCTTCAGACCACATCGCGATCCGAGGTCTGCTCGCAAAGTTATGGGGCTCCAAAATCATGGGAGTCCCATTTGGCGCGATTTTGAGACTCCCACTTGGGAGTCCTGGGAGAGAAAAACCATTTGGATGTAGGCTCCGTGGCTAACCACAGAGTATACTATAAGGGGGAAGGTGGTGGCTTCCCCCAAGTCCGGGCTGTGGTGAGTCTAATGTGTCCATGTTGCCCGTGGTTCGTCCTAGCACCAAAGGTGCTTCAACTATGCACTAAACACCTTGTGTGGGTTGTGTGCAGGCCCGTGTGAGTGAGTGAAGTTTGTCAACTCTTCCTAGTCCCATCCCAGAGCTCCAACACGCCCCTCTACCCTTCAAAGTGTTGTGAGCTTGGGAGCATGCCCCGACTCGTCCCTCCTCCGCTATCCTTCACTTTGACTCACATTTGAGTCCTTTAAGGAGTTGGGGGTGCGTCATTTGCTCATGAATCCGTTATCAAGACAATGTGCATCAACAAGGTGGGAATGAATCCATCAAGCTTTCGTGCCATTGCCTAAAGTATACCTTCTGCATAAGTTTCTGAGGTTTGAAATTGATCGTTGTTGTCACCCTAATCATCTTGCACTTGAACCTCCACCTCCCACGAAAAAGGGATCATCACCTTGTAGCACCACGCCAACAAAGGTAGAAGCAAATGAACATCATATTCCTTGACCAATGTAGATGCGAGTTCATGACCTAGGTAATTCACCACCGATCACTACTCTTGAACCTGGGATTGAACAACAATGCCAACATATTTTGCCCTTTTTTTCAAATGCATGCATAAAAGAGAGGAAAGGTTGAAGAACTTCCATAATTTCCCATTTCATGTGAATCATCAATTTTGCCAACTCTACATCAAATGCATTTGCCTCTGGATTAGCCATGCCATCACGGTTAACCGCATGATCAACTTCATCACAAACCTCAAGTGTCTTGGTGATGTTGAATTGTAATGCGTCCACGAGCAACCAATGTCTGTAGCTTTTATTCAAGACATAACTAGTCACAATCGGTGACAACACTTTCACCACCACTTCACATACTACCCAGGTTCTTGGAAATGGAATACAATTTTGCAAAACCAATGTTTGTTAACTATAGCATAACACAATCACATGCTGATAAGTCAATGCATCTTGAAACAACAAAACACGACTTGCAAACCTATTTATAAACTCAATCAAAACCACAAAACTCGCCTTAATTTAATTAAACCCATTAAACAACCCTAAATGAATCACATCAAGCCATTAAACATTTGAACCCTAATTTAAATGGAGCATAACAAAGTTGAAATCAATGAAAGAAACCCAATGATAACCCAAGAAGCTCACATTTTAAATCAATCAACTCCATCAAAAGTTTATTAAAAAAATTCATTGAGGCATTAATGATCTAAACATTTGAACCTTAATTCAAACAAGGCATAACAAAGCTCAAATCAATGAAAAAAATCCGATTATAACCTAGGAAGCTCACCTTATATCAATCAATTCTAGCAAGGGTTTATTAAAATCTTTCATCAAACCATTAATGATTTAAACATCTAAACCCTAATTCAAAATTGAACATAACAAAATTGAAATCAATGAATGAAACCCATTCATAACCTAGGAAGTCTAACTTAAATCAATCAACTTCATCAAATATTTATTAAAATATTTTATCAAGCCATTAAGCATATGAACATTTGAACATTTGAACCCTAATTTAAACGGGGCATAATTGAGCTAAAATAAAAAATGGAAACCTAATCACAACATGGGAAGCTCACCTAAAATAATTTGAAGCCACAAATGGTTTGTAAAGAATTTATGTTAAGCATTTTAACATCAAAAATTTGAACCTTAATTTAAACGGGGCATAATAAAGCTAAAATCAAACAAAAAAACCCAATCACATGTTGGGAAGCTACCCTAAAATAATCTGAGGCCACAAATGGTTGTAAATAAGTTACATTAAACATTTAAACATTTGAACCTTAATTTGAATGGGCAAAAGCTGAAATCAAGCAAAGCAAATTCGCCATATCCAAAGAAGTTCCCTTAAAAT